>Ga0182019_10000817_pt1 | contig 15392 bp, 11 predicted proteins | sample 812E2MmetaG_FD_120483 | JGI IMG/M metagenome (GOLD analysis project Ga0182019, IMG submission 120483) | Permafrost microbial communities from Stordalen Mire, Sweden - 812E2M metaG | ecosystem: Environmental > Terrestrial > Soil > Wetlands > Permafrost | place: Sweden: Stordalen | collected...
CTCGATCATGTGTACCGGGATGCGGATGGTGCGTGCCTGATCGGCGATGGAGCGCGTGATCGCCTGGCGTATCCACCATGTGGCGTAAGTCGAGAACTTGTAGCCCCGGCGGTATTCGAACTTGTCCACGGCCTTCATCAGGCCCATGTTGCCCTCCTGGATGAGATCCAGGAACTGGAGTCCGCGGTTGCTGTATTTCTTGGCGATGGACACGACCAGGCGGAGGTTGGCCGCGACCAGCTCCTTCTTGGCCTGGTCGCTGATCTTCTTGCCGGTCGTGATCGCCCGGATCGTCTTGCGCAGGTTCTGGGCGTCGAGGCCGATGTCCTTCTGCAAGGCCCGGAGCTGGCGGGCGAAGTCCTTGATCTTGGCCTGGTAGTCCTCGGCGTCCTTCTTCCGGCGCGTCTTGGCCGCCTTGATTTCCAGGTCCTCCTTGCGCTCCTCGAGGTCGTTGATCTCGCGGAGCCGCTCCCGGAGCTGCTCGATGATCTTCTCCCGCTGGGTCGAGCGGAGGTTGAGGTCTCGGATCTGGCTGCTGATCTGGACGATGACCCGGCTCCGGGAGAGGGTGAACTTCCGGGTGGTCGGGATCTTGTCCAGCCGGTTGCTGAGGTCGCGGATCCTCTTGATCTTGCCCAGGATCTGCTTCTTCTTCTCCTCGAGCTTGCCTTCGGCGATGTCGTCTTCGCTGACGTCGAACATCTCCTGGATGACCAGGGGATCCGCCTTGATCCTCTCCTCCAGGCTCAGGACTTCGTTCAGGACGAGGCGGGTCTTGGACAGGGCTTTGATGATCGACTTCTCGCCCCGCTCGATCTCGCGGGCGATCGCGATCTCGCCTTCGCGGGTGAGGAGGGAGATGTTGCCCATCTCGCGGAGGTAGAGCTTCACCGGATCGGTCGTCCGCTCCAGGCCCTGGAGCGTCACCAGCTCGCTCTTCCGGCGCTTGGGGATGATCTGCTTCTGCTTCGTGTCGAGGATCTTGATGCCGTAGTCGTCGATCGAGCTCAGGAAGTCGTCGAAGCTCTCCTCGGCCTCCATCTCGTCCTGGAACGTCTTGTCGATCTCCTCGAAAAGGAGGAACCCCTGCTTCCGTCCCTTGGAGATGAGCTGCGAGATGTCGCTCTTGACGATTTTGTTTTCAGCCGACACGCGGGTCTCCTCCGAGGTCACAAGTCCCCATATCTATCGTTACGTCGTTCATGGCCGTTCCGTTGCCCTCCCCGGTCACCGCAGGTCCATGATCTGCTTGGTGAGCGTTTGCTTCCGGCGGAGGAGCGTCTCCAGCTTCCCGAGGTCGCCGTCCTTCTCCATCCCCCCGATCTCGGCCTGGATCCGCTTCAGCTCGGATTCCTTGCAGGACACCTGGAGGGCGCACAGGCAGTCGAAGGCTTCCTCGGCAGAGGGGGGCTGCCCCTTGTCGGCCAGGGCCCGGGAAACGGCCCCGGCCAAAGGAGGCCCGATCTCTTTCTGCAATTCGTGGAAAATGACGTCGTTACCTTTTTTGAACCGACTTAACATTATGCCGAAAACGGGCTCGCTTTTCAAGCCCTTAAAATCTTCCTCCCGCACTTCGGCCAGGACCAGGCGGCGGATCTCCGGGTCCTCGAGGAGGATCTGGAGGAGCCGCTTCTCGGCCGGGAGGATGTCCGCGTCGGCGGCCGAAGCGCCGTCCGACCCCTTTCGGGCACCGGCCGACAGGCCGCGCAGGACGGCCTCGTCGACCCGGAGCCGCTGGGCGGCCTGGGTGAGATATTCGCTCCGGATGAAGGCGTCGGGGATGGCTTCGATGACGTCGAGGATCGAGCGCAGAACCTTGGTTTTCACTTCGGGGACGGCCATTCTCTTGCCCGCGACCGAGGCGTCGATGATGAACGAGAGCCCGGGCGCGGCGGCGTCCAGCAGTTTGAGGTAGGCCTCCCGGCCGTGCTTTTCGAGGAACCCGTCGGGGTCCAGGTTGTCGGGCAGGACGAGGACCCGGGTTTCGAGGCCCTTCTCGAAGCAGATGGGCACGGCCCGGAAGGCGGCGGTCCGGCCGGCGGCGTCGCCGTCATAGTTGATGGCGATCCTCGGCGCGAAGCGCTGGACCAGGGCGACCTGCTGCGGCGTCAGAGCGGTTCCCAGCGACGCGACGCAATTCTTGAATCCCGCCCGGTAGAGGGACAGGAAGTCGGTGTAGCCTTCGACCAGGATGGACTCGCCTGCGCTCCGGATGGCGTCCTTGCTGTAGTTGAGGCCGTAGAGCATGTGGCCTTTGGCATAGACCGGGGTTTCGGGGGAGTTGAGATACTTGGGATCCTGGTCGAACAGCGACCGGCCGCCGAAGCCGACAACCTTGCCGGTCAGGCCAAAGATGGGGAAGATGAGCCTTCCCCGGAAGCGGTCGTAGAATTCACCACCCTTGCGGCCCGGGACGGCCAGCCCCGCCTTTTCGAGCAGGGCCGGGGCGCTGCCCTTGGCCTTGAAGAACGCGGTCAGCGCGTCCCAGGTGTTCAGGGCGTAGCCGAGCTTGAACTCTTCGACCACGGCCTCGGGGATGCCCCTTTTTTTCAGGTATTCCCGGGCTTTTTTCCCCTCCGGGGTTTGGGCGAGGTTCTTCTTGAAATAGGCCAGGGCGGCGTCGTTGATCTTCAGGACCTGCTCCTCGAGCTTCAGGGCCTGGGGCGATATCCGCCGCTGCTCGGGGAGGGCGATATGATATCGGTCCGCGAGAGTCTTGAGCGCCTCGGGAAAAGACATGTTCTCCTTTTCCATGACGAGGGTGAAGACGTCCCCCCCGACGCCGCAGCCGAAGCAGTGGAACAGGTTCTTTTCGGAATCGACGGTGAACGAGGGCGTTTTTTCCGAATGGAAGGGGCACAGCCCTACGTGTTTCCGGCCACGCGCCCGAAGCGTCGTATACTGCGAGGCGATCTCGACGATATTGGCCGCCTGGCGGACTTGGTCGACAATTTCCATGGATGAAGTGCTATCTGGGCCCGGGATCGCGCAAATTTTATGTCAATATAGGGTCCGGACGGGGATTTGTCAAGAAAATAAAAGAAAAAAGAAGTGCCGGGCAATAAAAGGGCGGGGCGGCTCTCCTTTCGGGGGAGAAAACCGCCCCGACCCGCTACCGCCGATTATTTTTTGATCCGGGCCGTGTCCAATATCCTGCCTTCAGTCCGGTAGTCCACCTGGCCCAGCTTGTGCATGAAGTCGCGGACGAGGTCGTACTCGAAAAGCCCGGTCCCCATGACCTGGAAAGGCTCGAGCCCGTTGGCCCTCAAAAAGGCCAGCAGCTGTTCGTTCAGGGCCACCCAGTACAATCCGTCGGGTTGGATCGGCTGCCCGTTGACCTTGACCGAGGCCGGGTCGAGGCGGGAGATCACCCCGATCGCCGGGGACGCCGGCTTCGAGGAGTCGTATCTGAACTTCAAGCCGGAAACCTGCATGGAAAGCTCGTCGGTGTACTCGACGTAGGTGACCGAATATTCCAGGCCGGCCAGGAGCTGGGCGCCCGCCAGGAGGACGCAGTCGATCTTGAATCCGAGGCCGGAATCGGGATCGTACCCGTAGGGGACGGCCCGCATGACGTCGTTCCCCACCACCTTGCCCTTGTGGATCTCATAGGCGATGTATCCGTTGGCTTCCAGGCCGATGTCCGCCGGGAATCCTTGAGCGCCGGCGCCTTTTTTCAGGGCATCAGCCACGAGGTTGCCGAGCGGGGTGTCCCTTTCGTGTTCGCTCTCGTCCCATGCCTTCAGCAGGTCTCTCTTGGCGTCGGCTATATTTTTGGAATAGACCGGCCCGAAGCGGGGGTCGGCGACGATCCCCGCCTTGAGGCGGCCGAGCATTCCGTCGAGGGATGGGTCCGTCCTGATGTCGTCGTCGATCGTGTAGAGCTTGTACTTCTGGAGATCGACCTTGCCGTTCTTGACGCGGACTTTGAGCTCGCCCAGGTATTTCCCGAATTCGCCGGCCTGGACGATGATCTTGCCGTTGGCGATGATCGGCCGGTCCAGGACCGTGTGCGAATGGCCGCCGACGATGATGTCGATCCCGGGGACCTGGGAGAGTCCCTCCTGGTCGGCCTGCACGCCCAAGTGCGACAGGCAGATGACGAGGTCGCAGTGCTGGTCGTTCTTGAGGCTGTAAGCCGCATCGCCCGCGGCGGCATAGGGGTCGAGCAGCATGCCGGCCACCGCGTCCGAATAATTCTGCTTGTCGGTCGTGATGACCCCGACCAGCCCGACCTTCAGGCCTCCCACCGTCTTGATCATGTACGGCTTGATGAAGTTTTTGAGAGCGGGGCAGCCGGACAGGTCGATATTCGCGCAGAGGATCGGAAGGCCGATGGGAACGTCGCCCGCCAGCTGTCCGCTCAGCACGCCGGCCAGGACGTCCGGCCCGAGGTCGAGCTCGTGGTTGCCCAAAGCCATGGCGTCATAGAGCCCCTGCATGATCGAAAGCTCCGGGTAGCCCAGGTATTTGTTGAACTCGAACGAGCCGACGAAGACGTCCCCCGCGTTCAGGACCAGGACGTCCCGGCCCTGGCCTTTCAGGCTCTTGATGAGCGTCGAGGCCCGGCCTATTCCCCCCCAGACTGTCCTGGGGGCCGAACGGAAAGAGCGCCGAATGCGTGTCGTTGGTGTGGAGAATCGTCAAGGTGGATTGCGCGACCGCCGACACGGAAAGAAAAAGGCCCAAACCAACCCCCCCCCAAAAGCGCCATGAACCTTCGGATCATTTGCCTCCTCCTTTTTTCGCGGAATGAATTTGTCTCACGGGCCCAGATTAGCCCTTGGGCGGGAAGGAGTTGTCAGGGCGATGTCAAAAAGATGTCAAGAGTTTGTAAAATCCCCGGGATCGCGGGCCTTGGCCTTCCCGGCGATAGCGGTCGTCAGAGGTGGTTGATGAGCGAGGCCAGATAAGCCGCGCCGAAGCCGTTGTCGATGTTGACGACGCCCACCCCGCCGGGGCAGGAATTGAGCATGGCCAGAAGGGCCGCCACGCCCTTGAAGCTCGCCCCGTAGCCCACGCTCGTCGGGACGGCGACGACGGGGACGGACACCAGGCCGGCCACGACGCTGGGCAGCGCCCCCTCCATGCCCGCCACGGCGATGATCACCCGGGCCCGGTTGAGCTTGTCGTATTCGCCGAGAAGGCGGTGGAGGCCGGCGACGCCGGCGTCGTAGACGCGCTCGACCTTATTGCCCAGCATGTCGCACGTCACGGCGGCTTCCTCGGCCACCGGGACGTCCGATGTGCCGGCCGTGAGGACCGCGATGAGGCCCTTGCCGGGCTCGGCGGGCGTCTTTTTCAGGTAGACGACTTTGCCCTGGGGCTGGTATCGGGCTCCAGGGATGGCCTTCTTGATTTTCCTGAAGGTCGCGGGCTCGACGCGCGTCACCAGGAGATTGCCTCCCCTGTCCACGATCTCCCTCGAGATCCCGACGATCTGCCCGTCGGTCTTTCCCAGGCCATAGATGATCTCGGGGAAGCCCTTCCGCAGCTCGCGCTGGTGGTCGATCTTGGCGTATTCCAGGTCCTGATAAGGATAGTGCTTGAGGGCGGCCAAGGCTCGCTCGGGAGAGAGACGCCCCGCGTGCACCTTCTTCAGGATGGCTTCGAGCTGGGATTTCATGGCCGGATTCTAGCACATCGGCGCGGGGAGAAAAAGAGGCCCCGCGGGCCCCGCGGGAGCCCGGGTGATGCCCGCTCTCCTTGGATCGAACCGAGATACCTGTTAGAATGGGCTCGGCATGCCTCTCCGGAATACGCTCGCCCGCGAATTTTCGCTCGAGGGCGTCGGCGTCCATTCAGGGAAGCCGGTCCGGCTCACCCTGCTCCCCTCGGAGGCCGGCTGCATCGTCTTCCGACGGTCGGACCTCGGAGGCCGGGAGGCGCAGCTCGCCGGCGCCGGCTTCGAGGCCTTGAACAGCACGACCGTCCTTGCCGGCGGGTTCAAGATCCGGACCGTCGAACACCTGCTCGCGACCCTATTCGCGAACGGCGTGGGGAGCGCGGTCATCGTGCTGGATGCCGATGAAGTCCCCATCCTGGACGGAAGCGCCCGGCCGTTCGTCCGGGCGCTCGAAGCGGCGGGGACGCGACCTTGGGACGCTCCCTCTCCCGGGCTTCGGATAGCCAGGCCGTTCGCCGTGTCGGGAGGCGGCGCCTCCGTCGTGGTCGAGCCTCCCGCTGCGGATGCCGCGCTCGACTTGACGTATACGATCGAATACCCGCATCCGTCGATCGGCCGCCAATCCCTGTCCTTGCGGCTCACGCCGGGGGCGTTCGCCCGAGAGATCGCCCCCGCCCGGACGTTCGGCTTTCTCGGCGACGTCGAGGAGCTCCATCGTCGCGGCCTTGCCCTTGGGGCTTCCTTTGATAATACGGTCGTCCTCGACGCCGGGACGGTGGTCAGCGGCCCCCTGCGGTTCCCGGACGAGTTTGTCAGGCATAAGCTCCTTGACCTCGCCGGCGACCTCGCCCTCCTGGGCCGCCCGCTCGCCGCGCGCGTCACCGCCTTCAAGGCCGGCCATCGCCTCCATATCGAGGCGGTTAAATTCCTCCTCTCCAACCCCGATTTCACCGAGCCGTACTGACGGGGCGGCTCGGGGGGAGAGGGCCGGTGACAGGACCTGCTCCTCCCGAACCCCGCTGGACTTGGGCCGGCGAAACAAGTAGAATGAATTCCACCGCGCAAATACGATATTGGGAGCGATCATGAAAGACGAAAAGGCCAAGAAAGATGAATATCAAAAAGGCCTGGCCGCGTATGCCGAGGCCATGAAAGAGTTCCGCAAGGGCAAGGACGGCAAGGCTCTCGAGACGCTCAAGACGTTCATCGAGAAGTTCCCCGGGGAACGCGAGCTCGTCGATCGGGCCCGGATCTACGTCGCGATCTGCGAAGCCCGCCTGAGGGGAGACAAGGACGCGGCGCCCCTCAAGACGGCCGATGACTATTACCGGCACGGAATCTACAAGACGAACATCGGCGAGCTCGAAGATGCCCAGAAGCTCCTCGAAAAAGCGCTGAAGATGATCCCGGACGAGGGCCGGATCCATTACGCTCTGGCCGATCTCCACTGCCTGCAGGGGCAGACCGAGCCCAGCCTCGAATATCTCCGGAAGGCCATCCAGATCGACAAGCAGTTCCGTATCCTGGCTCAGAACGAGATCGACTTCGAACCCCTTTGGGACGACAAGAAATTCAAGGTTATCACCCGCATTTCCTGAGATGACCCAACCCCTGGCGGCGATCGTCCTGGCGGCGGGCGAAGGGACGCGCTTCCGGTCGGCGGGGAACAAAGTCCTCCATCCTCTGCTCGGGACATCCATGCTCGGATTGATCCTGGACGCGGTCGGGGCCCTCGCGCCCGCCGTGACCGTGGTCGTGACGGGCCATGACGGCGCGTCCGTCGCGCGCTCGGCGGCTCTCCGGGGCGCGCGCATCGCCGTCCAGGAAAAGCGTCGGGGAACGGGCCACGCGGTCCTGGCTGCGAGACCCGCGCTCCGGTCCGCCGGCGCCTGCGACGTGCTCGTCGTCCCCGGCGATCTGCCGCTCCTCAGGCCGGCCGCCCTCAAGGCCCTCGCGGCACGGCACCGGCGGCGCGGGAACGCGGCCACGGTGCTGAGCGCCGTCGTCCCGGACCCGTCCGGCTTCGGACGGGTCGTCCGCGACGGCGAAGGGCGCGTCCGCATCGTCGAGGAGGCGGACGCTTCACCTGCGGAGCGCGCCATCGCCGAAGTCAATTCCTCCGCCTATCTCTTCGATTCCGGCGCGCTGTGGAGGGCCCTCGGAAAGCTCTCTCCGGCCCATGCCCGGGGGGAATATTATCTCTCCGACATCGTGGGACGGCTTTCGGACGCCGGCGCGAAGGTCGAGGTCATTCCGACGCCCCAGCCCGGCGACATCCGCCAGGTGAATACGCGCTACGATTTGGGCCCCGTCATCGAAGCCCTGCGCGACCGGAAGATCCGCGCGCTGTCCGATGGAGGGGTCACGGTTCTCAACCCCGCATCCGCCTGGATCGATCTCGGCGTCGAGATCGGGCCGGAGACCGTTCTGTTTCCCTCGGTGGTCATCGAAGGAGCCACGAGGATCGGCCGGGCCGGCCGTATTTACCCCGGGGCCCATATCATCGCCTCGCGCCTCGGAAACGGCGTCACGGTCTTCAGCTCCACGGTGATCGAGGGGTCGACGATCGAGGACGGGGCCACTATCGGGCCCTTCGCCCGGCTCCGTCCCCGGACCATCGTCCGGGCCGACGCCCACATCGGCAATTTCGTCGAGATGAAGAACACCGATTTCGGCCGGGGGGCGAAGGCGGGGCACCTGTCCTATATCGGCGACAGCGAGGTCCAGGAGAACGTCAACATCGGCGCGGGGACCATCACCTGCAACTACGACGGGGTGAGGAAGAACCGGACGGTCATCGAGGCCGGGGCGTTCATCGGCTCGGGGGCCGAGCTCATCGCGCCCGTCCGGATCGGACGCGGGGCGTACGTGGCCGCCGGGTCGGTGATCACCAAGGACGTCTCGCCGGACGCCTTGGCCGTGGCCCGGGGCCGCCAGTTCGAGAAGCCGGGCTGGGCCCGGAAGAAACGGGAGCAGCAGGCGCGCGAAAAGTCGGCTTTGAAATAGAGTTTTCGATCGGGGGGGAACATGTGCGGCATCATCGGCTACATCGGGCCCCAAAGCGTCGTCCCAGTCCTCGTCGACGGGCTGAAAAGGCTCGAATACCGCGGCTATGATTCGGCGGGGATCGCGGTCATCGACAACGGGGAGATCCGGGTTCGGCGGGTCAAGGGCAAGATCAAGGAGCTCGAGGACAGCCTCCGCGAGGCGCCGCTTCAGGGCACGTGCGGGCTCGGCCACACGCGCTGGGCGACCCATGGCCGGCCGAGCGAGGAGAACGCCCATCCCCACACGGACTGCTCCGGCCGCCTGGTGATCGTCCACAACGGCATCATCGAAAACTATCTCGCCCTGAAGGAGCGCCTTCGGGCCGAAGGCCACATCTTCAAGACCGAAACCGACACCGAGGTCATCGTCCATCTCCTCGAAAAGCACTATCGCGGTTCCCTCGAGGAGGCGATGCGGGCGGCGATCGGCGAGATCGAAGGAGCATTCGCCGTGGCGGCCCTGGCCGCCGGCGAGCCGGACCGGATCGTCGCGGCCAAGCAGGGGCCGCCCATCGTCGCGGGCCTGGGCGAAGGCGAATTCCTGATCTCCTCGGATGTCAACGCCATCCTGGCCCACACCCCGAACGTCGTCTTTCTCGAGGACGGGGAGATGGCCATCCTCGAGCGCTCGGGCGTCCGGTTCACGGATTTCAAGGGCGTCCCAAAGGCGAAGACGGTCGAGCGCGTGTCCTGGAGCCCGCTCATGATGGAAAAGCGGGGCTTCAAGCACTTCATGCTGAAGGAGATCTTCGAGCAGCCCGAGGTCATTCGCGATACGCTCCTCGGGCGGATGTCGCTCGATACGGGGCGGGTCCTGCTCGACGAGATCGGCATCCCGGAGGCGACCCTCCGCCGCGTCCGCAAGGCCGTGATCATCGCCTGCGGGACGTCCTATCATGCCGGCCTGGTCGGCAAGGATCTGATAGAGACCCTGGCCCGCATCCCCGTGGATGTCGAATATGCCTCGGAGTTCCGCTACCGGGATTTCATCCTTGATCGGGACACCCTGGTGATCGTCGTCTCCCAGTCGGGCGAGACCGCGGACACGCTCGCCGCCCTGAGAGCGGCCAAGGACCGGTGCGCGGCCGTCCTGGCCGTGACGAACGCCCGCAGCTCGTCGATCGCCCGCGAGGCCCACGGCGTGCTCTACACCAACGCCGGCCCGGAGATCGGAGTCGCGGCGACCAAGACGTTCACCGCCCAGATGACCGCGCTGGCGCTCATCGCCCTCGACCTAGCCCAGGTCCAGGACCGGATGGATCCCGCCGCCCGCCTCGAGCTCATCCAGGAGCTCCAGCGGATCCCGCACAAGATCGAGAAGATCCTCGGCCGGGCCAAGGCGGTCGAGGAACTGGCGGCCCGGTTCGCGTCATTTTCCCACTTCCTCTTCCTCGGACGGTGGGTGAATTTCCCCATCGCGCTGGAGGGCGCGCTCAAGCTGAAGGAAATCTCGTATCTCCACGCCGAGGCCTATCCCGGCGGGGAAATGAAGCACGGCCCGATCGCCCTCGTCGACGAGACGATGCCGACGATGGCCATCGTCCCCGAAGACCGGGTCTACGACAAGATGCTGAGCAATATCTCGGAAATCAAGGCCCGCAACGGATACGTCATCGCCGTGGCGGATGACGACGACGCCAAGATCCGGGAGCGGGTCGATGCCGTCATCACCGTGCCGGCCGCGCCTCCGCTCCTGATGCCGTTCCTGACGGCCGTTCCCCTTCAGCTTTTCGCTTACTACATCGCGGCCAAGCGCGGCGCGGACGTCGACCAGCCGCGGAACCTCGCCAAGAGCGTCACGGTCGAGTGACGTCCCGCCGCCGGCCGGGCCGGCGTCAGCGGGAGGCTTTCTTCCTTTTATATCTCCGGATGAATTTCTCGGTCAGGATCCGGGCCTCCTCGTCCGTGCGCTGGACCGGAGGCGATTTCATGAAATACGCCGACGGCCCGGCGAGCGCGCCGGACAGGCCGTGGTCGAGGGCGAGCTTCGCGCAGCGGAGGGCGTCGATCACGACGCCGGCCGAGTTGGGCGAGTCCTCGACCGAGAGGCGGCATTCGAGCGAGGCCGGGACGTTGCCGAAATGGCGGCTCTCGATCCTGAGGAAGCAGATCTTGTTGTCCTTCTGCCAGGGGACGTAGTCGCTCGGCCCGATGTGGAGGGAGGCCGGGTCGACGGGGAGGCGGCGGGCCCGGATCTGGGAAGCCACGGCGTTGGTCTTGGAGATCTTCTTCGACTGGAGGCGCTCGCGCTCGAGCATATTGAGAAAATCCGTGTTGCCCCCGGTGTTCAGCTGGTATGTCCGGTCGATGGGCATGCCCCGGTCGAGGAACAGGTTGACGAGCGTCCGGTGGAGGATCGTCGCCCCGACCTGGGACTTGATGTCGTCGCCGAGCATGGGGAGGCCGCTCTTCTTGAAGCGGTCCCGCCACGCGGCGTCGCTGGCGATGAAGACGGGGATGCAGTTGACGAAGGCGCAGCCCGCCTCGAGGACCTGCTCGACATACCAGCGCGTAGCGATCTCGCTGCCGACGGGCAGGTAGTTGACCACGACGTCGGTCCGCGTCTCCATGAGCAGGGCCGCGATGTTTGCGGTCCGGCCCGGGGCGGGCTGGACGAGCTTGGCCAGGTACTTGCCGATGCCGTCGTGGACCATGCCCCGAACGACCGGGACGCCGAGCCGGGGGACGGGGGAGAACAGGGTCGTGTTGTTGGGCGGGGCGAAGATCGCTTCGCTCAGATCCTTGCCGACCTTGTTCCGGTCGATGTCGATCGCGGCCGAGAATTCGATGTCCCGGATGTGATAGCCGCCGAGGTCGACGTGCATCACGCCCGGGACGCGGTCGCCCGCTCTCGCGGAGCGGTAATAGGCGACGCCTTGGACGAGCGACGACGCGCAGTTGCCGACGCCGATGACGGCGACGCGGATCTTACCCATGGGGAGGCTCCTTGGCCCGGAGCGCGGCCTTTTCGGCGCTCCGGACGCGGGCCGCGCGCTGGGCGGCCGTGATGTTGGAGAACAAGGCGATCGCGCCCAGCGCCGCGATCATCGCCTCGTCGAAGACCGGAGCCAGCGAGCCGATGAAGGCGGCCAGCCCGAGGAGAAGGAAGCGCTCGGCGCGCCGCATCATCCCCGCCCGGCCGTCGAACCCCAGGCCTTCGGCCCGGGCGCGCGTGTAGCTGACCATGAACGCGCCGACGAGCGCGGCGAGGGCGAGCCAGAGGATCCAGCGGCGGCGGAAGAAGACCGCCAGGCCGAGGAAAAGGAAAGCCTCGGCGTAGCGGTCAAGCGTGGAATCGAGGATCGCGCCGAAGGCCGAGGCCGTCCCCGTCGCGGCGGCGACCTTGCCGTCCAGCCCGTCGAGGATCCCGCAGACCAGGATCGCGGCCGAGGCGGGGAAGGGGCGCCCCAAGGCGAAGCACACGCCTCCGGCCGCGGCGGCGAAGAGGCTGAGGACCGTCATGGCGTTCGCCGACCAGCCCAGGCGGACGAAGACCGAGGCGGCCGCGCACGCGGCCCGGGTCACGCCGGCGTCGAAGCGGGCGGGGAGGAATTGAAAGTTCTTCGCGTCTTGGGTCTGCACGGTCGTCCGGATGAGGCTTCATTCTAGCATTGGGCGGGGGCGGGGACAAGGCCGGCCGCCGTGCGGGCCGGTTGTCTTTCGCCTTCGTCTGTGATACTTTTGGGCGACATGAATCCTGCCGCCGAAAGCCCGAGCCCATGAAGCGCAGGGATTTCGTCGCGTCGCTAGGGGTAGGCGTGGCCGCCGCCGCGGCGCGGGTCCGCTCGGGCCAGGGCCCGGCGCGCCGTCCGAACATCCTCTTCATCATGACCGACGACCATGCTTCGCAGGCCATGAGCTGCTACGGGAGCCGGATCAACGCCACCCCGAACATGGACCGCATCGCGAGGGAAGGCGTCCGGTTCGATGACTGCTTCTGCACGAACGGGCTCTGCGCGCCGAGCCGGGCCGTCATCTTCACCGGCCAGCACAGCCACCGGAACGGCGTCCGGGACAACGCCCACCCGTTTGACGGGAGCCAGGTCACATTCCCCAAGCTCCTTCGGACGGCGGGCTACCAGACCGTCCTTCTCGGCAAGTGGCACCTCCAGAGCGACCCGACGGGATTCGACTACTGGAACATCCTCCCCGGCCAGGGCGACTATTACAACCCGGACCTCATCGAGATGGGGACGACGCGCCGCCGCGAGGGCTACGTCACCGACATCCTGACCGACCTCGCCCTCGACTTCCTCAAGTCCGGCCGGCGCAAGGACGCGCCCTTCCTCCTGATGCTCCACCACAAGGCGCCCCACCGCAACTGGCAGCCCGCCCTGCGCAACCTGAAGGCGTTCGACAGCGCGGCGCTCCCCCTGCCCGAGACGTTCTACGACGACTACGCGACGCGGTCCCGGGCGGCCCGCGAGCAGGAGATGACGGTCAAGACGCACCTCGAGATCGCCTCCGACCTCAAGATGGGTCCCGCGCCGGCGCGCATGACCGCCGGGCAGAAGGCGGTCTGGGAGGAGGCCTACGCGCCTAAGCGGGCGGCCTTCGAGCGGGACAAGCCGCAGGGCGACGATCTCCTCCGTTGGAAGTACCGGCGCTACATGGAGGATTACCTCGGCTGCGTCGCCGGGGTCGACGAGAGCGTCGGCGCCCTGCTATCCTGTCTCGACGCCGAAGGCCTGGCCCGGGACACGCTGGTCGTCTACACCTCGGACCAGGGCTTCTTCCTCGGGGACCACGGCTGGTTCGACAAGAGATTCATGTACGAGGAATCGCTCCGGATGCCGCTCGTGATGCGGTGGCCGGGCGTCATCCGGCCCGGCGCGGTCGCCGCGGACCTCGTCAGCAACCTCGATTTCGGCCCCACCTTCCTCGCCTTGGCGGGACTTGTCCCGCCGGCCGTCATGCAGGGCGTCCCGTTCGACGACATCCTCCGGACGGGAACCACGCCGCGCGACCGGACCTCGGTTTACTATCATTACTACGAATACCCGGCCGTCCACATGGTCAAGCGCCACTATGGCATCCGGACGAGGCGCTACAAGCTCATCCACTTCTACTACGACATCGACGCCTGGGAGATGTACGATCTGGAGCGCGATCCGCACGAGCTGCGGAATTTGGCCGGCGACCCGGCCTATGCCGCCGTCCTCCGGGACCTCACGGCCGAGCTCCGCCGCAAGCAGGCGGAGGCCGGCGACTCGGACGAGCTCGCCCGCGCCTTCCTGGCCCAAGATTTGAAAGAGCTGAAAAAACATTGAGATTTTCAAAAATTCTAAATTTGGAGGAGGTTACGATGAAAAGAGTTCTGGCGTTCGTCCTGCTCCTGTCCGCGGCCACGGGGCTTTTCGCGGTGCAGGCCAGCCTGGTGCGGGTCGTCGATCCTTCGCAGCCGCAGGCGGCGTGGGGGGTCAAATCCCAGAAGTTCACCTTGTCCTATCTGGACGGAGAGATCCAGGCGGGCCGGTTCGTGCTCCGGGCCACGCAGCGCGACACCCTGAGCCCCGTCGTCCACCAGCGCTACCAGCAGATGGCCTCCGGGCTTCCGGTCTGGGGCGGTGAGATCATCATCCATCTGCGGAACGGGCTCGCCGAGTCCTGCGACGGGGAATATTACATCCTGCCTTCGCCGATCGACCCCGCGCCCAAGCTCACCCGCGGCCAGGCCTTCCAGGCCCTCGAGGGCGTCCTTTCCCAATCCGGCCTCGAGCTCGACGCCGATCTGAGCGGGCTCGTGATCTTCCCGGTGAGCGACACCGAGTTCCACCTGGCCTACAAGCTCTGGGTCCGCAATCCCGACAAGCCGATGTTCAACGAGACGGCCCTCGTCGACGCCACGACCGGCAAAGTCTTCCTCCATTTCTCCAACATCCAGACCGACGGCCTGACCATCGGAGTCGGCATCGGCGAGCGGGGGGACACCCTTAAGTTTCCGACGATGCTGAACGGGAGCGCGTATTACATGATGGACCTGAAAGTTGCCCGGCCTTTCAACCAAAGGACCTATAACGCCAATCACGGTTACCCTAACACTATCTCCGTATCTTCGTCCGCTACCAACTCCTGGGCGAGCGACAACATCGTCAACGTCCAAACCTACATCGGCTACACTTACGATTTCTACTACAACACGTTCGGCCTCCAAGGCCCGAACAATGCCAACATGGACCTGAACTCCTTCGCCCACGTCTACTCGGTTTCGGGGGGGCTCTACGACAACGCCTTCTGGAATCCGGACACCTCCTCGAATTATGGGCGGGGCATGTATTTCCTCGATCCCTACCAGGACAACAAGGATTACGGAGCGGCCCTGGACGTCGTCGCCCACGAGCTGTCGCACGCCGTGACGAGTTACCACTCCAACCTCACCTATAGCTACGAATCCGGGGCCCTCAACGAATCCTTCTCGGACATCATGGGCACGGCCTGCGAGTGGTTCTTCCAGGCCGCGGGCACGGGCTACAACATGGCCGACTGGGTCAACGGCGAGGACGCGGGGCCGGTGTTCACCTACGACAAGTGCCGGCGTCAGGACAACCCCAACCTCAACGACCAGCTGAAGGACGTGGGATATCCCTCCACGTATTGGTATCCCGATCCGGCCCACATCGCCCAGAAGGTCCCGACTCTGTATTACAACGGCAACCTCATCGACAGCGGCGGCGTTCACCTCAACATGACGATCTTTCTTTGATTTACATGAAATTGAA
>Ga0182019_10000819_pt1 | contig 15370 bp, 13 predicted proteins | sample 812E2MmetaG_FD_120483 | JGI IMG/M metagenome (GOLD analysis project Ga0182019, IMG submission 120483) | Permafrost microbial communities from Stordalen Mire, Sweden - 812E2M metaG | ecosystem: Environmental > Terrestrial > Soil > Wetlands > Permafrost | place: Sweden: Stordalen | collected...
CACCGCCTACATGTCGCTCGCCGTAGCCGACGGCGGTGCATCGTGGAGCTACCAGGGACTGTTCGCGGTGATGCTGATCTGCACGGGGGCGATGAGCGCCTGGCAGGCACGCAACCACGAGCGCCAGCGCGCCGCGCTGATGGATGTCTCGCGCGCCGATCCTCTGACCGGCTGCTTGAACAGGCGCGGCTTTGAAGAGCGGGCGCTCGCCGAGATGCGCGCGGCCACGCGGCGAGGGACCCAGGGGGCGTTGCTGCTGCTCGATGTCGATCACTTCAAGCTCGTCAACGACCACCACGGTCATGGGGCGGGCGATGAGCTGCTCTGCTGGATCGTGGCCACGCTCGGGCGGGTCGTGCGCCCGGACGATGCGGTCGGGCGCCTCGGTGGCGATGAGTTCGCCGTGCTCTTCGGCGAGATCGAGCCGGCCGATGCCCTCGAAAGCGCCGCCCGCATCGGCGCTGCGCTGAGTAAGCGCGCGCCGTGCTCGCTTGGCCTGGCGAGCTTCCCGATGGACGGCTGTGACCTGGAGGAGCTCACGCGCCGCGCGGATGCGCGGCTCTATGCCTCACGCCACGGGCGCCCGGAGGTCGGCCGCACGAGCGCCAACGAGCGGCTCAGCTGGGCGGCGACACTCGCCCATGCGGTTGACGTGCGCATGAACGCCCAGCACGAGCACTCCCGCGCAGTTGCCGACCGGGCGGTCGCGATCGCGGCGGCGCTCGGCTGGGAGGAGGAGATGCTCGGGATGCTGAGGATCGCGGCGATGCTCCACGACGTCGGCAAGGTCACGGTGCCCGACAGCATCCTCTGCAAACCCGGACGGCTGACCGCGGAGGAGTTCGCGTTGATCCAAGGACACAGCGTCGCCGGCGCGGAACTGGTCGCGCGGGTCGAGGGACTCGCGACGATCGTTCCCTGGATTCGCCACTCCCATGAGAACTTCGACGGCTCGGGCTACCCCGACGGCCTGCGCGGCGAGGCGATCCCGCAGGCCTCGCGGATCATGCTCGTGGCAGATGCCTTCGATGCGATCACAAGCACCCGTCCCTATCGCCAGGCGCTCCCGACGTCAGCGGCCCGCGAAGAGCTCGAGCGCCACGCCGGCAGCCAGTTTGATCCGGAGTGCGTGCGGGCGCTGCTCGAGCAGCTCGAGGCTCCCCGCTCAGGCGACGTCGCCGAGACGTCGCGAACGCGGTGAGCGCTTCGCCATCACGGCGCCCCAGTCCCCGTCTTCGATCAGGCCGGGGCGGGTCTCTGCGAGAAACTCGCGCAGCAGCCGCGAGAGCCCGTCGGGGTCTTCGAGGTGTGGGAAGTGCGCGGCCTTGGGGAGCGTGCGGAAGTAGCTGTCCGCGATCACCGCGTGCGCCCGGCGCCCGTGCTCGATCGGGATCGTGCGGTCGCGCTCACCCCACACGATCATGGTCGGAATCGACTCCAGCAGGCCGAGGCGATCGGTGGCGCTGACGCGCTGGCCGTGCATGTCGATCACCGCACGCAGCGTGTGCAGGAAGGCCTCGCGTGCGTCGGCGTTCTCGAGCGGGCGCAGCGCGCGTGCGACCGCCTCCAGGTAGACGCCCGCGCCGACCCCGCGCTCGCGCAGGCGCTTCCCGGCGCCGCGCAGCCCGCCGAGCAGACGCGGATGGATCGTCATCGAAAGCAGCGCCGAGGTGCCCGGCAGCGCAGCGGTGCGCAGCATCGGGCTGACCTCGCGCCCGAGCCCTCCGCTCGAGATCAGCACAAGCCGCTCGACGCGTTGGGGGAACTGGTAGAAGAACTGCATCGCCACGCCCCCGCCGAGCGAGTGCCCGACGATGCTCGCGCGCTCGATGCCGATCGCCGCGAGCAGGTCGCGAATGCTGGCCGCGTGCGCCCCGAGCGAGTAGTCCCCGCGTGGTGCGGCAGAGTCGCCATGACCGATCAAGTCCGGCGCCACGACCGTGTAGTCCGCGGCGAGCTCCTGCGCGACCGCCTGCCAGTGGCTCGAGGAGTTCAGCATGCCGTGGATCAGCACCACCGGCGGGCCGCTCCCGGCGATTCGGTAGATCACGCGACGCCCGTGCAGGGCGATCTGCCACTCCTCGAACTGCGGTGCGATCGCGGGCAGTGCAACCGGCTGCGGGCCGCGCCGGGGGGACTCCCCACGGTCTCCTCTGCCCTGGCTGGAAGTCAGCGCGCCACCTCGCGCAGGACCCTAGCAAAGGGGTCATACTCGCCAGACGGTGCTACGTCTGGTCACGATCCCGATCAGCCACTACTGCGAGAAGGCGCGCTGGGGGCTCGAGCGCGCGGGGCTCTCCTACCGCGAAGAGCGCCATGTGCAGGGCGTGCACCAGCTCGCCGCGCGCCGTGCCGGCGGCGGGATCACCGTGCCCGTACTCGTCACACCCGAGGGCGCAATCGGAGACTCGGCGGAGATCCTCGAATGGGTGGATGAGCGCCTCGCTCCCGAGCGGCGCCTGTTTCCGGTCGAGCCCTCGGAGCGGCGTGCCGTGCAGGCACTCTGCCGGCGCCTCGACGAGCAGCTCGGGCCGTGCGGACGGCGGCTGATGTACGTGCACATGTTTCCCCGGCGCCGGTTGATGCTGAGCTTCAACAACCAGGGGGTACCCGCCTGGGAGGACCGCGCGATCCGCTGGGGCTGGCCCGTGATCATGCGCTTCGCCGAGAAGGTGCTCGCGATCACTCCAGGGGTTGAGGTTGAAGACGAGCGAATCGTCTGGCGTGAGTTCGACCATGTCGCCGCGCTGCTCGAGGACGGACGCCCCTATCTATGTGGTGAGCGCTTCGGCGCGGCGGATCTGACCTTCGCCGCGCTCTCGGCGGCCGTGATCGTGCCCGACCTCTACGGCACGCCCCTGCCACAGCCGGAGATCCTGCCGCCACAGATCGCGGCGCTTGTATGGCGCGCGCGCGAGCATCCCGCGGGGCAGTTCGCGCTGCGGGTGATCGCCGAGCAGCGCGGGCTCGCGCCCTCTCACGCCTGAGCAGACGCTGGTTGCCGCTGGCGCGGCAAGGCGCTGATGCAGTCAACTGTCTGTCGACTTTTGCGCTGCAGGCGAGCAGTCTCCGGCCCGTGGCGCGCAAGCACCCCTACTACGCCGAGATGGCCAACTTCAGGCAGCGCTTCGCCGAGCGGCTCGTGCCGCTGCGCCGCGCGCGCTTCGACTCCCAGGAAGACTTCGGCGATCACGCCCGCCTGCACCGAACCACGATCGGCGGGCTCGAGCAGGGCAAGACAGATCCACGGCTCTCAACGCTCCTGATCCTCGCCGAGAGCCTGAAAGTCCCGCTCACGGAGCTCGTGGGCGACCTGCCTGCGCCGCACGAGCGCAAACCGCCGCCACCGCGCCGGCGGCGACGCTCTTAGTCGCGCTCGCGCCAGAGCAGGATGTTGCGCCGTCCCACGCGTCGTGTGCGGCGCCGGGCCAGTGCCGCCTCATCGAGGCCGGCCGGCTGCGAGCGTGGATCCTCCGCGTGCTCGTCGATGTCGGCGCGGGCGTCGTCGGGCTCGGCCCACTCGTAGAGGCAGTGCGTCGCCGAGGCAAGCAGCCAGCAGCTGCGCTGTAGGCGCTCACCCAACTCGAACCATGTGTCCGAGTCAGCCTGCGGAGCGCAGGCCAGTAGCACCGTCGCTGCCTCCAGGCCCGCGCCGAGCCGCCGGCGGAAGCGCTCGATCTCCTGTCCCGCCAGCGTGTTGGCGTTGCGCCAGTCTGCGTGCTGAGGTGACTCTGGCAGCGCGAGCGCAGCACCCTGTCGGCGCAACTTCCCAAGACGCCCTCCCCCGGCGCTGGTGAGCGCCCAGAGACCTACGCCATGCTCGCGCGAGTGCACCAGGGCTCCTTCCTTGCAGAGCTCGTCGAGCTGTGCGCGCAGCGCACGGGCAGCGATCGAGCGACGCGGAGTCGCCAGGTGCGCGAGGATCGCCCATAGTGGTGCCGCATGACGCTCCTCGCCACGATGGCGGACCGCGCGCTCGACGGCCGCGAGGACGAGCTCCGGCGACGGCTGTTCGACGGGCCCCTTGGCGGGTCGGCGCTTCGCTTTGGACACTTCGCCTCCTCTTGGGTCGAAGGCGCCAAAGTCGCCGGTCGATCGAGGCGCGCGAGGTCGGCTGACACGGCAGGGCCGGCTGAGCGACAATCGACTGGCATCGAGGACGAGCGACTCGGTGCCGGGCCCGGGGTGTTGACGCACCGCCGGGCCATCTATTTGCGGGATGTCTCGACGGTACTTTGCAATGGGCTCCTGAGACGGCAAACTGCGTAGGACTTGCCGTTTTGGCGCAAAGTTGTTGCAGGGCTGACACATATGTTTGTGCGCTGTGAGGAAGTGTCGCTGGCGCTGCCCGGACGGCGTAGCTGTGAGCCGCAGATTGTCCGGATCGGACAGTTGCCGCTGCTCACGGCGAGGAATAGACTCGGCCCGGAATGATCTCCGGTGGAGGTACGACGGCCGATGTGTCGAGCTCGCATCCCTCGCCGCCCGGAGACGCCCCGGCGGATGTTGCGGTACGGATCGTGGGCATGCGCAAGACCTACGGCGACGTGGTGGCCGTCGAGCAGCTCTCGCTCGAGGTTCGCAGCGGCGAGTTCTTCACGCTGCTCGGTCCGTCGGGATCGGGCAAGACGACGACCCTGCGCGTGATCGCGGGCTTTGAGCTGCCGGACTCCGGCCAGGTGGAGCTGCACGGCGTCGAGGTGACCCGCAGCCCCCCCTACGAGCGCGCCGTCAACACCGTCTTTCAGGACTACGCGCTGTTTCCGCATATGAGCGTGCTCGAGAACGTCGCCTACGGGCTGCGCGTCAGGGGTGTCGGCAAGCGCGAGCGTTCCGACCGCGCGGCAGAGGCGCTCGCGATGGTTCGTCTCCCGGGCGTCGAGGGGCGCCGGCCGGTCCAGCTGTCGGGCGGGCAGCGCCAGCGTGTGGCGCTCGCCCGCGCAATCGTCAACCGCCCGCGCGTGCTGCTGCTCGATGAGCCGCTGGGTGCGCTGGACCTCAAGCTGCGCGAGGAGATGCAGTTCGAGCTGAAGGCGATCCAGCGGGAGCTGAGCGAGCGCATCACCTTCATCTACGTGACTCATGACCAGGACGAGGCACTGACGATGAGCGACCGCATCGCCGTCTTCTCCAACGGGCGCATCGAGCAGGTGGGCACGCCCGGTGAGATCTACGAGCGCCCCGCCAACGAGTTCGTCGCGGGCTTCGTCGGCACCTCCAACATCATCGTGCGCGAGGGGCGCAGATATCTGGTTCGCCCCGAGAAGATCCGCATGCTCGCCACTGCCGACCCAGACGACGCGAGCACCGTGCGTGGGCTCGTGCAGGATGTGGCCTACCTGGGCACGGTCACGCGCTACGTGGTCGCGCTCGACGGGGGCGAGAGCCTGACGGTGCTGCGCCAGAACCTCGAGACCTCGGCGGCGAGCGTTCTCAAGGAACGGGGGCGCCCGGTGAGACTTTCCTGGCGTGCGCAGGATGCATCGCTGCTTGACACAAACCAAGAGGAGGAAGCGACGTGATGAGGCTTGCGAAGATCGACTGGGCCCTGGGGGCCGTCCTGGCGGTGATGGCCGTGGGTGTGAGCGCCTGCGGCAGCTCCTCCAACAGCAGCACCTCGGCCAGCCTGCCGACGAGCATCGGCGCCGGCGAGGGGCAGCTCAACCTCGTCGCGTGGGAAGGCTACACACAGCCCGAATGGGTGAAGCCGTTTGAAAAGCAGACGGGGTGCGTGGTGCACGCCAAGTACGCGGGCTCCTCTGATGAAATGGTGACGCTGATGCGCCAGGGCGGTGGCAGCCAGTACGACATGGTCTCCGCTTCGGGCGACGCCAGCCTGCGCCTGATCCGCGGTGGCGACGTCGCGGAGATGAACGTGGCGCTCGTGCCCGACTGGAAGAACTTCATCCCGCAGCTGCAGTCCCCCTCACACAACACGGTGGACGGCAAGCACTACGGCATCTCGCTGCAATGGGGTCCGAACATCCTGATGTACAACCCGAAGGCGATCTCGCCCGCGCCGACGAGCTGGGCGGCGATCTATGACCCGAAGTACAAGGGCCAGATCAGCGTTCCCAACAACCCGATCCAGATCGCCGACGCCGCGCTCTACCTGTCAAAGACCAAGCCAAGCCTCGGCATCTCAGACCCTTATGAGCTCACCGAAGCGCAGCTGAGCGCCGCGGCTGAACTGCTCAAAGCGCAGCGGCCGCTGATCAAGAAGTACTGGGCGCTGGCCTCGGATGAGATCGAACTGTTCAAGAACAACGACGCTTCGATCGGCGCCGCCTGGCCCTACCAGCAGAGCACGCTGCAGGCCGACAAAGTCGCGGTGAAGTCGCTGATCCCGAGCGAGGGCGCGACGGGCTGGGCGGACACCTGGATGCTCTCGGCGCACGCCAAGCACCCGAACTGTGCCTATAAGTGGGTGAACTGGGTCTCGACTGCAAAGGTTCAGGCCGAGCAGGCGCTCTCCTACGGTGAGACGCCGGCGAACACAAAGGCCTGCGCGGTCATGGAAACGCTGTCGAAAGGCTCCTGCGGCGTCTACCACGCCAACGCACCGAGCGCCTACTTCGACAGCATCAAGTTCTGGAAGACGCCGGTCAAAGAATGCGGCAACGGCCAGAACGACTGTATGGACTACACCGCCTGGCAGCAGAAGTGGACCGAAGTCACGGGATAGGAACCGACGGGGCCGCGAGCATCGCCGCGCGCCCCTCGGCCTCCAGGACGGCTCGCATCCGCGTGTCGGCGGTTCTCTTCCGCCGGCCGTGGCTGCGCGCCGTGCTGCTGCTCTCCGCGCCGGGAGCCTGGTTTGTGCTGATCTACCTGACGGCGCTGGCGCTGCTCTTCATCTCGGCGCTGTGGAGCGTTGAACCATTCACGGGCAAGCTCGTCCACCACTGGACGTTTGAAAACTTCGAACAGCTGTTCAAAGTCCCCGCCTATCGCACGATCGCGTTGCGCACGATCGGGATCGCCGCGGCGGTGACGATCACCGACGCCGTGCTCGCGCTCCCGTTTGCCTTCTTCGCGGTCAGGGTCGCCTCGAAGCGGCTGCAGTCGGTGCTGTTCGTCGCGGTGCTGATCCCGTTGTGGTCGAGCTACCTGGTGCGGGTCTATGTGTGGCGCCTGATCCTCTCCAAAGACGGCGTGCTCAACTGGGCGCTTGAAAATCTTGGGCTCGGCTCGCTCAACATCGGCTACTCCAACTGGGCGATCTGGATCGTCTTCAGCTACATCTGGCTGCCCTTCATGATCCTGCCGATCTGGTCGGCCTTCGAACGGCTGCCGGACTCCTATATCGAGGCCTCCGCCGATCTCGGCGCGCGTGGCTCCCAGACCTTCCGCACGGTCGTCTTCCCGCTCGTGCTGCCCGGGATCGCTGCCGGCTCGATCTTCACCTTCGCGCTGACGCTCGGCGACTTCATCACGCCCACGCTCGTCGGCGGCGCGGGCTCGGACTTCATCGGCAACGTCGTCTTCCAGAACGTCGGCGTCGCCAACAACGTGCCCTTCGCGGCGGCCTTCGCGGTCGTGCCGCTCGTGGTGATGGGCATCTACCTGCTCGGCGCGCGCCGGCTCGGAGCCTTCGAAGCGCTGTGATCGGCGCGAGCAAATGGAGCCGGGTCGCGCTCGGCGTGTGGGCGGCGCTGATGATGGCCTTCCTGTTCGTGCCGATCGTGATCATCGTCCTCTACGCCTTCAATCCCTCCAACGTGCAGAGCTGGCCGTTGGACGGGCTTTCGACGAAGTGGTTCTCCTCGGCCTGGCACAACGCGGAAATGCGCCACTCCTTCTGGCTCTCGATCCGCGCGGGGCTGCTCGCCACCGCGATCGCGCTGCTGCTCGGCTCGATGGCCGCCTTCGCGGTGCACCGCTTCCGCTTCTTCGGGCGTGAGGCGATCTCGTTCATCTTCGTGTTGCCGATCGCGCTGCCGGGGATCATCACGGGGATGGCGCTGAACTCCTTCATCACCTTCGCCGGGGTGAACTTCTCGCTGACGACGATCGTGATCGGGCATGCGACCTTCTGCATCGTGGTCGTCTACAACAACGTGCTCGCACGACTGCGGCGCACGCAGACCTCGCTCGTGGAGGCCTCGATGGATCTCGGCGCGGACGGCTGGCAGACCTTCCGCTTCGTCACGCTGCCCGTGATCGCGACGGCGCTCGTCGCGGGTGGGCTGCTCGCCTTCGCGCTGTCCTTCGATGAGATCGTCGTGACGATCTTCACCGCGGGCGCGCAGAACACGCTGCCGATCTGGATCTTCGGGAACATCCGCCTCGGCCAGCAGCTGCCGCAGGTGAACGTGGTCGTGCTGTTCGTGATCCTCGTGACGCTGATCCCCGTAGCGCTCGCGCAGCGACTGACGCGCGATACGGGCGTGTTGCGCAGTCGCGCCCAGCCGACCGGCGCGATGCCCTAGCGCCGTCGATGCAGCGGGCCTTCATCACCGGCGCCCTCGGCTTCATCGGCGGCGCGATCGCTGCCCGTCTGCGCGAGCAGGGCGTTGAGGTGCGCGGCGTCGACGCGCGCGGGGAGCCGAGCCTCGCCGTCGTCGCGGGCGACGTCTCCAAGCCAGGGGAGTGGCAGCGTCACGCCCGTGGCTGTGAGCTTTTCATCCACACCGCCGCGATCGTCTCGCTGCGCTCCGGGCTCGAGGCCTTTCACCGCGTCAACGTGCTCGGCACCGCAAATGCGCTCGCCGCGGCCGCGGGAGGCGATGCGCAGCGCTTCGTGCAGCTCTCCTCGGTGACCGTATTCGGAAACGACTTTCCCGATCAGGTCGAGGAGGAGCACCCGGTCAGGCTGCTCGGGGTGCCCTACGTGGACACGAAGATCGCCGGCGAGCAGGTCGTCCTGCAGGCCCATGCGAGCGGACGCCTCGCGGCCACGGTCGTCAGGCCCGGCGACGTCTACGGCCCAGGCTCGCGGCCATGGATCCTCCTGCCCTTGGAGGAGCTGCGCCGCGGACGCGTGATCCTGCCGGCGCGGGGGCGGGGGATCCACAGCCCGATCTACATCGATGATCTCGTCGATGGGATTCTTGCCGCGGCGGGGGCGCAGGATGGGGCTGGGCAGGTGATCACGCTCTCCGCAGGCCAGGGCGTGAGCACCGCGGAGTACTTCGGACGGCTCGGCGCGATGGTGGGCCGCCCGCACGTGCGCACCGCGCCGACGGGGCTGCTGCTCGCGCTGACGGGCATGCAGGCGCGGCTCGACCGCCTGCGGGGGGTGCCGGGCGAGATCAACCCGAACGCGATCCGCTACCTGACACGCACCGGCACCTACTCGATCGCGAAGGCCAGGCGCATGCTCGGCTTCGAGCCGCGGGTCGGGCTCGAGGAGGGGATGCGCCGCAGCGAAGCCTGGTTGCGCGCACAGCGAATCCCTCTAAGTTGATGGTTATGGACAGCCGCCAGCTCCACACTCCATATCTCGATGCCGTGAGCGCCTACGCCAGGCGCAACCCGGCGCGCCTGCACGTCCCCGGCCATAAGGGCGGCCAGGGCGCAGATGAGGGTCTGCTCGAGGCGATCGGCGAGGCGGCGCTCAGAATGGATGTGCCGGCGCTGACCCACGGGATCGACGTGGGCGTCGATCCGACGCCGTTTGAAGAAGCCCAGCGCCTCGCGGCCGAAGCGTGGGGCGCAGGGCGCGCCTGGTTTCTGATCAACGGCGCCTCGCAGGGCAACCTCGCGGCGGGGCTCGCGCTCGCGCACAAAGGTCGCGCGGTCGTGGTCCAGCGCAATGCGCACTCGAGCACGATCGACTCGCTCGTGCTGTCGGGGATGCGACCCACCTTCGCCGCTCCCGAGGTCGACGCGGAGCTCGGCATCGCCCACTGCCTTGCGCCCGAGACGCTCGCGGCCGCGCTCGACGGGACACCGGAGGCGGTCGGCGCGTGGGTGATCTCGCCGACCTACTTCGGCGCGGTCGCCGACATCCGCGGCCTCGCGGAGGTGGCCCACGCTCGTGGTGTGCCGCTGATCGTCGACGAGGCCTGGGGCGCGCACATGCCCTTCAGCGATGCGCTCCCCGAGCACGCGCTCTCAGCGGGCGCGGACCTCGTGATCTCGAGCACGCACAAGATCGTCGGCAGCCTCACGCAGTCGGCGATGCTGCACTTCGGCCGCGAGGCGGGTGCTTTGATCGGCGAGGACACGGTCGACCGCGCCGTCACGCTGACGGAGTCCACGAGCCCCAACTCGCTGCTGCTCGCCTCGCTCGATGCGGCGCGTCGCCAGGCGGCCGTGCACGGGAGCGAGCTGCTCGAGCGCACGATGGTCACGCTGGCAGCCGCGCGCGCGCAGATCCAGGCGATCGAGGGCCTTGAGGTGCTCGACGACCGTCTGGCGGGACGCCCCGGGGTCTTTGCCTATGACCCGCTGCGTCTCGCGATCGACGTGCGCGGGATCGGAGCCAACGGCTACGAGCTCGCGCCCCTGCTCCGCGAGATCGGCGACATCAACCTTGAGCTCTACGGCGAGAACGTGCTCGTGGCGGTCTTTGGCATGGGCGAGCGCGAGCTCGGCGAGGCCGCGCGGCTGGTCGAGGCGATGCGCGAGGTGGTGCGACGCGTGGGCCTTGAACCCGAGGGCGCCAAGCAGAGCTTCGCGGCCGCGCCGCCCTGGGGCGAGCTGGCGATGACCCCACGCGAGGCATACCTCGGCGCGCAGGAAGTGGTGCCCGCGGCGCAGGCGGTGGGGCGGATCGCGGCGGAGTCGCTTGCGACCTATCCGCCCGGGATTCCCAACGTGCTGCCGGGCGAGCGCCTCACGGCGGAGACGCTCGCCTACATCCAGGACACGCTCGAGCAGGGCGGCAGCGTGCGCGGGGCCAGCGATCGGCTGCTGCACACGGTGCGCGTCGTCGTCGAGCCGACCTCAGGCTAGAGGCCGACGACGAGCTCGAGCCAGCGCGAGAAGAGTCTCTGCGCGAGCCCCACCGAGGCCTGCTCCTCGGCCCGCACCTGCGCGAGCAGCGTGGCGACGGCGTTTGGCCCGGCAAGCGCCTCGAGTTCGGCCACGTAGTCGGGGATCTGCATCCACTCCTCCGCCAGCTCCGAGTTCACCTCGAGATGAAACTGCAGCGCATAGGCGCGCCCGAGCACGAAGGCCTGCTGCTCGTAGGCGCCGGAGCGGGCAAGCTGGATCGCGCCCTCGGGAAGCTCAAAGGTGTCGCCGTGCCACTGCAGCGTCGCAAACGTGCTCGGTGCGCCCGCGAACACCGGGTCGTGTTGCGCGGCCGCGGTCAGCTCGACGGGCAGCACGCCAAGCTCGGCCTGCGGACCTGGTGCGACGCGCGCGCCAAGGCTTGCGGCGAGCAGCTGCGCGCCCAGACAGACACCCCAATAGGGGCGCCCCGCACGGACTGCCTCGGCGATCAGACGCTTCTCCGCAGCGAGCCAGGGATAGAGCGCATCCTCATAGGCGCCCATCGCGCCGCCCATCGCGATGATCGCGGCGTAGGGGCGCCAATCGGGCAGCTCCTCGTCCTGATCGAGGATCACGCGGTGAAGCGCTATCCCGCGCCGTTCCAGCTCGTCTTCGTAGACTCCGGGCGGCTCGCAGGCCGCGTGCTGGAGCACGAGGAGCTCCTGCGTAGAAGGACTCGAGCTCATCGGCGGACAGTCTAGATCCAGCTACAGTGCGCGGTCGCATGCTCGCCTTCGCCTGTCCAGTATGTGCACGCCTCGTGACCTTCGAGAGCGTTCGCTGCCTAAATTGCGCGAGCGAGCTGGGCTATGAGCCGCAGGCGCGCACGATCGTGGCGCTCGCGGGGCAGGGGCAGGCGGGGGGGTGGTGGCGCTGTGCCAACGCGACGCTCGCGGCATGCAACTGGGTTGTGCGCGAGGAGGGTGAGCTGTGCGCAAGCTGCGCGCTGACACGCACGCGCCCGAACGACAGCGACGGGGCCGCGCTCGGCGGCTTCGCCTCCGCGGAGGGGGCCAAACGGCGGCTGCTGTTTGAGCTGATCGACCTCGAGTTGCCCGTCAGCGGCTGGTACGAGCAGCCCGGGGGGCTCGGCTTCGACCTGCTCTCAAGCGAGCACGAAGGGGTCACCACCGGCCATGCCGACGGGCTGATCACGCTCGATCTCGACGAGACCGACCCGGCTCACCGCGAGCGCATGCGCGTTCGCCTCGATGAGCCCTACCGCACCGTGCTCGGGCACATGCGCCACGAGATCGGCCACTACTACCAGCCGATCCTCGTCACTCCCGACTCCGCCGATGAGGCACGCTGCCGGGAGATCTTCGGCGATGAGCGCGAGGACTATCAGCAGGCGATGGACCGCTACTACGCAAACGGCGCCCCGGCCGGTTGGGAGCAGCGCTACGTCAGCGCCTACGCGACGATGCACCCCTGGGAGGATTGGGCGGAGAGCTTTGCGCACTACCTGCATGTCCATGACGCGTTGCAGACGGCAGCCGCGCACGGCGTGCGCGTCGAGGGCCCGCAGCTTTTGAACACCGACCCTGCGCCGCTGGACTCGTCGCCGGCGCAGGCACCGGGTGAGATCGGCGCGATGCTCCAGGCCTGGATCCCGTTGACCTATGCGCTCAACGCGATCAGCCGCAGCATGGGCACGCGCGACCTCTATCCGTTCGTGCTCGGACCGGAGATCGAAGCCAAGCTCGCGTTCATCGACTCGTTGGTGCGCGCCGTCCGGGTGTGAGCGAGATCCAGATCCGCCCTACGGTTTGGCCAGCGCCGCGGCCAGTCCGGGCGCCGGCGAGCCAAGCCCTGTCATCGAGTCAAAGCCGCGCGCGGTGCTGAGCGCGACCTTCTGGTGGGTGCAGTTGCCGCTCCCGCTGCAGAAGAGCTCGCGTCCCTCGTAGCCGAGCGTGCGCACTGAGGTCAAGGTGCCTTCCTTGGCATCGACGCCGTCGAGGTAGTCGACGCGGGTGAGCGCCTGCTTGCCGCCCGGAAGGACGTCGTAGAAGGCGGCCGCTGCCGAGGCGGGTGAGGCGCCGAGCTTGTAGAGCAGCGGGTTGACGAATCCGAGCGGCCCACCGGCGGCCTGGTCGGCGAGCGCCATCTCGCCGGCGAAGAGCGGCGAGGAGAGGCTCGTGCCGCCGATCCGGTACTCGTCGTAATAGGTGCCGTTGGGGAAGACCTGGGTCTCGCCGACGAGCATCCCGGTGGTCGGGTCGGCGTCCATCGAGATGTCGGGCTCGACGCGGTTGGGGATGCCCGTAATCGCGGAGTTGCGTTCGGTCAGGGCCGCCGGCACAACGTCCACCTGGTAGCTGGGCTCGGAGTAGGAGTAGCTCGTGCCTCCGCCGCCGCCGTAGAGGTATTCGCCCGGGGCGGGTGCCAGCCAGGTGTTGAGCGTGGAGGCGCTGCAGCCGGGGAATTCTTCGACTTCGAGCAGCGCGCTGCAGAGCGTGCTCTTCGAGGTCGACCAGCCGAGCTCGCCGACGCGCGCGTCGCCTTTGCCGACCTGCAGGCTCGTGCCGCCGACGGCTGTCTGATAGGGGCTCGAGGAGGGGTAGTCGGCGACGGTCATGCCGAGCGTGGAGAACTCATCGCCTTCATCGCCTGAGGAGAACTGGACGCCGATGCCGGTGGCGTCGGCCATCATGAGCACGTTGTCAAAGGAGCGGCGCGAGCCGGGCGAGTCGAGCAGGTCACCGCCGCCGTCACCCCAGGAGTCGGTGATGATCTGGGCGAGGTGGCCGTCGACGATCTGCTGGACGGAGTTGTAGAGGCCGTTCACGCAGTTCTTCGCGCCGGCGTAGAGGATGTTGGCGCCGGGCGCGGTGGCGTGGACGGCCTCCACGTCGAGCGTCTGCTCGCCATACCATTCGCTCGCTTCGCAGAGTTCGATGTTGGTGAAGGACTTGCTGAGCAACTCGCTGAACTGGCCGCTCGCGAGCGGCTGCCCCGGCTGGTGCTTGGCCGCGTATTCCTGGGCGTCGCCGAGCAAGGTGGGTGAGACGTAGGCGTCGACGATCGCGACCGTCACGCCTTTGCCGTCGAGTCCTGAGGCGATCTGTGAGCTGAGTCCGTAGGCGCCCTGCAGCTGAGGCGGGGTGTAGCCACAGACGGCGTAGGGCAGCGGGCTCGGGTAGCCGGCTCCGTAGGCGGGGTCGGTGGTGTCGAGCTTCTTCGCGTAGCTGGGGGAGCAGGGAGGCGCGTTGCGGAAGCCGGGCGGCAGGGGTATTTCCTTGGAGGGCCCTTTCTTCGTCTTCGCGGCTCTGGGCAGCGTGGCACCGGTCAGCGCTGCCGGTTTCGCGAGGTGCTGATCCACGCCGCTCACGCCGCTGATCAGCGAGGCGAGCTCTGCGGGGATCTTCAGTGGTCCCGAGGCCAGGCGCACGGTACGGCCGAGCTGGCGATACTGGCCCAGGCCGGTCGCGAAGGCCCGCTGCACAGCTGCCACCGAGCCCGTTGCCTGCACGGTCAAGCGGTCCGGTGTGATCTCGTTGACGGCGATGCCCTGCGAGCGCAGCCAGGAGGTGACGGCGCGCACGGACGCCTGGCTCGGGGAGAAGCGGCTCTCCCATTCGCTCGGGGTCAGGAAGTGTCGGTAGCTGGGGCTGCTCGGATCGGTGACGGCCTGCGCCAACGCCGCGGCACCGGCCGAGTTGCTGGGCTGCAGCCCGACGTTGAATTCGATCGCTTCAGCGGGCGCGCTCGGGCTGATGAGGTTCGCGGGCGTGGCCAGGGGAGAGCTGCTCTGCAGCACGGCGGGGCCTGGCGTGGAGGCGGCGAGGACTGGAGCCGCGGTCAACAACCCAACCGCCAATCCAAGCGTTGCGAGCGTGGCGATCACCTGTCGGCGCCTCATTTGGCCTCCTGCCGTTCGTGGAAAGTACGCAGCGTGTGTGCAGCGTATACCCGCGATCGGGATCGTCAAGCCGCGCGGCGCATCGGTACCGCCCGTCAGGTACCGATGCGGACCGGCTATCAGGTACTCGGGTGGCCGCTTCAGGCCCCCAGCCGAAATGGCGGGTACTCATCGGTCACGAGGATCAAGGCGTAGGCGACGACTCGGTTGTGCCAGCGGATGACGCCCTCGACGTAGTCGAAGATGCCGCGCGGGTAGCGACCGGTGAAGAGGATCGCGAACCATGCGCCGATCACCGCGAAGAAGGCGCCGACGTAGAGAAAGAAGAGCACGATGTAGTGGGGGATCGCGAGCAGCCACTTGACGAGCGGCAGCCAGCGGTTCAGATCGCGGCTCGCGTCGGGGTAGGCGAAGTCCAGGTGCACGGACTGCTCCTCCTCGGTCGAGGGGTAGCGGTCATCCATCAGCGCGATGTAGACGCCGACACGGTTGGTGAAGCGCCAGAGCTGCTGGTTCCACTCAAACCACCAGCGGGGATAGCGCTGGCGAAAGACGATCAGCAAG
>Ga0182019_10000823_pt1 | contig 15340 bp, 15 predicted proteins | sample 812E2MmetaG_FD_120483 | JGI IMG/M metagenome (GOLD analysis project Ga0182019, IMG submission 120483) | Permafrost microbial communities from Stordalen Mire, Sweden - 812E2M metaG | ecosystem: Environmental > Terrestrial > Soil > Wetlands > Permafrost | place: Sweden: Stordalen | collected...
ACCATTAGGTGCCGCAGCCTTAGCCGGTACGAGTTTGCCGATAGATCGCCATCGTACGGCGAAAATATTAAATTTCCCGGCAGTCAGTAAAAACAGCATGGATACGGTTGCGGACAGGGACTTTATCGCGGAATTCATTTTCGCGGTATCGCTGACCATGATGCATCTGAGCCGCTTTTGCGAAGATTTGATTTTGTGGTCCTCTGATGAATTTGGTTTTGTTGAGATATCGGATGCCTATACTACCGGCAGTAGTATCATGCCGCAGAAGAAAAATCCCGATGTGGCGGAATTGATCAGAGGAAAGACGGCCAGGGTATACGGTGATCTTTTTGCCATAATGACTCTATTAAAGGGTTTACCCATGGCTTACAATCGTGATTTGCAGGAAGACAAAGAACCGTTATTCGATGCTGTCGATACCGTAAAAAATTGTCTGACAATATTTACGGAAATGATTAAGCATACAAAGTTTAATGCCGGGAAAATGTATTTGGCGGCTTCCGGAGGATTCTCCACGGCAACCGATGTCGCGGAATATCTGGTTAAAAAGGGTCTGCCTTTCCGAGAGGCGCATGAGATTGTAGGGAAAATAGTCGCTTATTGTCTTAAGAATAAAAAAGGATTGGAAAATATAACTTTAAAGGAATATCAGGAATTTCATAAAGATTTTACTGCCGATATCAGGAATATAATCAAGCTGGAAAAAGCGGTTAATTCTCGTAAACATGTAGGCGGAACGGCAACATCATCCGTGCTGAAAAGGATAGAAGAATTTGAAAAGGATTTGCGTAAAATATAGCATATTAACCTTGCTGATTGTGTTTGCAAATTTTACCGGTTGCGGTGTAAAAGGAAATCCGGATATATTATCCACCGTACAGGGTAGAGGGCAGATTGTGCAAAATTTGAAAGCTATTTCTGCCGGAAGTGCTGTTCAATTGAACTGGGAATTCTACGGCAGGGATACAAAAATTAATTATATCGTTGTGGAGAAAAGCGAGTTAGGCAGCGCCGGAAATGAATGCAGGGATTGCCCGAGGACATTCGAACGCATAGGTCAGGTTCCAATTGAAAAAATAAGCCGGGAAAACAGAGAATACGATAGTATGCATTTTACTGATGTTCATGTCATAAACGGGAAAATATATAGTTACCGTTTAAAACTTTGTCATGAAACCGGTGCCTGTCAGGAATCGCAGACAGTGGAAATAGATTTTAAATAAACAAAAATCCAGGAGGCATTTTTTATGTTTAGAGGAGCAATTACCGCTCTGGTAACACCATTTAAAAATGGAAAGGTGGATGAAAAAGCTCTGAGGGACTTGATTGAATTTCAAATAACGGCCGGCATCGACGGTCTTGTGCCCTGCGGTACAACAGGCGAATCACCGACGCTGACCCACGATGAGCATGACCGTGTGATTGAAATAACCATCGATGCAGCAAAAAAAAGAGTACCGGTGATAGCCGGAACTGGATCAAACAGTACGGCTGAAGCACTGCGTTTGACAAAACATGCATATGAGGCGGGCGCAGACGGGGCGTTGATTGCCTGCCCCTATTACAACAAACCGACGCAGGAAGGCCTCTATCAGCATTTTCAACAGATTGCGCAAAATGTGCCGCTTCCTATTATTCCCTATAATATTCCCGGAAGAACCGGCGTGAATATGTCACCGGAATTGATTGCCCGTCTGGCGAAAATCAGCAATATTGTCGGTATTAAGGAGGCGTCCGGTTCAATCAAACAAATGAACGACGTTCTTGATTTATGCGGTCCGGAATTTGATGTTTTATCCGGTGACGATGGATTTACTCTTCCGCTGATGGCTATTGGCGGGAAAGGCGTTATTTCCACAGCATCGAATATTGTTCCCTCTGATATGGCTGCTCTAGTCGATGCGGTGGAAGCCGGCAATCTGTCAAAAGCGCGCGCTTTGCATCAAAAGATGAGCCCCCTGTTTGACGTTCTTTTCATAGAGGTGAATCCGACTCCTGTGAAAGCGGCTTTGGCGTTAATGGGGAAAATTGAATATGAATACAGACTGCCGCTATGCAAAATGGCCCTGGCGAATTATGATAAACTTAAGAAAGTTATGGAAAATTACGGTTTGATTTAGTTAATATGCCACAAATAAATATTTGAGGAGAATATTTTATGGTTAAAGCGGTCGTTACCGGAGCCGCTGGAAGAATGGGCGGCAAAATAATCAGTCTTATTTCCACAACAGATGATATCAAAGTGGTCGGAGCCGTAGAACTATCCGGGCACCCGATCATCGGCCGTGACATAGGTCAGAGTTTGGGATTGGGTAATACCGGCATACTTGTTTGTGATAAATTATCGGATTGTATCGATCAGGCTGATGTGGTTATCGATTTTACAAATCATGAAGCCTCTCTTAATTATTTAAAGGTAGCCAATAAAAATAACAGAGCTATTGTAATAGGCTCTACCGGTTTTACCGCCGGTGAAATGGAAGAGATAAACGGATTGGCCAAGAATACTCGTTGTGTATTGACTCCCAACATGAGCGTCGGTGTCAATGTTATGTTGAAAATTCTGGAATATTGCGCGGGAATTCTTAAAGATGATTATGATGTTGAAATTATTGAAGCCCATCATCATTTGAAAAAAGACGCGCCCAGTGGAACAGCCATGCAAATGGCGAAGGTTATTGCCGATAAACTGGGACGCGATATGGATAAATCTCTGGTTTATTCCCGGCGTGGTTTGATAGGAGAAAGAACTAAAAAAGAAATAGGTATACAAACTATTCGCGCCGGTGATATTACGGGCGATCATACGGTCATTTTCGGAGGAGTCGGAGAAAGGCTGGAATTTATTCATCGCGCTCACAGCCGCGACAATTTTGCCAAAGGGGCAATTCGGGCGGCGCTTTGGATTGTAGGTCAGAATAATGGACTTTATGACATGCAGGATGTTTTAGGATTACGCGATAAGGATTAAAAAAGGTTTATTTAATCTTTGGATGGCATTATCTGCTATATTGGAATCGGTTCTAATCAGGGCGATTCTTTAAAAAATTGCCGATGCGCCGTTGAAACTATTGCCGGGGCTACGGGAATTGAATTGACGGCAGTTTCTTCCTTTTATAAAACTGAGCCCGTCGGTATGGAGAACCAGAATTTTTTTATAAATGCGGTTGCGGAGATTAAGACAACTCTTTCAGCACGTGATCTATTACAAAAATTGCAAAATATCGAAGATGATATGGGGCGGAAGAGGGTAGTTAAGGGCGGTCCGCGAATGATTGATCTTGATTTGCTTTTTTACGGACAAAATGTAATTGAGGATCATGATTTGACAGTGCCGCATCCGGAAATTCAGAAAAGACGATTTGTCCTGGAGCCGCTGTGCGAAATAGCTTCATATTTTATTCATCCTTCGTTCGGGGTATCGATTTGCGGATTGAAAGACCGGCTGAGTGACAATAAAATAGTTGAAATAATTAAAGAATAAAAATAATAACAGGATGTCATGTTGCTTCGTTTTTTTGTATTTACAATATTAATTTATTTGCTGTATAAAATCTTCAAAACGGTTGGGCAAATAAAGCCGGAACAAGGTGAAAATTATCAGTCTAGATCATCGTCGGCCTCAGGAGAAGATCTGGTGGAGGATCCTGTTTGCCATACCTATGTTCCCGTAAGCCAGGCCTATAGAAAAGAAATAGCCGGTAAAAACTATTATTTCTGCAGTGAGCAATGCAGTGAAAAATATTCATCAGAAAAATAATGAATCGCCACAGGAGAATTTATGAAGTTTTTTATTGATACGGCCAATATAGAAGAAATTAAGGAAGGACTGGCTCTGGGAATGGTGGACGGTGTCACTACCAATCCATCGTTGATTGCCAAAGAGAAAAAAGATTTTTCCGCCGTCGTTAAGGATATTCTGAAAATTGTCAAAGGTCCGGTCAGTCTTGAAGTGATAAGTCTAGACGCCAAAGGCATGTTCTCGGAAGGCAAAAAGCTGGCTCGTTTAGGCAATAATGTTGTCATCAAAGTTCCTATCTCGACGGAAGGATTGAAAGCAACAAAAATGTTCGCCGCCGCCGGAATCGACGTAAATCAGACTTTGATATTTTCTCCCCTGCAGGCGCTGATGGCGGCCAAAGCCGGCGCCCGTTATGTCAGTCCTTTTGTCGGCCGTCTAGATGATATCGCGCAAGATGGTATGGAACTGGTGGAGCAAATTCTTACCATCTACGATAATTATTGTTATGAAACTGAAGTTATTGTTGCCAGCATCCGCCACCCGCTGCATGTTTTAGACGCCGCTATGATGGGCGCTGATATTGCTACTATTCCTTTCAAAGTAATAGCTCAGTTGGTTGGGCACCCATTGACGGAAAAAGGAATAGCGACTTTTTTAAAGGATTGGGAAAAGGTGCCCAAATAATAAATTATAAGTCGGCAATGCTGATTTTAAAAGGCTTTATACAATGATTTCCAGACGTGAAACCTTCAATTTGCCTAATACAATAACATTCTTGAGAATCAGTGTCGTTCCATTTCTTTTTGTTTTGCTTTCATCACCCGGAAAATTCTGGAGCCTGGTTATAGCCGGATTGTTTGTGATTGCTTCCATTACCGATTTTTTCGATGGTTACATTGCCAGAAAATATCACATGATTACAACGGTTGGAAAATTTCTCGATCCTATTGCCGATAAAATTATCGTCAATACGGCAATGATTCTTCTGATTCCCATACATCGCATCCCCGCCTGGATTGTAGCTATAACGATTATTCGTGATTTAATTGTCGATGTAATCAGAAGCATCGCTTCTTCCGAAGGTATTTATATTCAGGCCAGCATTTTAGGCAAACAAAAGACTATAGCGCAAATTATAGCGGTGACCGCGCTGATCATTCATTATTCTATTTTCGGTATTGATGCTCACGTGGTCGGAACAGTAATTCTCTACATTGCCTTGTTGTTCACGATTTATTCCGGAATTGATTATTTCGTAAGATTGTACCAGAGCGTAGAAAAATAATATTCATGGTTTACGGTATTGATCAGGATTATTTTAACAATTATTCATTATTTGATTGACAAGAGACATCTATTTGTTATATTCAACGCCGTTTTTAATGAGCGGGCGTAACTCAGTGGTAGAGTGCTACCTTGCCAAGGTAGACGTCGACGGTTCAAATCCGTTCGCCCGCTCCATTTTATTTTAAGGCGGCATAGCCAAGTGGCTAAGGCAGCGGTCTGCAAAACCGTTATTCCCCGGTTCAAGTCCGGGTGCCGCCTCCAAATTATATTGAGGAGTTTACTTTCGATGAAGTAACTCCTTTTTTATTTCCAAATACTATTAATTATCATAAGGTTAGGTTTATATTTATAACTATTTCTTTATATGTGTCCTGAATTATTCCTTATAGTTAACTTCACATATGGATTGGTCATTGACTATTAGTGTAAATAATGCTAAACTACTTTATTGATATGGAAAGGCAGGCGAAGAAAAAAATGTTTAAAGTAGGCGATTTGGCGGTATATCCTGCACATGGTGTCGGAGTCATTGAAGCTATTGAAAACAAAGAAGTAATGGGTAAAAAGCAGTCTTTTTACGTGATGAAGATTATGGGTAACGGCATGAAGATCATGATTCCGATGATGAGTGTCAAAGCGGTCGGATTGCGCGAAATTATTCTGGAAAAAGAAATACCCAAGGTATATGAAATTCTACGTAACAAAGACGTAACCATTGACAAACAAACCTGGAATAAGCGCTACAGAGAATATCTGGAGAGAATAAAAACCGGCTCAGTATTTGAGATTGCCAGTGTTTTACGCGACTTATTTATTTTAAAAAGCGATAAAAATCTTTCTTTCGGCGAAAGAAAGATGATGGATACAGCCAAAAATCTGCTGGTCAAGGAATTATCTGTGGCTACTAATGCTCAGGAATCCGAAGTTGAGCACAATTTGCAGAAGATTTTCACAGTTCAATAATACTTATCTTTATATTTATAATTCTTAATGATGGCTCTTTGAAAATTGAAAATAGGCAGATTATTTTCCTTTATCAAGGAAACCTTAAATTTTGCCTCCGGATTATTTAAATTATTTACGATTAATATGAATATATTTATAAAATTATTTCAATATCAATGAAAGGAGGTGAAACTTTTGATAGTCAGAATTATTTTAATTGTAGCATGTTCTATAAGTGGCTACGCCATTGCTTATTATACATCAACGTCAGATTCATATTTAATTACTGAATCAATTGGCGGATTTATTATTGGATTATTAATTGCATTAATAGTTATAAGAATTGAAAAGGAAATTCGTAAATTATCTTTAAAAGTTATTGTCGGCGGCGTGGCGGGAATGATTGTTGGTCTCCTGATTGCTTTCCTGTTTGGTTTTGGTTTAAATTTTGTCAGTAAAATAAGAGAGAATCAACAGGTCGTTCCCTGGATTTATTTGCTGATTACGGGAATATTCGGTTATCTTGGTCTTTTTCTGGGATCAAAAAAAATAGAAGAGTTTAATTTTCTAAACGCCGAATCCAATATTAATCGCGATCATCGTATTCTGGATACGAGTGTCATTATCGAAGGAAGAATCGCCGATATCTGCGACAGCGGATTTATTGAGGGAGATTTGATTGTTCCCCGTTTTGTTTTGAATGAATTGCAGCTTGTGGCCGACTCCTCCGATTCGATGAAACGAATGCGGGGAAGACGCGGACTGGATGTCTTGAATCATTTACAAAAAAGTTCAAATATAAATATTGAGATAGCCGAACAGGATTTCCCCAAGATTAAAGGAGTTGACGGCAAACTGGTGGCTCTGGCCAAACAAATCAACGCCAAGCTTTTAACCAATGATTATAATCTGAACAAAGTAGCCGAATTACAGGGCATCCGGGTGCTGAACATCAATGAACTGGCCAATGCCATGAAACCGGTTGTACTCCCCGGTGAGCAGATGACCGTCAAAATAGTTCGCGAGGGCAAAGAAGTAGGGCAGGGCGTTGCCTATCTCGATGACGGAACAATGATTATTGTGGATAACGCTCAAAAAATGGTCAACATGAATGCTAAAGTGGTCGTGACCAGTGTTCTGCAAACTACAGCGGGACGGATGATTTTTACGGAATTAAAAGAAGCCGCGGATAAAAGAAGTTAACAACGTTAAATTAAATTTTATATTTTAAGAAATAAAAAAGCCCGGGAATTTATTTATCCGGGCTTTTTTTACCGCTATTCCATTTTTAAATTAAAAATGATATCAAATCATTGAAATTAACAGGAAGTGATTGATGAGAACCGTAGCCATAATTCCTGCCGGCGGAGCAGGCAAAAGATTAAAATCTCATATCGCCAAACAATATTTATTGCTGGATTCTTTGCCGGTATTGGTTCATACGCTCAAAGTATTTCAAAAATCAAAAGAGATCGATGAGATTATTATAGCCTTGCCGCCGGAGGATCTGGTTCACATTAGGCAGGAGCTAATAGAGAAATACGGTTTGACAAAAGTAACCAAGGCTGTTGCCGGCGGCAATGAAAGGCAGGATTCCGTGAGAAACTGTCTCATGGTTATTGAGGGCAATTGCGATCTGGTGGTTATACATGACGCCGTGCGCCCTTTTGTCACAGAAGCATTAATCAAGCAGGTCGTTGATTCCGCCAAAACTACAAGCGCGGCAATAGCTGGCGTAAAAACAAAAGACACGATCAAAGAAGTAAAAGAAGATAATATAGTTGGGGCTACTGTGCCGCGGCATAACTTGTGGCTAACCCAAACACCTCAGGCATTTAAGTTTGAACTCCTGAAAGAAGCATACAAGGTTGCCTATACTGAAAAATTTTATGGCACTGATGACGCTTCTTTAGTAGAGAGATTGGGAAAAGAAGTAAAAATGATAGAAGGCTCTTATGAGAATATTAAAATTACGACCAATGAAGATATGATGATGGCGGATGCTCTGATCAACAAGAAAAATAAAACTGGTTTTCGAACCGGATTCGGTTACGACAGCCACAGATTTGACGCGGATAGAAAACTTGTTCTGGGCGGAGTGGAAATTTCCTTTGATAAAGGCTTGTATGGACATTCCGATGCTGACGCGGTTATTCATGCGATCTGTGATGCTTTGCTGGGCGCCGCAGGCGCCGGCGATATCGGAAGACACTTCCCGGATAACGATCCGGGGTATAAAAATATTTCCAGCATGATTCTACTGGAAAGAGTCAATAAAATAATCAAAGCCAAAGGGGTTTCTATCAACAACATCGATGCCACTGTGGTAATGGAGCAGCCGAAGCTTGCGCCTTACGCCGCCCGGATGGTTGCCAATATTGCCCGCGCTCTGAAAATTCCAGAAGATTGTATCAACATTAAAGCCAAAACAAATGAAGGTATGGGCTTTACCGGAAGAAATGAAGGCGTCGCGGTATTCGCGACAGCTGCAGTTACTGAGAGGAAAAATGATGGCTCCAAAGCCCAGGGTTAGATTTGCGCCGTCTCCCACCGGAGAACTTCACGTAGGCAACGCGCGCACGGCGCTTTTTAACTGGATGTTCGCCCGTCATTACGGGGGATCTTTTGTTCTGCGCATTGAAGATACGGACGAATCGCGCAGTGACATTTCTTATCAGGTTAATCTCCTCAATGATTTAAACTGGCTGGGGCTGGATTGGGATGAAGGACCTCAGAAAAACGGTTCCTACGGCCCATATAAGCAGAGCGAACGCCTCGATATCTACAGAGATCAGCTGCAAAAACTCATGGACGCGGATTTGGTTTATCCCTGCTATTGTACGGAAGAAGAACTGGACGAAGAACGCCAGAATCTGATCATGAGCAAGCGTATGCCGCGGTACATGGGCAAATGCAGAAATCTTACAGCGGAGGAAAGAAAACTCAAAGAAGCTGAAGGAAGAAAACCTTCATTTCGCTTTAAAATTAACTCGCAAACAATTGAATTTGAAGATTTAATCCGTGGCGCAATGAAGTTCGAGGGCGATGCTATCGGAGATTTCATCATTGTCCGTTCCAACGGGATGCCGGCCTATAATTTCGCGGTTGTTATTGATGACCACCTGATGAATATTACCCATGTCATTCGAGGAGAAGATCATCTTTCCAATACAGCGCTGCAGATCATGCTTTATCGGGCTTTTGGTTTTGAGCCGCCCATATTCGCGCATCATTCATTGATTCTGGGCAAAGACCGCGCGAAGCTCAGCAAAAGACATGGTTCCGTTTCTGTCGGTGAATTCCGCAGACATGGAATTTTACCGGAAGCACTGATTAATTATCTGGGGCTTTTGGGAAGTTCATTTACGGATGCCCGGGAAATACTCTCCCGTGAGGAAATGATTGAAGGCTTTGCATTGGAGCGCGCATCCAAAAGCGGCGCGATATTTGATGAAGAAAAACTTCGCTGGCTCAACGCGATTTATATCAGAAATTGCGAAACTGAAGATTTGGTGGAACGTCTTAAACCTTTTTTAGTACAGGCGGGATATACAACCGACTTTATTGATACTAACTGGTTGAATGATGTCGTTGAACTGGTAAAAACCGATCTGACAACTCTTGCTGATATCGGCGCTAATATAGAAATATTTTTTGATGATAAATACAAACTTACTGACGAAGCAAAAGAATTACTGGAAAAAGATTCCGCACGAAAGGTTGTAAAAACTTTTGTCGAATATCTGGATACTCATAATTCCGAACCGGATAATCTTTATACTGCTGCGATGAAATACGTTAAAGAAAAAACAGGCGCGAAAGGCAAAGAATTATTCATGCCCGTTCGGGCGGCAATTACAGGTAATGTCCATGGCCCGGAACTGGATAAAGTATTTGCTATTTTGGGTAAGGACGTTGCTTTGCGAAGACTTAAACCTTTTATCAGTTGATATTATCCGGTTTTCTTTTCTCTATTCATAAGTTGCAGTATTAAGAATGCTGGCGATTATCAGAGGCCGCTGTTTTTACAATTTACGAGGGGAAACACATTGAGATATTGCCGCGTCATTAATATGCTTTCTAATGACGTCCGGTGTAGCATTGACGGACAGTATTCTTACCGCCCAGGAGTCCCAGCTTTGACGCAAATCCACGTGTAAACCTTCAGCAGAACAAATGGTGTCGAGTAGTTCGAAAAGCCTTATCTTGTGCTGTTCGATTTTCTCCAGTGTACGATGCCTGATCTCTTCGGGAGGAACGGGGCATTCACACATATCTTTGACACCGGCGGCAACTGCTTCCATGTTGTCATCTACTATGCGCACGTAGTCCGGAGCGAAGAATTCATCACGTCCGCCGCGGCTCTGTGTGGAGACAATCGGCAGTCCCGCCAGCAGATACTGGATGCTTGCATACATAGCTCCTTCCTCGGCAGAAAGGCAAAGACCAACGCGACACTGGTTGAGCGCAGCATTGATTTCGGAGAGACTCAGAACCCTATAGTCAGACGCGAGCGGATCGTTGAACCAATAAGCCTGCGTCAGGATGCGCCTGATCGATCGCATATAGGTCTCACCATCTTGACTGCGTGCCGTGATTAGCGCGAGACTCTCAATCGCAGCAGCGAGTTTATGCCGTTTGAAGGGATCGACTCGTGCGTCGTACACCGCGTCGAAGCGCTTATCCGATTCCTGCAAATATCTGAAAATTGCAGGACTGACGAAAGCGTTATGACTCACCCAGGCAGACATCAGACCGGCAGCGGTCATCATTCGGTGCTCCGCTTCGCTGTTGGCCATAAAGATTATCCGATGGCGCGGGTACCTTCGTAGATGCCGTTCCTGCCAGAGTGTCAGCTGCTTAATTAAATACGGATTGTCGTGGGCCCACGAGAGAAGAATCAACAAATAAATGTTTCTATTACTGAACTGTCTTAAAACGCGCAATAGTGCGACTGGCTTATAGCGGATTATCCAGTCAGGAACATAGATGATAAGAGGGTCATAAGAGAACACCTGGCAATCGCCGCCACGCATGTAGGGGTCTAACCATCGGGTGGGTAGATCTGTTGCAGCCCATGTCTTTAATTTATTTTCTACTCCCAGACGTAAGAGCACTACTGTCAATCCTTCTGCTGTCATCTTTGATAAGAACTTATTTTATGCGGAACTGAGTATAGAAACGATATTTTTTTTGTCAAAGCATATTTTGTACTGAGGAGCAAGAACTATTGACTAAATTTTGTAAAAAGATGTGTAGGTATTTTATATTTTTAAAGATAATCATACCTTGTATAAAGAAGTGTTTGAGATTTTATTTACAAATTCACATACTAGAGAAAGTAAATTCTTGTCAAATTCGTTTTACTTTTTAACTTATGATTTGTAAACATCCGTTAAAAACCACCACCATACCTGAAGCAACTCTTTAAATGTCATCAAATAGTCTTTAATGTGAACGCGACTATCAGAATTATTTATCCAGTAAACCGGAATTATTTCAATTTTGTATTTTAATTTATTTGCCAAAGCCAAAGCTTCAATATCAAAACCCCATCGGTTAATTTTAGTTTTAGAAAAAATATTTTCCGCAACGGCGGCGCTAAAAGCTTTAAAACCGCATTGCGTATCCCGAATACCCCGAACCGCAAATAAATGAATCAGGAGATTTCCAGCATCACCCATTAATTGTTTTAAGTGGGATTGAGGTACTGCCTGTTTAGCACCCTTAGCGTCTCTATCTTCGCGAGAACCGATTACCACATTTGCCCCCCAGTCAAAATAAGGTTTCATTTTATCAAAATGTTCAACCGTGGTAGCATTGTCAGCATCCATAAAAAGCCTCACCTGTCCCTTAGCTTTGAGCATTCCCTGCCGCACTGCCCAGCCCTTACCACAATTTTCTTTATAATCTATCAAACGCAAATCTTTGATGCTTCTTTGAAAGTCAGTGACAATTTCCGCTGTTTTATCCGTTGAACCATCAGAAACCAGCAAAATTTCAGATTCAAAATTTTGCTTTTGAAGATATTGGTCTACTGCTAGAAGCGTCGTGCTAATAGTCTTTTCTTCGTTGTAAGCCGGAATAATAACTGACAAATAAGGATGATTTTCCATAAAAATATACCAACTGCTAAATATTACACTGTATCTAAAACAGACACCATTCTTTTCAAAAAATTTCGTTATCGTGACGATTCTTCATCCCTTATTCAATAAAAAGAAAAAAAGGTAAAAGGAGAAACAGAATCTATACGTTTAATATGCCTTGGAAGTTGATAATTATACTGTACACGATATGTATCTTCAATGACCAGATAATACTTAGCTTTTTCTGGGAAAAAACAAATAGCATCAGAAACAGTATCAAAAAAATAATACACCTGCCGGTCATTCAAATACGGAATTAATGAGGAGTATTGCCACCATAAACTATTAACAACCGCAACAGGAATTTCCGGATATTTATTAAAAACATAGGGTTTCCCTTTCCCATGATAGATATTTTCAATATTTGAGTATGACAGTATATGTTGTTTTCCTGTTCCATTTGCAAACGCAACACCTAAAATGAAAATAACGACATATAAAGCAACAAGGAATGACTTTCCGCGAAGAACAGTGAAATCAAAATAAAATACAAGACCAATTATCAACAGAGGGAAAGACGGCATCACATACCGCAAAGTTTTATATGGCGAAAAGAACATGATAATAAAACACCAAATTAAAGCACAAAAGAAAATTAATATAGAAAGTTCTCTAAGTTGAAAGAATTTTTTTTTAAAAACAAAACAAAAAAATCCCTGAACTATCATAAGAATAATGACCGGAAGATAAAATAAATAATTTACTAAAATAGAAATTAAAGACTTTAGAGATAATTTAAAGTTACTGAAAAAGCTATTTACACTAAGTTTACCAAGCGCCTGAGTACCTCTATAATCAAAAAAGCCGTTGAAATATCCTAAATATAATATATTCGCAAAAATTAATGAGGATAAGAATACAAGAATCCAGAAAGGTACGGCGTCAGATTGTTTATTATTATATAAAATAAAAACCAGTGTCACTCCGAGCAATGAAATGTAGAAAATAGCAAAATAACCGGAAAGAAGTGCAATGCCAATAATAAAGACATAAATAAAAAAATATTTCCATGAAGTGATTAGTTCCTTGTTTCTTGAACTAGAAACAACCTTTACAAAAAGTAAAGTAATCGCAATAAAACAGGTTTCCTGCAATTGGTATGGACGAATAAAAAGTGTATTTGAAATGCTCCCTGTATTGATAAAGGCAAGAAATAAAGTTAGAAAAACAAGAAAATCTTTTTCAAACAGCTTTTTTGCCAGCGAATACATTAGTACAAACGAAATGGAAAAAAATAAAAGATTAAGACCGCAGCCGCGGTTTATTATTGTTTTTAAATCTCCGGTACGAACTCCCGCAAACCAAAGCCTGAGTGCTGAATAATACAAATTAGTTTGTGGTGAATCTGAATTGTTATTTTTGTATAATCTACCCACGTCACCAAAGGCATTCAAAATAGAATCATTGTCCCAATAAGTTATTTCTTTAAGTTGTTTCCCGGTATAAGCATGTGCAGTCTCGTAATTACGCAGCCATCCATATTCATTATAAGAGGATATACTACAAGAAAGGCCTTCATCAACATGCAAGCCTTCTTTTTGAGAAATATAATAGACTCTGATTCCGAACAAAAACACAAAAAGCAAAAAATAGGGGACAAACTTTACTGCAACGATTTTTTTGAAACGCGGTGAAATTTCAATAATTTTCATTTTTCCCTCAATTTAGGAACACTGCCGGCAAATGTAATAGATATATGTATATCACTGTGCCACATCGAAGAAAGATTTGTTTCGTTTACATTGCCTCTGTTTTTCTGGATTAGAAAATATGGTTGAGTATTATTTTCCGGCACGGCGGCGGTCCAAAGCGGCCTTCAGAACATGAACATATCCTGATCTCTGATCACGCTGAGAAATCCCGAGATTCGTCCTGTGAATGCGCCGCTTTACCAGAACATCAGGCAACATGATACTCTTCAGATTCAATTCCACTGCTCTGGCATACCAGTCAATAAATTCTCCGAATTCTTTCTTAAATAAACCGACACGTAAAAAAGATTTCTTTTTAATGAGCATTGTACCTGCATGATGTCCCGGCATAATCTCAATAGGAATATTTATCCGATCCTTCTCCGTTTGAGTCAATTCCGGACTATAAAATTGCTGGATATGACCAAAGGCCATATCCAGATAAGGATCAGCTTCAAATGCCATCCATTGTTGCTTCATCTTGTCTGGGGTCCAGAGATCGTCTGCATCGAGGAAGGAAATAAAATCACCCATTGCTAATGCAATACCTTTGTTACGCGCTGCTCCCGGTCCAGAATTTTCTTGATAAAAATACCGGGTTGAAGAGGAAAATTTTTCAGCGACTTTTGCCGTATTATCTGTTGATCCGTCATCCACAACTATTACTTCAAGCCTGAAACCGTTTTGAGCCAATACGCTTTCAATGGCTTCAGCAAGATATTTATCGCCATTGTAAACAGGTATGATGACGCTGATTAAGGATGTATTATTCATAAAAAATTACCATTTGAAATGGATGATTCAATTAAAGATCTGGTTTCCAATCTATGGAATCATTGTTTATTCATCAGAAAGTCTGATCATACAGCAACCGCAACAATTATTGTAGAGGACGATTAGGAGTAGGTTTTAGAATAATAAGTATCTACAATGCTAATCTTCTTCTCTTAATTTCTTCCAATAAAGTATGGATATCTTCTAATAAGTCAGTATTCGTCATATTCCCGGAAGCATTTACAGACTTTGCCCGTTCACAGATTTTGAGCAAATCCCTGTTGGAAATTATATTAAGCCTGTTTTCTTTCACAATGGATTTCAATATTGCAACAAAGTTCCCATCGCTAACATTGTAGGAGAATTTTGCACGTAGCAGAGAAGCTCTGATCGATTTCATTAATTCTTTCTTTATCACACTGGTTTGACTCATCAGGCATTGGGAATGAACACGTTTATGAAGCAGGTTTTTATCGATAATTCCCAGTTTAATGCCGGCGTCCCTGGCTCTTAAAAACCAGTCACTGTCGTCGGAAATACGATAACTTTCATCAAAATTTCCTACTATCTCAAAAGCTGATTTACGAACAATCAGGGAGCTGGGAATATAGGCGATTGTTTCTTCTTCAGAATGATTTGTTCTAACCCATTGGGGAAAATCTTTTAATCCTTCCGTCAGAAACAAACTGTGTTTGGTTACGGAATAGTCGATATCCGGATTTACTTCCATATAATTTATCTGTGTTTCC
>Ga0182019_10000824_pt1 | contig 15312 bp, 11 predicted proteins | sample 812E2MmetaG_FD_120483 | JGI IMG/M metagenome (GOLD analysis project Ga0182019, IMG submission 120483) | Permafrost microbial communities from Stordalen Mire, Sweden - 812E2M metaG | ecosystem: Environmental > Terrestrial > Soil > Wetlands > Permafrost | place: Sweden: Stordalen | collected...
GGATAGAAACAACGGCAAAAACGCCAAGATAGGACATATCACCATTAATAGGATAAAAGTTTTATTAATTAACGCGGTTAATAATGGATTCTGCATCTGTGACAGTCTTTCCTTCGTTGCAGTGCGAACATCAATTACTTCATCTTCTAAAAGAGGAACAACAATATGGATTGCCTCTTTTCCTTGTAATTCTATCAGTGCGTTCATTGCGCCAATACGTATATTAGGCTCATGATCTTTTAAAAAAAAGACTAGCGTTGGGATTGCTTCCTTTGTCTGTAATTTTGCTGCGGCATCTATCGCTGCAAGGCGTACGCCATGATCGCTATCTTGCAAAAGAGGAATAATACTGGGAATCGCTTCTTTTGCCTGTAACGCTTTTAATGTAGTGACTGCCGTATAGCGTATGCTTTCATTGTCATCTTGCAAAAAAGGCAAAACATTAGAAATCGCTTCTTTTTTAGGAATTAAGGCATTTTCTTCTTGCAATTGCCCCAATAATTCCATTGCCCGTATTCGTACTTGGTCGTCATTATCATGTAACAGAGAAACAAGACGAGGGATTAATACTTTTTCTTGCAATCGTAATATCGAATTTATTGCCTGAAGGCGCACACGGCCAGTGGCATCATTTAAAAGTGGAATGATACTGGGAGCCGCATTTTCTCCCTGTAGTTCTTCTAATGCTGATATTGCGTTACTACGCATGTCAGGATTGCTATCTTTCAAAAGAAGGGTAAAGTTTGGAATCGCTTCTTTTGCCTTTACTTTGCGCAACAGGCTTATTGCAGTAGAACGAATCTTTGCATTGCTGTCTTGTAAAAGAAGAATAATGCGAGGCACCGCTTCTTTTGCATCTAAATCCTGTAAGGCTTTTATCGCGCTCAAACGCACATTGTCGTCCTTGTCTTGTAAAAGAGAAATGATTCCAGGAAGCGCCTCTTTTCCTTGTAACAAACCAAGTGCTTCCATGGCTCGGATACGTATACTGCTATCGTTATCTTTCAAAAGCTCTGTAATGCTGGCGGTCGCCTCTTTTGCTCGCATTTCCGATAATGTGTTTATAGCAGCCATGCGTACAGTGCTATCGTTATCTTTTAATAGCGGAATAATAGAGGGGATCGCTTCTTTAGCGTCCAATTGCAATAATGCTTCCATTGCTCCGATGCGTACATTTTTGTCTTTTGCTTGCAAAAGAGAAATAATGCTTGGAATCGCTTCCTTTGCGCGAAATTGCACTAATACTTTTATTGCTTTATTCCGAACAGAACTGTCCGTATCTCGCAAAAGAGGAATAATACTGGGGATCGCTTCTTTTGCGCCTAATTGCCCTAATACGTCTATTGCAGCATCGCGTACATAGGGTTCGCTATCTTGCAAAAGAGGGGTAATACTGGGAATTGCTCTTTGTTCTGCTAAACTTTGCAATAGTTGTAATACGTATGATTTGCTATTGCTTCCTTTGTTTTCCTTATTTCCTGTCAAGCAACTCTTTTTAGCCTCAGAAGAGCCATTAGTGCAGTGTTGGGTTTGTTCAGCTAGAACAGTATGATTTGCTAAAATCAAGATCATGGAAAAAATAAAATAGAGTATTATTTTCATAAATAATGAATGGTTTTAATAGGTGGCTTAGATTTGAAATAACACACCTCATGGGTATCTGAAAATTGCTTTTAGCAAATTAGCGATACAGTTGTTTTAGTGACTTACTAAATCCACTATAGAGACAAATCATTTTTAAACGCCAACTTCATCAGCCGGTTGACCAGGATGATAAATAGCGTATACATAAACCGGAATAGCAAGGGTATCCAGTCTATTTTCAATTAACGGCCACACATCATCCCAGTCTAAATCACCCAGACCGGTCGCTAATCTCGGTAACGCGATTGAAGTAAGTTTTTCAGCGGCGATAATTTTTACTAATGCACTTAACGCGTGCCTGACATTGTTTATCGTCGCTTTGCCATGGCGATGATCATGACTATCCATACCTTCATGAGTAATCAGATTCACAATACGGATATTATTCGGCCCATCCCACATCCAGGCCTCACCTGACTTGGTATTATGTTGATGGCACCAGCGATGAAAATCCTTGTGCATGGCAGGAAATTTATTATGCAACTCCAGCGCCAAACCCTTATCCATTGGGTCATTTATCCCTACGCCGTGTGCAATCGCGTGCGCCTTGCTCAATAAAATATCACCTTCGACTTTGTATATCATATTACCACCCCGTTATTTAAAAGTGTTAATCATATCAATTAGTTAAATAAATCCTCCTGAAAGAGATACTTAATTTACTTTGGTTCGGCACTTAAAATCCAGCTTTGTGCATTAGTTAATTCATCAAATGCAAAGTGTTTTATTTCTGCGGATACAAAATGATCGGCTACTTTTTCACCGAAATCGCCCAATACAGAATCTGTAACGAGAGCCACATGACGCACTTTTTTATGATGCTCTTTAACAAATTTAAAATGCTCTATTAATGAACCAAATGATTCCCAACCAGGAAATATTTTTGTACTGATTATGAGACCCTTTAAATGCCCATATTTCTCAATGTATGGATCAATGATACTCGATGCGGATTCAAAGTCCTTTTCTGATAGCGCACCATTCGGGATCAAAGTTGCAATACCATTTACTTCATCCAACTCTACATTTAGCATTGTATTTCTCCTTCATATGACAAGTAATTATCCAGGTCTGGTTGCCTAAACTCTTTCCAATCCCAGCTGAAAAGAATAATTACCAACCTAATATTGTGAAGATTAACACCTTCACTCGAATCCCACCAGTTTACTTGAATCAATACGGGTATCCGACTGTTAACTTTTTAAAGGAATAAAACCATGTACGATAAATTTGCAAAATTAAGAGCCCCTTGCGTTTCGCTACGGTTGTCGTTACTGCTTCCGGTTATCTCCGTTTTAGCCCATGCTGGGCACACTAGGGCGCGCCGCGCCCTACGCACTGTGGCTTTTTGGGCATTTGTTTGCAGGTCAGCAGCAACCCGACATAAACTGCTGGTAAAGCAACACCGGCGGATTTTGTTGCGGTTTGCCCGTTGCGCCGATAGCCCGTTTATTACCCGCCGCATCAGGCGCTTAGTTGTTTTTCCAATGAGCATCTAAAATTTGGCGCGCCTTTTGCTGTGTACTTAGGTCGTTCACCTACTTTTTATTACCCCGCAAACCCAAGGAGGTTTCATGCGTAAATCGATACACACAACCGTTGTCGGACTGTCTTTTGCATTGGCGGCGGCATTGAGGTGTCGTTCAGTATAGGCGGCAAGTATCGCTACGTCCGTATTGTAAACGCCAATAACCAGGTCACTCAGATCAGCACCTGGATTGAAGTTTTTGATCAACACCCATGCCCATTTTGATCATGTGGGCGACGCCGCACAGTATCAAACCCGACCATCTGGAAGCGATCAATCGCGCATCTCCACTGCCGCCATTAGGGCAGATTATTAACCTTACGGTGCGAACGATCGCGCCAATTGCAACCCCCGGCGTATATGGCAACTGACCATTGGCGGGACTTGTTGAAGATATTTTTCAGTTAATGCCTTATCACTCAAATAAGCCAACATGAACTATCAAATAACGAAAATCACAGAACACCATATTGACGGCTACGCCCAGGCTTTTGACAGTGTTGCCAGAGAGTTACGCTACTTGGCTTACTTTGAAGGCCTGTCACGAGAAACAACGGTTGAATACGTCCGGCAAAATATAGCAGAAAACTGGCCTCACTTTGTTGCGCTAGTCGGAGAAAAAGTAATTGGCTGGTGCGATATTAGCTCTCTGGACAGGCCAGTATTCGAACATGCAGGCGGGCTTAGTCTTGGCATTATCCATGAGTACCGAGGTAAAGGCGTGGGCAAAAAGCTGTTAACCGCAGCCTTACAGGCCGCAAAGGAGCGCGGACTTAGCCGAGTGGAATTGACCGTTCGTGAGCGCAACCCCGTTGCCATAAATCTTTATGAGCGTGCTGGGTTTGTCAAGGAAGGCTTGCATATCAAGGCCGTCAAGATTAATGGGCAGTATGAAAATCATTTTTCTATGGCGCTATTTATTCCTGAAAATGAATAACAAGCGTTGCCCGCCCTTGCACCTTTAGCCCCTATAATTTGACTAGATCGACCCTTACCATGCCCATTATTAAATTCCCGTTATTGATCTTTGCGTTCGTTTTTTCAGGGTGTACGCCCATGCAGCAGGCTACTCGCATGTACACTGGCGATTTACAAGCCCCCTCCTCCTTCCAATACAAAGAAGGCGGCACCAGCGTCTACTATACTTTCAACGCTGGTGCAGCCCCCTCGACTGAAACGGTGGTGTTTTTTTATGGCGGCACAGGTTGTGCCAGCTGGACATTATTGATGCCCGAATACTTCAGTGGCTTAACGATAAACTCACGGGTTTACGCACTTAATAAACGTTTTGTTTCCGATCGTTCGTTAGGTCAATACGATTGCGGCGAAGAATTTAAACTGGTCAACAATCCCCGGCAATGGGTGCTCGACTATACTGAGTTTATAAAGTCCCGATTGAATGCTCTTTCTAAAAAGCCGAAAAACGTAGTTTTGGTGGGTGTTAATGAAGGCGCGTTGACCGCTGCTAGGGTGGCCGCTCTGATTCCTAGAGTTACGCATCTGGCTATTATTGGTAGTGGCGGCTATACCTTGCGCCAAGCATTGACCACATTTAAACAAAAAGGCGATATCAGGCTTGATATCGATGGTGGTTTGGCAGACATTGCCGCCAACCCTAGCAGCATTTATGACATCTGGAATAGCAATACCTATCGCTGGTGGTCGGATCTACTGGATAAAGATCCGCTACCCGACTTGCTTAAGCTGGATATTCCTATCTTGGTTGGTATCGGTGAAAAAGATAAGGTCATACCCGTAGAATCGGCGCGTTTTCTGGACGATCAATTTAAAGAACAAGGTAAAAACAACCTTACCCTTAAAGTTTATCCTGACGCGGATCACAAATTAAGCAATGATGGCGCTTCCTCGCGTAAGGCGTTTTTTACAGAACTGAGCGCATGGATACAACAAAGCGCCAAAGTCCGATAGGAGGAACAGGCTTTGTTACCCGCCGTTTACAATACCAAACACTGGAATGATAAAAAAACAATCTTAGACTATGATTGAAGCATTGGGATACAAAAAAACTATAGCAAGTAGCCTCGGTGAAATAAAACGGAATCAAGGGCCTGTGACTTCTGATGTCCTCGATTTCACTCTATTATGTCGAGACTACTTGCCGTGGATTTTGTTAGTCTCAGTGTTCCTACACTTGTTGGGATGGTGGTTTCTGGATAAATACACATTGCGTAACGAGATGCTGAACCTGACAAAGCGCCCAACTATCGCCATGACAGTGGTATTCAAGTCTCAGCCTCGACTAGACAATACTGCCGGGGCAATGTCGCCGCATATCTAGTCTAAGCCGACCAACATCGATATGCTTGGGGTAAAACATGAAACCGTCCCTAAGTTATCGCAACGATCCCCTGTTGATATGGCTAAGACTGTTGTGCACCAGGAGCCTGCTTCCGCTATCAAGATTGAAGCCGACGCAAAAGTACAAACGCCAGGCCCTAAGTTAAATCTATCCAAGATTCTTGACGACGTTCATCAACTCGCCAAAGAGGCAGAAAGCCCTGCTGATGAGCAACAATTCGATAAGCGCAAACTTCGAATAACCCCAGGCGCTATGAAATCGCCCGATGTTAAAGCAACTGAAGCAATTGAAAGTTATAACACTCCTGATGGCGACCTGCATATCTGTCATCCCGGATTAAACGGCAAGAAAGTGTGTGCTCATGTTGCTCCGCAAGATCCATTAAACTCACTTGACGTACACGTTTTTCAATACGACATGAGCTCTCCGGAAAAAACGCCCGGAGACTTATTAGGTGAACGTCTTAAAGAAGTGATAAGCAAGTAGCCTTGATGGAGTCGCGTTGATGTGTCGGGTTACGCTATCGCTAACCCGACCTACGCAACGGTAGGGCGGAATAGCGTAGCGTATTCCGCCAAATGAGCATCCATTCATACGGCGAGTTACGCACTAATGATTCTTAGCATATTTAATTAATTAGCTGATCGGTAACGTCTGTGAATTTATCCAAAACTGATGAAACTAGATTAAGTGATTTTACTCAATAGCAACATGCTCTTCAGGTCTTTACAAAAGGCATAATATGGCATTGCAATCTGTAAATTGAGTAAATTTTAAGTTTTTTGTCATTATTTTTAATATAAAAGGTGGGCTAATGGTTTTTATAAGAAATATTGCTATTTTGCTTTATTCATTATTTATGACGTATTTAACAATTAAATTAGCGGTATTAAGTGTTCATTATATACACGTATTAAGTGCTTATATTGTTGACTCATTACCTGAACATGCAAAGAAAACAGGTACAACTGGTCTGTATATTTCCGTGTTTTCTGCATTTGTTTTTTTGATTAATCCAATAATTCGTTTTTTGAAAAAATACATCAAAACCATAAAGTTATTTTTTTGTAAATGGCGTTATTTTGAGGGCGTCTTAAAACTCAATTCCCCATCACGCTTCGTAGTAGGAGAGCTGATTAACAACGTATTAGCAGAGAATGTCTATTATAAGGGTTGACTGATGAGCGATGGCTTTAACGTTAACAAACAATTTATGGGGACCTCTAAAAATTGCTTTTTTCGCAATATTGACGAATATAAGTCATTGAAATTTATGAGTACCAGTTTTTAAAAATTGAATTAATAGAGATCCCCTTATAACAAAAAATCACAAACGATTGGCAAAAAATAAAATCGACTTCATAAATTTTAACTAATTAATTTTTTACAATGATAAATCTGTCTGCGCTCTCTAAGTCTGTTAATTGTCTGCTGTTTGTAGCCGCACTGTTTACCCACCAATCCGTCCTTGCTTCAGTTAAGTTGCAAATCAATATAGAAACGCATAATACGCCGAATCCGTCAGCAAAGAATATTCCACCCGAAATCAGCACGGATCAGGAAGTGGTGTTGGCTGACGAATACATTGCCGTCAAGTCGGAGCATCTTACTACGATACTGGATTTTAAGACGAAGCGGCGATTGCTTATCAATAACAAAGATAAAACCTATATCGATTATTCGCTGTTCGATACTGTCGGCACCCGGGCACGTGAGTTTGAAAATCGTCAGCGACTTAACAGGATGTTGGCGGCCACCAAAATCCACGCTCAGAACAATACATTGCTCGACAACGAACACATACTTTCGGTTAGCGCCAACAGTCCGTCAAAAATCGATGAATTGGATGAGGATGAATACACAGTATTTGCAAATGGTGACCGGCCATTATTAAAGGTGAGTAAAAAAGGCGAGGAAATTAGTCATCAAGAACTGATGCGTTTTACCCAATACTTGCGTTACAACCAAGGCGGTCATCCGCACATCCTCGACAAATTAGCCAATGGCCAGCACATGCCAGCGATTCTCATCTTCACCTTTAACGAATTCTGGGGTAAAAGTACGCATACCTTGACTATCAAGGCAATTGAAACCATCGATGCAAAAAGTTATGATCTTGATGCCTATCAAAAACACCAAGCGACAGGTTTTGACTCCATTGACGATCTGCTGACTCAGGCGGAAAATGCGACGCCGGATGCCATTGAACTAGCTAAAGTCCGTAATCAAGAAAGCATAGCCAAAGCGTTTCAGACGGGTAAGTTTTTGGATGCTTTGCTTGGCCTGATCGAAAGGACGTTAATGACTGGTCAGTCTATGCAGAAATTAACAGCCGAACAAGCTGCGCAATTAGGCGCTGATTCGGCAGTGCAACAATTTAAGCAGGCCATGGCGGCGAAAAACAAAGAAGAATTGGCGAATGCAGCGAAAATGCTCGTCGAACTGCGCTCACATGCTTCGGAAAAATCCTATGTTCTAAAATTATTCGAAGCGAATGATCGCCTGCAGTTAGGTGAGCGGGAACTTGCTAAAAATCTGTTCAAAGAAGTCTTGCAAGGCAATTTTCTGCTAGCTGGCACTTACAAGGATTTGGGCGATTTGCTGTTGCTGCAATGGGATATACCTCAAGCTTGGCGCGCCTGGGACATAGGCCGCCGAATTGCTCCGCAATTTGCTAATTTTAAAGCTATCAATAATTTTGAAAACAGTTTGCTTAGCCAATATCCGAATTATTTTAGTTTGCAACCCCGACCGTAACGTTTGAAGGCATCAATACAAACAAAACGTGAGTGACAGGTTTACAAGCCGCGTCACACTTCAGTGTTGTTTATTTTCATACGCAGATAAAAGCCGAGTAGGGCGTGCCGCGCGCGCCTTAGGTGGAATTAAGGCAACGAAGGCTCGCGGCACGCCCTACGCACTACTGTTTTTTAAAAAAATTGTTTCTTGGAAAACACTGTTAAGGCATAAGCTGCTGGCTAAGCAACACCTGGGGATTTTGTTGCGGTTTGCCCGTTGCGCCGATAGCCCGGTTATTACCCGCCGCATCAGGAACTTAGCGACATTTACGTTAAGAAACTCCAGTTTGGCGTGCCTTTTGCTGTGTAATTAAGTGGTTCACTCACTTTTTTATTACCCAGCAAACCCAAGGAGGTTTCATGCGTAAATCGATACACACAGCCGTTGTCGGACTGTCTTTTGCATTGGCGGCGGCAGGGTCGGGGGCTTTGCAGGCGCAAACCGTACAGGAAGCCGCAGACGCGGCAGGCGTCGCCAAGATCAAATGCGTCGAGTTTTCAGGCACGGGCCGCTGGTATCAGTTCGGTCAAGCGCCGAATCCCGATTCAGCCTGGCCGCCGTTTGAGGTGAAAAATCTTACCGCCGATATCAACTACGAAACCGCCAGCGCGCGGGTGCAGTCCGTCCGTTATCAGGTGGTGGAGCCGGGGCGTTTTCGCCCCGCACCGGTTGAGCAGCGTTCCGACCAGTTTGTTAGCGGCGGCATCGCCTGGAACGAGTCTACAGTGGGCAATGCGGCCAACGAGCAACCTGCGGCAGTTGAAGAGCGCGTAGCGGAAATATGGTCTACGCCTCAAGGCTTTTTAAAAGCGGCGCTGACCAATAACGCGACGTCCAAACCGGTTACCGGCGGCATTGAGGTGTCGTTCAGTATAGGCGGCAAGTATCGCTATGTCGGTATTGTCAATGCCAATAATCAGGTCACTCAGGTCAGCACCTGGATTGATAATCCGGTGCTGGGCGATACGCTGGTGGAAACAAAATTCACCGATTACAAGGATTTTGGCGGCATACAGTTCCCTTCTCAAATCGTCCGCACGCAGGGCGGTCATCCGGTGCTGGATATTAACGTGGCGACAGCCAAGGCGAATCCGCCTGTGGACATTAAGCCGCCTTCGGATCTCACCAAAGCGCCTGCGGTGGCGGTAACTTCCGAAAAACTGGCCGACGGCGTTTATTACCTGACCGGCGGCACCCATCATAGTCTTGCCATCGATCAAACCGATCATATCGTCGTGATTGAAGCGCCGCTGAATGAAGAACGCTCGCTGGCGGTTATTGCTAAGGCTAAGGAGCTTATTCCTAACAAGCCGATCAAGTTTTTGGTCAACACCCATGCCCATTTTGATCATGCGGGCGGCTTGCGAACCTTTGTTGATGAAGGCGCAGAGATAGTGACGATCGAGCCGAACCAGGCTTATTATCAAAAAGTATGGGCGACGCCGCACAGCATCAAGCCCGACCATCTGGAAGCGTCAAAAAAAGCCCCCCAATTTGTGAGTTTTAACGGTAAGTATGTACTCACGGACGGCAAGCGTCCTATCGAAATTCATTCTATTGCCGGTAACGGTCACAACGACGCCTTTGTGTTGGCTTATTTACCCAATGAAAAGATTCTGGTTGAAGCCGATGCCTACACGCCTGCCGCTGCGAATGCGCCGGTACCGACTACGCTTAATCCTTATTCAGTGAATCTTTATGAAAACATTCAGAAATTGAATTTGAATGTAGACAAGATTGCCGCCTTACACGGCCCGCGCGTGGTCACGCTGGCCGATTTAAAAACCGTCATTGGCCAACAACAACAGTTAGCAGCTAAATAACGCTCCTCCTCGGATCAGGACGAAAGTGCAATGCTTTGGTCTTGATCCACTTTTTAAGTTGGTTAGGGCTGCGAATTTTAGGTTTTATGTTCCACATAAATATGATCGGGACATAAGTCCTCTTGGTATCTATCATACATGGCTAAATAAGCAGACTCTATATGACGGGCAAACAGCTTGGTATTAAACAAGGGCGTTGTTGCCAGATTATGAGCTAACTTGTTTTTTATGATCATTAATTTTTCCGGATGAGTCGCCAGAAAAATGGCAAGAGACTCATAGTTTTCTTGAGAGGCGGTAATCAATTCGGGCAAGTGGATTGCATTGAGCAGACTCGCTGCAACTCTGCTGGCAAAGGATTCACCTCTACGTGTCAATACAGGCAATCCCATGCGCAGTGCATCGCTGGTCGTGGTGTGAGCATTATAGGGAAAGGTGTCAATAAACAAATCCGCCAACTGTATTCTATTTAAATGGTCTTCATTGGACATATAGTTTGCAAAAATCAGACGCTGGTCGTCTACCCCATTACTAAGCGCTGCTTTTTTCAGGTTGTTAACGGCGCTTTCATGGATTACATATAACCACAATACACTGTCCTCGACTTGCTTTAAGATTCGCATCCACCCCTCAAATGTACTGGGCGTGATTTTATAAGTGTTATTAAAGCAACAGAAAATAAATCCAGTGGCGGGCAGTCCAAATTCAGCACGAGACAAGATCTTTTTTGAAACCGCTTTGTTCGTATCGTTGACCCAGTAACTATTCGGTAAGTAGGCGATTTTTTCTGAATAATAGCGCTGATTGTCTTGAGATATTAACGTAGGGTCAGCGATTAAATAGTCTATATATTTTGCCCCCATCGTTCCTGGATAGCCCATATAACTGATTTGTATCGGCGCCGCTTGCATCGCAAATATGAAGGTTCTAGCGTATTTAGTGTGTCCTCCTAAGTCTACGGCAATATCTATTTCTAATCGCCTGGCTAGCAAGGCAATTTCCTTATCGGACATAGCATGCACATCATAAAAATGATCGACACCTGCCTTAATCCGGGTATTCATCTCGTCTTTAGTGTCGGGCCCCAATGAAAATGCAGTAATTTCAAACTGAGTTCTATCATGTCGTTCGTATAACTCTGCCGTCACATAAGTCAGGGGATGGATTCTAAAATCGGCCGAGAAATAGCCTATGCGTATTTTTGCGTGTTTGGGATATTTATTAAGCATTGGTAAAAGCGGCTGGCGGGGATATTTCTCATTGCTATGGATTGTTGCACAGTTTCTGTGTAGCTCAGGGTCGTCGGTCAATGCAAGCATAGGAAAGGGCGCTGAAACTTTATCCTGGTTTCTGATGTTATCGGTAAGCAGAGCAAGGTAAGCCTTGAAACCGTCCCAATGACATATTTGCATCCTGGTGTTCAATATGAGTCCTGATAGGAAGTCATAATCAGGTTTCAATGCAATAGCGCGATCAAAGCTGACCAGCGCATCATCCCAGCGTTTTAAGTCTTGAAGCGCAAGTCCGCGATTGTAGTGGGCTTCTGTAAAGTTAGGATTAATGGCAATAGTGCGGTCATAGCTGATCAAAGCATCATCCAGGCGATTTAAGCCGTGTAGTGCAATACCCCGATTGGAGTAGGCCTCTGCATAGTTGGAATTGATGGCAATAGCGCGGTCGAAACTAACCAGTGCATCATCCAAACGCTTTAAGTCTTTAAGCGCATTCCCCCGATTGTTAAATGCGAAAGGTTGATTGGGATCGATGTGTAGTGATCTATCTATCAGTTGCACAGCCGCTTCAAGTTGGCCTTTTTGTAGGGCGAGTGTACCCAAGTTAGTCAATAGCGTTGTATTGCTAGGCAGCACTTTTAGTAGTTTTTTGTAATGCGCCTCTGCGGCATCTAATTGTCCTGCTTGATGAAATGCCAGCGCGGCCTGAAGCCGTTCATTTTGTTTTACTGTGCGTGCTATCGGTTTCCTATTTTTCATTGTGCAAAAATTAATTAAACGGGGGAGTAAGTAGGATCATAGTCAAATTATACCGGCATCTATTTGCAAACTATCTATAGTTTTTAAATGATTAGTTTACACATTCAGGTGTTGATAAATAAACATTACATCAGCAGAGGATGAATAGCGACAAGCAGCGCAACACGCCTGAGTTGAACAATTAGCTTAAGATCAAGTGTATTTTCATAACTATTTCCCTGCTAAATAAACCATAAAAAACAATGTTATATTTGATTAATACACTCTATTTTTTATAAAAGAATATATTCTTGTTATCTATGGCATAACGCTTGCATTGTTAATACTTAATCCCGCGTGTTGCGGGACAAGCTTCGATCCAATTCATCATCAAGCTAGCGGTTGATGATATTAACTCGCGAAACCCCCGATACCTATTGTATTTAACGCAGTTGCCGGAGCTTGAATTATTAAATCTTAGAGGAATAGCGATGACATACAGTTTTGCGGATATTTTTTCAAATGATATGGGCCGACAGTCAGGTGTTCCCCATACGGTAAGTCGTAAAAGAACGCTGTCCGTATGCGTGGCGGCGGCTATTGTGGCCGGGGTTTCCATGATGAGTATGGATGATGCCGAGGCGGCGGATGATACCAAGAAAAAAACCAAAACTAAAGCCCATAAAGTCAGTGCGGTGACTGAATTGCAAGCGGAAAATGCCCGTTTGCGCGATCAGGTGAATCAATTGCTGGCCAAGCAAGCTGCGGGGGGCGGGAATCAAAGAGCCGCCGGCAATCTAAATGGATTACCGGGAGCGGCTGAGCCAGAAGCGCTGGCGGCCAAAGAAGAGGTCGATGAACCCAAAGGCTTGGGCGAAGTGGTGGTTAAAGGCCGCCCCCGTCCCAAGCTTGCAGCGTTGAAAGAGGTGACGGTTTCCTCCTCTGTGGTCGGCGGCGATGAGTTGCACACCTTACAGGCCAACGATATAGGCTCCATCGTACAGCGCGCAGGCAATGTCAGGTGGAATCCGGGCAACTCGCGCACCTCCGGCTTGTCCATGCGCGGCGTCGGCATGCTGTCGGTAACCGATCAGATGGATACCAGCGTCGGCATGGTGGTCGACGGCGTGCCATATTCTTACGGATCAATGAATACTTTTGACCAGTTCGATGTCGATACAGTAGAGGTGGATCGCGGCCCGCAAGGCACGGCAGGCGGCAAAAACTTCGACAATGGGCAAATTAGCGTCAACAGCAAGACGGCCTCTTTTACCAATGAAGCCAGCGCGTCGGCCACTTATGGCCGCTACAACACGGTGATCGGCGATGGAGCTATAGGCGGCACCGCCGTTGAGGGCCTGCTGGCCTACCGGGCTGCAATCCATGTCAACAAGGGCGATGGCGCCGTCGGTAATCTCTACAACCCCGGACAAACCTGGTATAACCGGGATCGCGAAGCCGTCCGGTTATCGTTTTTACTGACGCCTAGCGAAAACTTTACCGCCAAGCTGGTTATGGATGACCAGCCCAGTTCCAGCGAAATGTACAACGGTGGCACCTTTTATACGCAAACTCCCGGCTATTATGCCAACGGAGCGGTCAATCCGTTAAGCACCGACGCCGGAACCCGGTTGGGCCGGGCCTGGTTTACGAAAGGAATGCCCAGTTATTCCTATCAAAACACCTATCTGAACGGCGCGGGCCAACAAGCCTTCGATATGAACAACCAGTTTCCACTGGTTTCTAACGGCCGAGGCGCGGTCGCGACCATGGACTGGAAATTGGACAATTACAAGCTGACCTCCATCACGGCGGCCAGGGGCTATAATTTCCAGGCCTATAATGACGAAGGTACGCCTTTCAACATCAGCCAAAATGGCGGCGGTTCCATTCATGGTTTTTCGCAGCTGAGCCAGGAGTTTAAAATCGCCTCCAACATAGGCAAACTGGTTGATTACCAAGTCGGCACCTATTTGTTGGATAGGAAGATGAATTTGGGCGGTGCGACCGGCTTTGGCTCGGATGCCGGCGCCTGGTTTGCGTCATCAAGCCAGTACAATGACCTGTATTATGGGAATGCTAGCCAATCTTCGGGTATCCCCATAAGCACCCAAGGCCAGACATTGATGCAAAACTCCCTGAATAGCGTGATTACTCAACAAAACAGTTATATCGATAACCAGACGGCGGCGGGTTTTGCGGAAGCCAAATGGCACATTACCGATCCGTTAACTCTGACCACCGGCATACGGGCCAGCAATGAGGATCGCCAGAACAACACCCAAAAACTGCTGACTAATGAGGGCGCAGGCCAGGCGCTGGATCCGGTGCAGGTCAATGGCGTGCAGTTGGGCGGTTTCAGTTCCGACGCCAAGACCGGCGCCTTGAACCCCGGTAATAGTGCGGCCCAGCTGGCGTTGGCCAATTCGGTTGCCCAGCAGTATTTTGGTGTAGCAAATTACTGTCTTACCGGTAGCGCCGGTTGCGTCGGTGGCCTAACAGCGGCGCAAGAGACCCAGGTAGCTAACGCTAAAGCCCTGCGGCAGACCAACATCGGCGTACTCTGGACTCAGGTGGCGGGGCGGCCTTACAAATCAACTCAGCCATCTTGGAATGTAAGCCCCAGCTACAAGATCAACGATCAAGTGACGGCCTATACGTCATATAAATTCGCGCAAAAAGCGGGCTTTTCGCAGACCATCAACGGCGTATCGTCTTTAGTGGAGCCGGAAAAAAACAACGCTTTTGAGCTGGGTTTCAAATCATCGTTTCTGAACAATGACCTGATATTCAATAGTGATATCTATTTAAACGAAATCTACAACTATCAACAAGGCGTTTCGATACTGGACACTTACTCCACGGCTCTCGCACAAGCCTCCAATCCCTCAGCCGGGCCGACATTTATTGCCGCCTCGGGTAACGCGCCCGGCGTACGCGCATGGGGGCTGGAACTGGACAGCGCTTATCAAGGCATACAATATACCTCGATACGGTTTGCCGGTTCTTACAATAATGCCACTTACACCAACTTTCAAAATAATGCCGTGCCTTTGGAAATGCAATGTAGCGGTTGTGCTTCATCCCGTAATGTCACCGGCATGACTTTGCCGGGCGCGGCAAAATACACTTTCAACATAGGGCCGGAATTCAGGATTCCGGCGAACATGCTGGGGCTGAATATAGCCGGTAATCAGGAGTTCCATGCCAACTTTAACACCTCGTTCA
>Ga0182019_10000825_pt1 | contig 15299 bp, 17 predicted proteins | sample 812E2MmetaG_FD_120483 | JGI IMG/M metagenome (GOLD analysis project Ga0182019, IMG submission 120483) | Permafrost microbial communities from Stordalen Mire, Sweden - 812E2M metaG | ecosystem: Environmental > Terrestrial > Soil > Wetlands > Permafrost | place: Sweden: Stordalen | collected...
CCCATTCTTCACATTGCCGGTTATCTTCAAAGATACAGATGCCATATTCTCCTCCGCCTCCTCCTTTCTGAATCTTAAGAGTCCCTCCCTTATTTATGCAGTTAGTGGAAGCGGGATTGGCGATTCCCGTCTTGCCTTGCTCGTTGATTTCTTTGTCAGAAGCTACAGAGCACCCGCAAAGTAATGCAAAGCATAAAATTAAGGTAACAATGTTGACTATTATAGATTTCATTTCAATTGTTATCCCCTATAATATTTTGATTATCATAATGCTCTACCGTTGACTTCAGCAGCTTTAGAAAATAATCAACATCATGTAAACATGTATCACGTTTTTCAGGTTCTACCACATTAACATTTTCCCTGAAGTATCTGTCAACCGATTGTTCATATCTCTCCTGCGCTCTATAGGAAACCACTTTATCCTTGGCGTTAAGGTAACGCTGGAGGTCAAGTACGGCAGATTGTATTTCATAAATTGATTCTATAGGTGTCATTAAAACGATTCCTTATATCCTTCCAGTAATTCCCGAATAACTGGTTTCACATACATATCCCTGAGATCAAACTGTTGCAGCGCCGTTATCATAACTTGAATTTTTTCTTTCACCGTAGCTTTGGAATTAAGAATAACTACATATTTACCTTCAACACGACAAAGACCTCCGGGTCTGGTGGAAGACTCATCAATATTTATATTCTCATCACGAACTAATATTTCAAGCTTATCGGCCAGTTCTTCAAGTTGACTTAAAAGGATTTCATCATTCATCATACGGTTGAAACACTTTGTATTTTATTTTTTGAACTGTTTATTACGAAACACATCCGACTTTTTTCTATAAGGATCATACCCGACTCTTCGGCTGGTCTCCATACTTTTTCATATATCGTTAAACGATTTAATCATTTTATTGAAACAAATAGAATAAAACGGCTTTTAAAACAGTTATTGCAAAAGGTCACTGTTGTTAATTCATATCAAATATCATCACCTTACAACCTTCTTTGTTTCTTTTGAAAACTTGGCACGCAAATTTCATTAGTATAAAGGCAAATAAACAAATTACCTTAAAGGAGGTAACAGATCATGAAAAAGACATTAACGACAACAATCATAGCGGCGGCAGTTATTCTTATGACGGCAACTTTCAGCTTTGCTGAATATGCGGCAGCAGGTGTTACGAACTTCCCATTTTTTCAACTGGGATGCTTAATCGTTGGTGGATTGATCCTTGTTTCTCTGAAACGTAAATATGACAAGATGTATGTTGGTGAAGTGGTCGGAATCTTCGCTCTGTATACAATCATGATGGCGCTTTTCACCAGCCCGGTTATCGAAGCAGTGAAGACCATAGTCAGCTAGAAGGGATTAGAGAATAATGATCATAAAAGAGGATGCTTAAACTCTACTAAATATAAACATGATCTGTGGATATCTCCACATTCCTTAAAAATCCCTCAAGGCTTATATAGATTGAGGGGTTTCTTTTTATCTTGAAAAACTATCTTTCACAAGTCAATAGATTCATTAAACGGGAAAAACTGAAGATTACCAATTGAAAGAGAGAACGGCTGGGATCAGCGGCGCGGGCGCAGCCAGCGTCCGCCTGCATCCCATTGTTGGGCAATCAATCAACTAGTTTCCTAAACTTATTCATGAGTAATGGAAAAGAATGTGATGATATGCCCATTTTCGCAGAAACTATAAGTTCAACTACATCATCATCCGAAAGGACTAAGAGGTAGCCACGTTGATCTTTGGCCGTATCAATACAGCGTCGCTCGAGAACGCCTGGATTATCAATGGATCGGCACACCAGGATACCAACAATGCCTCTACTCGGAGAAAAACGACCGGAGAGTTGATCTAATTCTGGATTCCCAATTTCTCTGCCATAATTTTTGCACTCAACGAAAATAAACGCGCAAGGATAGTGCTGCGAAAGCCATCCGAAGAAATCATGTTTTGATTCATTGGTATATGTAATATCAATACGTTTGCGTCCATCGTGGATCTCATGTTGTTTCAGTGGATTACATAAAGATGGATAGAATACTGCAGAGAGAATTTGCTCAATTAGGTTTTCATATATACTGGCATTCTCCTTACCTACATCTAGTCGACGTAATTCCTCAATGAGGCCTTCCCAATCAGGAGGATCTGTTGATTCAATCTCGGAAAACTGCTCATGATCAAGAGGAGGAGAAACGCTTTTATTCTTGACCTCCTTGTATTCCTTTAGTGCGTTCGGGTGCTTAAGTGTTTGCTCAACTACAGCAAGTTTGTTAGAGCCATATTTCTCCCGAAGAGCCTTCTTTGTTACACGACGTCTACCATCTTTGAGTAGTTCTACCAGACCTGTGTTTGCCTGCATTTCTGCATGTTGCATCTCAGGTAGTAGATAGTGGGTGTAATATTCTTGGTATTCATAGCTTAAGCGATGCCTAACCAGCAACTTGGGGACCAAAATAACCTTTCCTTCACTGGTCATTGGCAAAGACACAAACTCCGGTTCCCAAATTTCCGATGTAGGATTCCATATCGGGCCTGATGCCACACCTGGTGTTAATGGAATCCCGTAATAACTGCATGCATCTTGTGTATATTTTATAAGTGGACCACGAATGATGTTGCACACTGCATCCGAGACCATATCTCTGCCAATGCCTTCAATAAGTAAACATGTATCCTCAAGATCCTTTAAAAGACCTGATTTGGAAGCTAAACTCTTAGATAATGCGCCCCAAACCGATTGTGCAGATATTTCACCAAAGGCATGGCCCTGTGATTTGCCAGCAGAAAATCCGAGATGAAATTCATTACGCTCATTGAGGCAACTAACCAGAAGTTGGGCTTCCGCATGATTGCCTGTTTTCATGCGTGCCAGAACGGCTTCAAAGTAATGTTGAACGAGAGAGGCGCACTCGTGCCCCCATGCTGAACTTAACGATCGTAAGGCTGTTGGATCAACGAATACTTCAATGTCGGTATCGAGCTGGACATCTACAAAGTCTAAATAGGGTTGTGTTTTTCCCAAATTGAAGTATTCCGAGACTCTCATAGTTTTTCTCCTTTTATGCCCCAACGAAAAGATGAGCTGGAATGGCCCAAGGGGCCGCGATCGGCTCTAGCGACGGGTTATGCTGTCCTTCTACTTCATATAGCGCGGGCTACTCAGTTCACTGGATAACCCGAAAAGGTCTGGATAAACAGACATGGGAGTCATGCCCATGATTTGCAATTGTTTGCGCATCAGCGGTACGGCCTCCCTTTGGATTTTTATCTTGATGAGGTATTTTCGAATGTCAGAATTTTCAAAGTATGATTCAATTGATTGGAGGGTTGTGCCGTGAACGGTAAAACATCCCTTTTGTGCTGCGATACGAATGTTTCCACTACTAACGGGCCAGAAGGCTATGGGGAACCTAAGCTGCTCAACTGACGGCTTATCGTTGGTAGTCAGAGAGTTTATTTCCTCGGCAATAAATTGGTCTGTAAAATTGTCATCATTGATAGAGCCGGGCATCTTTAGTCTTAACTGTACTAGAGCTGTATGGCTTAACAGCGGAGCATAAGACGTCGGTCTACCCGTAGTCAGTTGATTAAGCGCACCAGGATTCATTACCCATACGACGCGCTGCACATCATCATCGTATGCGCCGTTACTAACCGCGAAGTAGAGTGCTAATATCCCATTTTCTGTCCAATCAAGCAAGCGCGTGGGAATTCCGTAATGCTGCATAAAGCTGTAATATTCGCTTGACCGATCTTGGAATCTTTCTGAAGTGTAATTTCCGTACGCGGCAGAAAAACCTTGATGTATGTGATACTCGTTATAATTGCATTCCTTTCCGGTGTTTGGGTTTGTTACTTTTCGCAGAACCTTGGGGAGCAAAGGTTCGTCTCGATCCTGCCCACGAAACCAAACATGTGGTGGAGATGTATTTACTCTCTCGGCTTCCCATTGACTGAACGTGTTAAATACAGAATCAGTAAACTCGGATATTGATCCGACTGTCAATGTTAACTTTGTTTCTCCCATTGTCACTCCACAGATTCTATAATTGCCGTATGTGCATATTACTGAATGTCTTTGGCACAACGGCGAGTGCGGATGCGCAACTCGCCGTACGGGCGCACGCAGCGCGGCCGTACAATTAATATACCCGGTGGGTATTTTCTGGAATTTTGCACAATACTACTTTAATTCATAAAAAATGAGAAGAGAAAATACATCGTAAAATCAATATATTTGTTTACTACTGGGTTTTTGATCTTTATTACCACGAAATGCCCGGCGGGTAAAACATGGGGAATTTGTCCAATTGCTATCAGATTGACCTCTGTGCTATTTTTCTAGCAGCATAATTATTTAAATATATATTCAATTATTACAGTTTGAAGTCTTGTGTTTTTGTCGTGGTTGACGGTTTGAGGATAGCAGGAAGTAATGCTTATTTTAATCTTTTCATGTTTCGGATTTAATCATTTTAGATTTAACTCTTTTCATTTCTTCCAGCAGTTCCTGTTTACTGATAATGCCTTTCTTGTCTAACAAATTAATCAATGCCTCCGATTGAATAACTTCGGACGTCAGCAATTCTTTAAAGTCTACAATTTCTTTTAGGTTAAGTTTCTCCGTCATTTATTATCTTCCCTCATATTTATCTGAATGTTCCTTATGCTTATACCAGTTATTAATATAAATCTCCGCCAATTTCTTATTCTTGATTATCAACAAATTCTCGGCATTCTTTTCTTCCGCCGCTTTAGTAAAATTAAAGCTGCCGGTTACTACAGTTTCCTTGTCAATTATTATTATCTTGTTGTGGGCGATGGCGTGTTTGGAATCTATATAAGTTGTTACTCCCATATGGGCAGTAAAATCTCCGGCACTGTATTTTTGTGACTTATTGGATTTATCTAATATGATTTCTACATGGACGCCTCTCTTGTGGGCTTTGACAAGAGCTGATGCAATCGGCGCTGATGTAAATGAATATGCCTGAATGAGTATTTCTGATTTGGCGTTATCTATTTGATCGACTATTGCGCGTGTGCAGCCGCCATTAGGACTGAAATAGACATTGGTGACATCAACATTAAATGCAAAAGCAGGAAGAGTAATGATGATACTCAAAACTAAAAAAATGATTGCAGTAATTTTTTTCATGGACAAACCTCAGATAAAAAGTGATAATTTGCAAGCAGTATAATACAAATATTTCCTTAAAAAAAAGGTATTTTTAAGAGATCGCATATTTTCATAAAAATAAGAAAGTGCAGATTTCTTCTGTAATCTACAAACCATCAACCTCAACAAAGAAGCTAGACATCAATCCGTAATAAACACAATTCGTGCCCGATAAACATCGTCAATACAACTAACATTTTGTGGTCAAGATTTCATTGACATACAAAACGGTTCCCCTTATACTTTGACCCAGTCACAAGTAATATATTATCAAAGACAGAAATTAATAGTATTTATTTCTGCATAATCCAAACAACGTAAAGAAGAAATCAATGAATAAATTAAAAATAGAATTAGAAAACTGTTACGGAATAAACAAATTGAAATATGATTTTGACTTCACTGATAAACGTACATATGCAATTTATGCTCCGAATGGAATAATGAAAACTTCTTTTGCCAATTCATTTATGGATTTAAGTAATGATATAGAGTCGAAAGATTTAATTTTTAAAGGAAGAAAAACTAAAAGAATTATAAAGGATGAAAACGAATCGGAAATCAGTAAGGAACAGGTATTTGTTATAGAACCTTACAATAAAGGGTACAAATCAAATAAAATCTCAACACTATTAGTGAATAAAATATTAAAAGAAAAATACGAACAAATTCATTTTAATATTAATGAAAAGAAAGAACTTTTAATTAAGGAATTAAAGCCGCTTTCAGGTCTTAAAGCAAATATTGAAGAAACTTTCTCAAATGATTTTACACATTATCCCAAAGAATTTTTTAAAGCTATTATTCGTGTTAAAGAAGAAGTTTTAGATAAGACCGAACCAGTATTAGACAATATTGTATATCAAAAAATATTCAGCGAAAAGGTTGTAGCTTTTATAGAAACAAAAGATTTCAAAACTAAACTTGCAGAATATATTAACAAATATAATGAATTAATAGATTCATCAACATATTTCAAAAGAGGAGTATTTAATCATAATAACGCTATGACCATAGCAAAGAATCTAAGAGATAATGGATTCTTTAAGGCTAAACACTCTGTTTCCCTCAACGCAAAGGAAAAAAATAAAGTAATAACCACAGAAGCTGAATTGGAAGAAGTTATTAAACAGGAGAAAGACAGTATTCTTAAAAATCCTGATTTAGTAAAAGCATTTGAGGAAATAGACGATGCGATAACAAAAAATAAAGAATTGAAAGATTTTAGAGATTATTTAGAAAAAAACCCATCCATACTTCCTGAGTTAGAAAACTTAAATGGTCTTAAAGGAAAACTTTGGATTTCCTATCTAAAAAGAAACATTGAAGCATATAAGGCATTGGAATCAGAATATAGTAAAGGTAAAAAGGAAATTGAAGAAATTGTTACACAAGCTAAAAAAGAAGAAACGCAATGGAGAAAGGTAATTGAGGAATTTAATAAAAGATTTTCTGTTCCATTCAAGTTATCGGTGGATAATCAAGACGATGTTATTTTAAAGAGTGAAAGTCCCAGTATTAAATTTATCTTTGAAGATTTAAATAAGAATACCACGCCTATTGAAGAGGAAGAGTTATTTAAAGTTTTGAGTAGTGGTGAACGAAGAGCTTTATATATCCTGAACATTATTTTTGAGGTGCAAGCTCGAAAGAAAAGTAGCCAAGAAACATTATTTGTAATTGATGATATTGCAGACTCATTTGACTACAAAAACAAGTATGCAATTATTGAGTATTTAAAAGACATATCTAAAGAAAGTATTTTTAAACAAATAATTCTGACTCACAATTTTGATTTTCACAGGACAGTAAGTAGCAGATTAGATATGCTAAGGGAACATAAACTAAATACGGTTAAAACAAAAAACGAAATCCAATTAATAGAAGAAAAGTATCAAAACAATCCATTTGACACTTGGAAGAATAATTTTCATTTAGACAATAAGAAACCAATGTTAATTGCTTCCATTCCTTTTGTTAGGAATCTTGCGGAATATACAGGTCACAAAGATAATTATAGAAAACTAACATCACTCTTACATTTCAAACAAGACACAAGTAAAATTTTGATAAGTGATTTGGAAGTAATTATTAAAGATACTCTGATTGACAAAACAGCTTTAGTGCTTCCCGATAAGGCAAAAGCTGTTATTGATTTAGTATTCGAGCAAGCGGAAATAATACTACTCTCAAATGATGAAATAATTGAATTAGAAAATAAGATTGTTCTTGCGATTGCAAGCCGATTAAAAGCTGAACAGTTTATGGTTGCAAAAATTAATGATGATGCTTTTTGGAAAAGCATTACTAGATATCAAACACTGACTCTGATTGAAAGATACAAAAAAGATTTTGCAACAGAGACAAGTAATATAGAAATATTAGAACAAGTTAATTTAATGACACCTGAAAACATTCACGTTAACTCGTTTATGTATGAACCTATTTTAGATATGTCAAATGATCACCTGAAAAGTTTATACAAAGACATTAAAGACAACTTAAATTAATACAACTAGCTTTCTACCAAACACGGCTAACAGGCAACTTAATGAAAAATAACATTGATATCCAAATAGCTATTACGAATCTTGATGCAGAACTCATCAAGGCATCCGGTATGGTTTTTGATTGGGTACAATATGATGAAGAGTGGGCGAATCCTTCGTGGCTTATAGAATCCTGTTTTATTCAATTGTTGACATTAACTGAAGCCCTTGACTTATCCGAATTTAGAAAAATGGTCTTTGAAGAGTACACTGCGATAAAAAATGATAAAACAGCATTTAGTAAGACTGACGTAGACCCAGATGGAGATCCTTATTCTCCTGTAATTGTTAGGATAAGATGTTACCTATCAGCACTGGAAAACATGTTACCGCATGTTAAGAGTACAACTGTCACAAAAGATCTTCTACATATAATACGGGACATTAATTACATAATAACCGATACCTCTGTTTTCCAGAAAACACCAGAAAATGAAAATGATGTCCATATTAGAATTGAAGCTGTTTTAAAATGCGTTTACTCTGACTTAAAACATAAACCTGTAATAACAAAAACCATTAAAAATTTTGAACCTGATACGGGAATCCCATCTCTTCAAACTTTAATCGAATATAAATACCTATCAAAAAAAACTGATGTCAAATTGGTAGCAGATCAGCTTTTGGCTGATACGCGTGGTTATATATCAAATGATTGGACACGGTTTTTGTACGTTATCTACGAAACGAATCGTTTTTGTGCAGAGAAGGACTGGAATGCATTTCTAGAGCAATCGGGTATTACTGACAATACTACCATAATTGTTTTAAGTGGAGAACCATCTGTCAAAAAGATGATAGCGTCCAAGAAAGGTACAAAGAAAAAGAAGACCAAATAACAGCGTCAAGCAGATGAAGAGAAGCGCTGTTGACCTAATATTAAGATTATTGGCGCCAACATTTTCTTCTACGGATAATTAAAATACAATCATCACCAAATATTTCAAAATGTATGTACTAATATGTTAACAAATTAACAAAGATATATGTTGACATTTATGTTTATTTCGATTAATGTACAGTAAATTCCATATAAGGAGTGACTATGGGCAAATCAAAAATAGCTCAATTCAGTCCAAAGTCGGATTGGAAAATATTCGGTGGCAGGATACCACCTGATCTTGCAAAGGCTGTTCGGATACTTTCCATAAATGAGGATATATCTGTTCAAAATTTGATGATTGAGGCACTGACAGATGTGCTAATGAAGCACGGAGAAAAACCCCCAAAAAAATTGTGATAGGGAGGCCTAAAATGAAAACAGACAATGACGTTAAATTAAAAAAATCAACACATGACAATATTCAAGATGAAAATATTGATGATTCTAAAACAAAAGACGAGGAATTAAAAAAGGGTGACCGAGTTAGATTTAGGAGAGTAGTTGACCCTGATGATGATAAGATAGTAATGGTGTTACTTGAAGATCCTGATGGTGGAAGAGTCTTGGTTGAATCTTTAATCTGGGAGTCACTTAATCCAACGAGAGTATTACCCACTTCAGAATTAATTAAAGTCTGCAAAACAAAAGCTCAACGCAAGCTGATTTCAAAATACAAAGGGTGTGAAATATTTCAGGAGAATAAGAATGGTGAAGATGGTTTAGTTGCTTATGATTCAGCAGGGAATATTGTTGCTTGGCGTTTTGGTGTTCATAGCAATGACTTAAATCAGGTTATCCTAGATATTGAACATTTTAATGAGACAGGTAATTCCAAAACAAAAATGTAATGAAAATAGATGATACTGTACCAAGACCAGACAGGAGTTGATATGACAAAGCAGGAATTATTACAACATATACACGAAATCATTTGGCGTGATGATGATTCGATGGAGCAGGACACAATATCTGAATTACAAACTTTCATTGGTTCTGCAATTATTGATGAGGTAAAACAAGGAAACATGAAAATCAAACAACTGAATAATGGATTTATCAAGGACATTGAAATACTATAGAAATCATGAATACTAAGAAAAATAAAAAGACACTTCTTTCCCTTTTTTCAGGGTGTGGAGGTATGGATATAGGATTCGAAGGTGGTTTTGAAGTAACCAAGCCCTCCGTAAATACTCAAATACATCCAAATTGGATTTCTAAAAAATATACTCGACCTGGTTGGGTGTATCTTCGCCCCAATGATTTTGTTACCGTGTTTGCAAATGACATTAGTATGCCAGCGAAACTCGCATGGGAGTCATACTTTCAAAGACAAAATACTTTTCATCTTGGCAGCATAATTGACTATATAAGATCAGCTAAAAATAATGGAATAAATATTTTCCCGAAAAAGGTAGATATTGTTACGGGTGGTTTTCCTTGTCAGGACTTCAGCGTTGCGGGAAAAAGAAAAGGCTTTCAATCTCACAAAAGTCATAACGGCGTTCTTTTAGAGGATTATGATGAGCCTACTTTGGAAAATCGAGGGATGCTGTATTCATGGATGCGGGAAGTTATATCATTAGTTAGACCCAAAGTTTTCATTGCTGAAAACGTAAAAGGGCTCATTTCGATGGAAAATGTTAAGGAAATAATAGAAAGAGATTTTAGAAATATTGGAGAAAATGGTTATATAGTATTTAGTAAAGTATTACATGCGGCTGAATATGGTGTTCCTCAAAGCAGACAAAGAATTATATTTATTGGTCTACTAAAAAAATCACTCAAAAAGAATATATTAGCTTCAATAGAGAATGGTAATTTAAACAAAGAACTTTATCCATTTCCAAGACAAACTCATTTTATCAAGTCAAATCTCTGCACTGCTAGTGACAAACTATTGCCTTTTGTAAATTGTGGAACAGTTCTGAAGGGTTTACCAGAACCCTTTAAAGCAAAAGATTTATGCCAGATTAATTACTCTAAGGCAAAATGGATGGGTAAGCATTGCCAAGGACAAACAGAGGTTAAGCTTGAATCATTAGGTCCAACTATAAGGTCCGAACACCATGGCAACATTGAATTTAGAAGGCTATCTGCTGGGCATGGTGGAAATAAACATGACGAACTTCACAAAGGTTTGATTGAGAGAAGGCTCACTATTCGAGAGTGTGCTAGGATTCAATCATTTCCTGATGATTATCATTTTATTATCCCGAAGGGTAACGGGCAACGAGGTTTTTTTGTTAGTGCCTCGGACGCTTACAAAATAATTGGGAATGCGGTACCACCATTTTTAGCATATCACATAGCGAGACGGCTTCAAGAACTGTGGGATGTATATTTCAAGAAATAGATTGCTTATGAAACGTGACGCAGCCACAACGTATAGAATAATGTCGGCCATCAAGTCGAAAGACACGAAACCTGAGAAGGTTCTGGGTTCAGCAATTTGGAAAACGGGACTTCGTTGTAGAAAACACTATAAAATTATTGGAAAGCCAGACTTTGTTTTTGTGAAAGCCAAGATTGCTATATTTTGTGATGGTGACTTTTGGCATGGACATAACTGGAAAATTAGAGGCATAAAAAATCTTGAAGAAGAATTAAAAAACTACGCACCTTTTTGGAGTGAAAAAATAAGAAGAAATGTGGAAAGAGACAAGAAAATAAATAAGATGTTGAAAAAGACAGGTTGGTTTGTCCTGAGATTTTGGGAAAGTGACATAAAGAATTCTCCTAATCTATGCGCTAAGAGAATAAAAACTGCGTACGAAAAAAGAAAATAAGACAATCTTGTAAAGTCAGGTGACTATACCGGTTGATGTCAGGTATTAAATGAAAAATATTATCTGAAAACAGTATGAATTATATGTGTAAAGTTTTTAGTTTCACCATTGATGGAACATACCTTATCTAGCCAGACTTCAAGCAATTGTTTTTCATTAAGGCTATCTATATCTGTTTTATCCCAGAATGTTTTGAACAATTCTCTGTCCAATGAAGATAGGCATTTTTTTATATTATTCTTCGATTTAAGCAGTCTGTTTAAACTAGCTGGTATGTTGCAGTGTTCACCTTCAATTGTAATATTTACTCTTCCTCCAGAAGAGAATAAATCTCTTAGGCTTGAATTGTATGATTCATATTTTTGTAAGAGATAAGCTGCGGCATCGCTATAATCACCATTCAAAACCTGAGGGAATAAAGTATATAACTCAGACGTGATTTGTTTCTTATCTTTTAGCGATAATGATGAGAATGCTTTTAATTCCATAGTGGTTTGGGTTTCTTCTCCTTCTGTCAACCACCACGCTGTCGAACCTTTTTTGCTTTCTTTATAATGTTTTCTTAATAAAGAAATTTTGTTCATTGATTTTCTAAATTCTTCGTATGGAACCCCAATTTTTGAAAAGATTGTTTGTCCATTAGCTATGTTCATATTAATTGTATATCTTGGAGAGTGAGTTACAACGATATCGCTGAGGCAATCCTCATACTTCAAAATTTTGATTGCGGGAGTCCCACCTTGCTTTAGGAAAATGACATAAATGGTTTCAACCCCTTTTTTTCTAGAACCTTCCATGATGCTATTGCCAGTGGTATCCCAAGCATCTTTTTCTCTGAATTTAACTTCGACACCGAATGGAGGAACCGCAATATCAGGAAATTGGCTGCTTCCAAGCGAGTAGCTAAATGAGGAAGATTCATCAAGAGACTCTAATTCCTTTCTCATTAGTTCGGCGACTTCTTTTTCAAAGTCTATTTCGCTGGTTGTTTTTAACCAATCAGGACGATTTTCTAAGTTCCTTTTAACTTTTTCTAAGACTAGAAGAAAATCTGATTCTTTCATAAATATCCTTATAGGAATATTGATTTGGCCTTATTGATAATTTATTATGAGATATAAATCCAGTGGAAAAATATTGTAAATAAAATTTCGGTCTTAAGTGGTTTCGTAGATAAAAAATTATTCCAGAAAAAAAAGATGAAAAATATCTTCTTTTTATAGTGTAAAACCACTTTCCTATACTAAGTACAGGGTGACTAAAATAAGGGTCAAAAATCGGCAAGGATAGGCCTCTTTGAGGCAAGGATTTTACCTATTTTTTATTTTAAACGTTTTCATAAGACGATTATCAAATCTTCTCTCATTAGTGAAAAAGTCCATTAAATCTCTACAACAACCAGTAGAAATTATTTTTACTAAAATATCAATTGTCTTAAAAATAATTTTTTTTTAAGACAATATTTACATCTAACACCTACAAACAAACGACTTTAAGAAGTTTTTATTTTGATGATTGCCATTCGAAAGGTGCAACCTTTTGTTAGACCCAACGTTGTGGCAAGGCATGAAGTTCCTCAGAGAAAAACTTCAAAATAGAAAAGAGAGAAGACATATTTACTGATTTGCAATGACCTTCGAAAACATAGCGCCAATCCTGGAAAATGCCGTCATATTCCTTTAGAATCTTCTCTAATTTGGGGCCATTCGTTCCAAAACGTTGCAAATACTGCTGCTCTAAAGAGTCCCTTGTAGCTTTATCTATCGCAAGATAAAGCTTGGAAGGCATATGACCAGTTTGCACAGCGCTCCGGGACTTAAGCCAAGCTTTTTTTCCGCCAATGCCGCTTGGATTTTGGGTCTGCCATTTTATATTTAGCGATTTTAGGTAAAGCTCAAGTGCAAACGCCGCATTCACGATTGTGGGCACTGACATAATTGACTCAGGAGAATTGTTGAGCATTTGCGATGCTTGCAAAAACGCATCCGCTTCTTTCAATACACCTAGATCAGGAAGCGGTCGCAGTGTCATTGTTCATATCTCCAGTAGGCCTAACATTGTTTGATTAGGCAATTCTCTCATACGGATAGGCATTCTTATAATTCCTATTCAGATATGATCCAACAGATGGTGAGTTTTTGAGATTTTCGTATTCAAATTCGGGCACTCCTTTGTAGATATATGTTGAACCATTCAAGAATTGGACATACACTACTTGCGTGTCAGTATCATAACCTATTTTATCAATGTTCGATGAGCTAACTTGAATCATTTCTGGCATCGTTATTCCTCCGTAAATTGTTGATTACGCCATAACCTCAGCAGTTTTTGGTATTCGTCTTTGGTAGCTGTATTTTCTTGCCGCCATTTAACAGCAGCAAGTGGATCTGTGCTTTTTGGCATGTTTGCGGCCTTAAATAACTTTATCCGGGAAGGTATCCTAACTCCTTCTCCAGAAACTATAGCTTCACCCGTACGAAGACTTGGGAGCAAATCAATTATGCTATGCAATTCATCCTGTATTGCTGCCTTGATATGCCCTCTATCCTGAGTATTATTCATTCTCAAGGCAACAATTGTACCACACTGACTCAATACCGTTTCGTCCAATTCTGAAGGTCTTTGTGTAACCAAAACAAGACCGACCCCATACTTGCGCCCCTCTTTGGCTATGGTCTGTACAGTTTTTGATGATACTGAGCTTTCCCCCGCCTTTAGGTATGAGTGCGCTTCTTCAAGAACAATTAGCAACGGTTGCTCTTTGCCTCCAATGGGAAGATTTTGCCCCCAAAATATCGCATCATATACAATTTTCAAGAGAGTACCAGAAATAGAACTAGATATTTCATTCGGCACACCTGACAAATCAAGAATCGTTACGGGCTTATCCCCAGTAAACCATTCAAACAGCAAATCATCCAAGTCAAGTACAGCTTTGCCTGTTCTATCTGGTGCAAAAGGTCCAGGACTGAAGAGAAAATGGTATCGGCTGTCTTTCAATTTCACTCGTACACTGTCTAAGAACCCCAATATACCTTTTGCTGAATTATTAAGGAAAGGGCTGCCTCCACCAGCGGCGGCAGGTTCGTATTCATTTGAAATCAACGAGTCTGGAGAACCAGTAACTCTAAGGGGTGTCTTGGTTTCTGGTTTGGCTCTTTCTCTGAAAGTCTGCCGTTCAAAATCATCTAAATCGAACCAAAGGCTGTTCAGATTGAACGGGATTGGACTATCAGCGGTAACTATTTCCTTTTCAACTTGAAGCTTGTGATTAACAACTGTCTTAACCTTCGCTTCCACAATCTTCGAGCGAAAGTAGTCTTGATTTTGGTCTGTCAAACTTCCAGAGAAGGTGCTCATCAATTCATTAAAAGGTAATGCCCAAAAAGGGACATGAAGTTCCTTTTCGCCCTTTGTTAGATTAGCGTTAATTTTATAGACACTGCTGATTTTGCTAAGTGCAGTATTGTATTCACCATGTGGGTCAACCACGATGATTCTTGAACTCTTGAAACCCATATTGGCTATTGCATTCAAGAGAACCACGACAGCGTTTGATTTTCCGCTGCCAGTTGACCCAAGAATTGCACAGTGTCGTGAAACAAGCTTATTTAAATCGAATTTCGCTTGCAAAGTCTCAGCACCACTGATATTGCCGACCACAATTGCTGTACTCTCATCGAAGCCACCGTATATAACTTCCATGTCGCTAATTGTCACCAGATGTACCTTATCGCCTGTAGTTGGCGATTGGGACACTCCTCTGTCGAATTTACGACCAACTTGTTCTCCAACAAGAACCATGTTCAGCCACTGCCGGTTATTTAATTTATCATAGCCCTCCTTGAGTATCACTTCTTTTAGACTGTCCGGTATCGCA
>Ga0182019_10000826_pt1 | contig 15295 bp, 17 predicted proteins | sample 812E2MmetaG_FD_120483 | JGI IMG/M metagenome (GOLD analysis project Ga0182019, IMG submission 120483) | Permafrost microbial communities from Stordalen Mire, Sweden - 812E2M metaG | ecosystem: Environmental > Terrestrial > Soil > Wetlands > Permafrost | place: Sweden: Stordalen | collected...
AGGTGGCAGTGCCGTGCTGAAAGCATTCGCTGAGGTTCGGACAGGCCGCTTCCTCGCAAACCGAGTGCAACTTATGCTCGCGTAACAACTGTTTTATTTTTGTAACCTCGTCACTAGCCGACACCTTTACCCGTATCCAGTCGGGTTTACGCAAAACCGTATCGCCAGGCTCCACTTTTATCGGGATACGCGCCAGTTTTTCGGCGCTACGCTGGTGAGATTCGGGTGTAGAGCGGGAAGGAGCTTGAATAGTCATTTTGGTAGCATCGTGGTGATAGCCCGGATAACAGAGCTTGCAAGTTGATTAGTGCTGACAGTTACACCCAGGTCGGACAGCTGCGTGACTTTAAGATCGGAATAGCCGCAGGTGTTTATGTGGTCAAAAGGCCGTATGTCCATGTCATTATTAAGACTCAGGCCATGATAGCTGCCATTTTTTTTAATTCTTAAGCCGATGGAACCGATTTTTTTGCCCTGCACATAAACGCCCGGCGCATCGGCTCTGGCAACTGCTGTGATGCCATGTTCGGCCAAGGTGCCGATCATAGCGCGCTCCAATAGCGTCACCAATTCGCGGCTGTTGATTTGTAAGCGTTTGATGTCCAATAAGGTGTAGATAACCAGTTGACCGGGGCCGTGATAAGTGACTTGTCCACCCCGGTCGGTATTAATGACCGGGATGTTGCCGGTATTTAACAAATGCTCGCGTTTGCCGTTTACGCCCAGGGTATATATGGGATTGTGTTCGACTATCCACAGTTCATCAGGTGTATATTCGTTGCGTTCCTGAGTGTAGCGCTGCATGTCCTGCCAAGTCGCTTCATAATCCTGCAAACCTAAGTGACGTATTGCTATCATTGGTTTATGTTAGAAGACGTATGAAAAGTCTTACAACGCCATCAATACATGCGGATGATCGGTCAAGTCCTGATAAATGGCGTCCAGTTGCCGTTTGCTGGAAGCTTCTATGATGACGGTCACCGCGAGGAAGTTGCCGTCTTTGCTGGGGCGCGTAGTCACTGCGTCCTCGGTAATATCGGGGGCATGGCGGCGCACGATTTCTATCACAATCAGATCAAGTTCCAGGTCGGCTTTGCCCATGGCTTTAATGGGAAACTGACAGGGAAATTCGAAAAGGGTTTCTTCGCTGTGGGCGTCGCTCATAACAAGGTGTGTTTGTAAGCTTGAAATAGTTGGTTCATGGCGTGCCATACCGGGCCGGGCTTGCCGTCCGCCACCGGTTTGGAATCGAGCTCAACCACGGGAATGATTTCACGGGTGGAGCTGGACACCCAGATTTCGTCGGCTGTTTGCAAGACGGTAAACGGGATGCTCTCTTCATGGCAGAGAATGTTGTTATTTCGGGCAATGTCCAAGATCACATCGCGGGTAATGCCGGGTAAGATGTCGTTGCTTTTGGGCGGCGTCAACAGCACGCCGTCTATCACGGCAAAGACATTGCTGGCAGCGCCTTCAACGACATAACCGTCTTTTACCAGCAGCGCTTCTGCGCAGCCCTGGTCTATCGCTTCCTGTCTGTGCAGGATATTGCCCAGCAGCGTGATGGCTTTTACATTGCAAAATTGCCAGCGGCTGTCATCCAGGCTAATCGCTTTTACACCGGTCGCTAAACCAGCAAAAGGCACGATTGCCGAGCACATGGCAAAAACCGTGGCGGGCGTGTTGCCTGGAAACCCGTGATCTCTTTTGGCGGCGACGCCACGCGTGATCTGTAAATAAATATATTGGTCGAACCGGGCGTCCAGCAGCGGCGTCAGGATGTCCAGCCATTGTTCGCGACTATGCGGATTCTCCAATCGGATGCCCGCAAGGCTATTTTCCAGACGTTGCAAATGATCCTGGAAATGAAATAAATGACCGGAATAAGACGGGATGACTTCATAAACGCCGTCGCCAAATAAAAACCCGCGATCCAGCACCGAAACCTTGGCTTCGTTAAGCGGCAGATACTGTCCGTTTAAATAGACAGTTTTATTTTCCATCATCGGATTTCTCCATCATCAGCATAGCGCTGTCAGCAAGTCGTTGAAAAATATTGCCTTGCTCCACAGTTTGCAGTGCGACCAGATCCTTGTCGATAATCAACTCATCTTTAAGCGTCACCTTGACGGAACCCAGTTTGGCGCCTTCTTTAACCGGCGCGGTGATTTTTTTATCGACGTTAATAACGGCTTTAAGGTCGGGGTATTGTCTACGGGGAATGGTTGCGTAAAGATCTTCGACCAGACCTAATGGTATGGTTTTACTCGCGCCTTTCCAGATCCGTGCTTCATTTAACGGTTTTTTACCTTCATACAAACGGTGTGATTCAAAAAACCGGAAGCCGTAGTTGAGCAGGGTTTGATTTTCGTTGGCTCTGGCGTTCGCGCTTTTCGCCCCCATGACCACGGAAATAAGCCGCATGTCTTCTCTCAGCGCAGAGGCGACCAAACAATAACCGGCGTCATCGGTAAAGCCGGTTTTAACGCCGTCTACCGACTCATCGCGTGACAGCAACTGATTGCGGTTATGCTGAGTGATTTTGTTAAAGGTAAATTCTTTTTGCGAAAACCAGCGATAGTAGTCAGGAAATTCCTTGATTAAAGCCGTAGTGAGTATCGCCAAATCGCGTGCGCTGGTGTAATGGCCTTCCACGGGCAGTCCATCGCTGTTTTTGAAATGGCTATTAGTCATCCCCAAGCGTGCGGCATGTTGATTCATCATGTCGGCAAAGGTCGATTCGTCTCCGGCCACATGTTCAGCTAGCGCAACGCTAGCGTCATTGCCGGATTGAATGATGACGCCTTGCAGCAAATCTTCGATTTTAACCTGATTGCCGAGATCGATAAACATACGCGAACCGGATGTTTTCCAGGCCTTTTCGCTAATGGTGGCCATGTCTCCCAGATGGAGGTGGCCATTGCTTAGCTCCCTGAACACCACATAAACCGTCATGATTTTGGTGAGACTGGCGGGAGCGAGTTTGGCGTCGGCATTATTTTCCGCCAGCACTTTACCGGTATGAAAATCCTGTAATATATAAGCGCTGGCGGCTATGGTAGGCGCGGGGGGCGTTGTGATTTCAGCGTTTTCGGCGTTTGCCTGAACAAAGGAAAACAGCAGGCCGAAAAATAAAAATAGGGTAAATTTTTTAAAAGGGTTCATAGCTCTTTATAATCGACAGTAAGACAATCACTGTAGACATTATAACACGCGATCTTGCGACTGTTTGGATTCAGTAACAAATTGAGTGTCGGTTATGCCGATTTCCGCCAGTTGTTCGTTCAGTTCATTAGCACTGGCTGTGGAGTCTATCGGCCCCATTTGAACTTTGTAAAGGGTCGATTTTTTGTAAGTGGACGAGCGTATATCGGGTTCGGGCAAATGATAGGCGGCAATTTTATCTTTTAATTGCATGGCTTTTTTTGCACTGCCGAAACTGCCGACTTGCAGATAGACCTGTTGAAATTGTGTAGCCGCAAGTTTTTGTAACTGAGGTAAAGCCTGACTGTCTGATATGGCTTTAATTTCTATAGCGCCGGTGCCGTCCTCTTCCATATCCAGGTTTTTTGCTGCCGCGTACGATAAATCCAGTTCTCTGTTGCCGACAAAAGGCCCACGGTCATTGATTCTGACGATAACGCTACGATGATTTTCCAGGTTGGTTACTTGTGCGTAAGAGGGAATCGGCAAAGTTTTATGCGCGGCAGTCATGGCATACATATCGAATATTTCGCCGGTAGCAGTTTTCTTGCCGTGAAATCCGGGGCCGTACCAGGATGCAATGCCCTGTTTTAGGTAGCGGGCGATACGCGGTAGCAGGTTTTCTTCTTGGTCGCTCTCATCCTGAGAACTCATGTGCAGTGTGGAATGCTGCCTGGGTTGTTGGCTGGTCGCTGTGTTATCGAGAGCGATCCGGGGGGGGAATTCAGTGTCGGCTGTTTTAATTTGTTCGGTAGAACAGCCGTAAAGGGAAATTATTAAAATGGCTAGTAGGAGTTTATTCATGGGAATGCGCCTTTTTTATTTAAAATAGACTGGCTTAACTGATAAACGGCCATGGCGTATAAAGGACTGTGGTTGTATCGGGTAATGACATAAAAGTTGTCTAAACCCGCCCAGAGTTCATCGCCTTGCGGTTGTTCAAAAGCTAGCAGCTTTACTTTAGTGTTTAAAGGGAGTGACCTCGCTATTTTTAAGTTGAGCGATTCTAACCCGTCCACTCTTAAGTCCGGCTTAAGGCCGGATGATAATGCGCTTTTATATCGATCTCCGGTTACAGTCACGGGAATAGCGACAGCTTGGCCGGTTTGCCACTGATGCTTGACAAAGTAATTAGCAACGCTGGCGATAGCATCAGCGGGGTTATGCCAGATGTCCCGGTGACCATCGTTATCAAAATCAACGGCATAGCTTCTGAAACTGCCCGGCATAAATTGCGGTATGCCCATCGCACCGGCATAAGAGCCTGTGGCTGCCAGGGGATTTAGCTGTTCATCGCGGCACAGCAGCAAGTAGTTTTCCAGCTCACCGCTAAAGAACTGACTGCGCGGCGGATAAGCAAAAGCCAGTGTGGACAAGGCATCAATGACGCGGTAGTTGCCGGTCTTTTGCCCATAAAAGGTTTCAACGCCGATGATGGCGACGATGATTTGTGCGGGAACGCCGGTTTGTTTTTCGACCGCAGTCAAGGCGGCTTCGTTTTCCCGCCAAAATTTAACGCCGCCATCAATACGCGCGTCCGTCATGAATATTTTGCGATATTTATACCAGGGCAAGCCTTCGGCAGGAGATGAAATCCGTTTGAGTATATCGTCTTTGATTTCGACAGATTGAAATAGCTCATGCAGTTTAGCGGCGTCAAAATGATGGGCGCTCACCATCTTATCAATAAAGGCATTTTCCAAATCAGTGTCTTTTAGGTTGCTGGTGCAGGCCGTAAGCAACAGGCACAAGGCGAAAGGCGAAAGGCGCAAGGCTCGCAGGTAAGTCTGCGCTTTTAGTTTTGCGCCTTTAGTCTGATTTGTGTTCATTAGCGTGACTGAAATTTTTTATGGGTGTGTATGGACATTAAAATACCGAAACCGGCCAGCAGCGTGACGATGGACGTGCCGCCGTAACTGATTAAAGGCAAGGGAACGCCGACCACAGGCAGTATCCCGATGACCATGCCGATGTTGACAAACACATAAACAAAAAAGGTGAACGCCAGACTGCTCGCCAACAGACGGCTGTAAGTATCCTGGGCCTGACTGGCGATATACAGGCAACGCGCGATAATCAACAAATATAAAACTAACAATCCCAGGCAACCGGATAGGCCGAATTCTTCGGCAAACACGGCAAAAATAAAATCGGTGGAGCTTTCCGGTAAAAAATCCAGTTCCGATTGGGTGCTGCCCAGCCAGCCTTTACCGTAAATGCCGCCGGAACCGATGGCTATTTTTGATTGAATAATATGGTAGCCACGGCCCAGCGGGTCGGCTTCAGGGTTTAGAAAAGTAAGCACCCGGTCGCGCTGGTAGTCGCGCATAAAATGCCATAAAATAGGCGTTAATGACGCCAATGTGACGGTAATAGCCGCGATAAAGCGCCAGGAAATACCGGCAAAAAACAGCACGCCAGCGCCGGAACTGGCTACCAGCAAAGCCGTGCCCAGATCGGGTTGTTTGGCTATCAATACCGTAGGGATAATAATCAGCATCGCCGCCATCAGCAACTGTCTGGATTTGGGCGGCAACGGATGCTCCGCCAGATACCAGGCGATCATCATCGGCGTCGTGATTTTAATCATTTCCGACGGCTGAAACCGGAAAATTCCCAGTTCCAGCCAGCGTTGCGCGCCTTTGCCTATCTGCCCCATAATCAACACGGCGATCAGCAGGAAGATGCCGATGCCGAACAGTAACGTGGAATAGCGTTTAAACTGATAGGGATCGACATGAGCCAGCACCGTCATTAACAAAAAAGCCAAGCCGACACGTCCGCCCTGACGCATCAGTACGTCCATATCCTGACTGCCCGTACTGTAAAGAATCACGAAGCTCAACAACGAGGTTAGCAATAGGCCGATAAACAAAGGAATGTCTATGTGCAGCTTTCTTAGGACATTGCCTAGCAGTGACGGCGGTTCAAATTGTTCCTGGCGGCTTTCAGTTTGCATCGTTTTCCTGTAAGAATTGTTTGATCACCTGCCCGGCAATGGGTGCTGCCACCGAACCACCGTGCCCGCCGTTTTCAACAACAACCGCGACGGCAATTTTAGGATCATTGGCGGGGGCGAAAGCAATAAACAACGCGTGATCCCGAAATTTAAAGTCGATGTCCTGTTCGTTATATTTGGCGTTTTGTTTAATCCCCAAAACTTGGGCGGTTCCCGTTTTACCGGCGATTTGATAGTCGATGTTGGTATTAATGCCTTTGGCGGTGCCATGTGCGCTATGTACAACATTGATCATGCCTTCGATCACCGTATTAACATTTTCCGACTTCAACGGAATCACGTCTTTATGAATTTCAGGGCCGGGGCGGGTGCCATGTGCGTCGACAATTTTGTTGACCAGAAAAGGCGTGACTACTTTACCTTGATTCGCTAAGGTTGCCGTGGCTCTGGCCAGCTGTAACGGGGTCACCTGATGGTAGCCCTGCCCTATGCCGGTAATCAGTGTTTCCCCCGGATACCAAGCTTGATTTTTTTGGGCACGCTTCCACTCGCGCGAGGGCAGTAAGCCCGTTTTCTCGCCGATCAGGTCAATGCCGGATTTTTCACCAAAACCGAATTTCTGTAAAAAACTGTGCATGTGGTCGATGCCCAGCATGGAAGCCAAACGATAAAAGTAAACGTCGCAAGATTCGGTAATGGCCCGGCTTAAATCCACCGAACCATGACCGCCTTTTTTCCAATCGCGATATTGGTGACTCACGCCGGGCAATTGATAGAAACCAGGGCAGTTGAGTCTTTGCTGAGGATTGACAGCCTCATATTCGAGACCTGCCAGCGCGATAAACGGCTTGATGGTAGAACCGGGCGGATATAAACCACGCAACGCCCGATTATAGAGTGGTTGGTTTTCAGACGCTTGCAACGCTTGGTAGGCGTCATTAGCTATGCCGACCACAAAAGGATTGGGATCAAAACCCGGACGGCTGACGAAAACCAAGACACCACCGGTTTTGACATCAATGGCGACTACCGCGCCATTGAACGTTCCCAACGCATCGTAAGCCATTTTTTGTAAATCAATGTCCAGCGTCAAATAAAGGTTGGCGCCGGGATCAGGACTGACTTCGTTCAAGGTATTAAGCAGCCGGGCCTGGACATTGGTTTCTATTTCCGCATAACCGGTTTTGCCGTGCAGTTCGGTTTCATAAGAACTCTCTACGCCCAATTTGCCGATATGCGTCGACCCCCGATATTCGGCCAGCGGCAATTCCTTGAGTTCGGCCTCGTTAATACGGCTGACGTAGCCGATGACATGCGCGGCCAAATCGGCGTAGGGGTAATGCCTAACCAGACGCGTATGGATGTCGACGCCGGTGAAATAAGGCCGAACTACGGCAAACTTAGCCAGTTCTTCATCATTCATGCTTAATAACAGCGGCGTGCTGACAAAGCGTTTTTGGCGTTTGCGCAGTTTTTGGTATTGCTCGATTTTTTCATCAGGTATCGCCAGCAGTTTTTGCAAGCGTGATAAAGTGTCATCCATGTCGATGATTTGTTCCGGGATGAGTTCCAGACTATAAGACGGCCTATTTTCGGCCAACACTTTGCCGTGCCTATCATAGATCATACCCCGGTTAGGAACCAGGGGCACGATTTTGATGCTATTGTCTTTGGCCAGCGACGAATAATGTTCGTGACCGACGATTTGCAGGTAAATAAGCCGGACAATCAGCCCCGACGTTAACAGCATAATAGCAATAAAAGCGGCGACTATACGGTTGCGAAACAGGCGACTTTCTACGGAATGATCTTTAATGACATACATAATCCGCGCGAGCTATCTCATGCGTCGCGACAAACGCACATAGCGCAATGCGCCATAAACCAGCGGCCAGACCAGTGTACCGGTAAAAACAGGCAGCCAGAAAGCCGCGTGCAGTTGTGCGGGGTGTTGCAGGTTTTTGATAAAAAAGAGCAATAGTTGCGACAACAACAGACAGAAAAAGATAAACAGGCCCTGTTGTAATAACGGAAATTGACGCAATTGTTTGTGCAGCTTAAGGCACAGGTAAATAATCAGCGAGTATGCCAGCGCGTATTGGCCAAGTAACCTGCCGGTCAACACATCGGTGAGCAAGCCGAAAGTCCAGGCATGAAAAATACCGACCCGTTCCGGCACGGCCAGCGACCAGTAAATCAAAACCAGCAGCACCCAATCCGGATTAAGCGCCGCCATGTCTCCCGTCCAGGGCAGGATTCTCAAGCACATCGCCAGCACCATGGTTAATACAATCCGAAAAAATCCGGCGGCGTTATTTGTCTGCATGCGTCTTGGTCTCTTCGTTGTTTGTTGTCGGCTTGGCAATAAGCGGCACCGGCGTTGAGTCGCTCCAGACTATCATCAACTCCCGGTTACGATCCAGCAAGGCTTTTGGGGTGGCAGTAATGGTAGCGAAAGCCTTGTTGGGTTGCGAGGTAAATTCATCAACGACAGCCACCGGATAACCTTGCGGAAAAGTGCCGCCCAAGCCTGACGTGATCAGCAAGTCTCCGGGCCGTATATCGGCATTGCCAGGTAAAAACGGCAGCACCAACCGGTTCGGCTGGCCGCTACCGACGGCGATGGTTAATAAGCCGTTACGATTGACCTGCACGGGAATGGCATGGTTCGGGTCGGTGATCAGCATAATCTCCGAGGTGAACGGCAACGCCCGAAAAACCTGCCCGACTACGCCGTTGGCATCCAATACTGGCTGTTGCGGGTGTACGCCAAAACGCGTACCTTTGTTGACAACCACGATATGTTCATAAGGCGCCATATTGACGGATAACAATTCGGCGACCAACACCTGCTCTCCGAGCTTATACGAATTTTCCAATAACGCATGCAAACGGATGTTTTCATTTTCCAGTGCGGCGAATTTAAGCAGCCTCGCCTGGTGTTCGAGTTGTTCTTCGCGCAGCCTTTCGTTTTCCTTTTTTAAGGTTCGATATGAGCTTATCGAATCGGCAGTCTGTTCAACCAGAACGGTGGGTAAATCAACCAGATATTTTAACGGGTCGACAAAAAATGATAAGGTTGCACGCAATGAATCCAGGCGCGGCGGGCTTTTGTATTCGGTTGCAAGCAGCGCAGTCGAGACAATGACGGCGACCAGCAAGCGGGTATTGATGGATGGGCCGGTGGCAAATAAAAGTTTTATAGCGGGTGCCTCGTATCAGTTAAAAGTGCGGAGACAGCGAAAGCCGAAGAAATCACCACGAAAGACTTAACCTTGTATTGCCGTATCTTGAGGTCATTTCCGAAAAATAACATCCGCTCAAGGATCTGATCCGTAGAAAAACACAGTCCACGAAAGACACGAAAAAAGTAGTCGAAAGAATGTGTTGGCTATTTCTTTCGTGCTTTTCGTGTCTTTCGTGGACAATCCTTCTGGTAGATTCATTATTAAAAATCACCTAAGTAACCGGAATAAGCGATTTAACGAAGATGGTTTACTCTAATGAAAAGGTTGAGATGCCTTTTTTATCCAGCATTTCCAGCACCATGCCGCCGCCTCTGGCGACGCAAGTGAGCGGATCGTCGGCTATGTGTACCGGCAGGCCGGTTTCTTCGGCGATCAATCGGTCTATATCTTTCAATAAAGCGCCGCCGCCGGTTAAATAAATGCCGCGATTGGCGACATCCGAGCCGAGTTCCGGCGGCGTTTGTTCCAGCGCCACTTTTACGGCGCCTACTATGCCGGATAGCGGTTCCTGCAAAGCTTCCAGGATTTCATTGCTGTTCAGGGAAAAACTGCGCGGCACGCCTTCCGCCAGATTGCGGCCTTTAACTTCTATTTCCCTGACTTCGTTGCCGGGGTAAGCACTGCCGATTTCCAGCTTGATCCGTTCGGCCGTCGCTTCGCCGATTAAGGTGCCGTAATTTCTGCGCACATAATTGATAATAGCCTCGTCGAAACGATCGCCACCGATACGGACGGAATTGGCATAGACAATGCCGTTAATTGAAATGACCGCCACTTCCGAAGTGCCTCCGCCTATGTCCAGCACCATGGAGCCGCAGGCCTCGTCCACCGGGAGACCTGCGCCTATCGCTGCCGACATTGGCTCTTCAATCAAATAAACTTCGCGGGCGCCCGCCGATAATGCCGACTCACGAATGGCGCGGCGCTCAACCTGAGTTGAACCGCAAGGCACGCAAATTAAAATCCGCGGACTGGGACTCAGCCAGCGGTTTTTCTTGTGAACTTTTTCGATAAAACGCCGCAGCATCTGCTCGGTGATCGCAAAATCGGCAATGACGCCATCCTTCAGCGGACGGATGGCGGTGATATTGCCCGGAGTGCGCCCCAGCATCTGTTTGGCGTCCGCGCCGACAGCCGCTATGGTTTTGGAGCCGCGAATTTTATCTTCTTTAATAGCAACAACCGACGGTTCATTAAGTACAATTCCTTGCCCCGGAATGTAAATCAATGTATTAGCGGTGCCCAGGTCTATCGAGAGATCGTTGGAGAAAAGACCGCGAATTCTTTTGAACATGTTGAACTGTTTCCTTTAAGGAATAAAAATAACCATACTTTATCAATCAAGCGGGTATTTGAGCAAGATATAAGTAAGATATTTGTAGTAATATACGCGAATCCAAGGTGCAAGGCACACACAAGCCGAAAGGCACAAGGTTAACGGCTATTCGCCTTTCGCCTTTTGAATTTTAACTAGGGAGATAAATATGTCGTTAACGGCAGATGAAGTAAACAAGATTGCGCACTTGGCGCGTTTGGGTATAGACAAACAGGATATAACCTCATACACCAAAGATTTGTCAGGCATGCTGGATTTGATGACCCGGATGAGCGAGTTGAATACCGACGATGTCGAGCCTATGGCTCACCCCATGGATCAGTCGCAACGGTTAAGAGCCGATGTGGTCGCCGAACCGAATAATCGCGAAAAATTTCAGGCCATAGCGCCGCAAGTCGAAGCGGGACTTTATCTGGTTCCGAAAGTGATAGAGTAAACATAATGCACACTAAAACACTAACAGAACTCTCTCTGGGTCTGCGTTCGGGGGCGTTTTCCAGCGTAGAGCTGACGCAGACGTTTTTGCAGCGTATTTCACAGCATCAGGATCTCAATGCTTATATTACCGTCACCGAAGAGTTAGCCTTGCAGCAGGCACTAGCCGCCGACGTGCGCTTGGCTAACGGCACGGCTGATTGTTTGACCGGCATACCGATAGCCCAAAAAGACATATTTTGTACGCTGGATGTTAAAACCACCTGCGGTTCCAAAATGCTAGACAACTTTATTGCGCCTTATAACGCCACCGTCGTGGAAAAACTGAATCAATCGGGTGCGGTAATGTTGGGCAAGCTCAATATGGACGAATTTGCGATGGGTTCATCCAATGAAACCAGTTATTACGGCGCGGTAAAAAATCCCTGGAATATCACTACGGTTCCGGGCGGTTCCTCCGGCGGTTCGGCGGCGGCGGTTGCGGCTCGGTTGGCGGTCTGCGCCACCGGCACCGATACCGGCGGCTCCATACGCCAGCCTGCGGCCTTGTGCGGCATCACCGGCTTAAAACCCACTTACGGGCGCGTATCCCGCTACGGCATGATCGCTTATGCCTCCAGCCTGGATCAGGGCGGTCCCATGACCCGCAGCGCCGAAGATGCGGCGATTGTGTTGCAAACGATGGCCGGATTCGATGCCAAAGACTCCACCAGCGTCGACCTACCTGTGCCGGATTACAGCGCCGGGTTGAATAACTCGCTGGCGGGCTTGAAAATAGGCTTGCCCAAGGAGTTTTTCAGCGACGGTTTAAACAGCGATGTGGCGGCGGTGCTGGCAACGGCTATCGACGAATATCGCAAACTGGGCGCGGAAATTATAGACATCTCCATGCCTAATTTAAAGCTGGCCATCCCGGCTTATTATGTTATTGCCCCTGCCGAATGCTCCGCCAATCTGTCGCGTTTCGATGGCGTGCGTTACGGTTATCGCTGCGAAAACCCTAAAGATTTGACTGATCTTTACACCCGCTCGCGCGGCGAAGGTTTCGGCAAGGAAGTTAAGCGCCGCATACTCATGGGCACTTATGCTTTATCGACGGGTTATTACGATGCTTATTACCTTAAGGCGCAAAAAATCCGCCGCTTGATTAGCGACGATTTCAAAAACGCGCTGGCAAAAGTCGATGTGATTATGGGGCCGGTCACGCCGACCACCGCTTTCGGCATCGGCGAGAAAATGGACGATCCGATAGAAATGTATTTATCCGACATTTACACCATCGCCATCAACCTGGCCGGTGTGCCTGCCATGTCCATTCCCGCCGGATTTGTCGCGGGTATGCCGGTCGGCTTACAGCTGATCGGTAGTTATTTTGCCGAAGATCGCTTGTTGAACATCGCCCACCAGTATCAACAAGTTACGGATTGGCATCAACAGACCCCCAACGGTTTTGAATAAGGAGCACGTCATGGAATGGGAAACAGTTATCGGCCTGGAAATTCACACCCAACTGGCCACGAAATCAAAAATATTTTCCGGCGCACCTACCGCTTACGGTGCGGAACCCAATACCCAGGCCTGCGCCGTCGACTTAGGCTTGCCCGGCGTGTTGCCGGTATTGAACGAGGAAGCCGTGCGCATGGCGGTCATTTTCGGCATGGCTATCGAAGCGCATATTGCGCCATATTCGGTGTTTGCACGGAAAAACTACTTTTATCCCGATCTGCCTAAAGGCTATCAAATCAGCCAGATGGATCATCCTATTGTCGGCATCGGGCATTTAGATATAGACGTGGATGGCGTTACTAAACGCATCGGCGTCACCCGCGCCCATTTGGAAGAAGATGCCGGCAAATCGCTGCATGAGGATTTTCACGGCTTGACCGGCATCGACTTAAACCGCGCCGGTACGCCGCTGCTGGAAATCGTCTCCGAACCGGATATACGCTCCGCCAAAGAAGCCGTTGCCTACATGCGCAAATTGCATGAATTGGTGCGCTACCTGGGTATTTGCGACGGCAATATGCAGGAAGGTTCGTTCCGTTGCGATGCCAATGTATCTGTACGCCCCAAAGGCCAACAGGAATTCGGCACCCGCGCGGAAATTAAAAACATCAACTCCTTTAAATTCGTGGAAAAAGCCATTAATCACGAAGTTGAGCGGCAGATAGAACTGCTGGAAAGCGGCGGCAGAGTGGTACAAGAAACCCGTTTGTACGATTCGGTCAAAGACGAAACCCGCCCCATGCGCAGCAAGGAAGAAGCCAACGATTACCGCTATTTTCCCGACCCCGATTTATTGCCCGTCATCATCGACGAAGCCTTCAAGGCGCAAATCAAGGCGGCCTTGCCGGAATTGCCGCAGGCTAAAAAGCTGCGCTTTAAAGCCGATTACTGCCTGGATGATGAAAGCGTAAGCATACTGACCGCCTCGCGGCAGTTGGCGGATTATTTTGAAGCAGTCTATAAAAAATCGGGTTGCGAGGCCAAGCTTTGCGCCAATTGGATTACCGGCGATCTGTCTGCGGCCCTGAATAAAGCCGGGTTGGACATTACCGATACGCCAATCAGTGACGAACGTCTATCCGGCTTGTTGGCGCGCATCAGCGACAACACCATTTCCGGAAAAATCGCCAAACAGGTATTTGAAGCGCTGTGGCAGTCCACGACCAGCGCCGATGACATTATTGCCGAAAAAGGCTTAAAGCAAATCACCGACAGCGGCGCTATCGTTGCGATTATCGACAAAATCATAGCCGATAATCCAGGTCAGGTGGAGCAATACCGTAGCGGCAAAGATAAAGTATTCGCCTTTTTTGTCGGGCAGGTCATGAAAGAAATGCAGGGCAAGGCCAATCCTGCAGAAGTTAATAAAATGCTGAAGGAGCAGCTAAAAGGATAGCAAATGGCTAAGCAATAGCCTATATCCTATTTTGTAACTACTCAGCCTTCCTTGTTTTGGATGATTAGCTGAGTAGTTGCCACGTTTTGTAACGTGATGATGTCTTTAAGTTAATGATTATCCATCACCAACATATAAAGGAAAAAATGAACGCAGTCGAGTTTCAAGCGACCGTCCATAACGGCATGGTTACCTTACCCGGCAATCAACAATCATGGAACGGAAAAAGAATTAAAGTCATTTTATTAGATGAAGCAAATTCCACCGTAACAGAAATATCAGGCAATGAATTAACGTCTGAAACTGATTTTTTCAATTGTGCGGGCATTTGGGAAAACCGTGACGACATCAGTCAGGAGTCTATACGCGCCAAGGCATGGCGGGATAATAAGCGATGATACTTTGTGATACCAATATCCTGATTGAATTTTACAAAGCCAATCCGATTGTCATACAAAATTTGCAGCGGATAGGTTCATCCAATATTGGCGTCAGTGTTATTACTAAAGCGGAGTTATTCTAAGGCGCAAGAGACAAACAAGAGCTTGCCAAAATTGAACGGCATGTCGCGTTATGTCACTGTTATGGACTCAATAATGCAATTTCGGCTCTGTTTATAGAACTGATGAGCCGTTATTCGCTGAGCCATAAAGTCTCAATACCCGACATGCTAATAGCTGCAACGGCTATTAGCCATGACCTTGAGCTTTATACCTTGAATACTAAAGATTTTAAGTTTATTCCTGAGCTTAATTTATATTCTGAAGTTTCCCAGTTATTAAAAACCAAAGTTGCCGTAATGATTGGGCTGTAAAGTTTATTGGCTGGGTTTGCGTATAATGGGGCAAACCCATCAATAAATGCCCCTACATGCCCGACTACCCCCTAAAAAACTGGGAAACTTCAGTTCTTCAAGAAAAGCCTGTTGAACCTCATTAGGTAATGTGTCGTACAGCACGTACAGGCTATGAGCAGTATTAGCTTGTTGTGTATTCATACGGGTACTCCAATTATCTGAATTTACACTGATTTAACTCAGTGGGGGGCGAAATGAGTTTAAAGATTTATTCGATGTTAATTTTAACGCTATCGTTGGAAAAACTGGCACATAGCTACGGTATTTTTACGGAAATAGACGCCTTCATTTTGTACTCGCTGACATTTAATTCATTATGGGACGATACGGTTTTGCAGTGACAAAGATACTACTC
>Ga0182019_10000828_pt1 | contig 15290 bp, 11 predicted proteins | sample 812E2MmetaG_FD_120483 | JGI IMG/M metagenome (GOLD analysis project Ga0182019, IMG submission 120483) | Permafrost microbial communities from Stordalen Mire, Sweden - 812E2M metaG | ecosystem: Environmental > Terrestrial > Soil > Wetlands > Permafrost | place: Sweden: Stordalen | collected...
CCTTGGCGCATCCTTCGCACCAGGCCGGATCCTTCGCCATCCCGGCGGGCGCGGCGGGGACGACCGCGAACCCGCATCGGGCGAAGAACTCCGGGATGACCGTCGCGAGGTAGACGGGACCCGGCGTATCGGCGGCCAGAGCGTCGACCATGCGCCGGCCGATCCCTCCGCGCCGGAGCTCGGGATCGACGCCCAGGGCGACAAGCTCCCGGCAGTCGGGGTGCTCGAGCAGGCCGACGATCCCCGCCGTCCGGCCGCCGTCCTCGGCCAGCCAGAAGGGGTCGTTTTCCATCGCCGGATAATCGAGATCCAGCCGTTCGGCCAGGCGCCGGATCCGTCCGCGGTCCTCGGGACGGGCTTTTCGGATGCTCATGAAAATTTATTATACCACGATCGAAGAGGTGCGGTCTCCAAGTCCCTCTGCGGGCGCGGAATGGGGCGCGAAGGGCGGGGCCGCGCCTCCCCCTCGTATGCCTCCCGGCTGATTTCTGGTAAAATAGGGCGGCTTCTCCCCGCGGAACGAAGGAAACGCCATGATCACCGTGCGATTCGCCCCCAGCCCCACGGGTTGGCTGCATCTCGGGAGCGCCCGGACCGCGCTCTTCAACTGGCTCGCCGCCCGCCACGGCGGCGGCCGCTTCCTCCTCCGGATCGAGGACACCGACCGCTCCCGCTCGGACGCGAAGTTCCTGCAGGAGATCCTCGAGGACATGAGATGGCTCGGCCTCGACTGGGACGGCGAGCTGGTTTACCAGAGCCGGCGCTTCGACCTCTACCGGGAAAAGGCCGAGGCGCTGGTCGCGGCCGGCAAGGCCCATCGTGAGGGGGCGGCCATCATTTTCAAGGTGGAGCCCGGCCGGACGGTCGAGATCGAGGACATGATCCACGGCAAGGTCACCTTCCAGACCGAGAACTTCAAGGACCAGGTCCTGATCAAGTCCGACGGGTCGGCCGCCTACAACTTCAGCTGTGTCGTGGACGATGCGGCCCAGGGGATCACCCATATCCTCCGTGGCGACGATCACATGACCAACACCCCGAAACAGGCGCTCTTCTACGAGGCGCTCGGCCTGACTCCGCCGAAATTCGGCCACATGCCCCTCATCCTGGGGCAGGACGGGGCCAAGCTTTCGAAGCGCCACGGCGGGGTGTCCGTGCGGGAGTACAAGGAGGAGGGCTTCCTGCCGGAGGCCCTGGCGAACTACCTCATCCTCCTCGGCTGGACGCCGCCCGGCGGGGTCGAGATGCTGGATCTGGCCGAGGCGGCACGTCTCTTCGAGATCAAGGACATGAACGACGTCCAGGCCAAGTTCGACGTCCAGAAGCTCAAATGGATGAACGGCGAGTACATCATGAAGAAGCCCGCGACCGAGCTCCTGCCGCTCCTCCGCAACCAGCTCGTGCGGGATGGCTTCGACCCCGCCCGGATCGACGAGGGGCGGCTGGCCGGGGTCCTCGAGGCCTACCGGGTCCGGATCAAGACCCTCCGGGAGCTCGGCGAGCTCGCCGATTTCTTCTTCAAGGAGGACTATGCCGTGGACGAGGAGGCGAAAGCGAAATACCTCGGCCCGGCCGAGAACCGGAACAATCTCCGGGAATTCGGCGCCCGGCTCGAGAAGCTCGAGAGCTTCTCCCATGAGGCGATCGAGGCCGTCTGCCGAAACCTCGTTGCCGAGCGCGACCTCAAGGCGGCCGGAGTCATCCACCCGACCCGGCTGGCCGTTTCGGGCAAGGCCAAGGGGGCCGGCCTGTTCGAGATCATGGAGATCCTGGGCCGCGAGACCACGCTGGCCCGCATGAAAGGCGCCGCGCTATGACCGACATCAAGCCCAAAGACAATTTCATCCGCGACATCATCGATGGCGACCTCGCCGCCGGGAAAAACCAGGGACGGGTGCACACGCGCTTCCCGCCCGAGCCGAATGGCTACCTCCACATCGGCCACGTCAAATCCCTGGCCATCAATTTCGGGCTGGCCGCCGACTACGGCGGAAAATGCAACCTCCGCTTTGACGACACCAATCCCGAGAAGGAGGAGATCGAGTACGTCGATTCGATCAAGGAGGACGTCCGCTGGCTGGGGTACGACTGGGAGGACCGCGAATTCTACGCTTCGGATTATTACGAGCGGCTCTACGAGTACGCCGAGCGGCTCATCCTCAAGGGCAAGGCCTACGTCTGCGACCTGAGCGCCGACGAAGTCACGGTCTACCGCGGCACGCTGACCAAGCCGGGCAAGGAAAGTCCCGGCCGCGCCCGCCCGATCGAGGAGAATCTGGACCTGTTCCGCCGGATGCGCGCCGGCGAGTTCGCCGACGGGTCGAAATCGCTCCGGGCCAAGATCGACATGGCCCATCCCAACTTCCTGATGCGCGACCCGGTCATGTACCGCATCCGCCGGGCCCACCACTATCGGCGCGGCGACGCCTGGTGCATCTATCCGACGTATGATTGGGCCCACGGCCAGTGCGACTCGATTGAGGGGATCACTCATTCGATCTGCACGCTGGAGTTCGAGGTCCACCGGCCGCTCTATGACTGGTTCCTGGTCGAGCTCGGCATCCACCGGCCGCAGCAGATCGAGTTCGCCCGCCTCTACCTCAGCCACACGCTGCTCAGCAAGCGCAAGCTCCTGGCCCTGGTCAAGGAGGGCATCGTCGACGGCTGGGACGATCCGAGGATGCCGACGATCTCGGCCATGCGGCGGCGGGGCTACCCTCCGTCCGCTCTGCGGCGTTTCGCCGACCTGGTCGGCGTGGCCAAGGCCAACAGCATCGTCGACCTGCCACTGCTCGAAAGCTGCGTCCGCGAGGAGCTCAACAGGACCGCGCCGCGGGCGATGGCCGTCCTGAAGCCGCTCAAGGTCGTGCTGACCAATTACCCGGAGGGCTCGGCCGAGGAGCTCGACTGCGTCAACAATCCCGAGGACCCGGCGGCGGGGACGCGGAAGGTCCCCTTCTCGCGCGTCCTCTACATCGAGCGCGACGATTTCCTGGAGGATCCGCCGAAGAAGTTCTTCCGCCTCTCGCCGGGGAAGGAGGTCCGCCTCCGCTATGCGTATTTCATCACCTGCACGGGCGTCGTGAAGGATCCCGCCACGGGCGAGATCGTCGAGGTCCATTGCACCTACGATCCCGCCACGCGCGGCGGCGACGCGGCCGACGGCCGCAGCCCGAAGGCGACGCTCCACTGGGTGTCGGCCGCCCACGCGATCCCGGCCGAAGTGCGTCTCTATGACACGCTCTTCACCAAGCGCGATCCGAGCGAGCTCGAGGAAGGGGAGGACTGGAAATCGAACCTCAACCCGAAGTCGATCGAGACGATCGCCGGCGCGAGGCTCGAGCCCGCGCTCGCTGCGGCAGCGCCCGGGAGCCTCCGGCAGTTCGAGCGGCTCGGCTACTTTTGCGCCGATATCCGGCATTCGAAGCCGGGGGCGCCGGTCTTCCTCCGGACGGTCACGCTGCGCGACACGTGGGTCCGGATCCAGAAGTCCGGCCGCGAGAACGAGTAACGGCGGCAGAGGCGGGGGCTTTGGCCCTCGACCAAATAAAAAAGGCCCTCCCGCCCGAAGGCGAGAGGGCCTTTTTGCCGTCTGAAAATCCGGCTGATTTCTACTTGTCCGCGAAGGCGAAGATCGTCAGGTAGCCGTGCTGGCTGATCTTGGCGATCAGGTCGCCGCTGACCTTCTCCACGCTGTCGCTCGTCTGGTGGTAGTCCGAGGTCATGGCCGCCATGTAGTACACGAACGGCTTCTTGACCGAGGCGAACGAGGATTGGTCGGAGCCGGCGCTGCCGGCACCGAGGGCGTTGGGCCGCATGGCCAGGTCGAGGCCGACGTACTTGTTCATCTCGCGGGCGATGTCGCCGAAGGCCGATCCCTCGGTCCAATCCAGATCGACGAACCAGGGGGCGCGGATCTTTTTGACGAGCTCTTCGGCGCCGGGGACGCTGTAGGGCTGGATCGCCCGGGCGATCGTGGTCGCGTCGAAGGGCCGGCTGATCATGTCGTAGTTCAGGTAGCCGACGGTCTTATCGAGCGGGAAGATCGGGTTCTGGACGTAGTAGCTCGAGCCGAGGAGGCCTTCCTCCTCGCCGCACCACAGGGCGAAGATGATCGACCGCTTGGGCTTGATCGGGTTGGCCGCGATGGCCTTGGCGATGTTCATGACGCCGACCGAGCCGGAGCCGTTGTCGTCGGCGCCGTTGTAGATGTAATCCTCCCACTTGCCGAGGTGGTCATAGTGGCCGCCCACGACGAAGTATTCGTTCTTGAGGACCGGGTCGGAGCCTTCGATGATGCCGAGGATGTTCATGCCCCGGACGAGGGCGGTCTTGGCCGTGGTCTCGATCGTCATCTTGGCCGGAACATCCGTGGAGGCGGGCTTGTAGGCCGATACGATCTGCTGTTTCAAGTCGTCGATCGTCTTGCCCGCGCCGTCGAGAAGGTAGTTGGCCATTTCCCGGGTGATGGTCTGGCCCATGCCGCCGCCGCCCATGGGGGCCGCCGTGCCGCCGGCGACGGACATCCGGTAGCGGGGCTTGTTGATGATCGGCCGCTCGTCGTTGACCCGGCGGGGGGTGGACAGCTGCTTGAAGATGGCCGCGTCCGCGCCGGTGTTAGCGACCTGGATGATGGCCGCGGGGCCGAGCTTCTGGAGCTCGGCGAGCTTGTTGAAGCGCGGGGCGCCGCCTCGCGGGCCCATGGCAAACATGGTTCCGCCGGCCGGAGCCGCGGGGAAGTACTTGTCTTTGAGCTCCTTGGTGGAGTTGAAGGGCGACTTGGGGTCGTCGCGGCCGGGGGCTTCGGTCAGCACCAGCGCGATCTTGCCCTTGACGTTGACGCCCTTGAGCTCGTCCCACTTGATGGACGGCTCGACGATGCCGTAGCCGACGAACACGACCGGCGCCGTGATCGTCTCCGATGCGCCGCCCATGCCCGCGGCGTAGTCCACGCCGCCCTGGAACGTGCGCGACTTCAGGGCGCCGCTCTTGTTGACCTCGATCGTGATCGCGCTCTGGACGTCGCTCACGGTCCGCAGGCCGAATTCCTGGAAGTATGTCCGCTGGGGCGGGGTGGCCGGGGCGCCGCCGCGGGCGCCGCCGGGGAAGCCGCCGCGGCCGCCGCCCATCGCGGGCATGTCGCCGGCCGGCTGGAGGCCCCACAGCTTGAAGAGGGACGCCGCGTATTCGGCGGCGATGAAGAAGCCGTGCTGGCCGGTCTCCCGGCCCTCCATCAAATCGGATGCGACGAAGGTCAGCAGCGCGATGGAGTCCTTGCCGGTGATGCTGTCGAAGCCGACTTTGTACTTGTCGGGCACCGGCTGGGGCTTGTCGACGAGGTTGAGGGCTTTCTGGACGTCTTCGAGCTTCATCTGCTGCTGGGGCATCTGGGCCTGCAACGAGAAGATCATGCCGAAAACGAACAGGGCGATGACGAGGTGTTTTCTCATGCGTCTCCTTTCATGATTTGGGAAGTATAATCCCGCTCTTTAGACGATACGGGAGGGGAATTTCTTTCAATTATCGGCGGAGCTGCTTTTGTCGCGTCCTAGACGCCTGCAGCTCCGCCCCGCGGAGCCGCGCCGGGCCTTCCACAAGGGGACGCTCCCGGCCATGAGCGCGGTCCCGATGGCCGCGTACAGGACTCCCAAGATGGGGTGGGGCACGCCGCTCCGCCTGAGGAGGATCCCCGAGGCCATCATCACCGCCACGAGCAGCCAGGTCTTGACCGAGAGGAATCCGCCCAGGCAATGGCCGTCGCCCCGGCGGATGACGCGGGCCGCGTTCCTCTCGGCCAGCCGCCTGAGGACGAAGCGCCCCTTGAGGGATCCCGCTCCGATGCCGGCGGCGGCCAGGAGGAACGGCCAGGGGAGGCGTGCGGCGAAGCACCAGACGAATCCGAGCGTCGAGAGCCCCAAGCCGACGAGGGTCCAAAGGCCGGCGGCGGCGAGGAGATGGGTGCGGGCCCGGGCGGCGGGCTTCCATCGCTCGGCCAAGCGCCGGAGCGGGCCGTGTTCGCTCTCCGGGGCATCGTCGGTCATGGTTTTCCTAAAAAGGGGACGGTTCGATTATTTATTTCCGAGCATCGCGTGGACCTTCGGCATCCATTCGCTGATGAGGATGGACTGCGGGCACTTCTCCTCGCACTCCCGGCAGGCCGTGCAATGCCCCGCCCGCTCGGTCTCCGTCAGGAAGCGCCCGTACGTGAACCGGGGCAGAGTCGGATCGTCGTGGATGACGGCGTCGTTGTAGAGCTCGAAATTCCGGGGGATGCTCACCCCGTTCGGGCAGGGGAGGCAATAGTCGCACTTGGTGCAGGGGATGAGGGCCCGCTCCCGGTATTTGGCCCGGATGCGGTCGATCAGGGCGAAATCCCCGGGGCCGAACGAGCCCGCGGCCGAGCGGTCCGCGGAGCGGATGTTCTCCTCGACCTGGACCATGCTGCTCATTCCGCTCAGGATCGTGGAGACTTCGGGCTGGTCCCAGATCCACTGGAGGGCGATGTCGGCCGGCGTGCGCTTTCCGGGGTCGCCGGCGACGACCTCGGCGACGGCGGCGGGCGGGCTGGCCAGCCGGCCGCCGAAGAGCGGCTCCATGACCACGACGGCCAGTCCCTTCGACGCGGCATAGCGCAGGCCCCGGGTCCCGGCCTGGTTGTCGACGTCCATGTAATTGTACTGGATCTGGCACATTTCCCAGCCGGGATAGGCGTCGACGATCTTCTTGAACGTCTCGTGGTTGTCGTGAAACGAGAAGCCGATGTGGCCGATCCGGCCGTCCTTGAGGGCGGCCTCGGCCCGGGCGAGGACATCTAGCTTCACGAGGGGTTCCCAGCGGGCGGACGTGAGCGAATGGAGCAGGTAGAAGTCGATGTGCTCCAGCTGGAGGCGGGTCATCTGCTCGCGGAGGTAGGTATCGAAATCTTCAGGCTTCTGGATCATCCAGACCGGCGACTTGGTGGCCACCTTGACCTTGTCCCGGTAGCCGTCGCGGAGAGCCTTGCCGAGGACGATCTCGCTCTGCCCGCCGTGGTAAGGGTAGGCGGTGTCGAGGTAGTTGATCCCGGCGTCGATGCTTCGGCGGATCATGGCGATCGACTCCGCCTCATCGACCTGGTCGCTGTAGCCGCGGCCGTCCTTGGTCGGGAGGCGCATGCAGCCGAAGCCCAGGGCGGAGGCCTTCCAATCGAGCTTCCCGAATTTCCTGTATTTCATGTGCGGCCGTCCTCGTCTAAAAATGAAAGGATGGTATTTTAGCACAACCCGGATTCTCTTGCGTTCCCGGGCCGAATAGATATAAAATGGCGCAGCCTTTCCGACACGTGCCTGTAGCTCAGCTGGATAGAGCGACGGCCTCCGGAGCCGTAGGTCGGAGGTTCGAATCCTCTCAGGCACGCTCTTCATTTTTTTAAGATCGCTAAATCAAATCTTTTCATTGCGACCCGATCCGCGTTCACCAACTTAAGTTACATTCTTGGAGAATTTGTCGAATTTAACCACGTTTTGCTACCCGGAGTGCTACCCGAAAGATATGGCAGAAATGGAAAAAATGGGCGGCCTTAATCCCGGATTCGGGTCCATTGGGAAAGCAATCCCAACGGGTCTTCAAGATCACCTGCGGCTAAGAGAGCCGGAGCGGCAAGCTCATCACCACGGCCCTGCGGCCGGGGGAAGCGGCCGTCTTCCGCAGGCTTCAGGGCCTCGTCGTACTTTTTTCGGTTTGTAAAGGACGGTCGTCCGCCTGCAATTGTTGCGGCATTCGGCGGTGATCTCAACCGAATTCCTGCTCGGATCCCGAGCGATGACCTTCCTTGATTTCAGGGCCGAAGACTCCTATATTATGGAAAGATACTCATGGAAAAGGGATTCTCTGAGACTCTCCAAGGGGAGAAAAGAAAGCGCTTCCTTAAAAGGAGGGATTTATCATGGCGAAGGTCTTGATGATCCAGGCTGACAAATGCACGGGATGCCGGAATTGCGAGCTGTCCTGCTCCGCTTTCCATGAAGGCCGTTTCAGACCGCGATTGTCCAGGGTGCACGCCTATGCATGGGAAAGGGAAGGTGTGTCCGTTCCGATGATGTGCCAGCAGTGTGAAGACGCGCCCTGCGTGGCCGTCTGCCCGACCGGGGCGATGCACCGCAACAAGGCCGAGAATTCGGTGGACTGGAACAAGAACACCTGCATCCGCTGCCGGATGTGCACCATCGCCTGCCCATTCGGCAATGCCGTCTACGATTCGGAAAGCAACGCCATCATCAAATGCAACCTCTGCTCCGGGGACCCCGAGTGCGTCAAATTCTGCCCCAGCGAGGTCCTGACCTTCATCGAGGGCACGATCGCCGTCCGGGCCAGGAAAAAGGCCTATGCCGCTAAGTTCAAGGAGGTAAGCTGACATGTTCGGCTGGACTGGGACAATTCTAAGGGTGGATCTTAGCAATGGGAAGATCGTGAAGGAATCCTTGGACCCGGGCCTCGCGAAAACGTATATCGGGGCGCGGGGCCTCGGCGCCAGGATCATTGTCAACGAGGTCGATCCTGCGGCCGACGCTCTGGGGACGGCCAACAAGCTCATCTTCGCCGCGGGACCTCTGACCGGCACCTATGCCCCGTCCTGCGGCCGCTATGACGTCGTCACGAAAGGGCCGCTCAACGGGACGATCGCCGGCTCGAATTCGGGCGGCTCGTTCGGGCCCGAACTGAAGTTCGCCGGATACGACCTCCTCATCGTCGAGGGGAAGGCGGCCAAACCGTCCTACATCTGGATCGAGGACGCCAAGGTCGAGGTCCGGAGCGCCGAACATCTCTGGGGGAAGAACGTCCCCGATGTGACCGACGCGATCCGGGCCGAAACGGACGCTGAAGCCAAGGTCGCCTGCATCGGGCCGGCGGGCGAGAATCTGGTCCTTTTCGGCTGCATCATGAACGAGATGCATCGGGCCGCCGGGCGGACGGGCGTCGGCGCCGTAATGGGGTCGAAAAACCTCAAGGCGGTCGCCGTTTCGGGAAGCGGATCGGTCGTCGCCGCCGATCCGGACGCTTTCAAGCAGGCCGTGATGAAGGCCCGGCGGAAGATCCAGGCCAACCCCGTCGGTGGGAAGGGCCTTAAGGCCTACGGCACCGACGTCCTGGTCAACATCCTCAACAGCGTCGGTTCCCTGCCCACGCGGAATTCCCGTGACGGCTATTTTCCGACGGCCGACAAGGTCGGCGGGGAGACGCTTTCCGCGAACAACCTCATCCGCCCCAAGGGCTGTTTCTCCTGCATTATCAGTTGTGGCCGGGTCAGTCGGGTCACCGACCCGAAATTCGCAGGGCTAGGGGAGGGCCCTGAGTATGAAACGGCCTGGGCATTCGGGCCGGCTTGCGGGATCGACAACCTGGATGCCGTCCTGAAGGCCAATTTTCTCTGCAACGAGCTGGGGCTGGATACGGTAACGATGGGTTCGACCATCGCCTGCGCCATGGATATGTTCGAAAACGGAATCCTGACTTTAAAGGACACCGGAGGCCTGGCCCTCAATTTCGGGAACGCGGACGCCATCGTGGAGCTGACCAAGCAGACGGCCTACAAGGAAGGCCTCGGGGCGAAGCTCGCCCTCGGTTCGTACCGGTTTGCCAAGAGCTTCGGCCATCCGGAATACTCGATGACCGCCAAGAAACAGGAGATGCCCGCCTATGACGCAAGAGCCGTCCAAGGCATCGGTCTTCAATACGCGACGGACAATCGAGGAGGCGATCACGTCCGCGGGTATACGATCGCGGTCGAAGTCTTGGGCAACCCCGTGAAGATGGACCAATACGCCACGAAAGGGAAAGCCGAACTCGTCAAGACGTTTCAGGACTTGACGGCCGCCCTCGATTCTTCGGGGGCCTGCCTCTTCACGACGTTCGGGATCGGGGCCGACGAGCTGGCCGAGATGCTGAGCGCCGCGACCGGCGTCCCCTATTCAACGGCCGAGTTCATGAAAATAGGAGAGAGGATTTGGAACATGGAGCGCCTGTGGAATCTCAAGTCCGGTCTCTCGGCCAAGGACGACACGCTTCCGGAACGTCTCCTCAAGACCCCGATCGTGACGGGGCCTTCGAAAGGCCGGGTCAGCGAGCTCGGTACGATGCTCCCCGAATACTACGAGATCCGGGGCTGGGATAAGAACGGAGTCCCGATGGCGGCGAAACTCAAGGAACTGAGCCTGGCGGGCGCATAACCGTCGCGCAAGACAATGGCCTTGCCGCCGTTGTTCTCTCTGGCTCCTGTAGGCCTCCTGCTCGCGGGATTGCTCGCTGTCGCCCTCTCCTCGAAAGTATTAACTTCCCGAGGCAAGGGCTGGCTGGCCTTTTCCTTCGGCCTGGCCGCGTTCCTTTGCGTCCTTATCCTTTTCACGACCACCTCCCGGGGCGGAGTCATAGACCTGAGACTGGGCGCCTGGGACGGCCCCATCGTCCTGGCCTATCACATCGATGGATTGAGTCAGCTCTTCGCCCTGATGGCCGCCGGCATAGGGGCCGCGGTCCTTGTCTTTTCCGTGGGCTACATGGCCCGTGACCGCGCCGCGACCCGCTTTTTCATGCTCATACTCGTGTTCATTGCGGGTTTGATCCACCTGGTGTATGCGGCGGACCTGTTCCTCATGTATCTGAGCTGGGAGATCATTGGCCTCTGCTCCTTCCTGCTGGTCGGATTCTGGTACAAGGACCCCGAGGCGGCCAGGGGCGCGCGGAAAGTCCTGGTGATGACGCATATCGCCGGATACGGATTCCTGGCTGCGGTCCTCATCCTCCACGCCCGAACCGGGACGACCCTGTGGACCGATCCGAGGATGGCCTCGGCTTTTTCGACCGGCCTCTTTCTGCTGATGCTTGTCGCCGCAATGGCGAAGTCCGTTCAGTTTCCCATTCATACCTGGATCCCGGATGCCATGGCCGCGCCCACGCCCGTCAGCGCGCTCCTCCACGCCGCGTGCTATGTCACGGCCGGCGTCTATCTCGTGGCCAGGATGCATAGCTTCGTTCCCTGGCCGGCGTCCTGGCAGAGCCTTGTCATATGGATTGGGACGGTCAGCCTGCTGGTCGGCGCGCTCTTCGCCATGGTCCAGTCGGACCTGAAACGCATGCTGGCCTTCAGCACGATCAGCCAGATCGGCTACATGATGCTGGGGTTGGGCCTTGGAACGCCCTTGGGCATCGCGGCTGGCCTGCTTCATTGCCTGAACCACGGCCTGTTCAAAAGCGGGCTTTTTCTCTGCGCAGGGAGCGTCCAGCAGGCAACAGGGACGAGGGACATGAATGTCCTGGGAGGCGTCGGAAAACGGATGCCGTGGACGATGGCCCTTTGGTTGGTCGGCGGGGGGGCCATCGGCGGCGTCCCCCTGCTCAGCGGCTTCGTCAGCAAGTGGCTGATCTACACGGCCGCGCTGCAGGCCGGCCGGATCGTGCCTGCCCTCGCGGCCTGGATCGGGAGCACCCTCACCGTTTTCTATATCCTCAAGGCGACGAGCGGCGTTTTCCTCGGCGATCCGACCCCCGCGGCCGACGCTGCACGGGAAGTGCCGCGGACTATGCTGGCCGGCGGGATCGTTCTCGGAACGGGGACGGTCGTCCTCGGCCTGGCTCCTCAGATCGCCATCCGCTATGTCATAAATCCTCTTCTTCCGAACCTGGGCGCCGCACCGGTCATCGGAGTCTCCTGGCTGGGGCTGACCGCGGGGACCGGCACTTGGTTCTCCACGGCCGGCTTCGTGCTCGTTCTTCTTGCCGTGGCTATCGGTGTCGCGATCTACGCGACGGCGAGGCCCGTCTCGGCACGAAGGGCGGGAGGATTGAGCTTCGCGCGCGCGGCCGGGACGCCGTTCACCGGCGGCGAGCCGATGGCGGTTCCTTCGCGGCTCACCGCGGGAGATTTTTCGCTTATCATCAAGACGGGTCTCAAACCCTTTTTCCGATGGATGGACATGGACCTTTATTATGGCGCCGCCTGGAAGGCGATCAACGTCGTTTGCCGGGCGGCCGCGCGGGCCGGGCGGTGGGTCGAAAAACGGGCCGTTCCGGCGCTCATCGGCCTGTCGGCGCTCATCTTGCTCGTCGTCGCCGCGGCGATCCCTGGCGGCGAGCGTGCGGCGGGGGCCGCGGGGGCGTTCAGCGGAAGGCCCCTTATCCTCGGTGTCGGAGTCGCATTCATCGCTCTTATGATGAGTTCGACCAAGTCCCGGGACATGCGGGGCCGTCTTCCAATCATGGCCGGAGCGGGGCTGGCCGCCTTCGCGAGCCTATGGGCCGGGTCCGAGACGATGAGATTTCTTCTCCTGGACGGCGCGGCGTTCGCCGCCTTGTACCTGGTCTGGAAAACGAGCCGGGGGGCGATCGCCAGAAAAGCCTACTTGGCCGCCGTCGCCATTTCGGTCGCCGCGACAATCGGGGGGAACCTGGTCAAGGACAGCGCCCCACGATCCGTGGTCATCGCCTTGTTTATAACCGGATTCGCCATCAAGCTGGCCCTGGTCCCCATATATATCTGGCTTCCCCTTGTCGCCGAATCGGTTCCGGTCGTGACCGTGGGGCTTGTGGCGGCGGTCGTGGACGTGGCCGCGTTCGGCCAGCTTCTGGTATTGAGACAAAGCTCGCCTTGGCTTTTCGAGCCGGCTTTGCCCTGGCTGATATTCGCTCTGATCTCGGCTTTCGTCGGCGCCGTGCTCATGCTCGGTCAGAAGGACATCAAGCGGCTGCTAGCATTCTCCACGATCGAAGACATGGGATATCTTGTTCTCGGCGTGACGGTGGCGGGCAATCTGGGGCTCGCGGGAGCCGCGGCCGGGGCTGCGGTCCATGCTTTGGCCAAAGCCCTTCTTTTCTCGAGCCTGACGAAAATCGAGTCCGACGGCGTTCCTTTATCACTTTCCGTTAAAGGTATGGCCTCCCGTTACCCTGTGGCCGGGGCTGCTTTCCTGTTCGGAATGCTGGCCATGCTCGGCCTGCCGCCAACCGCGGGCTATCCGGCCCGGTGGAGGCTTTACCAATGTGCCGGCCAGGCCGGGGCCTATGCCCTGATCATCCTGATCGCCGCCACGGCTCTGGCCGTGCTGGCCTACAGCCGGGTGATCGCATATTACTGGTGGGGCGGGGGAGATACGATCAAGGCGTCGGAGCCGGCCGTCCTGACTGTCGCGTATGCGGGTCTGGCGGTCCTGTTACTCGTGTTCGGGATCATGCCACGGCTCTGGATAGGATAAATTCTGACTGAAGGAAGGACGACGATGGGTGTCATCGACGGACTGGTCGCGAAATCGCGGCGGAAGTCTCCCTGGCTCTTCCGGTTGAATTCGGGAGGCTGTAACGGCTGTGACATCGAATTCTCCGCCTGCCTCAGCCCGCGTTACGATGTGGAACAGACGGGCGCCTTGCTCGTGGGAAGCGCCAGGCATGCCGACATCCTCTGCGTGACGGGGCCCGTGACCCAGGGCGCGCGAACCGCGCTGGAGACGATCTTCGCCCAGATCGGCGAGCCGAAAGCGGTCGTGGCCGTCGGAAACTGCCCTGCGACGGGCGACGTCTTCGCGGGGAGCCCCGTCATCGTCGGTCCGTTGGATCGCGTTATCCCCGTGGACATCTACATCCCCGGGTGCCCGCCGCGGCCGAACGACATCATCGAGGGGATCGCCAAGGCCGTTGCGACGCTGCCCGCGAAGGGAATCCATGCCCGGAAAGGTGCGAAGAAGGGAGGCCCGGCGGCGAAATGAACACCGGAAAGGTTCTGTTGGGGCTGCTGGTGTTTCCGGGGCTTCTCTATGCCCTGCCCGCTGCATGGCTCATGCTCTGGATCGAGCGCAAAGCCCGGGCAAGGATGCAGGGGCGCATCGGCCCGCCTTTCTTCCAGCCTTTCTTCGATTTCGTCAAGCTCATGGCCAAGCGGACCGTCCCCCTGCCCCTGTTTAATGCGGTCCTGGCCGCCGGATTGCCGATCCTGGCCGGCTCCTCGCTCCTGGTCGCTCTCAGCCTTCTGCCGGTTCTGTCGGGATCAGGCGGTTTCGTGGGAGATCTGATCCTGCTTGTCGCCCTGCTCGAGGTCCCGGCCCTTGCCGCAGTTCTGGCCGGGTTCGCCTCGCGCTCGATCTTCGGGCAGCTGGGAGGCGCGCGGGAAGCCGTCCTGAGCATCGTTTCGAGCGTTCCTTTCCTCACGGCCGCCTTCGCCCTGGCCATGTCGGCCCACAGTCTCAGGCTTGCCGATATCGCGACTCGTCCCATAGCGGCCGCCCGATGGCCAGCGGTCCTCGCTCTCGTCCTCTGCCTTCCCATGAAGTTGCGAACCAACCCTTTTTCCCTGGTCAACGCGGAGCAGGAGATCTATTCGGGGCCGTTGACGGAGTACGGCGGGTCGAAGCTGGCCCTCTGGGATCTCGCTCACGGGATGGAGTGGGTGGCTCAGACGGGACTGATCGCCTGCCTGGCCCTGCCCCTGCGCTCGGGGCGGGCCGTCCAGGATATCGTCCTGATGATCGCGGGGTCTTTCTTCCTGGTTGTCCTTCTGGCGCTGACGGCTTCCGGAACGGCAAGGCTGAAAATCAAACAGGCCGGCCGGTTTTACTGGAGTTGGGGCCTGGCGTTCTCCCTATTGGCCCTGGTCCTGGCGGTCTTTCCGAGATGAAGAGGATGCGGCCGATGAGCATCTTAGGCGTCATCTCCGGGAACTTGAGGAAGCGGAAGATCACGATCCGGTTCCCCGGGGAGGTCCCCCATCCAGACACGTATCGCGGAGCCGTCGTCATCGAGGAGGCCAAGTGCATCTGCTGCGGCATGTGTCATTACGTTTGCGTCTCCGAGGCGATTGTCGTCACCGTCTTTGAGGACCGCTTCGTCTGGGACTATGATATCGGGCGTTGCACGTTCTGCGGAAAGTGCGTCGAAATCTGTCCTTCGCGGGCGTTGTCCCAGACCTCCGACAGCCCGCCTCCCTATGCGGAGCCGGCCGAAGCCACGGGCTCTCACGCGATACTCTATCCGCCTTGCGCCGAATGCGGCCGGCCTGCGCCCCCCATCACCGACACGGTTCTCCTCAAGGCGTTCAAGGAGATCGGCGAGGACATCGCGTCCTGGAGCAAACTGTGCCTGAGGTGCCGTGGCCGGAGGTCTTCGAAAGGCGTCGCTGCGGGCCTGAAATCGGCCTTCGGGCGGGATAGGGAATAACTGGACTGACAGGAGTCGAACATGGATCCGGACATGATTCCCCGCGCGATCGGTGCGACGGGAACGTGGGAGAAGGGAGCGGACGGTTGGCGGCTCGATGTCCCCGGGGCCGATCC
>Ga0182019_10000833_pt1 | contig 15255 bp, 13 predicted proteins | sample 812E2MmetaG_FD_120483 | JGI IMG/M metagenome (GOLD analysis project Ga0182019, IMG submission 120483) | Permafrost microbial communities from Stordalen Mire, Sweden - 812E2M metaG | ecosystem: Environmental > Terrestrial > Soil > Wetlands > Permafrost | place: Sweden: Stordalen | collected...
AGTGTGGCCCGAGCCTCGGCACGATCGCGCGGATAGAAGATCGCGGGCTCGATTCCGGTGGGAATCACCGCGATCTTTTCGTCCGGCACGCCCAGGGCGGCGATGGCCTGCCCGAGCGCGCGGCTCACCGCAACCACGCGGCTCGCGTGGTGCAAAGCCCAGCGCACCTGGGTGCGGCGTCCCCGCAGATGCGCAACTTGGTTGATATCGCTGCCCATGGCGCGCACCACCACCGGAACTCCGGTTATCTTGCCCAGTGCCACCGCGGCGGTTCCGTCGGGATACACCCAGGGCGACAGAATCACGTCAGGCCGGAAGCGCGCCACCTCGGCATAGACCATGGGTGCCACCGACAGGGTGTAGAACACGCCGTTCAAAAATCGTGCAACCCCCGGGATGTGGAAGATGCGCGGGTGAAAGATGGGCGACCCGTCCTGCTCCACCTCCACCGCCGGAATCTCGCCCGCCGCACCGGCGTGCCGGGCCGGGAAGACCGGGATGATTACGCGGCAGTCGGCAATGGTACGCAGGGCGCGCAAGATTCGGGCGTTGCCTGGGCTGAGGTTGGGCAGAAGCGGCGTCGAACAGAGGCTGCTGAGGAAGAGGAGCTTCATTGCCGCGGATCCTCGGCAGGGTTGCCCGCCACGCGAATTTTCGGCGCGCGGCCCAGCAAAGGGCGTAGCGAGGCGTACTTGACCTCGATGCCCAACATGACCAGGTTGCGCCGGAAACTGAAAAAGGCCGGCGTCTGACCGCACGCGGGCGCGATCGCCTGCTGATCGGTGAAGGAATACTCCAGGCTGACCAGCAGCGGTCCTGGCGCCCCGTAGGTCATCACAGCCTGGGCCAGCCACACCGACGCGCCTCCGCGGTTCTCGCCGGCAGAGCCGACTGCGGAGGACCGGTCAAAGCTGCCCAGAGCACGCAGCTGCAGTTTCTGGGTCTTGCCAAACCCGGCCGAGGCGTTGGCCACAACCCGCGTGCTCAGGAAGATATCGCCGGCAAACACGTTGGCGGTGACGTTGCGCTCGACCCGCAGGCTGAATTCGTTGGTCTCCCCGTGCGCCAGAAGCTCGGCCAACCCGACTGGCTGAAAACTCGCGCCCGAGCCGACTGGGGAATCGATGACGAGTCCGCCGCCGGAGAGGTAGTCGCTCCACGCTGGCGAAAAGGTGTGGCGCCAGCCCAGATTGCCACCGGCCACAGCGCTGCGGTATTGGGGCAGGATCACCACGCAATTGGAAATGACCTCATCGCTTTGCATGACCAGGCCGCGCGCATTCAGCGAGATCCCGTCGCGGGCGAAGTCGCGTTCGATACCCAGGTCAATATCCCCGGAATAACTGCTCGGGCGTGTGGTATTCGCCTCCAGCGGCCAGAAACCCTGGGCGACCAGCGATTGCAGAATACGCCAGCGGGGAGAAAGCTCGGCGCTTAGTCCCTGCCTGGCGTCGGCCGAGGCGTAAAGCAGAGCCTGCGCCGGGCGCGGCCCGGTGGGCCCAGTGGTTGTCCCGCCTGAGGCTGACGACGAGGACACATCCAGCGAGGTCAGGCGGCCCTGGGTCGCGCCCAGGGAGGTGGAGAGGCGCAAGGAGGTGAGCGGCTGAAAAGCCGCTTCCCAAGCCAGCGAATTGGCCAGAGTGTCGCCACCTGACTGGACCATATACCGGCTAGCGGTGAAGGCATAGGCGAGCCGCTGCTCTGAGAACTGGCGGGTGAGCGTCAAGCCGCCGTCCACGCGGCCCAGAAGAAGTCCGTCACTCCCCGAACCTGGGCTGCCGTTGGGCACGCCAAGCGCATTGTCGGTGAATCCGACATATGCCCCTGCCCCCAACTGATAGTCGAGCGAGCCAGCCGCAGCCGGCCGCGCCAGGCTTGCCATACCCAGTCCGACGGCGAGAAGCTGCCCTAACCGTCGCGGCCTCTGCGTCATGTCGAAGACTGTTTTTGCCTGCTTGCGTGGCCGCCGTGGCGATCCGACAACGACCCACGGGATTCTGACCGACACTGCGGCCTCCCTGGTTTATGCTTTGCTGCATCTTGGATGCGCGAGGTACAGGAAACGCTTCGTCACCGCCTGTCGAAGGGCTGGATCCAGAGGTTTTGGCCACCGCGCGACGGATCCGGGAGCGAGGCTGCGCCAAGCTGGGTCTTGTGGCCATGCACGCGGGCTTAGCGGTCATGCCGACGGCACGGCGGCTGGCCCTGGCTTTTGAGATCCTGGGCGACCGGGTGGACATCCTTGACACCGAATCGCCGCCGGCCACGAGCGAGCGCACCGGCACTTCGGACGCGGCCGATCGTCCTGCCGCTCTGGAGCGCGCGCTGGAGGACGCTTGCGCCCGCGCTGATCGCGTGTTGGTCGCTTTTGGCGCGCCGGCCGCCACCGGTCCCGCGGCCTCACTGCTCTACGCCTTGGACGGCGTCGTACTCATTGCCCGTTCTGGCGGCGCCACTGAGTTCCGCCTGCATCGGTGGCTGCGACGAATCGAGCCAAAACGCCAGCTCGGGGTTCTGCTCGTGGAATAGGCGCAAGCGGGGATGCCAACCCGTCGGGGTTTGCTATTCTTGTCGGCAAATGGGCCTGGACATGAGTTGGGAACGGAATCTGCACACGTGGATCCGCGGTTGGGCTAGGCATCGGATGGGTCGCGCATGGGCCAGCCGGTTTCGCGATCGGCGCCACCTGCTTTTCGCGTTTTGTGACCATCACGAGCCACTGTGGAACAACGTGGACGCCGCCCAGGGCCGTGCGCGCATGCAGGCATGGGCCGACGGCTACCCGGCGCTGGCGCGCAACTATCGCGACGCCGACGGGCAGGCCCCGCAGCACACTTTCTTCTTCCCGTGCGAGCAGTACCGGCCAGAACTCCTCGATCCACTCGCCAAGCTGGCTGGCGCAGGTCTGGGGGAGGTCGAGATGCACCTGCACCACGATGGGGACACCCGGGAAACCTTGCGCGCGCAACTCGAGCAGTCGCTGCGCCGGTTCGCCGAACACGGGCATCTGGCCCGGGATCCTGACGGCCGCCTCCGCTACGCATTCATTCACGGCAACTGGGCCTTGGCCAATGGGCGGCGTGACCGCCAGGCGTGCGGCGTCGATGATGAGATCCCTTTGCTTTTCCAGACCGGCTGCTACGCCGACTTCACCTTTCCCTCTGCGCCCGACGAGACCCAGCCCAACATCGTCAACTGCATCTACTGGCCGGTGGGCGATCTGGGCCGCGCCCGCGCCTATGAGCAGGGCGAGCCGGCGCGCGTGGGCCAAATGCGCGAAGACCGCATCTTGATGATCGAGGGCCCGCTAGCTCTGCATGCGCGCGCCGCACGCATGCCCATGCGCATCGAGAACGCTTGCATCACCGCCAACGATCCTGCCACCCCGGCACGCGTGCGCCGCTGGGTGGACGAAAATATTCATGTCGCGGGTCGGCCCGAATGGGTTTTTGTCAAGGTCCACACCCACGGTGCGCCTGAGCCGGAAGCGGCTTCTCTGTTGGGACAAGGCGGGCACGCGCTCCATCGGGCCCTGACCGAGATGTTCAACGACGGGAAGAACTGGGTATTGCACTACGTGACCGCACGCGAGATGTACAACATCGCAGTAGCCGCCATGGAGGGACGCGCGGGCAATCCCGCGCAGTACCGCGACTATCGTTTGCCTCCCCCGCCCGCGGCAGCGTGACGCTATGGCTGGACTGGAAACTTTCTTCCTGCGATCTACTGTCGACGCGCCCAAACTGCGCATTGTGGCCGTGGCCGACAGCCCGCTGCTCGGCCGACCCGAGGCCGCGGCCTTGCAGCACATCGAACGGTCGAACTTCGCCAGCTTAGTCGCGGTGGTTTTGGCCGGCTCGCCCGAAGACCCGAGTCAAGCACGCTGGCCTTGGGGGCCCGAAGTCACTCCGGCGTTGCTGCACCAGATTTCTTTCCTCGTGCTTGAAGCGTGGGACCGCCGTGTCTATCCCGATGTGCAGGCCCTGATCGCGCCGGTGGATTGCTCGGACGTGTTCGCGCGCGTTCCCAACCTGCCCGCAGAACGCACGGATCGGTCAGGCGCCTTGGCCTTTCCCGCCGGCACAATCGCCGCCGTCAAGGCGCTGGACCCTGACGTGATTCTCCATTGTGCGCCTGGCCCGGTGCCCGACGCCTTGTGCCCCCTGGCCCGTTTTGGGGTTTGGTCAATTCACCTGGGCGAGCCCGGCGAGCCGCGCTCGCCCACTCCCGGATTCAGCGAGGTACGCGATGGGCGGCTGCTCTCCAGCGCTGCATTGCTCATGCACGGGGGGCCACCAGGCGGCGTGCACGTGCTCACCCACGCGCAGGTCGCCACTGAGCACAGCCTTTTCCGCACCAAGAATTGTGTGCGTCCAACCTTGATCGCGCTGACCTTCGTGATCCGCAAGCTGCACGAGTTGCACCAACGCGGATGGAACCAGTTCGCGCAGGGCCTAGTGGCTGTGCCACCAGCGGCCCAAGAAGTGCCTGATGCACGCGACAATCCGCGCAACCGCGACATTGTGAAATTTTTGGCCCCTCGCATCACTCGCCGCGTGGTCAATCTGGTGCGTCGACCGCCCATGATTTTTCATTGGCGGATCGCCCTACGCAACGGTTTTCCGCGCAAGCTATTTGAAGATGTGTCGGCCGAGGGGCTGGCGGCTTTCCGTTGGATCACGCCGCCGCAGGGGGGGTATTTTGCCGACCCCTTCCTGTGGCGACGCCAGGGCCGGCTTTGGCTGTTCTGCGAGGAGTTGAGCTTCTCCGAGGGCAAAGGGGCGCTGGTCTGCATGGAGGTGATGCCCAACCGTGAGCTGTCCGAGCCGGTGCGCGTGCTTAGCCGGCCCTACCACCTGTCGTATCCGGCGGTGTTCGACGCCGAGGGCGAGATGTTCATGATCCCCGAAACCGTGGGGAGCGGGTGTGTCGAGCTGTATCACGCCGTGGATTTCCCCCATACATGGGTCAAGGTGCGCGATCTGCTGCCCATTCGGGCGGTTGACAGCACGCCCTTTGTCCATGAGGGGCGCATCTGGCTCTTTGTCACCGCCATCGATCCGGCCGAAGCCAGCTACCATCTCCTGCTGTTCCATGCTGATCGGCTGGATGGCGAGTGGACCATGCACCCGTCCAGCCCGCTCTCACTCGACGTGCGCTACGCGCGTTCGGCGGGCGCGATCGTGTCCCACGATGGCAAGCTGTATCGCCCCAGCCAGGACTGCGCGCCCTACTACGGACACAAATTGAATTTCCACGAAATCACCCGCCTCGACACCCGCGGCTACCAAGAACGACTAGTGCAAGCCATCGACCCCGACGCCTGGCCCGGGATGCGCGGGGTGCACACCTATGCCGTGTGCGACGACCTTGAGGTCATCGACGGACAGAAGTGAGGGTTAGTCACGGCACGAAAATCCGATCCTCCTTCAATATCACCACGTCCATCTCGGGGTGCCGTCCTGAGTAGATTTCCTTGATATTGACCGGGATTGAACGCGCGCCAGTGGGGCTCTGGCGCAGGATGAGTACCTGGTCCAAGTCGGCATAGCGGTTGGGGCCGCCGGCCAGGGCGACGGCCTCGGTAACCGTGACGTAGTGCTTGGTGGTGAACATGCCGGATTTCTCTACGTTGCCAGCCACGGTGAAGCGGTAGCTGTTGACAGTTTCCACGATGACCTCGACTGGGTTGTCGTCGCGCAGAAATGCCGTGAGCTTGCGCTTGATTTCGTCGCGCAGCTCGCTTGGCGTGCGACCGGCAGCGGTTACGTCGCCAATCAGCGGCAGAGTGATGGTGCCATCCGGCCGCACCGTGACCTCAACCGAGAGGTCGGGGGTCTTCCAGACGTTGATCCGCAGAACGTCGGAGGGTCCCACCACGAACTCCGACTTCCGCGGATCCGGTTCCTTGCTATAGTCGAAACCCGGCAGCGGCGTCGCGCATCCCACCACAGAGAGCGCAAGGCACAGGGTACCCATGCAGCGGATTCCTTTCGATCCCAACATCTTGGGAAAAAGCAAAACCACGCGCTTGGAATAGGCATGTTTGCCCTGCCCGGAATTCTTGCTCTGATTGCGTTCATTTACTTGAGGCCTCACGAGGTCTTTTCCTTTCTGGGTCGAGTTCCTTGCATTCCCATTCTCTTTGCAGTCACCTTGCTGGGGTTGGTGCTCGATCTGCGCCTGCGCCTCTCGCGCCCGCGGCTGGCTCCCCACGCCCTGCTGGCGGTTGCACTCTACCTCTGGGCGCTGGTCGCGACCACCCTGGGCGCCTCCGCTTCGGTTAGCCACGTGGCTGCGGCCCTGATCGTGTCGCCCGCGCTCTACTTTTTGGTGGCCCACGGCGCCCAGAGCTTTCGCGCCCTGGAAAGGGTTTGCTCGCTCATCGTGGCCGTGGTCCTGGCTCTCTCGCTCATGGGCCTGGTGCAAGCGCAGGCCCCCCTGCAGTGTATTCGGGTCGAGCCCGAGGAATCCACTAGCGACATGGCCGGCGTGCCCGAAGGACGCCCCTGTGTCGAGTCCAACGAATGCGATCAAGGGGGCGAGCCCGGGTTCGAGTACGTGTGCGAGAAGGCCGGCCTGGCGGGAACCACGTCCATCGGCGGCAGCCGTGTCCGTTACCGCGGCATTCTGCAAGATCCCAATGAGTTCGCGTTGGCCATCGGGCTGGGGTTGCCGCTCGCACTCACCCTGTGGGCCCGCCGGCGCTCCCTGGTCAGCACCTTGCTGATGGCCGCGATCGTTGGATTGGGCGTGACCTGCATCATTTTCACCGCGTCGCGAACCGGACAGATGGTGATTGTGGCGGTTGCTGCGGCCTACTTCGCGGTTCGTTTCGGTGGCAAGGGCCTCGTGCTGGGTGCGCTCCTGGCCGCGCCAGCGCTGATTTTGGGCGGGCGTTCGACCGGTGAAGCCAGCGCTTCCAGCCAGGAACGACTGGAGGCATGGGCGGTGGGACTGCGGCTTTGGCGGGAATCGCCCCTGTGGGGCGTGGGTCAGGGCCAATTCGGCGAGCACCACTACCTCACCGCTCACAATAGCTTCGTGCTCGCGGCCGCCGAGATGGGCACAGTCGGGCTCTTGCTGTTTGTCGGGCTCTACTACCTGGCGTTCAAGATCGTGCTGACCGGCATGCGGCGCTACCGACACGTCCCCGAGGCGACGGTCGCCTACCAGTGGGGACGCGGCCTGCTGGCAGCTTTGTGTGGCATGGTGGCCGGGACTTTCTTCTTGTCGCTGACCTATCATCCGGTCATCTGGTTGTTCTTCGGCCTGACCGGTGCCTACGGGTTGGCGATTCGCAGCCACGATCCCGATTGGAAGCTCTCGCTGGGCCGGCGCGATCTGGGCGCGGTCATCGGGATTTCGGCGGTCTTGCTGGCTGGGCTGCAAATTTACACCAGGGTCAAGGGTTTCTGAGCAAGCGATTCCGCGCGACAGCGGTGGTAGAGATCCAGGTAGCGGCTGGTCATGGTGGCGGCGGAAAAGCGCCGGCTCTCTTGTTGCGCGTGGCGACCCATCGCAGCCGCCACAAGCGGGTCGTCGCGAAGTTGCTCAAGCGCTGCGCGCAGCGCCGCCTCGTCGGCACTGGGAACCAGTCGCGCGCTGAAACCGTCCCGTACCACGTCGGGCACACCGCCGACCGCCGTGGCGACAATCGGTAGTCCCGCCGCCATAGCCTCCAAGAGAGCCAGCGGAAGTCCTTCGGTGCGCGAGGATAGCGCAAACACGTCGAATGCCGTCAGCACGTGTGGTACGTCGTGTCGGACACCCAAGAAACTGACATAGCGGCCAGCCGGATGCTGGGCAGCGATGGCCTGCAGAGCTGGGGCCAAGGGCCCGTCACCCACGAAGAGTAGGCGCGCGCCCGGGCCGAGCAGAGGCAGGGCGGCACGCAGCAGCAGTTCGGGATGCTTGTCCGCCACCAATCGCCCCACTGTGCCCACCACCCATGCCGACTCGGGCAACCCCAATTCAGCACGTACCTGGTGGCGAGCGCCTGCATCTGATCGAAAAGCGGACAAGTCAACACCGTTTTCAATGACTGCCAACTTGGCCTCGGCACACTCGTGATGACAGCGGGCTCGCGCGGCGATGCGCGGAGAAACCCCGACATAGGCGTCCACTGCCAACGAAGCCAAGCGGGTCAGCCACAGTCGGCCCGGGGCTAGAGAATTCTGGCCGTGACAGGTGTAGACCACCGTGGCGCCTGCGGCTTTGCCGGCAAGCGCAGCGTAGATCAGGGCCTGCGGGTTGTGTGCGTGTACCACGGTCACGCTATTACAACGAAACTCCCCAGCCAGGCGGCCGGGCAAACTGAAATCAAGACCTCGGTCTCGTTTGGGCACGGTCAACGGCTCGACGCTGATCTTGCGGAACTCGTCGGCCAGGGGCCCAATCGGCGGCGCGGCCAGCGAGACCGCAACGACGCGATGACCGTTCATCCGTTGCTCTGCGGCCAGGCACAGGGCCACCCGCTCTTGCCCACCCAGCCCAAACGAGGGCAGCACATGTGCGATGACCAGCGGCAGCTCGCGCGCATCCATCACCAGGTTACCTTCTGCGCTCCTGCCAAGAAACGCCACAAGCCCACCACGGCCGCGGCGTTGAGCACCACGAAGGTCCGCGCCACGGTCCCGACTCGGCCCATCCGTGAACCTGCCAGCGCGCCCGCGTAGAAGAGCACTTGCCCGGCCAGCAGAGCGGCCAGCAGAGGCGCCTGCCCCACCCCGACGCGCCACACGCCCAGGGCACAGGAGAGCAACAGCACAGCCAGAGCCCAGGGGCAAAGAAGACGCATGATCTTGTGCGACCAGGTTTCGAACCACGAAGGATTTACAAAGGGCACGAGCAAAGCCGGCATGAGGGCGAAGATTTGGTAGTTTCCTGCCAGGGTGCGCACCTTGCGAGCAAACTCGCGCCCGTCAGCAAAGGCCCGGTCATAGGCCAACGCCTCCTCGCAGAAGAGCACGCGACGGCCTTGCAGGCGCAAGCGCATGGGAATCCACATGTCGTCGAGAATCAAGTTGCTGGGCAGGGGGGCAAGGTCAGCGCGCCGGATGGCCGAGAGTGGGCCCGTCATGCCCACAACGCTGCGGAAGCGCGCCTCACAGCGCCGGATCCAGTTCTCGTAGCGCCAATAGACGCCGCTGCCCGCCTGGCCTTCCAGGCGCAGATTGCCAGTCACGCAACCCACTGATGGATCAGCAAGCAGGGCCAGCATGGCTCGCAGGGCCGTCGGTTCCACTGGCTGGCGAGCGTCGGTGAGCAGCAGTACTTCGCCTGAAGCTCGCTCGGCCATGCGATTGAGCGCGGTGGGCTTGCCCTGGCGCAGATCGTCGCGCATGAGCTGCACGCGCGCATCGCGCGCCGACCAGGCAGCGACGACCGCGTCGGTGCGATCGGTGGAGCCGTCGGAATAGACCAAGATGTCCAGTTTGGCGGCCGGGTAGTCGAGCGCCGTCAGGCTGGCCAGCTTGCTTTCCATGCTCGCCTCGGCGTTGTACGCGGCCACGCAAGCCGTCACCGTGGGCGTCCAGAGTGGATCGTGGCGCGCGTGCAGCGGATGCGCCCGCCTGAGCAGCGCGAGCAGAGCCGGGTAGCCGGCATAGGTGTAGACCAGCACTGCCAGGGCTGCCGCTGCCAGCAGTGCCGACCCGCTCATCGCCCCAGTCCCTTGCGGTGCAAGCCCATCACCATGACCCACGGCGTGCGCAGAAGAATCTCAGTTTCCAGGCGCGCAAACGCGGTGAATTTCTCGGCAGCCAAGCTATAGGCAAGGTCGCAAAGCAACTTCATGCGCATGTCATCGGCCAAGGCGCCTTCGGTGCCATCGATCTTGAAGGGATTGGTCAGGGCGCGCGCCATCTCGGCCAGCGCGCTTCCCTCGGGCGGACGGCCCGCATAGCCCAAAGAAACCTGCGCCAACCCCGTGATGCCGGGCTTGAGCGCGCGCATGCGTTCTTCGAAGAACGGGATTGCCATGGCCAGATCGGCCATCAGCTCCGGCCGCTCGGGGCGCGGACCGATGATGCTCATGTCTCCCCACAACACGTTCCAGAATTGCGGCAACTCATCGAGGCGGGTCTTGCGCAAGATGCGGCCGACCGAGGTGATGCGCGGATCATTCTCTTCCGCCACCACTGGCCCGCTGTGCGCCTCGGCATCGGGCCGCATGGTGCGGAACTTCAGCATGTGAAATTCGCGAAAGCGGAAGCGCCCGCGCTCACCAGTGACCGGACCCAGCAACTCGCCGGCCCTCCGCTGACGAAAAAATATGGGCCCGGGCGATTGTATGTAGATGGCTAGCGCGATCAAAGGATAGAGAGGAACCGTCAGCAGCAACCCTACCGTCGCAATGACCACGTCGAGAGTGCGCTTCGTTCTTTTCACCCAGCGTGTCATCTAACGCTCCAAGGTTTTCTGCTGATCCTGCAATGTATGATGGCGTGGCCGCCGTCCCGTTACCTGCGACGGCGGAAAGAACCCCTTGCAGGGTCAGGTTTGGCGTGGCAATTGTTCTCTCGCTCGTGGCAGGTAGTAGAGGAACATGACTGGCGCGGCACCCATTGGCTCACGCCCCGGTAGCTGGAATACCGGCGAATGTGCCACGGCATCGCAGAAACCGTACTGGGTGCCATTTGCGCATGGTGCGCGTGACTGCGGTGACCTCTGGGACGAATGGCGGCGCCTCTGTGCCGACGCCCCGCCATTTCTCCAGCCTGAGTTCTTCGATCTCAGCCGCCCCATCGCCGAACCAGCAGGCGAGGCCTACCTCGCCGTCGCAGTTCGGGCTGGGCAGGTGGCGGGCGTGCTGCCGCTGACGCTGCAAGGTCGCGACCTGCACCCGCTGCGCAGTGAACACTGTCCCCACTTTGATTTCTGGGGAGACTCGGGTGCGCTCTCGGCGATCTGGGAGGCATTGCGAGCGGATGCCCGCTGGGATCGTCTTGTGCTTGGCCACATTCCGGCTGCCTCCGCGCTGGCCACTGAGTTGCCCATGCTTGCCAGTAGCTGGGGCTGTCTAGTCAAGACTAGCCCGAGCCAGGGCGTGCCGTATTTTCCACTTCCTGGATTCGAAGCGCAGCTCGACTCGAAGTTCCGCACTAATGTCCGTCGCTGCATGCGCAAGGCCGGAGATCTCTGTTTCGAGCGCCTCGCCTCCCCCTCAACGGCGGACTTCGCCGACGCCTTGGCCATCGAAGCCATGGCCTGGAAGGGTGAAGCCGGCACGAGCATCAGCAGCGATACACGACTGGCGCATTTCTATCGTGGACTGTTGGACGTGTTCGGCCCGCGTGGAAGCATGAGCCTGAACTTCGTCACAGTCGCCGGGCAGCGCATCGCTTGCCTTTTCACTTTCGAAGACGGCCACACTTTGTACGCCGCCAAGATCGGCTTTGATCCCGCTTTTGCCGCCCTCAGCCCCGGGCATCTCATGGTGGCCGAGACAGCCACGGACGCGGAAAGCCGCGGGCTCGAAGTCTTCGACTTCCTGGGAGCCGCCAGCGAATGGAAACTCAAGTGGACGAACCGCGTGCGGGAGCATGTCTGGGCAGTAGTGCACAGACCGTCGCTGCGCGGTTGTGCCAGATTCGTCTGGCGCAAGGCGCGGGGATCGCATTTTCGCAAGAATCTCTGACAACGATGCGGCAGACGAAATCTCCTTCCGACCTCAAGCCAAACCCGACCTAGCGCATGCTCTTTGTCCCCACCCTGCCCCCGATACCGTATCTGACCGGCCGCTGCCAGCGCTTCAACATCATCGGCAGGCATTCGCTGCTTGAGCGCATCAGCGGACGGGTGGGACAAGGTCTCGGCATCAAGAGCGGCTTTCATTGCTTGCTCCGTTCCGCCCCATCCGTACCACCTCACGATCCGCTGGGCGCTCCCTCGCGATTCGCCCAAGGTGCCTGGGTGCGGGTGCGCGACCAGGCGCGGCTGCGGGAGGCACTGGATGGGCGATCGCGTCTGCGCGGCCTCGAGTTCACTTCTCCGCAGTGGGCCACCTGCTCCAAGGTCTATCGTGTGATGAACAACGTGCGTCGCATAATCGACGATCGGGGCAAGCTGCGTCCCGTCTCGCGCACGGTGCTGCTCGCCGGTGTCGACTGCACCAGCGACGGTCTTGGTGGGTGTGGGCGTAACTGTCCCATGATGTACCGGGATGAATGGCTCGATCCGGCCGAGCCACCGCCAAGCGAACCGGTTGCTTCCGGCGCAGACATGCGGTTCGCGCGCGTCCGGCCTTTGCAGCAGATCCTCACCCGACTCGATCGGCTCGGTCAGCGCGAGGGGCTGATGTTCATGCCGGAGATGGCTCGCCATGCAGGGACGCGCGCGAGCATCCTGCGCCGACTGTCGCAGGTGTTCGAATACGACCGTTGGCGAGAGCCACCCCACCCCATCTACATACTCGACGGCCTGCATTGCTCAGGAGGGATTCTGGGCAGTCAGGGACCCTGCGACCGCGCCTGCCGGCTGCTTTGGCATGCTGATTGGCTCGAACTTCCAGGACCATGAGATGAAGAAGGAGCGATCACTGCGACTCTCCAGGCCGCGCCAATCTCGCTCGACCTCAAGCAAGGATTGTAGTGGCTCGATCGTCACGCATAGGGCGCTTGCTTCCGATCCGGTTCGCTCGTGAGTCACAGAGCCCGGTCCTGTTCTGCTACAGCAGCACTTCCCGAATGTCCGCCAACAGCTCACGCAGGTGGGCGGTGAATCGTGCCGCTTGCGCGCCGTCGTTGGCGCGATGATCGTAGGAGAGCGAGAAAGGCAGGATGAGTCGGGGGACGAGCTGGCCATCGCGGTACACCGGCCGCAGCGAGGCGCGCGAGAAGCCCAGGATGGCAACCTCGGGCGCGTTGACGATGGGGGAAAATCCAGTGCCGCCGATGCCGCCCAGACTGGAGATGGTGAAGCTGGCGCCCTGCACGTCGGCGGGGGTCAGCTTCTGCTCGCGCGCGCGCTGGCTCAGCGTGCCGAGTTCGCCGGCGAGTTCCCAGATGCCCTTGCGGTCCACTTGGCGTACCACGGGCACCACCAGCCCCTCAGGCGTGTCCACCGCGATGCCGAGATGGTAGTAGCGCTTGCACACCAAGTTCTCGCCAGTGGCGTCGAGCGAGGCATTGAAGCTGGGATGATCCTTAAGCGCCGCCGCCGTTGCTTTCATGAAGAAGGCGAGCAGAGTCAGGCGCACGCCGCGCTGTTTGGCTTGCTCGGTCTCTGCCTTGCGAAACGCTTCCAGCTCGGTGATGTCGACTTCGTCGTACTGGGTGACATGCGGCACCAGCCGCCACGAGCGCTGCACGCTGGTCGCGGTGGCCCGCCGGATGCGGCCGAGCGGCCGAAGTTCGATGGGGCCAAACTTGGAGAAGTCCACTGACGGCAACTCGGGCAGATTGCCCCCGCCCGCCGCCGGCTTCCGGGCCATCGCGGCCTTGATGTAGTTGCGCAGATCTTCTTCTACAATGCGGCCGTTGCGGCCGGTGCCCGTAAGCTCGGTAAGCACCACGCCCAACTCGCGCGCCAGACGCCGGACCGCCGGGGCCGCGTGGTGCTGGGCCTTCTCTTCGTCGACCACCAGCGGGATGCTCGCAGTGGGAGAGGGCCGCACGCCAGCACGAGCGCTTTCGCTCGCGGAAAAATTCTCCATGATCACCCCCGAGGCTAGCGGTACCTGTGCGCGCAGCAGTTGCGGCGCCGGTCCACGGGGATCCCCTCGCGGCACCGGCGTCTCGGGCTGCCATGGGCCCGCCGGAGCGGGCTTGGGCGATGGCGCCGCCGGCGCAGCATCGCTGGAAAGAATCGAGGTCGTCTCGTCGTCAACCGCCAAGGTTGCCAACCGCGCGCCCGCTGACACCTTGTCGCCCACCTTGACCAGCACCTGCACGATTCGTCCCGCATGGGGCGATGGCACGTCCATGGAAGCCTTGTCACTCTCCAGAATTGCCACCGGATCATCGCGCTTTATCGAAGCTCCTGGAAAAACCAGAACCTCAATCACGGGAACATCGTGGAAATCGCCGATATCAGGGACCAGCAGGTCAACCGTCTTGCTCACGTCTATTCTCCTTGCCTTCGGATTACACGCGGGTCGGATCTGGCTTGCCGGGATCAATGTCGAGCTTGCGCATGGCTGCGCTGACCTGCGCCGCGGGGACAGTACCATCGTCAGCCAGCGCCTTGAGCGCCGCCAGTGCAATGAAACGTCGGTCAACCTCGAAAAAGTGGCGCAGTTGGCTGCGCCGATCGCTGCGGCCGAAGCCGTCCGTGCCCAGCACGGCATAGCGCCGAGGCACAAAGGGCCGGATCTGGTCGGCAAAGAGGCGCACATAGTCGGTGGCTGCCACCACCGGGCCTTTGCGCTTGGCCAAACAAGTCTCGACGAAGCTGGGCCGGCGCAGCTCTTCAGGGTGCAGCAGCGACCAGCGCTCGGCCGCCAGACCATCGCGGCGCAACTCAGTGAAGCTGGGGACGCTCCACAGGTCGGCAGCCACGCCGAAATCTGCTTCCAGCAGGTCGGCCGCGGCCAGCACCTCGCGCAAGATGGCGCCTGAGCCGAGAAGCTGAACCCGCGGCTTGTCGGCGCCGATGCGACTTTCGCGCAGCAGGTACATGCCCTTCAAGATCCCGGGCGCCGCCCCCTCGGGCATGGCCGGGTGAAGGTAATTCTCGTTCATCATGGTGATGTAATAGAAGACGTCCTCTTGCTGGGTGAACATCCGGCGCAGTCCATCCTGGACGATGACCGCCATCTCGTAGGCGAAGGTCGGATCGTAGGCCACGCAGGTCGGAATGTTCGCGGCTAGCAAATGGCTGTGACCATCCTGGTGCTGCAGGCCCTCGCCCGCCAGGGTGGTGCGGCCCGAGGTGCCGCCCATGAGGAAGCCACGCATGCGCATGTCGGCGCCGGCCCAGGCGAAGTCACCCGTGCGCTGGAGCCCGAACATCGAGTAGAAGCAGTAGAACGGAACGAGGTTGATTCCGTGGTTGGCGTAGGCCGTGCCCGCCGCGATGAACGACGACATGGCCCCGGCCTCATTGATGCCTTCTTCCAGGATTTGGCCGTCCTTGGCCTCATGGTACGACATGAGCTGCGCGGCATCGACCGGCTCATAGAGTTGCCCGACCGACGAGTAGATGCCGAGTTGGCGAAACAGGCCTTCCATGCCGAAGGTGCGAGCTTCGTCAGGTACGATAGGCACGACCTGGCGGCCGATGACCGGATCGCGGGTCAGGCGGGCGAGCATG
>Ga0182019_10000836_pt1 | contig 15230 bp, 14 predicted proteins | sample 812E2MmetaG_FD_120483 | JGI IMG/M metagenome (GOLD analysis project Ga0182019, IMG submission 120483) | Permafrost microbial communities from Stordalen Mire, Sweden - 812E2M metaG | ecosystem: Environmental > Terrestrial > Soil > Wetlands > Permafrost | place: Sweden: Stordalen | collected...
ACAAATAAAAATAGAGCTGCAACGATGGAGATTCCGTTTCAGAAACCGTCACCTTGTCGGCCACGAAATGCAGGTGATGGAACCGCAGGATGTCCCACTGTTTTTCCCAGCGTTCCACCAGGTGGCGCAAATGGCTTCTGGGGACGAAGCTCAACACGACGGCATCCCGCGTTCCAAGATGAACGCAATGGATGCGGCAGTCGGGATCATCCTCCGCGATCTGGAGGCCCTTCAGGCATGAGCGGGCCGCGAGCCGGACGGCTTCGGACCGGGTCTGTCCGAGTTTTCCGCATTCCAAAAACCGATCCACTTCCCGAAGAAAGACTTCCATGATGGTATTGTATCATCCGTCGGGATGGAAAACACGGCCATGAAGACCCTGCTCGAACGCATCCGTCTCGGGGACACGCCCGAAGGCTTCGCCCGGATCGCCGGTAAGGAGGAGATTCCCCTCGATGTCCTGACCTCCGAATTCGCCGCGGGGCGCGTGGCCGTCCCCTCCAATGCGGGGCACGCCGCCCTGCGGATGCGCGGCGTGGGTCGGTGTTGCTCCACCAAGGTCAACGTCAACATCGGCGTCTCGTCCGTCTCCTCCGATTTCGAAAAGGAAAAAGAGAAGGCCCGCCTCGCCCATAAACTCGGGGCCGACACCATCATGGATCTTTCCGTGGGGAAAAACGCGGAGCCCTTCCGGCGCTTTCTGCTGGATGAATTCGACTGGCCCGTGGGGACGGTGCCGGTCTATCAGACGGCGGGGCGCATTCCCGAAATCGAAAACGCTTCCTTCGAGGATTTCCTTGAGGACATCGAATCCCAGGCCCGGCAGGGCGTGGATTTCATGACCATCCACGCGGGCTTCAAGCGCGCCCATCTGGAGTGGGCCCTCGACCGCGCCATGGGGATCGTATCGCGCGGCGGGGCGTTTCTGGCCACGTGGATGCTCAAACGCCGTGAGGAAAATCCCCTCAATGCCCGCTTCGACGAACTGCTGGATCTCCTGCATCGGCACGATATCACCATCTCCATCGGGGACGCCCTCCGCCCGGGATCGCTTCTGGACGCCTCCGACCGCGCCCAGTTCGCGGAGCTGGAGGAGATCGCAGGCCTCACGAAGCGCGCCCATGCCCGCGGCGTGCAGGTGATGGTGGAGGGGCCGGGACACATTCCCCTGCATGAGATCGAGATGAACATGAAGAAACAACAGGAGCTGTGCGGCGGCGCCCCTTTCTATGTGCTGGGACCGGTGGTGTGCGACACGGCGGCCGGTTACGACCACATCACCGCCGCCATCGGGGCCACCTTCGCCGCGTATCATGGGGCGTCGCTTCTATGCTACGTCACGCCCAAGGAGCACCTCGGCCTGCCGGACCTCGAGGACGTGCGGCAGGGGCTGATTGCCTTCAAGATCGCGGCGCTTTCCGCCGATATTTCGCTGGGCAAGCCGTACGCGCTGAGGCGGCAGAAGGCCATGGCCGAGGCGCGGCGCAATTTCAAATGGGAAGAGCAGTTCGCCCTGTGCCTCGACCCCGAGCGGGCCCGCGAGTATTATCAGGGCTCGTTCACCGACGCCTCCATGGCCGGCGAGGATTTCTGCTCCATGTGCGGCCCCGACTTTTGTCCGATGGCGAAATTGAAAAAAGCCCGCACACCTTAAACCCCCGACTCCCGTTTCAGGTTCCAGGTTTCAGGTTGAGTCAGGGATAAACAGATGGGAATATTCATTGCTCCGGCCATGCTAAAATGAAAGGCGGACGCGATCCGTTTGAAATCTGAATGGAAGGTGCTTTATGGAATTGCAAAAGGCGCTGAAGCCCATCGAGGAATTGGAAGCCGCCATGGCCGAGCTGTACACCCGTTACAGCGACCGTCTGAAAGAGGATCCGGAGGCCACCGCGTTTTTCGCCGGACTCAGCCAGGACGAAAAATCCCATCAGCAGGTGGTTCAATATCAGGTCCGGTTGATCAAGCGCAATCCCAAGATGTTCTCCCTGGTCAACATTGATATGGACGGCGTGGAACAGGCCCTGAGGGAGATCACATTGCTTATCAAAGGTCCCGGCCCCGATTCCCTGGAAAAGATGGTGCGCCTCGCCCTCGAATTCGAAAGCAGCTCCACGCAAAGTTTTTATCGGACCGCCATGACGCTGTCCAACCCCGAAGTGGGGCGGTTTCTGCAAAACATGGGCCTTGACAGCGCCAATCATCTGAAATCGGTTCAGGAGTTTGCCGAGAAGAGGGGATTCCTCCCCTCCGCGCCCCCCAAGCGGGCATCCGATTCATCGCGGGGGTGAAGGCGTCTCCTTCCGGTCCGCATTTGGGGTAAGATAGGGGCCGGATTCAACTTCTCTATCGAAAGGACCCGTTATGCGACCCACAATCCGTTTGTTGAGCGATGATCTCATCCGACGCATTCTGGATGAGGCCCTGATTGTCCTCGAAGAGGTGGGGGTGGAAATCCAAAGCCGGGAGGTGCTGGATTTATTGACGGCGCACGGCGCCCGGGCCGATGCCGCCTCCAGGATGTTCATGCCGGCGAAACTCGTCCAACGAGCCTTGAAGAGTTCCCCATCCTCGTTCCATCTCTATGATCTCACCGGGCGGCCCACCCATGATTTCCGCGATTTCAACGTCCATTTCACCCCCGGCTCGGCGGCCCTGAACATCCTCGATTATCCCTCCAAGGAAATCCGCCGGCCGGACACCGCGGATTACATCCGCATGGTGAGGCTGGTGGAAGGCCTTCCCCACATCGCGGCGCAAAGCACCGCCTTCATCCCCGCCGATGTGCCCGAAGCCGTTTCCGATGCGTACCGCCTTTTCCTGAGCCTTCTCCACGGAACGAAGCCCGTAGTGACGGGAGCCTTCAGTGCGGAGGGGTTCGCCCTCATGAAGGATCTTCAGCTCATTGTCCGCGGTACGGACAGCGCGCTGGAGGAAAAACCGCTGACGATTTTTTCCTGCTGTCCCACCTCGCCCTTGAAATGGAGCCGCGCCACGTCACAGAATGTGGTGGACTGCGCCCGGAGCGGTATTCCCGTGGAATTCATCGCCATGCCCCTTTCGGGGTTTATGGCGCCCGTGACGCTTGTGGGCACCCTCATCCAGCACACGGCCGAGACGCTCTCCGGCATCGTCATCCACCAATGCGCGCGGCCGGGGGCCCCGTTCCTCTACGGCGGATCTCCGGCGGCCTTCGACGTGCGATATGAAACCACTCCCATGGGCGCCATCGAAACCATGATGACGGATTGCGCCTACAACGAAATCGGGAAAACCCTCGGCCTGCCCACGCAGGCCTACATCGCCCTTTCCGACGCCAAACGCCTCGATGCCCAGGCCGGGCTGGAGACGGGGCTCGGCGCGGTTCTGGCGTCGCTCTCCGGCATCAACAGCATTTCGGGGCCGGGGATGCTCGATTTTGAGAGCTGCCAGAGCCTCGAAAAGCTGGTGCTGGACGACGAGATCTGCGGCATGTGCCTGCGCCTCACGGCCGGCATCGAACCGCGGGAGGATTTCCCTTCGGTGGAGCGCTTCAAGGAACTCCTGCGCGACGATCACCTGCTCATCTCGCCGCACACCCGCGCCCATCTGAAGCAGGAACATTATTTTCCGGGACCCGTCATTGACCGCGCCAACGCCTCCCGCAGGCGGGAGGAGGGAAGTCACACGCTGTGGGAACGGGCCCACGCGGAGGTGGAGCGGCGCCTGAGTGAAGCCCCGCCCTCGCCCCTGGATGAAGACCGCCGCAAGGCTCTGATCAAGCGGATGGAAGCCGAGGTGCTGCGCCACGGCGCCCCCGGGCTTCCGAGTTCGGCCGCATGACCCTGCTGTTGTTTTTGCGGCCGGACGGACTGGCGCCGTCGGAGGACGTTTTATTCGAACGCATCGGACTCCCTCCGGACAAGGCATCGGACCGCCATCGGCGGCAGGCCCGTGCGGCGCTTGCGCGGTTCCTTGAACTGGCGCGTCCGGCCCTCCTTCAGCGTCCCGTCGCGGCTGACGACTTCATGGAGATTTTTGCGGGGGAGGGATTGAATGAACATCCGACCCCGTTGGACAAACTCACTCCCACGGCGGCGCGCTTGTGCGTCTATGTCCTGACCATGGGGCGCGAGGTGAGCGAAGAAATTTCAACCCTTTTCAAAACGGGATGCGAAGTTGAGGCGCTGTTTCTTGACGCCGCCGCCTCGCATGCCGCAGAGGCCGCTTCGGACCGGGGCGGCGAAGTGTGGCTGGACGACTTGAAGGCGCGCGGGGAGATGCCGTCCGATTCGGCCGTCCTTCCCTTCAGCCCGGGCTACTGCGGCTGGCATTTGAGCGGCCAGAAAAAACTGCTGGCGTTTGCGCGCGCCGCCGACATCGGCATCACCATCAATTCAAGTTATCTCATGGATCCCTTGAAATCAGTTTCCGGCGTCTGGGTCGCGGGGGCGAAGGCGATCTTCGCGGATCACGTGGACTATGCCTTTTGTCGGGTTTGCGCCCAGCCCGCCTGTCGGGAACGCCAGAGGAGGATTTTGGTATGAGCAATTATGAAGAGATGCGCAACCATCTGATTGCGGGCGAGCCGGAGGCCATGCCCGCCCTCGTCCGGAAGGCCCTGGAGGAGGGAACGCCCCCCAAGACCATTTTGGAGGAGGGGCTCATCGCCGGGATGAACATCGTGGGGGAGCGGTTCAAGGCCCACGAGATATTCCTCCCCGACGTCCTGATGGCGGCCAAGGCCATGGCGGCGGGGATGGAGATCCTCAAGCCGCTCCTCATCGGGGACGCCTCGGCCTCCCGCGGACGGGTGGTCATCGGAACGGTGAAGGGGGATCTGCACGACATCGGGAAAAACCTCGTGGGCATCATGCTCAAAGGGGCGGGCTTCGACGTCATTGACCTTGGCCGGGACGTTTCACCCGAAGTGTTTGTTCAGACGGCTGAAACAGAAGGCGCCGACGTCATCGGCATGTCGGCCCTGCTGACCACCACCATGGGGATGATGGGGAAAACGGTGGAGCTTCTTCAATCGCGCTGTCTGTCGGGGAAGGTCAAGGTCATCATCGGGGGCGCCCCCATATCGGAGGAGTACGCCCGGCGCATCGGCGCCCAGGCGTACGGCTTCGACGCCTCCAGCGCCGTGGACCGCGTGAGGGAATTGACGGGGAAATGAAGGGCGCCTCCCTCCGCGACGCCCTCAACAGTCGCGGCATTCTGATCTCCGACGGGGCCATGGGGTCCGCGTTATTCGCAAAAGGATTGGAGCCGGGGGACTGTCCCGACGCGCTCTGCCTGTCCCATCCGGAGTGGATCGCGGAAATATCAGCTTCCTACCGCGCCGCCGGCGCCGACATCATCCAGACCAACACCTTCGGAGCTTCCCCGTTGAAGTTGGCTCCTTATGGGCTGGAGGAAAAGACCGAAGAAATCAACCGCGAAGGGGTGCGCATCGCGCGTGAAGCCGCAGACGGGGCCCTGGTGGCGGGGGAGTGCGGGCCGTGCGGCGGGCTTCTGGAGCCCTATGGCGATGTCTCCGTTGAAGCCGTATGTGCGGGATTCAAACGGCAGGCCGCGGAGCTGGCGCGCGCGGGCGCCGATTTCATCCTGTTTGAAACCTTCACCGATCTGAATGAAGCCCTGCTGGGTCTGCGCGCCGCCAAGGAAGTCGCGCCGGACCTGTCGGTGTGGGTGTCGCTCACCTTCGACCCCACGCCGCGCGGATTTTTCACCATGATGGGGCAGACGCCTGCCCAGGCGGCCGTCGCTTTGGAAGCGGCCGGGGCGGACGGCGTCGGGTCCAATTGCGGCAACGGCATTGTCGCCATGACGGCCATCGCCCGGGAATTCAGGGCCGCCACGCGCCTGTCGGTCATCATCCAGTCCAACGCGGGCCTGCCGGAGGAACGCGGCGGGGGCCTTCATTATCCCGAGAGCCCCGAATTTTTCGGCCGCCACGCGCCCGATCTGCTGGAGGCCGGGGTGACGATTCTCGGGGGATGCTGCGGCACCACGCCGGAGCACATCCGCACCCTTCGCCGCGCGGCGGATGAATTTGAACGCAGAAAGGCATAAGCGGATGAGAGGAGCGCGGATCGGGGAGGAGTTGCAGAAGGATTTCAAGCTGTGGCTGGGGTTCATGGCCCTTCTCTCATGCCTGAGAATCCTATTAATGCTCTTTTTTCACGACCGCATGGGCCCGCATTCGGGGGCTCTTCAAATCGCCAAGGCGCTGGCCAACGGATGGCGCTTCGACGGCCAGGTGGCGTTTCTTTTTCTGATTCCGGCGCTGATCGGAAGCCTCATCGGCGGGATTTTCAATTTAAAGCGGACGGCGCGAATCGTCCGCATTGCGGCGGCATCGGTATTCGTCGTCCCCACCACGCTGTTGGGCGCCATCAACATCGGGTTTTTCCGCGAATTCAACGACCAGTTCAATGCCGTCATCCTTGGTGTCGTCTATGACGATTTCCGGGCAATCCTGGCCACGGTCTGGAAAGAATATCCGGCGACATGGATCGGCGTCGGGCTTGTCCTGCTGGATGTCTCCCTGGTCTGGCTCCTGGTGCGCCTGGCCCGGCGCCCGTGGGCGGGGGCGGACCGCCTTCAGGCATTGCCGCGCTGGGGCAAAGTATTTCTGGTATCGGCCTGCGCTCTGGTCTGCGTCATCGTGGCGAGGGGAAGCATGGGCAGCCGGCCCCTTCAGCGCAAGGACATCGCCGTCACCGCCGACGACATGCTCAACAAGTGCGTTCTCAATCCCTTCCGCGCGCTCCACTATGCGATCCAGGATCATCTCCGCCTGGCCCGTCCCGACGGTATCAAGGCCATCCTGCCCGACGGCGACATCCTCTCGGCGGTGCGCCGCCTGCGTCCTGGATTCCAACAGGGAGCGGACCTGGACACCGCCATGCTCCGCGCTGCCCGGGGCGCATCCCGCATCCCCCGCCACGTCATTCTGATCATCATGGAAAGCTATTCGGGATGGCCTCTTTTTGAACCCTACCATGCCCTCGGTCTCACGCCGCAAATGGAGCGGCTCGGTTCGGGCGGAGTTCTGATCCGGCATTTTCTTCCCACCGGAACCGGCACCATGAATTCCACCGCCCCGCTCCTGATGGGTCTGCCCGATGCCGGCGTGCCCGCCAATTACCAGCCCGGCGCGAAATTCCCCCTGCCGACGGGGCCGGCCGCCCTCTTCAAGCGTCTCGGCTACCGGACGCGCTTTTTCTACGGCGGCTATTTAAGCTGGGAACGGCTGGGGGATTTCCTGAAGGATCAGGGATTCGAGGAGGTATACGGCGGCGGGGAGATGCCGACCACCGGGCATAAAAACGAGTGGGGCGTCCCCGACGCGGATCTGTTCCGCTTCGCCCTGGGCCATCTGCCCGCCGACGGCCCCTCTTTCGACGTCATCCTCACCGTCAGCAACCACCCGCCCTTCGACATTGACGTGAAGGGGGAGGGCTTCCCCCTGATCGCCGTGCCGGAAAGCTTAAAGCCGATCTGGGACGGCGCGTACACCCTGACGCAAATGGGGCACCTGTGGTATTCGGACAAGTGCCTCGGCGCCTTCGCGGATGCGGCTGCCTCGAAGCTGTCCGGGATGCTTCTCGCGGCCACGGCGGACCATTACAGCCGCCGCTTCCTCAACCAGCGTCCGGGGATGCCCGAGCGCGCCTTTGTGCCGCTCTTGCTGTATGGGCCGGGAATACTGCCTCCGAATTCCGCCGCCGCGGCCTTGTGGGGGAGTCATCTGGATATTCCGCCCACCCTCGTGGAACTGGCCGCCCCGGCGGGCTTTCAATATCCCGCCTATGGGCGCAACATATTGGATTCTTTAAACTTGCAGCCCTCCTTCGGGGCCGGATTCGCCGTGGGGAAAAATTATGTGGCGGAGCCGACTTCATCCGCCTGGGTTCCCTGGCCGGACGTCTCCGCCGCCCCTGGCGCCCCGGATCTGCCCACCCTCTCCAGGATGGCGCGCGACCTGAAGGCCGCGGCCTGGTGGCGCGTGGTGCGGGGGAGCAGGCTGCCGTAGGAGATTTTAATAAGGGCCTGTCTTTTCATCCCTATGCAGTTCGGCATTTCGGCCTTCCCGCTGTCCGGCTGTTTGGCCTTCCGGCTATCTGGCGGCCCTACGGTCCGGCCTTCCCGCCTTCCCGCCTTGGGCCTCAGGCCCTTGACCCCGATCCCGGATTATGCTAAAATTGCGCCTTGATCCTATCGAAGGAGGACCTGTACCACCGTGTATACCAAGGAACAGAAAACCGGCACCATCAATCAATATCAACGGCATACCCAGGACACGGGGTCGCCCGAAGTCCAGATCGCCCTTCTGACGGCGCGCATCAACCATCTGACGGGGCATCTCCAGTCCTTCAAGAAGGATCACAGCAGCCGTCGCGGGCTGCTCAAGATGGTCGGCAAAAGGCGCCATCTGATCAATTATCTGAAGACGAATGATTTTGAATCTTATTCAAAAATAATCAGCAAGCTGGGTCTGAGAAAGTAAATTTCCGATGAAAAAAATTAGTGAGAAAACCATCCTCTTGCATGGAGGGAAAGAGCTCCGTCTATCCGCGGGAAAGCTGGCCTTTCAAGCCGACGGCTCCGTGGTCGTCCGAACCGCCGACACCATGGTGCTTTGCAGCGCCTGCTACAACCGCGAACCCCGCGAATCGGCCGATTTTCTTCCGCTGACCGTGGATTACCGCGAATACACCGCCGCCGGCGGACGCATCCCGGGCGGCTGGTTCAAGCGCGAGGGACGCCCCAGCGAAAAGGAAATCCTGACGTGCCGGCTCATTGACCGGCCGGTGAGGCCCCTGTTCCCCGAGAATTACCACAACGACATCCAGATCATCGGATTGGTGTTTTCCGCCGACGGGGAGAACGATCCCGACATCCTGGCCATCAACGGCGCCTCCGCCGCCCTGGCCCTTTCGCCCATCCCCTTCGAGTCCGTTATCGGCGCGGTGCGCGTGGGGCGGCTCGACGGCGCGTGGGTCGTCAATCCCACCAGCACCGAGCGCGGCAAGGTGGACATTGACCTGATCGTGGCCGGCACCGCCGAAAGCGTGGTGATGGTGGAGGCGGGATCCCTCGAGGTGTCCGAATCCGATCTCATTGACGCCATCGCCTTCGGGCACGGCGAAATCAAAAAAATCGTCGCCGCTATTCAGGAAATGACCAAAGAGGCCGGCGAGCCCAAGGATATTCCCAAGTCCGCTCCCCTGTTCACCGACGAACAGTTGCGTGAGGCCGAGGCGAAATACCGCCAGCCCCTGCTGGACCTGCTCCTCACCCCGGACAAGAAACAGCGCTACATCGTTCTGGCCAAGTATGTGAAGGAACAGGTGGCGGCCGTACCCGAGGATGACGAGGAGGGGCGCCGCCGCGTGAAGCATCTGCTGGAGGAGGTGGAATACCGCCTCGTCCGCTCCATGATTTTGAAGGACGGCAAACGCATTGACGGCCGCCGTTCGGATCAGGTCCGGTCCATCGCCTGCGAAGTGGGGATTCTGCCCCGCACCCACGGGTCCGCTCTCTTCACCCGCGGTGAAACCCAGGCCCTCGTCAATGTCACCCTCGGCACCAAGGAAGACGCCCAGACCGTCGAAGGTCTTGAGGGCGAGTCCGAGATGAAATACATGCTCCACTATAACTTCCCGCCCTTCTCCACGGGCGAGGTGAAGTTCATGCGCGGCGCCAGCCGCCGCGAGATCGGGCACGGCAACCTGGCCCGCCGGGCCCTCACCCCCCTGATTCCGACTCCGGACCAGTTCCCCTACACGATCCGGCAGGTTTCCGAGATCCTCGCCTCCAACGGCTCTTCTTCCATGGCCACCATCTGCGGTTCATCCCTGGCCCTCATGGACGCGGGCGTCCCCATCAAAAAACACGTGGCCGGCGTGGCCATGGGACTCATGACGGAGGGCGACCGCTACGTGGTGCTCACCGACATCGCGGGCCAGGAAGACCACATGGGCGACATGGATTTCAAGGTCGCCGGGACCAGCGACGGCGTCACCGCCCTGCAGATGGACATCAAGATCAAGGGCCTTTCCCTTGACATCATGCGCGCCGCCCTCGAGCAGGCCCGCCGGGCCCGCCTCGAGATCCTCGCCATCATGAACGCCGCCATCGCCCAGCCGCGCCCCGACATCTCCCCCTACGCGCCGCGCCTCTATACCCTCTTCATTCCGAAGGAAAAGATCGGCGACGTCATCGGCACGGGCGGGAAGATCATCCGATCCATCATCGAAGAGACCGGCTGCCGCATTGACATTGAGGACGACGGCAAGTGCATCGTGGCCAGCGCCGACGCCGAGGCCGCCCGCCGGGCCATCGAGCTCATCGAGTTCTACAGCGCCGTGCCCGAGATCGGCAAGGTCTATCACGGCACCGTGCGCCGCGTGGAATCCTACGGCGCCTTCGTGGAGATCATGCCCGGCACCGACGGCCTGTTGCACGTTTCCGAATTCACCACCTACCGCATCGGCGACATGCCCACCATTCTCAAGGAGGGCGAGGAGCTTGACGTGCAGGTGATTGACATTGATCCCGAAACCGCCAAGGTGCGCCTTTCCCGCAAGGTCCTCATCAAGGGCGACCCCGCCAAGGAAGCCGCCGACCGCGAGAAGTATCCCGAGTCCAAGGGGCCGGGCGGACCCCGGGACGGGAAGCCGAGGTTCCATCGGGGGTGAGTTTCGAGTTTCGAGTTTCGAGTTTCGAGTTTAAAGTTAAAACGCAAAGCGTGATTTGGTTTGGGGGCGGCCTATATGGCCGCCCTTTGGTTCGGCGGGGAAGGTTCGGTATTGAATTCCGGATCACCCTTCAGCGTAATGGGATGGTGCTTGTCCCGGCTCGAAACCCGCAACGTACAACCCGCATTTCTATGCTTCCAACTCGAGACTTGAGACTCGAAACTCGAAACTGATAGGGATCATGTTTTCAAGGAAGCACCACCCCGTCTACCTGCTCCATCTCCTCTTCATTCTGGTTCTCTGGACCGCGCTGATCGCGGCCATGTTCCGCTTTCCCATGACGGCGCCCGCGCTGATGAGTGTGCGGGTCTTCAACATCGCCTGTGGAATGGCGGCGGTGGTGGCCGTCGCGGCGCTGATTTTATTGCGCATCGGGGCGCTTTCGATGGATCCCTCGCGCATGTTTCGGCGCACCGCCGCGGGCGATGTTCTTCTGCTGCTGGCGTTGGCCATCTCGGGTCCGGTGTTCTGGCTGGCGCGGGATCAGACCCTATTTCTGTGCGCGCTCCTCGGGGCCGTGCTGATGCTTCAAACGCACGTACCGCTCCTTGATGACGAAGACCTCGATCCCCCCGGCCTGAAGGAGCATCTTCCCATCACCGCGGACGTGCCGAAGGAATAATTTCATGAAGGCCCGAATTGCAATGCCCATGTCCATCCTGATGATGCTGGCCGCCCTTGCCTTTGCCGCGGATGCGCCGAAAGCCTCCAAGGTTCAGAAGTCCGACGTCACCACGCTGTCTGTGCCCGGCATCAAGGTGGTGATCGAACACCTGAGCACTCCCGCGGACAACGCGGACCCCTATCTTACATTTTCCGTCAACGGCAAGGTTCTGCGGTTGCCGGACGCGGGCGTCGAACACCTCTATTGCGAGGACTACAGCGCCGACGGCGATCTTATGACCGTCGCCGGGCGCGACTACCTCGCCGTGGAACTCTGGCGCGACCTCACGGTGGAAGAGGGTTCGGCCGAGGAGACCTGGACTTATTTGATTGACATCAGGACGAAGAATCTGATCCAGAATTTTCAAACCTACGGCCTGCACCAGCCTTCCGATGATGAGGGGTTGCAAACCTTCGGGGAGTTGGTTCCTTCGAAAAAGGGGTTGGATGTGCTCCGCCTCTGGGAGCCCATGGGGCAGGGGATGGGATCGGAGATGGGGCCCATGGGGTTCGGGAAAACCACCTATCAAGTGCAGAAGGATGGGACGCTGAAGGCGGTGTTCGACAAGAAGTACTGCATCATTCCCGAGGTTGCGGATGGCGTGGCGGTGAAGACGGCGGGGTTCCTCTATGCCGAGGATGAGGATTATTATCCCGTCCTGGACCAGGTGATCAAAGCGGTCAAGGACGAGGAGAACGCATTCACTTCGATCCGTAATTATGCGGGGATGGAGATCCCGTGGGAGGTGAAGCGCGTGACGAAGGTGGACATCGCCAAGACCCTCGAACACATTCTGAAGAAGCTGCTGGCCGTACCGGAACAGGCCGACCTCGGCCCGGTGGTTGCCATGGTTGTTTCTTCCCCCATCAATTAATTCATCTTTAATTGCTCTTAGGCTGGAATGTGGCACAGCCGCCCTCGGCTGTGTGAATGCAGAAGCATTTGTAGCCGCCCTTCTGTGAAGGGCGCTATTGCCTTCCCTCGGCGGCTGGAACACGCCTTTCAGGCGCTTCCGGCTTCGGCGTCTGCGCCGAAATGAAAGGCGCTCCAAGCCGTCCCCCTGCCTTTCCTTCGTCGCCTCCGCCGAATCCGGCCCCTTCGGGATTCCAGCCGCTTGAATCAGATGCTGGCTCTCCATTAAGGATGCCATCCCCCCTCTTTTTCTTGGCGGCGGAAGCCCCGGACCTTCTGCTGTGTCAGACTTCGCCGACTCGAATACTCACGTACGGGGAGTACGTTGCGCTTCTCGCGGCTCGTCTTCCTTACATAAGGTCCAATCTGTCCGCCGCTGGGGTAGAAGCGGAGCGGGAGCAGGGCTTGCCTTCATTGCATTCGGCCCAATGCAGCGCCCATTGGGTTTAACCCCTCGGATGCTCATCCTCGACACGTCGGGACTGCATGCCTCGGAGCTTGCCTTCTTTGGATATGGCCCCATCCGGGCGCCTGTGGAGCGGGGGCGACATCCTGAGCGGTCGTTTTGTACCCGCATAGGGTCAAACGCGCAGGAGAGCGGGGGCGATGGAGCGGGGGCGACATCCCAAGCCGATAACTCGAACCTACGTAGGGCCAGAGGCTTAGGACATCGGGGGCTCGGTTCCCACCTCGGGCCCAAGCTCAGGGCGGACCGCTGAAGACCCCGCCCTTCACCCAGCGGTCCGAAGTGGACTTTCTCAGTTTGAACGAAAAAGATGTAGCGCAGGCACTCTTGCCTGCGGCAATCCGTGGCCAGACAGATGTCGGAACAAGCCGGCCATGATCTTCCTTCACCGCGCAGGCCGATTCATGAATCTTGCCATTCGGGCCGCACTAAAGTAGAATAACGTTATGCATCCGTTTGTGGAGTATTTGCAGGCTCTTCGCGATATCCATTTCACCGGAGATGCGGTCAAGGAAACATCGTACTATTCAGCACTTTCAAATCTCCTGAATGAAATCGGAAAAACACTGAAAGCTAAAATAGCATGAACACGCTTAAACGCTTCCTTGCCGGATTGGATTCCATCCCCACCGCAATGTCGTGGCAGTTGGCGGACTTGGGCGAGGCCAAAGGCAGACAACAACTTTTCATCAAGCAGACTCCGCAGAAATTAAAAGCGCTTCGGGAAAACGCCCTTGTCGAAAGCGCCGTGTCGTCCAATCGGATTGAAGGGGTGGAAGTGGCGCCGGACCGGGTGAAGCCCGCCCTGTTTGGGAAACCGCACCTGCGGGATCGCAGTGAAGAGGAATTGCGCGGCTATCGGCGGGCTCTGGATTGGATCCACCGTGAAGGGGCGGGGTTGGGGATCACGGAAACCTGCATTCTGGAATTGCATCAGCTTATCCGCGCGGGAGCGGCGGACGGCGGCCGTTATAAGGAAAAGGACAGCGATATTATTGAGAAATATCCTGATGGGAGACAGCGCGTGCGGTTTCGCACGGTGACGGCGAAAAAGACTCCGGCGGCCGTCCGGGGACTGGCGGGGGATTGGACGCGGTTGGAGGGGGAAAGCCGCGTTCCCGATCTGGTGCTCATGGCCGGATTCAATCTGGATTTTCTTTGCATCCATCCCTTCCGCGGCGGGAACGGCAGGGTTTCCCGCCTCCTGTTGCTGCTCCAGTCCTATCACTTCGGCTATGAAGTCGGCCGATACATCAGCCTGGAGCGCCTGATCGAGCAGAACAAGGAGAGGTATTACGAGACGCTGGAGATTTCCTCGCGCGATTGGCATGAGGGCAAACATGACCCCTGGCCCTATGTGAATTTTCTGCTGTTTATTTTGAAAGAGGCCTATCGGGAATTTGAAGACCGCCTGGGTCGGTTCGGGGAGCCGCGGGGCGCAAAAACCGATGTAGTCATGGCCAGCTTGCGCGGGATGCGGGGCCGGTTTCGGATGGCCGATCTTCAGGCGGCCTGCCCCGCCGTGAGCGTGGATATGATCCGGCGGGTGCTGAAGGATTTGCGGTGCGACGGGCGGGTGCAGTGCCTGGGGCGCGGCAGGAGCGCCGAATGGGAACGCAAGGGAAAATGGTGAATTGGGTAATAACCGCTAATATGGGTAATTTAATGGGTAATAAGGGTTTATTATAAAGCTCGAAACTCGAAACTAGTCCTATCGCCCCGTCATCCTCTCCACATCCAGCACCTGATCAATCTTTTCCTTCGGCAATAATTTCTTCTCCATCAGCAGTTGCCGGAGGGATTTGCCGGAGGTTTTGGATTCCTTGACCAGGGCGGCCACGCGGTCGTAGCCGAGGAGGGGATTGACGGCGGTGGCGATGGCGGGGCTGAGTTCGGCGTTGCGGCGGCATCGGGCGCGGTCGGCCTTCATGCCGCGAACGCATTTTTCATCAAACAGGCGGCAGGCCGAAGCAAGAAGGGCGATGCTTTCAAGGACGTTTTTGGCGATCACCGGCATCATGGTGTTGAGTTCCAGATGTCCCGAAAGGCCGGCCACGGTCACCGCGATGTCGTTGCCGATGACCTGGGCCGAAACCTGCGCCAGCACTTCGGGCATGATGGGGTTCACCTTCCCCGGCATGATGGAGGAGCCGGGCTGAAGATCGGGCAGGATCAGCTCGCCGATTCCGGTTTCAGGGCCCGAGGACAGGAAGCGCACATCGTTGGCGATCTTGAAAAGCGAAACGCTTAATACCTTGAGGGCCGCTGAAAGTTCCACCAGAGCATCGCGCGCGCCTTGGGCGAGCAGAGGAGCACGGCCCCGGGATGGCGCGCGAGCACGTCGGGCAGCAGGCCGGAGTGGTCCTGCTCCGCATGGTGGGCGACGACGTAGTCCAGGTGCGGCCAGGGCGCCAGTCCGGCCAGGTAGGTCTCGCGC
>Ga0182019_10000838_pt1 | contig 15222 bp, 17 predicted proteins | sample 812E2MmetaG_FD_120483 | JGI IMG/M metagenome (GOLD analysis project Ga0182019, IMG submission 120483) | Permafrost microbial communities from Stordalen Mire, Sweden - 812E2M metaG | ecosystem: Environmental > Terrestrial > Soil > Wetlands > Permafrost | place: Sweden: Stordalen | collected...
AAAAAGCTCAAATGTCTTTCTCTCATGAAAAATTCATTAATTATTTCTTTAAATAAATTTATGTGATAAATTAGTTAAAATTAAACATAAAAGCCAACTTCCATTTTCTCACCTTTCTTTGCAATTACTATCTCTCTTGCATTAGTAACATTTTCCAGATCATCTAATAAATCAGGTTTCAAAAGAAAATAATCCTTTTCCTCTAGTTCCAATCTTATTTCATAATTCATTGCCTTTTTGTTATTTGATTTTTCCTGTCTTACCTTAGAAAGTATATTATAGAAAACATCAAGAGTTGCAAAATCCTTAACTTTCTCCGCTTCAGGCCATTCACTTATATGAATTGATTTTGCTTTCTCATTCTTTTTAAAATATGTCTGATATATTTCTTCTGTAATAAAAGGCATAATTGGAGCAATCAATTTTAACATTGTTAAAAGAGATTTATAAAGAGCATATTGTGCTGAAACTTTTGCTTCTCCTTTCCCCTGATAAACCCTCTTCTTTACAATCTCCAGATAATTATCACAAAAATCACTCCAAAAGAAATGCTCAACATCCTGTTTCACTTTTGAATATTCATAATTAGAAAAGTTTTCAGTTGAATCTTTAACAAGTAAATTTAATTTATTCAAAAATAATTCATCCAGCTTCTCTAATTTTTTAGGTTTCTTTCCTTTGTAATCTTCTAAATTCATAAAAACAAATTTTGAAGCATTAATCAGTTTATTTATCATCTTTGTTCCTGCAACTAAATCCTTTTCCTGATAATCTAAATCATTTCCTAATTTACTTCCAGCAGCCCAGAATCTCACTGCATCTGCTCCATAATTTTGAAGAACAACTTTAGGGTCGATAACATTTCCTTTTGACTTTGACATTTTTTCCCCACCTAAGGAAACTATTCCTGAAATTATAATGTCTTTCCATGGGATGTCATTTTCATGCATGTAACTCTTAGCGATAGTATAAAATGCCCAAGTCCTTATTATATCATGAGCATTTGGTCTAAGAGAAAAGGGGATCTTAACTTTATTTTCAACCAATGAACTTGCTAATTGGGGAGTTAAGGAAGAAGTTGCCCATGTATCTAATACTCTCTTCTCAGGTTCTGCCTCTGATTTACATTTTGGACATTTTTTCTTAGTCTGAAGAGGATCAACGGGTAATTCTTTTTCTTCGGCAAGGATTATCTCATTGCATTTTTTACATTCCCATACAGGAATAGGAACTCCAAAATGTCTTTCTCTTGAAATACTCCAGTCCCATTCAAGTCCGTTTACCCAGTTATCATATCTTTTTTTCATAAACTCTGGATACCATTTAATTTTATTTCCCTGTTCTAGAAATTTATTCTTCTTATCAAGAATTTTTATGAACCATTGTTCTGTTGTTACAAATTCAATTGCTGTGCCACATTTGTCATGAACATTAACTATATGCTCAATTTCTTTTTGTTCTGTAATTAAATTCTCCTTTTTCAAATCTTCAAGTATCTTCTTTCTTGCTTCCTTAACCTTAAGTCCTTTATACTCTCCAAAGTTAATTCTTCCCGATTTATCAAATATTAATTTTGGATTTAATTTATATCTGTTGATTGCATCCACATCGTATTTATCTCCATAAGAACAAACCATAAGAGCTCCTGTCCCCTTATCAATACTTGCAGAAGTATCAGCTATTATTGGGACTTCAAAATCAAACAAAGGAACTTTAGCTTTTTTACCAATCAAATTTGAATATCTCTTATCAGAAGGATTAACAAAAACTGCAACGCAAGCCTGTAACATCTCTGGCCTTGTTGTAGCGATTAACAATTCTTTTCCGCCACACTGAAATTTAAGAGTTAAAAATAAACTTTTCTCCGCCTTATCTTCAAGTTCTGCCTGTGCAATTGGAGTCTGGCATTCAGGACACCATATTGTTGGAAATTCTTTTTTGTAAACTTCTTTTTTCTTGTATAAATCAATAAAAGATTTCTGGGATATTTTCCTTGAATTATTGTCTATTGTAGAATATGAAACATTATAATCACAGGAAATTCCAATATCTTTCCAATCTTGTATAAAACCAGGAAGAAGTTCTTTCAAAGTCTTAAGGCAGAGCTTTATAAAATCTTCCCTTGACATATCTTTGCTCCTAACATTATTCATCTTTTCAACTAATCTCTCAGTTGGCAATCCATTATCGTCTGTTCCAAATGGATAAAAAACGCTTCCATTTTTACTCACTAAAAACATTCTTTCAAACCTAGCAATAAAATCCTGCTGGGAATAACTAAAAACATGTCCTATATGCATTGCTCCCGAAACAGTGGGGGGGGGAGTATCAATTGAATAAACCTTCTTTTTGCTAAAATCAGCCTTGAAAATATTCTCTTTTTCCCAGTATATTTTCCATTTATTTTCAATTTCCCTAAAGTCAAATTTTGAACCTGTCATGTATAAATCCATCCACCAAACTTTTAAAAACTATCTCTCTTTAAAATATTCATGGCATCAGACAACAGAATAAACCTTCCAGGAGGATTCGGGGGGTTGATGAGGTATAGTGAAGAGTATTCAAGCTACATCAATTTGAAACCTTCATATGTAGTCCTATTTGTAATTTTAATAATAGCATTTAGAATAGCAATGCCATTCATTTTTAAATAAATCTTAATTTTCTAAAATGTTTCCAGGAGTTGACCCAAGACAAATGCAGGGAATGCTAAAGAAGATGGGCATTTCTCAGGAGGATATAGACGCTTCTAGAGTTATAATTGAAAAGACAGATAATTCAAAGATAATTATAGAAAATCCTTCTGTTCAGAGAATAAAAATGCAGGGGCAGGAAACCTTTCAAATTGCAGGAGATATTACAGAAGAATCTCCAAAAGAAGAAACAAGTGAGGAAGATATTCAGACAATTGTAGAAAAAACAGGAGTTTCCAATAAAAAAGCAAAAGAGATTCTTGAAAAAAACAATGGGGATTTGGCTGAAACAATACTAGAATTAAGTGAATAATACAAAATTCACAAAAATTCCTAAATTTCTTTCACTCCTTGAAAACAGCAAAAGATATATAAATATCAAGCACTTGATAAATTACGCTTCTAAATGGGTCGGGATAAATAGGAGGGGAATAGCGAGTTATATTAATGGAAGAAATTATTCAAGAAAAAATAAGTGCGGATCATCTCTTGTACGTGAGTTTAAAGTACACCAAAACCTGTGATGTTATAAAAAATCTTATTCTAAGATGGAGAAAAATGATTGAAACTGCTATAGAAGAAATTCTAAAGCATGCAAAAAAGAAGAAAAAAATAAGCTCAATCTCTTCTAATCCTCTCGGAAAAATAGAGGAAATAAAGAAATTATTTAAAAAAGATAAGAATTTCCTTGAAGTTCTTGAGATGTATGAAATGTTCAGAAAAATTGATGAACTAAGAACTGAAAGAATAGGTGAATTCAGAAAGAATGTAGCTCTCAGAATATTTTATCAGGGAAAAGAGATAAATGTCGACTTGGAAAAACTTAAGGACTACGCTGAAAAGCTCGAAAAGTTTATAAGTACTACAAAGCAATTCCTTCTATCAAAGTAGGTTGAAAAGCCCTACTTAGAGTTAAAAAATGAACAAGATAATTGTTATAACTTCAGGAAAAGGGGGTGTAGGCAAAACGACAACTGCTATAAATTTAGGTGCAGCTATGAATTATTTTGGAAAAGATGTTTTAATAATTGATGGAAACCTATCTACTCCAAATGTGGGAATTCACCTTAATTCTCCAGAAGTTCCAATAAACTTAAATCATGTTTTACTTGGTAAAGCAGACCCAAGAGAGGCAGTTTATGAACACGAATCCGGATTGAAAATAATGCCATCTTCTTTATCTATAAAAGAACTTAGAAAAGTAAGACCCGAAAGAATAAGCAGTTTCAAAAAAGATTTCAGAAACATGTCAGATTATATAATTGTAGATAGTGCTGCAGGATTGGGCGATGAGACAATGGCAACAATGGAATTAGCTGATGAGCTTATAATAATAACAAATGCTGAAATGCCTGCAATAACTGACGCTCTTAAAACAATAAAACTTGCTGAACAAATGAAAAAACCAGTCATGGGGGTAATAGTTACTCGAGTAAGAAAAGACAACATAGAAATGACTCCGGAAACAGTTAAAGATATGCTTGAAACTCCAATTCTAGGTATGATTCCTGAAGATATAAATATCAAAAGATCTCTTAACCAGAAAGATGCAATTATTCATACTCATCCTCACTCTAATGCTTCAAAAGCTTACAAAGAAATAGCTGCACGAATAGTGAAAGTAGATTACGATTCTAACAAAGACAGACCTCCTTTCTGGAGAAGAATTTTCAAAAGAATGAATTAATTCTTATCAAAAACTATATCTTCATTTAAAACTTTAAAGAAAGTTCCACTTTCAGTGATTGAAGGAACAAGTATTTGCGAAGTTTTTTCATCTTTTCTTATTATTGTAATTTTTACCAATCCAGAAGGTTTGTCTTTTACAATAACATTATCTTTCATAACAAAAACTCCTCCAAGATCACTGTTAGGATATTTAGAACCATTAAAATCAACAAAATATTCCCCGCTAAACATACCCTGATAATAATTACACTTTAAATACGCCTCCTGCTCTACCATTTAACTTATTCTGCACCCCACATCAATATCTTTCTCAGGAGAAATTAAAACAACTTTTGAATGGTCCTCAGAAACAGCAGCTAACAACATTCCTTGGCTTTCAATTCCTTTCATTAACCTTGACTTCAAATTAACAAAAATAATAATCTTCTTACCTTTAAGCTCATCCTTGGAATAATACTCTTTTATTCCTGCACAAATTATCCTCTTCCCAATTTCTTTTCCAACATCAAGAGTTAATTTGTAGAGTTTATCAGCTCCTTCAATCTCCTCAACTTTTTTTATCTCTGCTACTCTCAATTCAATCTTCTGCCAGTCGGAAAACTCAATTATTCCATCCATTAAAAAAACACAAGAAAATGAAGTTTAAAAAATTTTATATACCACAATAAAAAACATAATCCAAATTTAAGCAGCTACATCCAAAGAAGTGTTTTCTTTAACAGAATATTCAAGATTATTTGACTCACTTAAAATATCTTCAAATTCATCATAAGGAAAATCACAAGCAGGATTTGAATGCTGTTTAGAAACAATTATTCCATGTTTTTTATGAGCATAAACTTGCCCCTTATATTGCTCTCCAGGAGAAATATATTTATGACAGCAATCACAAAAATGATTTCTGTTTGCAATACTCTGGTATTCTCTTAAAAATATCATTTTAAATCTTAGTAAAAAGAATATCTCCTTTTATTATCTTACTTTTTTCATTGAGAGGTTTCTTTATGCTCTCTAATTTAATTTCAAAACAAAACTGTTTTGCAATATTTTCAGAAGTTGAAGGGATAAAAGGATAAAGCAAGATTGCAATCGCCTTAATAGAATCAGCTAATTCATATAAAACTTTTTTATCTTTGGTCTCCCAAGGTTTCTTGTTCTGAACGTATTCATTGCATATATCAACAAAAGCAAAAATTTCATTAAGTATTTTATCAAATTCAAAACTATCAAAAAGTTTCTCTATTTCCTTTAATCTTAATTTCTTGAGAAGCTTATTTTCACATTTCTCAATTCCATTTTTCTCAATTAAACTGGAAACTCTTGAAACTAAATTGCCCAATTTATTTGCAAGTTCATTATTATGTCTGTCAATTAATGCTTGCTCTGAAAAATCTCCGTCTTCTCCAAAGACAGTATTTCTAAATAAAAAATACCTAGCAGAATCAACTCCTGCAATTGAAATTAATTCATCTACATTTATCACTTTTCCTCTTGATTTAGATATCTTCTCATTATTGAATGTCCACCACCCGTGTGCAAAAACTGTCTTAGGCAATTCTATGCCTGCAGACATTAGCATAGCAGGCCAGTAAACTGTATGAAACCATATTATATCTTTTCCAATTAAATGCAAATCTGCAGGCCAAAACTTTTCTTTCCCTTTTACTCTTGTTGCGGAATAATAATTTAATAGAGCATCAAACCAAACATAAGCAATATGTTTCTCATTAAAAGGAAGTTTAATTCCCCAGTCAAAACTTGTTCTTGATATGCTTAAGTCATTTAATCCTTCCTTAACTCTGTTTATTATCTCCTTACTCCTATTCTTTGGAAGAATAAATTCAGGATTTTTCTCATAAAAATCAAGAAGTTTCTTTTGATATTTTGATAACTTAAAGAAATAACTCTCTTCTTTTAACAACTCTATTTTTCTTTTATGAATGGGGCAACATCCACCTACCAAATCCTTTTCAGTATAATATGCTTCGCAACCAGTACAATAATATCCTTCATACTGCCCAAGATAAATATCTTTATTGTCATAAACTTTCTTCAAAACCTCTTTTACAACCTTTTCATGAGCCAAATCAGTTGTTCTTATGAAAAAATTATAATCAATATTAAGCTTTTTCCAAGCATCTTTAAATTTGGGAATTAATTCATCAACAAATTCTTTAGTTCCTTTTTTATTCTCCTTTGCTATATTTTCCATTTTCTTTCCGTGCTCATCTGTTCCAGTAAGAAAGAAGACATCTTTTCCAATAAGCTTGTTCCATCTTGCAAGAACATCTGCTGCTATTGTTGTATATGCATGCCCTATGTGAGGTATATCATTTGGATAATAGATAGGAGTTGTAATGTAAAATTTCCTTGTCATAAAAAATACACAGAAAAGGAATATAAAAAGTTAATTATTCAGAATGAAATCTCACAAGGTGAGCTTCAAGAGAATCGCCTTTCTTTATTCTATCATAAAGATCGGGATCTCTTACATAATTACTGCCAAATACATTCTTAATGACAGATAGGACTATTTTAGGAGAGCATGTAGTATCGTAAATCTCACATAAATATCTAAAATCGGTTCCGCTAACTTTTCCTTCAAAAGATTGAATTTTCTCAAAATTAAAATGTATAATTGACTTTCCTTGAACTTTATCAATAATCCTTTTTATTTTCTCTTCCCTAAATTTATCATCAATTATATCAAAATAATACCGAACTTTTTGGAAATCCTCAGAACTTTCAGGAGAAGCTTTCCAGTTGTACCTTAAATGTCTGCTATTTTTTAGGACTTGCGTCATAAATTTATAGTATAGCTTGAATATATAAGAATTATTGTGATAAAACAGAATTAAACAAAGGAATTAAGATACACAAACCTTTTAAAACAAAACTTACATAGAATGAAAATGTTCACAAAAAAGACCTGCAAAAGATGTGGAAGGAAGACAAAAAAAAGTGATAGCTTCTGCCCTGCCTGTGGGACTCCCCTAAACAAAACTCAAAGAAAAGAAGATTTCGGAATGCTTGGAGAAGATGACTCTTTTGATGAAATTGAATCTATTTCAAATTCTCTATTTGGAGATATGGGGGGAATAGGTGGAGGTTTCATGAATAAAATGATTGCAAATACTATGAAAATACTTGAAAAAGAGATGGAAAAAGAAATGCAAGGTAAAGGAAATAAACCGCAAAACAACAATATCAATAATGGCTTCCCAAGAACAAAAGTTAAATTAATGATAAATGGAAAAGAAATAAACTTAAATAATGGTATGGAAGAGGTTGTAAATCCTGAAAAAAATGAAAAATCAAAGGGTATAAAATTCAAAAAATTCTCAGAAGAACAAGCAAAAACATTCTCTAAACTTCCAAAAAAAGAGCCAAAGACGGACTTGAAAAGAATTGCAGATAAAATAAGCTATGAAATTGAAATTCCTGGCGTTGAATCTTTCGAGGATGTTTCAGTTCTCCCACTTGAAAATACAATTGAAATAAAAGCAATTACAAAAGAAAAAGCCTACTCAAAATCAATACCTCTAAACCTTCCAATTGTAAATTATGGTTTTTCAAAAGGATTGCTAGTTCTTGAGTTTCAGGGAAATTAATGATTATATATGAGGCTGCACAGATTTGAACTGTGGACCCCGGCCTTATCAGAGCCGTGCTCTAGCCAGACTGAGCTACAGCCTCATATTGTCTACATAAATGTAACAACAAAAACAAATAGAAACAATTTATAAAAGTTACCTAAGCGCCCTTTTTAGAAATTTTGTTCAATTCTCTCACCATTTCCTTCATTCCAGTAGACCCAAAGCTTCTCTCACCTCTCTCTGTCTCTGAAAGCTTCTTCACTTCTATAATTTTAGCTTTAACAATCGGCAATAATATTATCTGAGCTATCCTCATTCCTTTTTCAATTTCAACTGTCTTATCGTTCATATTAACTAGCATTATAGAAACTTCCCCCCTAAACCCACTGTCAAAAGTTCCTGCAACAGTATGAACATTCATTTTTTGAACAATTCCGGCTCTATCCCTAACAATTCCCACATATCCTTTAGGAATTTCTATTACAATTCCTGTTCTTGCCTCTTTTTGCTCGAATGGAAATATGCTAACATCTTCTAAAGCCTTCAAATCAAAACCAGCATCTGTTGGAAGAGCATATTCGGGAGACTCTACATTTTTTGATAATTTAAGAAAATTTAGAACAATTTCACCCTTGCTTATACTCTTCTCCACCTTCTTTTTCATACAATAAAAAAATAAATGAACTTTTTAAATTATTCTGAAAATTTTATGGCACAACCTCAACCTTTTTAAATGAACTTTTTCTAAAATAAATATGGCAGAGAAGAAACAGAAGGAAACTCAAAAAGAGATTCCAAAAGAAAAACAAAAAAGTGTACACGGAATGTATTATTATATTAAACAGGCTTGGAAAAAACCTGATCAAAAAGTTCTCATGGAAAGAATGAGAGAATGGAGAAAAGAACCTGCACAAGTTAATGTTGAAAAACCCTTAAGATTAGACAGAGCAAGATCTCTTGGATATAAGGACAAAACAGGATTTGTAATAATAAGGGTAAGAGTTAAAAGAGGGGGACATACTAGACCAAGACCAGTCAAAGGAAGAAGAGGTAAAAGAATGCATACAAGAAAGAATTTAACAATGTCTTATAGATGGATAGCTGAACAAAGAGTTGCTAATACTCACAAAAATCTTGAAGTTTTAAATTCCTATGAAGTTGGAAAAGATGGAATAAATTTCTTCTATGAAGTAATATGTGTTGATCCGCAAAGACCAGAAATAAAGAATGATAAAACAATGACATGGATAACAGAAGGTGCCAACAAAAACAGAGTCCTAAGAGGGCTAACAAGTTCTGCTAAGAAATCTAGAGGATTAAGAAGCAAAGACCCGACAAACAAGAATCGTCCAAGTGTAGGAAGCAGAAAACCAAATCCAGTTTCAGGAAGAAGATATATGATGCATAATTAGAATCAAATATAAATATCCAAAATATATTTAAACTCTTCAATTATTCTATAAATATGGAATTTAAAGGAAGTGAGACTGAAAAAAATCTTCTAAAAGCGTTTGCAGGTGAAAGTCAAGCAAGAAACAGATATACTTATTTTGCAGGTGTTGCAAAGAAAGAAGGATATGAACAAATCTCTGCAATATTTACAGAAACTGCAGATAATGAAAAAGAACATGCTAAATTATTCTTTAAACACCTAGAAAAATCAGGGGGAATGGCTGTTGAAATAACTGCAAGCTATCCTGCTGGAAAAATAGGAACAACAAAAGAAAATCTTCTTGCAGCAGCAAATGGAGAAAAAGAAGAATGGAGTACTCTATACCCTAATTTTGAAAAAATTGCAAGAAAAGAAGGATTCAAAGACGTTGCAGAATCTTTTAAGGAAATTGCAGAAGTAGAAACACAACATGAGAAAAGATACAGAAAACTTTTAAAGAATGTTGAAGAAAAAAAGGTTTTCAAAAAAGACAAAGTTGTAAGATGGAAATGCAGAAACTGTGGTTATATTCATGAAGGACCTGAAGCACCAGACGAATGTCCAGCGTGTAAACACCCCCAATCTTACTATGAATTAATAGAGGAAAATTACTAAATAATATAAAATGACAGAAAAAAAAGAAGTTTACAAATGTGAAGTATGTGGAAATATTGTTGAAGTTATTCATGAAGGCGGAGGAGTTCTAATTTGCTGTGGTCAACCTATGAAACTTATGAAAGAAAATACAGTTGACGCTTCTATTGAAAAACATGTCCCAATAATAAAAGGAAAAATTGTCAAAGTTGGATTAGTTGAACACCCAATGACTGAAGAACATTACATTGAATGGATTGAAGCAACTTCAGAAGATGGGCAAATTGCAAAAGTTTTTCTAAAACCAGGCCAAAAGCCAGAAGCAAAATTCTGCTTTAAAGTAGTTTCCGCAAGAGAATACTGTAATCTTCATGGTTTGTGGAAAAGCAAATAAGAATAATTAAAAACATATTCTTCTAATATAATTTATGTTATACAAGAAATTAGCTGAGCTTTATGAAAGTCTTGGAAAAACAACAAAACGTCTTGAAAAAACAGACATTCTTTCAAAATTTTTAGAATACCTTTCTGAAAAAGACAAAGATGTCCTATATCTTCTAAATGGTGAAATCTACCCAAACTATGATGAAAGAAAAATAGGAATATCTAATCAGTTAGTGATAAAAGCACTTTCAAAAGCTTCTGGAATTTCATCTGAAAAAGTTGTTCAGGAATGGAAAAAGATAGGAGATTTAGGAAAAGTTGCTGAAAAATTAATCAATTCAAAAAAACAATCTATGTTATTCTTAAAATCCCATCTCACAACTGAAAAAGTTCTTGAAAATTTAAGAAAACTTCCTGAATTAGAAGGAGAAGGAACAGTTGACAAAAAAATAAGCTTAATTGTAGAATTATTGACATCTGCCTCTCCGTTGGAATCAATATTTTTAGCTAGAACATTAATCGGAGACCTGAGAATAGGAATTCAGGAATCTACAATAAGAGATGCGATTACAAAAGCCTTTTTTAATTCAGATAAAGAATCAGCAAAAATAATTCAGGAGGGAATTGATAATCTCAACGATTTAGCAGAAATATTTATTGTGGCAAGAAAAAGAAAAATAACTGAATTTGATAAAATAGAACTTCAAGTTGGAAAACCAATAAAAGCAATGCTTGCACAAAAAGCAAAAACAATAGAAGAAGGATTTAAAGCAGTTGGGTCTCCCTGTGCAATAGAGTATAAGTATGATGGATTCAGATTAATAATTCACAAAAATAATTCAGAAGTTAAACTCTTTACAAGAAGTCTTGAAAATGTAACAAAACAATTTCCAGAAGTTGCTGAATATGTTCTTAAGTACGTCACAGGAAATTCTTTCATTTTAGATTCAGAAGCTATTGGATACAACAAAAAAACAAAAGAGTATACTCCATTTCAGGCTATCTCCCAGAGAATAAGAAGAAAATATGATATTGAAAAAGTACGAGAAGAACTTCCAATTGAAGTTAATGTATTTGATATTCTTCACTATAATGGAAAATCACTCATAAAAGAACCATTTGAAAAACGTGCTCAATTGGTAAGAAAAATAGTAAAAGAAACTCCTTACAAGATAGTTCCTTCTAAACAAATAATAACCGACAACATAAAAAAAGCAGAAGAATTCTACAAGAAAGCCCTTAAGGACAACCAAGAAGGAGTAATGATGAAGAGCCTTTCTGCAATATATCAGCCAGGAAGCAGAGTTGGACATATGCTAAAAATAAAACCATCTGAAAGAGACTTAGACTTAGTAATTACTGGAGCAGAATATGGAACAGGAAAAAGAAGCGGATGGCTGAGCAGTTTCATTTTATCATGTAAGGGAAAAGAAGATTCAGAATTCTTAGAAATAGGAAAAGTCGGGACAGGTATAAAAGAAAAAGATGAACTAGAGGGAGTATCTTTCAATGAGCTAAATGATTTATTGAAACCTCTAGTAATAAAAGAAGAAGGAAAAAACGTAAGCATAAAACCAAAGATAATCGTGGCTGTTACGTATCAGGAAATCCAGCAGTCTCCAAACTACAATTCAGGTTGGGCTTTGAGGTTCCCAAGAATAACTGCTCTTAGACCAGATAAACCGCTTTCAGAAATTGCAAGTATTGAAGAAATACAAAGAGATGTTGAAAGACAAAGAAGAAATTAATCAGCGATAAAATTTTAAAGTATTTTAAATTATAATAAACATGAAAAGAGGAAAGAAGAGAAGCGCAGACAAAAAGAATATTAAGAATTATAAAACAAGTAAAAAAACATTTAATAAAAATATTCTCATTGTATTAGCCGTTCTTTTGATTGCATTATTTCTATTCTTTTTCATATTCAAAAATTTACATTTAACAAACAATGTCATAGAAAAACCACAAACTCCCCCAAATTGTTCAAATGAAAGTATTAAAGCTGCATGGATTTCTATATTTAAAGGAAGCTCTGAGAATTTAACGATAATAGCTGCACCAGATTCCAATGAAAGTAATTCTTCTTTCGGGATTTTCTTCATTGGAGGTTGCCCAGTTTATTCTGTATATCAGGTAAACGGACCAAAAATAAAAGCTCTTGTTGGAATAGATATGTGGTTCTTTGTAGATATGAATATGGTCTATGCAATCAATGGAGAATTTAAACCAGGAAATATAGAAAACATTACATCTTCTTTAAATAATTATTCTGAAAGTTATCCAAGCTTACTTTCTATTACTTTAATGGGTTTCGAGGAGAATAATGAAAATAACACTCTCTTACCCAGAAACATAAGCACAATTGACGAAGCAGAATCACATTTTGAATCTATTTTCAAGGTATCTTCTTCAAACTGGGAAAAGGAAAATTTGACAGAAGATTATGAAAGTAGTAATGTAACTGTTTACAGTTTTAATGAAAGTGAAGAGATGAAAAACATTACGGTGTTTGGAGAATCTATAGACCCTATGGGCGCGATAGGAAAGGCAGGTATGGTTTTTGGAAATTCAAGTTTGGATGAATATATTTACAGTGAAGTTTCTATGTTTGGAATTTTAGAAACCCTTGAAGAAAAATTCGGAAACTGGACTTCTCCAATAAATACTTCTGTTAGTAATATAACAATAGAAGTAAACAACTCCAAATTAAAAGTAGCAGAAGAATTTAATCTTATCTCAGAATCAAGTACAGAAAAACAAAGAGTAGAAATTTTGGAGAATAATAAAACAATAATAGAAACAGAAATTAACCTAACTAATGACTTTGACTGGACAAAAATAATATTAAAAAAACAAGATAACTATTCAAACAAAGGATATGTTATAATAAATGGATTAAACTCTACAAAAAATATTACCGTTGATAGGATTAACAACAATTCAAAATCTGTTTGCATAAAAGATCAGGAGATAAATAATATTAATGAAATAAGCGAAGGATGTAATTCTACCAATGAATATATTATTGAATGCCCTGGAAATATAAGTAATTTTACATGCAGTATTTCTGGAGATAAATTTGTTATTACTGGTTTAAAACATTCTGCGGTAGTTGAGATAATTCCTACTCCAAAAGTATGCATTCCAGATTGGCAATGTGATGACTGGAGTAACATTGAAAAAAGCTGTGGTTACAGGACTTGTACTGATTTAAATTCATGTGAAAATATCTCCTTAAAACCAAATGAATCTCAAAAATGCCCTGTGTGCAACCCAAATTGGGAGTGCACAAATTATACACCTACAAAATGCCCAAAAGAACTAAAGCAAACAAGAACATGTACAGACACAAACAACTGTAAAACTTCAAAAGCTGAACCTGCTTTAGAACAAAGTTGTAAAATAGAAACTAACTGGATGCTTATTATCGCAGGTATACTCGGAGGTATTATTATTCTAATAGTGATTATATTATTAACAAAAGGCAAGGAAAATAAAGGAACACAAAATCCAAGCTATACTCCATCTCCTCCAAGACTTCCTCCGGGAAATTCTCCTCCTAATTATCCAGAGAGGGATGATTTTAATTCTCCGCAAAACCTATAAATATATCTCCTTCTTTACTAATCAATGTCAGAAACAACTAATTATCTTTCTTTGGCAGTAAAATTAATTTTAATATTATCTCTAATAAGTTCCATACACAATCATCTCTGGCATCTTGCATCAACAAATATATTTCTTCTTATTCTCATGTTCATTCCACAGATAATAACCAAATACGAAATAAAAATACCTTCTGAATTTGAATGGCTTCTTTTAATATTCACAATAATAACCCTCTTCCTTGGAAAGACTGGAGGAATAATTACTCCAATTGTATTTGGCATAGCAGTAGCCATGATAGGATTCATGATACTTTCAATCTTATATTCAACAAGCCAAATAAAGAAAAATTATTTTCTTATAATAATGTTCTCCTTCAACTTTGCTGTAGCATTTGGTTTTGCAATTGAACTTGCAAAGTACTATCTAAAATTGCTTCTCAATCAACCCCTTACCACAGATATTTACATATACTCTATGCAAACAATGACATTTGTGATTCTTGGAGCACTTATCTCCTCAGCAGTAGGATATATTTACATGAGATATCATTTTAAGATATTAGGAAATATAGTTGGAAGAGTCGTTGAAAAGAATCCAAAATTATTTCGTAAACAAGAAAAAGCGAAAGAAGAAATACTTGAACTTATAAAGAAAGGTGAAAGTGAGAAACTAGAATTTAAATCAACCTTCAGAACAAATCTTTACACAAATGAAATAGACAGAAAAATAGAATATTCTGTTCTAAAGACAATAATTGCATTTATGAACTCCAACGGAGGAACCTTATTAATAGGAGTAAATGATTCAGGAGAAATAATCGGCACAGAAAAGGATAAATTTGAAAGCAAGGATAATTACTCTCTCCACCTTACAAATTTAATAAGAACAAAAATTGGGAAAAAGTTTTTCCCTTTGGTAAATTTCAGATTTACTGAAATAGACAATAAATATGTTCTAATATTAGAATGTGAAAAAAGTAAATATCCAGTATTCATACACTCCCTCGCAGATGAGGAAGAATTCTACATAAGAGCTGGACCCTCAAGCGTCCAGATAAAAGGAAGCGAACTTGTGGAGTACATTGAAAAAAATTTCAGAAAGAAAAATTAAAAATATATCTTATTTTTTTATAAAATATATTATCTTTTCGTGTTTATTTTTATTTTTTATGCAATCGTTTTTTATCTCTGAAAAATACTTTTTTATCTTTACAGGATTTTCATTC
>Ga0182019_10000839_pt1 | contig 15210 bp, 10 predicted proteins | sample 812E2MmetaG_FD_120483 | JGI IMG/M metagenome (GOLD analysis project Ga0182019, IMG submission 120483) | Permafrost microbial communities from Stordalen Mire, Sweden - 812E2M metaG | ecosystem: Environmental > Terrestrial > Soil > Wetlands > Permafrost | place: Sweden: Stordalen | collected...
CGAAAGCCACGTCCGGGGAACGCTGAACGGCGGCGGCAATACGATCCACGCGCACACATCGGGGGGGGACGTCCGCTTCCGTTCTGCGGACTGACTGAACTTCCTGTCATTAGCAGTGGCGCAGGAGGCGCCACTGAGCCTCCCGTCACTGCGCGCGTGATCCTTCATTACCGAGTGGCTGTCATCGCAATGACAATTTGAATTGCATCGCCCCCGTCATTGCAAGTGGTTGTCATTGCGAGACTGTCATTGCGAGCGGAACGAAGCAATCCAGACCCCACGAGCCAACCGGGTATCCACCGGCCTCTTCTAGAACGAGCTCCTCTTCAATCCCGCGAGGAACGCCCCGATTCGGTCCTGGACCCGCCTGTACTCGCGGGCCCGCAGGGGGAAGTTCTGCATCAAAATTGAAAAAGCGAGCTCCTCCCCGTCAGCGGTCGTGACGTATCCGGAGAGGGAGGAGACCCCTTCGAGGGTCCCTGTCTTGGCCCGGAGATTCCCCTGTGCCGGGGTCCCCCGCATGCGCGTCGACACGGTGCCGCTGACGCCGGCGACAGGGAGTGTCTGGTACCAGGTCCGGAATATGTCCGTCCGTGTCCGCATCGCCCCAAGGAGCGTGGTGACCGCCTCGGCGGAAGTCAGGTCATACCGTGAAACGCCGGAGCCGTCAGCGATCACCGTGCGCATCGTGTCGATGCCGATCCCCGCAAGAAACCGCTTTACCACAGCCGCCCCCGCGGCAGCAGACCCCGGAATCCCCGTCTTTTCGGCCGCCATGGTCTTGAGAACATTTTCCGCAGAGAGATTGTCGCTGGTGAGATTCATGTACGTGAGGACCGAATCGAGCCTGTGCTCGCGCCGGGCGATCTCCGGCGTGCCGTGCGGCACCGTGTCGAGGAGCATCCCGTTGCACCGGAGTCCCCGTGCCTCGAGTTTTTCGCGAAGGACCGTGAGAGCGTACCAGTGAGGGTCGGCGATGCTCAGCGTGGCGTCGATGAGGGTATCCCGTGGGGATATCGACCCCTTCACGGCGATCGAGTTCAGGTGCTCCCGCCAGTTTCTTGATACCTCAATTGTGCTCCTGGACCCCGCCGAATCTGTCGTCGCCGCGTTTTCGACCTGCACGTACGACGTGGGGGGGTCCACTTCCACGCGGGCAGAATCCCCCGGTCCCCTTCCGGGGCGCACGAGTACCCGCACAGTGTTCCCGTTGAGAGAAAGGGGGGAAATGAACATCGCGGTGGGATCCGGTTCGTCATCCCAGGTCCAGCCCGACCCCCGCGTAAGATCGTCGAACATCGACAGGTCCCCGGCCACGGTCCAGGAGGAATTCAGTGATACAGCATTCCTGATCGCAGAAGCGAGTGTGTCGAGGTCTCTCGTCGTCAGCATTGGATCGCCCGAGCCCCGGACGATGATCCGCGGGGGAGCCGACGTATCCATATAAACGCGTGTCCGGAAGAGGTATCCCGCTCCGAGCTCGCTCAGCGCGCATGCGGATGTGAAGAGTTTCTGGTTGGAGGCGGGGGTGAGTGCGAGTCTTCCGTTCAGGTCGTACAGCGTTTCCCCCTCAGTGAGCGAAATGATTCTTATGGCGGCGTTGGAGGGGGGGAACAGCGTGTCCGGCAGGAACGCATCGAGCGCGCGTTTCAGCCCCGGGTACGGCGACACGCTCGGGATTCGCACCGATGATTCGTGCCGGGCTCTCTGCGGCGCGATCCCGGGAGCACAGCCTGAAAGAAGGAGAAGCAAAAGCGCGGCGGAAAGACATTTCATCCTTGCAGTTTATGCGATTTAAGCTGAAAAGCAAATATTGATTGCAACGCGTTTTCTCTCTATATTACACAGTATTTCCAGTTCCCAACCATACACCGGTGAGTGATGCTTGGCGTTTTGAACAAGATATTCGGCAGCAAGCACGAAAAGGACGTCAGGGCTCTCCGTCCCTTCGTGGACGAGATCAACGTCCTGTACGAGGAGTACGGCAAACTCTCTGACGACGAGCTCCGCGCCAAAACGGGTGAATTCCGCGCCCGCATACAGGAGGCGCTGAAGGAGACGGATGAGGCGCTTGTAGTGAAGCGCGCGGAGCTGCAGAAGGACGCGGACCCTCCCGTGCGGGAAGGGATCATGGATGAAATTGCAGCTCTGGAGAAGGAAAGGGATGAGATCACGTCCCAGATGCTCGAGGAGCTTCTTCCGGAGGCGTTTGCGGCGGTCAAAGACGCCTGCCGGCGGCTGGTCGGGACTTCGTTCGATCTTCTCGGGAATGTCTCCCTTTGGGACATGGTCCCGTTCGACGTCCAGCTCATCGGCGGCATGGTGCTCCATCAGGGGAAGATTGCTGAGATGACCACGGGTGAAGGGAAGACGCTCGTGGCGACAATGCCGGTGTACCTTAACGCGCTTCCCGGTCGGGGGGTGCACCTCGTCACGGTCAACGATTATCTGGCAAAGCGTGACAGCGTCTGGATGGGGAAGGTGTACGAGTATCTCGGCCTGACCGTCGGGTGCATTCAGAACTCCATGGACTCGTTCCAGCGGAGGAAAGAATATGGCTGCGACATCACCTACGGTACGAACAATGAATTCGGCTTCGATTACCTCCGCGACAACATGGTTGTGGACAAGGCCGACCTGGTCCAGCGGGAGTATTATTATGCGATCGTCGACGAAGTCGATTCCGTCCTCATCGACGAGGCCCGGACTCCACTGATCATCAGCGGTCCCACCAAGAGCGAAGACCACAAATTCAACGAGATGAAATCCCCCGTTGAGCGGATCGTTGCCGCCCAGCGGAATTTCGTCTCGAAAATCGTCGCAGACGCCGAAAAGCTCGTTGCTGACGGGAAGGAACAGGAGGCGGGCGTTCTCCTGCTCCGGGCATTCCACGGGCTCCCGAAGCACCCGAAGCTGATGAAGCTCATGTCGGATCCGTCGAACAAAAAGCTCGTCCAGCAAACGGAAAACGAATACATGCGCGACCAGAGCCGCCGTATGAACGAAATCGACGACGAGCTCTACTACGCTATCGACGAGAAGAACCACCAGATCAACCTCACCGAAAAGGGGCGCGAATACCTGACCCCTATCGTCGGAGACAGGGACTTCTTCGTCCTTCCCGATCTCGGGACCGAACACAGCGTCATCGAAAACGACGCGTCCCTCTCGAAGGAGGATGTGCTCCGCCGGAAAGATGAGGTCAACCTCCTCTATTCCGAACGGAGTGACAGGATCCACACGGTATCGCAGCTCCTGCGGGCCTATTCCCTGTATTCCAAGGACGACGAATACGTCGTGACCGACGACGGGAAGGTGCAGATCGTCGACGAGTTTACGGGGAGGCTCCTTCCCGGCAGGCGGTATTCCGACGGCCTGCATCAGGCAATCGAGGCGAAAGAAGGCGTGAAGGTCGAGCGCGACATGCAGACGCTTGCCACGATCACGCTGCAGAACTACTTCCGATTGTACAAGAAGCTGGCGGGGATGACCGGCACGGCGGAGACTGAGGCCGGGGAATTTTTCGACATCTACAAGCTCGACGTGGTTGTGGTGCCGACAAACAAAGACATGATCCGCGACGATATCAACGACGTCATCTACAAGACCAAGCGGGAAAAGTACAATGCGGTCATCGAAGAGATCGAAAAGATGCGGACGGAAAACCGTCCGGTCCTCGTCGGCACGACGAGCGTGGACGTCTCCGAAACGATCAGCCGCATGCTGAAGCGGAAAAACATTCCCCACAACGTCCTCAACGCCAAACAGCATCAGCGGGAAGCGGAGATCGTGTCCCATGCGGGGCTCCCGGGCGTGATCACGATTGCGACGAACATGGCGGGCCGGGGAACGGACATCAAGCTCGGACCCGGCGTACGGGATGCGGGGGGGCTGCACATCGTCGGGACGGAACGTCACGAAGCACGTCGCATCGACCGGCAGCTTCGCGGGCGTTCGGGGAGGCAGGGGGACCCGGGATCGTCACTGTTTTTCCTGTCGCTGGAGGATGACCTGATGCGGCTCTTTGGCAGCGACCGCATTGCGTCGATAATGGAAAGGATGGGCCTGAAGGAAGGTGAGGTCATCCAGCACTCGATGATCACACGCTCCGTCGAGCGCGCGCAGCGTAAGGTTGAGGAAAACAACTACGGGATCAGGAAGCGCCTCCTGGAGTACGACAACGTCATGAACCAGCAACGCGAAGTGATCTATGTGCGCAGGAGGAACGCGCTGCTGGGTGAGCGGCTGAAGGACGAGGTCCTGGATCTCGTCGATACGTTCGCAGCGAAGGCGGTGGAGAGGCACTACGAGGAAGCGGACATCGCGGGGCTTCAGGAGGAGCTCAGGACGCAGCTCCTCCTCGACATGAATTTCACCCCCGAGGAGTTCCATGCAAAGGGGCCGGACGGGCTGAAGGCCGCGATCAATGCCGCTGCGGCGGATTTCTACAAGAGAAAAGAAGAGCGTCTCGGCACGGAGATCATGGGGCGGATAGAGAAGATGGTGGTACTCCAGGTGATCGACGAGAAGTGGAAGGATCATCTCCGCGAGATGGACGATCTGAAGGAAGGGATTCACCTGCGGGCATACGGTCAGAAAGACCCGCTCGTGGAATACAAGACCGAAGGGTTCCGGATGTTCATGGAGCTTATCGACCTGATCGACACCGAGATCGTGACCACCGTCTTCAGGCTGTTCCCCGCCCAGGCGCAGGAACTCCCCATCCGGGGGCCGCAGCGCCCGCCGCAGGCTGTCCGGACGACGCACGATTCGGCTGTCGGTATGGGCTTTCAGGCCAACCGCGAGCCTGTGCCGGGGGCTGCGGGAGGGGATCCGGCGCGGGGAGAGAAACCCCAGCCGGTGCGTGTGGCCGAGAAAGTCGGACGAAACGATCCGTGCCCCTGCGGGAGCGGAAAAAAATACAAACAGTGTCACGGGAGGTAGGGAAGGCTGCCATGAAAAAAATCGAAGCCATCATCCGCCCGTTCAGGATCGACGACGTGCGCGAAGCGCTCGCGGAGATCGGCGTCAAAGGGATGACTCTCACCGAAGTCAAGGGCTACGGCCGCCAGAAAGGGCATACCGAGCTCTACCGGGGGTCGGAATACCAGATTGATTTTCTCCCGAAGATCAAGCTGGAGGTCATTGTCTCCGACAAGACGCTCGACAAGGTCGTGGACACGATCATCAAAGCCGCCAAGACCGGTCAGGTGGGCGATGGGAAAATATTCGTTTATCCTGTGGAGGATGTCATCCGCGTTCGCACCGGCGAAAGCGGAGAGGAGGCTCTGTAACAGGGGCGCGCGAGCTCATGACGCCGGACGAGGGCTCGGGCCCTCCCATACCGCCCCTCTTCCGGTGCGGGTATGTTGCCATTATCGGTGAGCCGAACGTCGGCAAATCCACGCTGATGAACGGGCTCCTGCAACAGAAGATATCAATCGTCACGAAGAAGCCGCAGACGACCCGTCACAAGATCCTCGGCATACTGACAACCCCCGCCTACCAGGCCGTGTTCCTCGATACGCCTGGAATAATACAGCCCCGCTATGCCCTGCACGAAGCGATGATGGAATCCGCGGCATCGGCTGTCAGCGACGCCGACCTGATACTTTTTATGGTGGATGCTTCAAGGCCTGCTGCAGGGGGGGATTCCCCCGAAGATGCGATTCTGGCGCAGCTGGCCGCGTCGGCCAGGCCCGTCTATCTTGTCCTGAACAAGGTCGATATTGTCGACAAGGGGCTGCTCCTTCCTCTCATCGACCGGTACTCCCGGCGGCATCCGTTCCGGGAGATATTCCCCGTGTCTGCACTCACACTCGAGGGAACCGGCGGGCTGATGGCGAGCGTCTCATCCGAGCTCCCCGTCCATCCGCCTCTTTATCCCGCGGATATTGTCAGCGAGAGCAGCGAGCGCTTCTTTGTCGCAGAGATCATACGGGAGAAGATATTTATCAGGTGCCAGGAAGAGGTCCCGTACTCGACAACAGTTGAGATCACGGAGTTCATCGAGCGCGGGGCGGCCGCGGAAGCCGAACCCCCGAAAGACAGGAAACCGGTGAAGTGGTTCATCAGCGCGGATATCTATGTCGAGCGGGACTCCCAGAAAGGAATATTGATCGGGAAAAAAGGGGGGATGTTGAAAGAGATCGGGGAAAATGCCCGCCGGGATATTGAGCGGTTCCTCGGTCACCAGGTGTTCCTCGATCTGCACGTCAGGGTCCGTGCGGGATGGCGCGGAGACAGGGAATGGATCCAGCGGCTCGGGTACAGGTGATGACAGCGGGGAGGGGATGATTGATGAGAATGGGACGTCGCCTGACGTGCATGGCACTGTGGGGGATCCTCGGCGTCAGTGCGGGCGCCGGACAGACCAGCCGGCAGGCCTTCGAGAAACAGGGGGGTTTCATCGGGCCGGACGCCGGGCTCTCGTTTGCACGACGCCACCAGGACATACACGCCGCCCCTTCCAACCCCGCCTTCGATGTCCTCAGCTACAGGCTCGACCTCTCCCTTGCGATGGTGAACGAGGACTTCGCCGGCCGGAACCAGATTGCGCTCGTGATGAAGTTGCCCGCCGACTCTCTGGTTCTATATCAGCTCAAGCTCACGATCGATTCGATCAGTGTCAACGGGGTGCAGAGGCCATACACGACGAACGACGCGGATGAACGGTTCACCGTCCGTCTCGATTCGACGCACAGGGCAGGGGACACGCTCCGGCTGATCGTGGCGTACCGCCGGCTCCCCGGGATCCCCCGCCTGACCGACAGGCTCGGGTACTACTACTTTCACGACACGATCCCGGGGCTCCCCGCAAACCTGGGATACACGATGTCCGAGCCGGGCGACGCGCGCTGCTGGATGCCCTGCTACGACGAGCCATGGGAGAAAGCCACCGCCGAAATCAGCGTGACGGTGCCGCAGGGGTACGTCGCCGCTTCCAACGGGAGGCTTTTTGGAACAACGCTGAACGGCGACGGGACTGTCACCTGGCACTGGAAAGAAGGTCATCAGATTGCGACATATCTGATGTGCGCGACAGTCTCGAAATTCACAGTCCCTGTGTCCACTCTCGCCCGCGGGCCGGGTGACGTGATACCTGTCGAGTACTTCGTCTGGCCCCGGGACTCCGCCGTGACCGCGGCGTACATACCGACCGTCAAGCAGATGATCACAAACCTGGGGAATCTTTACGGGCCGTACCCCTGGGACAAATATGGCATGTCTTCAGTGACCCCCTTCGCCTACGGCGGGATGGAGCATCAGACGATCACCACAATTCACGAGGCACTCCAGACGAACCAGGACGTTGTTGTGCATGAGCTCGCCCATCAGTGGTGGGGGGACCTCGTCACATGCGGCTCCTGGCCGGACATATGGCTCAACGAGAGCTTCGCCACCTACAGTGAGGCGCTCTGGAGAGAGACACTTGGCGGGCCCGTTGCTCTGCGGGAACTCATGAACGGGATGCTGGGTTTCGGAAACGGCTCGTGGACCGGGGCGGTGTACAATCCGGAAGGGCAGGGACTCTATCTCTTTTCCGACGTCGTCTATTCGAAGGGCGCCTGGGTCCTGCACACACTCCGCGGTGCGATCGGAGACTCTGCGTTTTTCCGTTCCCTCCGGATGTGGCGCCAGCTCTACTCTGAAAAGAGCGCGGTGACAGCCGACTTCCAGTCAGCCGTGGAATCGGTAATGGGGAGGGACATGAGCTGGTTCTTCGATGAGTGGATATACGGTCCCGGGTGGCCGGTCTACTCGATTGCATCCGACTGGGAGAATGGCACGCTCAGTCTCCGCATCGCACAACAGCAGGATCAAGGGTGGCCGACGTACGCCATGCCCCTCCAGATCCGTGTCTACACGGGGACCCGCGACACGACGCTGACCGTCCGGGACAGCCTCCGGACCGAAGATTTCAGATTCGCATTCTCCACCAGGCCTGACAGCGTCCAGTTGGATCCGGATGGATGGGTCCTGTATCGGGCGGGGACACCGATCAGCCCTCCGTTCGGAACGGGCACCCCCCTCTCGTTTTCGCTCCGGCAAAATTATCCGAATCCCTTCAACACCTCATCGACGATCAGCTACATTGTTCCGGGCATCGTCTCCGGGACCGATGCACCGTCGGGGGTGAACCTCACGGTCTTTGATCTGCTCGGCCGCAGAGTGGCCACGCTGGTGGACGAACGCCAGTCCCCCGGGGAATACCTCGTCCGGTTCGACGGGTCCGTCAGGGCGTCGGGAGTGTACTTTTATCGCCTTGAGATTCAGGGGGGCGGGGGGACGGCAACCGCGGTTCGGAAAATGGTCCTGGTCAAGTGACGGCCATGCTCCCCTCCTCCATGAATATCCGAATTACACGGGAGGACGTCGCACTCCCCGAAAAACTCGAAAACCTTCCGGCCGCTCCCGGTGTCTACCAGCACAAAGACGGCGCGGGAAAGGTCCTGTATGTCGGGAAGGCGAAAAACCTCCGGAACCGGGTCCGCCAGTACTTCCAGAAATCCCGCTCGGTCGGCCCCCGCATCGAGCAGATGCTGCTGAAGGCGACCGACCTCGAGGTGATAGTGACCGACTCCGAGGTCGAGGCGCTGATACTGGAAGCCAACCTGATCAAGAAATTCAGGCCAAGGTATAACGTCAGCCTCAAGGACGACAAGAGTTACCCCTACATCGTCATCACCGGGGAGCCGTACCCGCGCGTCTTCATCACCCGTCAGATCCGCCGGGACGGTTCCCGTTATTTCGGCCCCTACACGGATGTGAAAAACGTCCGCTCCGCACTCAAGGCGATACGGGACATCTTCATGATCCGGAGCTGCAACTTCCTTATCGACGCCGAGGCGATCAGGAAGAAGAAGTTCAAGGTCTGCCTCGACTACCATATCAAGAAGTGCGAGGGACCGTGCGAAGGGCTCGTCCCTCTGGAGAAGTACAACGGCATGATCGATCAGGTGGCCTCGCTCCTCCGGGGGAAGACCGGCTCGCTCATCCGCTTGCTCCGGGCGGACATGGACCGGCAGTCCGCCGCCCGCCGTTACGAAGAAGCGGCCATCATCCGGGACAGGATCAAGGGGCTCGAGGCATACAGCGAGAAGCAGAAGGCGGTCGATCTTGATGCAACCGACAGGGACATCATCGCGTTTTCCGCCGACGGTGATGACGCCTGCGGCGTGATATTCAAGGTGCGCGACGGGAAGATGGTGGGGCGCCAGCATTATTATCTGGGGAACGTCGAAGGGAAGCAGGAAGGGGAGATACTTGAGACTCTGGTGCAGCAGTACTATCTGGAAGCGAACGACATACCGAGGGAGGTTGTCGTACAGACAGCTCTGGACGATGCGGAAGCAATCACGCGCTGGCTGGGGGAGAAGCGGGGGGAGACTGTGTCGATCGTTGTCCCCGAGTCGGGTGAAGAGGCGAAACTTGTGCGCCTGACGAAGAGCAACGCCCGTTTCCTCCTTGACGAGTTGAAGATCCAGAAGATGAAACGCGCGGACTATGTTCCGCATCCCCTTGTCGCCCTCCAGAAGGATCTCCGGCTGGAGCGGATCCCGCGCAGGATCGAATGCTTCGACAACTCGAACATACAGGGGAGCGATCCGGTCGCCTCCATGGTGGTGTTCGTCGACGGGAAGCCGCGGAAGAGCGAATACCGCAAGTTCAAGATCCAGTCCGTGGCGGGTCCCGATGATTTCGCGAGCATGCGCGAGATCATCGAGCGGCGCTACACCCGCGTCCTGGAAGAGCAGGGGGATCTCCCCGATCTGATCGTCGTGGACGGGGGGAAAGGGCAGCTCTCAAGTGCAGTGGAGGTGCTGCAGAAGCTGGGAATCGGCGGCCAGCCGGTGATCGGACTCGCCAAACGGCTTGAAGAAGTGTTCCTCCCCGGGCGCAGCGAGCCCGAGCTCATAGCGAAGACCTCGTCCGGTCTCCGGCTCCTCCAGCAGGTGCGCGATGAGGCCCACCGTTTTGCGATCACGTTTCACAGGACGCTCCGTGCCAGGCGGACACTGCAGACGGAACTGGACCTGATCGAAGGGGTGGGGAAAAAGCGGGCGAAGGAGCTCCTGGAAGCCTTCGGGTCGGTCCAGGGGGTGAAATTTGCGACGAGCCAGCAGCTGGGGGAGGTGGTGGGAGAGAAGACCGCCTCGAAAATCCTGCAGTATTTCTCCTCAGGGGAGTAGCCTGCAGGCGCGCTTGATTGTTTGTGGTTTGAATTGTATGTTCTTATAACAATGAGTTAAAGTGCCCAAGCAACGCACCGGCCCGATATGATGAAAGATTTTACAGTCTACTATAATTTCAGGCTGCCGGACGGCTCTGAAACGGGCTTCCATCTACGCCTGGACCCTGAGACTCTGGAGCTTCGCGGGGGCACTCCTGCGGTGAGACCCGACTGGACGAACCTGGATTTTCATCAGTGTCCGAATTGTCCCCTGAACGTCGAGGAGCACCCCCATTGCCCGCTGGCTCTCCGGCTGGTGAATCTCGTTCAGAGGTTCGACGGACTTCTCTCGCATGAGAAAGTCGACCTGGAGGTTGTCACCGAGGAACGGACGATCACCCAAAAGACCACGGCCCAGAAAGGGATCAGTTCGCTGATGGGACTCGTCATCGCCGCGAGCGGGTGCCCGCACACCGCGCTTTTCCGCCCGATGGCAAGGTTTCACCTTCCTCTTGCGAGCAACGAGGAGACAGTCTACCGCGCAACCTCGATGTATCTCCTGGCGCAGTATTTTCTGAAGAAAGAAGCGGCCCCTTCGGACCCGGGACTGGACGGGCTAACCCGGATCTACGACAACATGCAGATCATCAACGTCGCCATCGCCGAGCGTCTTCGTGCAGCAACAACCACAGATTCCTCGGTGAACGCGATCGTTGTTCTTGATGTCTACGCGAAAACAGCGGAGCTTGTCATCGGAGGTTCTCTCGAGAGGATCCGGTACATCTTCGCACCTTATTTCCAGAACCCCCCCACGGGATCCTGATGGCACATCCGTTTCCGAGCCCCTTCTATCGATGGCTTGACTGCAAAGAACACTTCGGTTCCTGAACCCGCGTCATTTCTCCCTCCTTGCTGTTCGTAAATCCCCTTTCAACGTGTGTATCATGAATGCAATTCACACGGCTCCGTTGCGCGGAATGAACTCCCCGGGAGTCGAAACCCCAGACAACAAACCGAAAGGTGACTCCCATGACCTTGAAACGCATGTTCTGTTCCGTTCTGCTCGTAGTGCTCCTTCTGCTGGCCGCATTGCCTGCCGCTGAAGCCCAGCGTCCCTGCGCCGAAGCCCTGTCGCGTTGTGCCGGTGCCTGTAATCAGAAGTTCGGCAGCAGCTGGTTCTTCGGTTCGTTCATGACTCAGGGATGCGTGGAGGGCTGCGCGATCGGGTATGTCTGGTGCGCCTCGTCCAACTGAGCCCGTGAACATCGTGAGTGGATTTCTTGTCTTGCTCGTCTTGCTGGTTGCTTCCCCCGCGACCAAAGGGGTCGCGGGGGAGCGACCGCTCCGCAGCACGCGCACGCTGGGAACCGGCGGGGGCGCCATGCTGTATTCAGTCTCGGGCATTTCGGTTGACAGGCGGAGCAATGTCTATGTGACGGATCTGCTTGACTACTCAGTGAAGAAATTCGATACCAACGGTGCCTGCGTCGTAAAGGTGGGGCGTCGCGGCACCGGTCCGGGGGAATTCAGGTCTCCGGCCCTCTCGCTGGTGATCGGGGCGAGGCTCGTGGTGCTTCAAATGGAGGATCCGCGCATTCAGGTGTTTGACACGGGGCTCGTATTCCGGGGAGGATTCATCGTCCCGTGGGGGATGCCTGTCGACATCACGCCGGAGTGGCCACGGGGAATGGCTATTGCCCTCTACAGCGACAGTTCCCGCGGAATGGTCCTCAGATACGGGAGTCCGGAGGGGGGGACCCCCCGGCGCCTGCTTCTGGAGCCGACCGGGAAAAGGCATCCTCTCTATGCGGCGAGCAGGATCGCCGTCTGCCGCGACGGCACCCTCGTGGTCGCATATCTTTTCATGAACCGGGTGGAGCTCTATAGCCGGGAGGGGGGACTCAGGCGGCGGTTCTCTGTCGGAGGCATGGTTAGCGGAGAGGAGGAGGACGATCGGCAGGTCCCTGAAAAAACATATTTCAGGAAAGTGCTCCTCGATGCGGGGGGGAACATACTTCTTCTCGGAGGGAACCAGGCGCCGCACCCGGGACGTGACATCTTTGTTTGCAGGAGGGATGGATCCTGCATTCGCACATTCGTTCTTCCCTGCAGGAGCCGCGTCATCGCCACGGGGGAGAGGAATACCATCTATGCGTCTGACGAGACGGGAACTCGCGTTGAGAGGTACACACTTCGATGATGGAGAAACCAGTGAGAATAGAGATGTTCAGATCCTGCCGTTCGTTTTCCGCCTTTGTTGCCCGGCTCGCCCTCGGTCTCGTGTTGGCGGCGGCATCGGTGTCAAAGGTCTTCACGTTCCATCCGTTTGCGATGAGTCTCTCCAGCCTGGCACATGTGCCGGATGAGCTTGCCAATCCCGCGGCCGCAGGGCTGATCGCTCTGGAATGCGGAACGGGTCTCCTGCTCCTCTCAGGGAAGTCCCTCCGGAGTGCCGCGTCGGCCGCACTGTTCCTCTTTGGTGCGTTCGCCGTGGTCCTCTCCACAGCGATCGTCCGGGGTGTCGATCTTCCGTGCAACTGTTTTGGAAGTTTCGGTCCGAGCCTTCCGATGAAGGAACAGGCACTCCTGGATCTCTTTCTCGCGGTCGTCGCTTTCTTTCTGATCATGGTCGATCCTGCAACAGAGCGGCGTGAGTTTTCCCTGCCAACAGGCATTGCCGCAATTGCGGCGATTCTCTGGGGGTCAACCCTGATCGCGTGGCCGCATCCGGACACAGCCGCCGGGAAAGAGACCCCGGTCCCGGCGTCTTTCTTGCCGGAGGAATCAGGGAACGCTTCCCGGGGTCCGGCCGTGATTCTTCTTGCCGATTTTGATGATTTTGGCTGCCAGCTCTGTCTCGATGATTTTCTCGCCTTCTGCGATTCCCTGAACAGTGCAAAGTACAGATCAGCCGCCAGCGTCCGACTCGTCGTACGCCGGGATTCGGCAAGAAGCGGCCCCGGCCAGGCCCGTATGCTTGAAGGATGGGCGGCCGGGAACCGGTACCTGTTCCCTGTTTCCGTGGACAGTGAGAGCCTCTTCGAACGCTCCGGCGTCGGAAAGACCTCCGCGATCGTGCTGGGACTCGACGGCCACCTTGTCGATATCGCGCACTTTCCGACCGGGATCTTGAAGAGAAACGAACTCCTGCATGCGATCGGCGGCTGATGCGCGGTGGCTGCCATGGAGAGGAGTGGAGACGGGGCCACGGACTGCATTTGCCCGCGGTTTCTCCTCTTTCGGGGCTACACGCGAATCGTACGATGCCTTCCTCCGGGCGTGCAGGAGGATCGGCCTCCGGTGCGAGACCGTCATCGCTTCAGAGGACCTGGTGCGAAAACCCGGGCTGCACCCGGGGAGTCGTCCGGTGGCGGTATTTCAGGATCTCCCGGCTGATTCCCCCCGCCTTTCGCTCCTGGCTCACCTGGTCGTCTTCCCAGCCTGGTATCACGGCGTCCCCCTCTGCTTTTTCTCGCGCGCAGAGCGAAGAGAGTATCCGGGGAAGAGCATCCGTGCCGAGTCCCTCCACACGGACCTTGACGCGATAATGGCATATCTCCGGAGAGAGCAGCTGACCCGGATACTGGAGTTGTGCGAAGACCGGGCGGAGCGCCGGTCTGTCCCGGTCCGTCCGCACCCAACCCCTTCCCCGTACGCGACCCCGCTCGATCACGATCTGGACCGGTCCCAGTCTGACGCCGCGGGGCATGGCACGGGGCCGATCCGGGTCCTCGCCCCCGCAGGTTCCGGAAAGACCAAGACGCTCGTCAATAGAGTGTGCAATCTGGTGAACACGGGAGTTGTTCCTGAAAGCATACTCCCTCTCGCCTTCAACAGGAAAGCGGCGGCGGAGATGAACAAACGGCTCGAGGAGAAGCACCTCGGCCGTGTGCGGGCGAGGACTCTTCATTCTCTCGGGTATGAAATCGTCAGGTCGGGGAGCCGGCTCGTCTTCGACGCCGGGACCGAACCCGGGCTGACCCGCACATTGCTGAAAGAGGCATTGCTGCTGCTTGACGCAGGACCTCCTCTGACAGCGGAGGATCCCTTCGAACGCTCTCTGAGACTCCTCAGCTCGGCAAAGATGGACCTTCTCCCGGCGGACCGGATGACGCTGAATATGAGCGGATCAGCCGCGCCGTTTAATCCTGTGTTCACTCGATTTCTGGAACTGCAGGAAGAGCGTGGGTTCATGAGCTACGATGATATGATCTACTTTGCGGTGCGGATACTCCTCGACAACGATGCATTGCGGAGGCGATACCAGGATGATTTCAAGTACCTTCTTGTCGATGAGTTCCAGGATCTGAACCGGGCTCAGATTCTGCTTCTTCAGATCCTGGCCCTCCCTGAAAATAACCTCTTCATCGTTGGGGACGACGACCAGATGATCTACGGGTGGCGGGGGGCGACAGTCCGGGGGATAATCGACTTCCCCCGCGTGCACTCCTGCGCACGGAAGTGCGCCCTGTCGACAAACTACCGGTCATCGGTGAGGATTGTCGCGCACGCAGGCTGGCTCATCCAGCGGAACAGAGATCGCGTCCCGAAATCCGTGGTTCCTCGCCCCGGGGCTCCACCCGGAGAGTTCGAAATCATCCTGGGCACAGGGTTGTGGGAGCAGGCGCAATCAGCGGCAGAATGGATCAGGAAGAAGAGCGAAACCGGCGGCTCACATTGGCGGGAAACCGCCGTGCTCTTCCGCTACAACGCGCTTCAGTTTATCGCGGCACTGGCGCTCGACAGGAAGAATATCCCTCACACGCATGTCGAGGGGGGCCGTCTCTTTGACTCCCGCGCCGGGAGGGATGTCGCAGCCTGGTTGAACGTATTGCTCTTCCCCGGTTCAGCGGGACAGGAGGACCTGGAGAGGATTCTCAAAAGGCCGGCGAGACTGCTCCGGCGGAGTCTGATAGAGCGTCTGGAGTGCTGGAGCGACCTGGAGATGCTCCCCGGGACCGGAGCGTTAACCGGAGACGAAGAAGCAGCCCTGCGGGAGTTTTTCGTTCAAGTCAGGAACTTCCGCCTCCGGGCTC
>Ga0182019_10000840_pt1 | contig 15196 bp, 20 predicted proteins | sample 812E2MmetaG_FD_120483 | JGI IMG/M metagenome (GOLD analysis project Ga0182019, IMG submission 120483) | Permafrost microbial communities from Stordalen Mire, Sweden - 812E2M metaG | ecosystem: Environmental > Terrestrial > Soil > Wetlands > Permafrost | place: Sweden: Stordalen | collected...
ATTTTCCCGCGGAATGGCGACCGAGGAACCGGTTCCTAAAAAGGTGATTTGCATAATCAATGATTTAATTATAAAATATATGTGAATTTTAGTCATTTTTACCCTTATCAGGGAAAAATATGAAGAATCTATTCAAGTCTAAGTACGCGAAAACGGTCATTGTCGTCGCCGTGATCGCCGTGATCGCCATATTTATGGCGCTCACCGCGCCCCAGCCCGGCGCCAAACAAACAGCCGCGAATATGAACAACGCACAGGCGGTTCCGGCGGGAACAAACCAAAACGCCAATGCGCCGATAAACGCTTCCGAGACGGGAACGACCGCGAAAAAGACGGCCAAACCCGTCAGCTTCACGCTTAAGAATACGCCGCATTTTGTCTCATCGACGATCGCGAATAACGCGACGCTTTCGCAAATGCCGGGGACCTTAACGCTGTCTTTCAACGCCTCGATCAATAAAACCACCGGCTCTTATATCTACGTTAAAAAGAACGACATCACGTCCGTGACCCGCGGCCAAAGCTTCGTCGACGACACGCTTCATACTTTGTCGGTTAACCTGAACCAAACGGTCGAGAGCGGCGACTACTACGTTTACTACGTCGCCTGCTTCGCCGACACGGGCTGCAAGGACGGCCGCTTCGGATTTCATCTGAAGTTGCCGCAATAATTCGTTCGAAACTACCTTCTGCCCCCTCTTCCCCAAAGAGGGGGTTTTGATTTTACGCCTCTTGACCGATAACGGCGTTTGTCTTAATATCCACTGATAAATCATCCGCCCCTTGGCGTTTGTTTTATTGCTGTTCGATAACAGAAACCACCATTGCGGAGGGAACGATGGAAGAAAGAACGATTGCGCACGTACCCGGCGACGGGGCGGCGCCCGAGATGATGAAGGTCGCCCGCGAAGTCGCGGTAAAGGCGGCCAGACACGACGGCATCAACCTGGTCTTTGAAGAAACCCCGGCCGGCTGGAGCGCCTTCGAAAAATTCGGCGACACCATGCCGGCGTCCTCGCTCAAGCGGATCAGGGAACTGGGCATCGTCTTCTTCGGCGGTGTCGGCAGTCCCTTGCTCGACGACGCGCTGGGCAAAGCTCATCCCGGCATGAAGCCGGAGACGCATTGTCTCCTGAAGATCAGAGACACACTCGGCCTGCTCGTTAACAAACGTCCCGTGATCATCACCGAAGAACTCAAGCGGCTGACGCGGTTGAAGATCGGGAAATTGCCGCCCGGCGGCATTCACCAGATCTGGCTGCGCTTCCTGAAGCAGGATACCTACTTCGGCACTGCCGACCTCATTCATCTGGTCCCGCCGGAGATAGCCGCGCTGATCGGCCTAAAGCTGAAGCCGGACGTGACCGGCGACGAAGAGCGGGTCGTCGAGTTCGCCTACTACAGCAAAGCCGAACTCGAAAAGTATTTCCGCGCGGCTTTCAAGCTCGCAAAGTCGCTGGGCCTCCCGGTCATCTCCGGGGACAAAGCCAACATCATGGCCCGCTACGCCTACTGGCGGATCATCATGCAGCGCATCCATGACGAGGAATTCCCGGATGTTCCGCTCACCCATCAGCTCGTGGATTCGCTGAACGGCCTACTGTTCAGCCCCGAGCGCCTGCACGCGGTCATCGTCTGCGGCAACGAGCAAGGCGACACGGCCACGGACGGCGCGAACGCCATCTTCAAGGAGCTGGGGCTCATGTTCTCGTCATCCGTGAACGTCGACACCGGCGAAGCCATGTTCGAAAGCGGCGCCGGAACCGCTTACACGCTGGCCGGCTCGGACGTCGCGAACCCGATTGGCCGGATCCGAACCGCCGGCCTCATGCTCGAACACGTCGGCGCACCGAACGGCGCCAAGGCCATCGACGAGATCTTCTTCGAACTCGTCCGCGAAGGATACCGCACCTGTGATATCTTCGACCCGGACGAGGACGATCCCGGAAAACTCGTCGGAACGGCGGGCATGGGAGGGCTCTTCCTCGCGCGCCTGTAGCGACAACCGGGAAATATTCTTTCCTAGTTGTCCGATCGGACACCTGAGAAAGGATCGAGACGATACGACGAACCCGGCGGTGGAAACACTGCCGGGCTTTTTTCTCCCCTATCTATTAATGCTCAACGGACGTATGATGTTCATGTCGAACATTTATTAAAAAAATAATCATTTTTTAAACAAATATATGCTTTGGACAATTTTCTTCATTCTTTTCATCCTCTGGCTCTTGGGCCTGATCACCTCGTACACTTTCGGCGGGTTCATCCACATCCTGCTCGTCCTCGCGATCATCGTTTTGATCGTGCGTTTATTCCGCGGGAGATAGTAAATAAAAAACCACCCCGTTGAATGCCGGGGCGGTTTTTTATTTTGACGGAATGAATTTTGGAGATCCAACCGTAAAAATATCTTACGATGAATATTCTCCGCTCGTAAACTCGTTCAACGCGCCGCGCATATAATATTCAACGGGCGCGAAATCGTCGGTCAGGACGGGCGCGTCTTCAGCCACCGGTTTCGTCCAACGATGTTGCAAATATCCGTTAAGCTCCGGGTTCGCGTCCGTAAAAACGGCCGGGCGGTCCGATTTTATCGCAACGAGCATTATGTTTTGCAGGATCTCCGGCGAATCGGGGCGGCTGACCGGAAAGATGTAAACCTGCGGGAAGACCGTTTTGTAGGTCGCGTATTCGGCGCGCACAAAACGGCCGTCCGGACCGTCGATGGAACCAATGATGTTCGCGATCACCACGCCTCCGTCGTTAAGCGCGGCATACCGCCGCGCGACCGCCTCTTTGGTCGAGAGGTCGAACGGGGTCATGAGCGACGAATTGAAAGCGTCGTCAAAGATCGCGTCGTACCGGGTCCGGTTGCCGTTCAAAAACGTCCTGGCGTCTTCGGTCTTGATCGTCAGGCGCGGATCGTCTTTCAAGTTAAAATATTTTTTTGCCGCCTCGGTCACGGCCGGATCCAATTCCACCACGTCCAAGGCGGCACCGAGGTTGTTCTTAAGAAAATCTTTGGGGTAAGAATAAGCCCCGCCGCCGATCATGAGCGCTCTCCTCGGCGACGGATCGAAATGACCGGCCAACCGGTAATATTTGGTGTAATCCCAGACCAACCCGTCGTCGCCCGACGTGAACATGGAAGCTTGCGGGGTTAGATCATCAAAACCCATGTTCAAAATATCCCGTCCCGACGACTGTTGGACGCTCGGATAAACGCTGATCTCGTTATATTGAGATTCAACCCTGATCATTCCCGCTGCCCGTTCGCCCAGAACCTTCGCCCAATTCAAAAGGAAAGCGGTTACGATCAAAACGATCGCGACGATGCTCTTTAACGCCAAAAACTTTTTTGTGAAACAAAGCGACAGGGCGGCCAAGACCGCCGCCAAAACGAGAATAAGGTCGGCCGTTCCGAAAAACGGGATCAAAAAATATCCGGCCAAGAACGTCCCGAGAATGCTTCCGGCCGTGGAAACGGCGTAAAGGTTTCCGACGGTCGAACCGGATCTTTCGAGACATGACAGCTTCAGCCGGACGGCGTACGGCGAAACCATGCCGAGCAAAACGCTCGTCGGCGTAAAAACGATCAAAGACGCGATGAGCGTCCTCACCTCGATCGGCAAAGGGCCGATCGCAAAAAACGACGGGACCGCGTCTTTGACCAAAAATGCCCAGAGAACGCTAAGACTTGAAAAGTAAATTATCGCCGAATACCTTTCCGGGTCGAGATGCTTGTCCGCGAGGCGCCCGCCCAGCCAATATCCGACGCTCAGGCTTCCGAGGATTACGCCGATGATGCTTGTCCAAACGTAGATCGAGATCCCGAAATACGGCGCCATGATCCGCGAACCGACAAGCTCGAAGATCATCACGACCGCTCCGCAAACGAAAACGCTGACGCTCAAGGCGGTGATACCGGTTCTCGCGCAATAAAATTTGATCGGCTTCATATCGGCAAATAACTATCGACCGGGAACGAATTTGATGGAAAGCGAATTGACGCAGTGGCGCGTATCCTTCGGCGTCATCTGCTCGCCCAAAAAGACATGGCCCAAATGCGCGCCGCAGTTGGAACAAATTATTTCCGTTCGCCGCCCGTCGGCATCAGGTTGGCGCTTGACCGCGCCCGGGATCTCGTCGTCAAAACTCGGCCAGCCGCAATGCGCGTCAAATTTGTCGACGGACCTGTAGAGCGGCGCGTTGCACCGTCGGCAGACGTATGTTCCGTTCGCGAAAAAATTATCGTACTCCCCGCTCCCCGGCGGTTCGGTCCCTTTATTAACTATGATATTCTCTTCTTCGGGCGTGAGTTTGTTGTATTCGGGCATAAATATAATTTATTTCTTACGCGCCATGAGCCAATCTGGAACGGGGACGAATGTTGTTAATTTACAATTGTTAATTTCATCCTCGGAAATATCATAATACGCCTGATAGGCGTTTTCGACGCTGCCGTGAAGGGCTTTTTTCCAATCAAGTTGCAATTTTTCCGCGGCCGCTTTCAACTCGTCTGCGCTTTTCCCTTCGAGCTCTACGAGGGTCGGGATCCACGGCCAGGTATCGATGGTCACTTCTACGCCGTTAAAATCCCACCGTTCTCGTTTCGTTTCTTGATACGACTTACATTCAAAACCGACGACAGCAAGAAACTCATCCATCTTTTCAAAATCTTCGACCTTAAGAGAGATTTCCTTGGTACCCTCGATCGTCCTGTCAAAAATTTGTTTAAAGGAAAGCGTAACCTTGTCGCCCTCATCGCGCACGCGCACCCAGCCGCCGATCTTTTCCAGGCGCCGGTCCGAATAATCGAAATTCTTCCGCCGCATGAGCCGCTCCGGATGAACCAAGGTCGCTCCGTTTTGTTTCAATAAAAGACGAAGTTTATCCGGATTAACATCCAGAAACTTCGCTTCAAGTTCCGTTTCCATATTTTTTAAGCGATCTCGAGCTCGATTTATACGTGTTGGTTAGAGCCAGATAACGGACCGCTTTACTTTAATTTTATTCTATCGTTTGCAACAACTTTTCCATAGAAGTCCAATCTGTCATTCGTCTTATCTTTAACTCCCAAACTCATATAACCGTTGTCATCTGCTTTGAAATCCCAAAACCTTTCACCATCCCCTCGTTTAAAAATTTCCTCTCCTTGGGTTTCTTCAGCTACGGCGTGAGCGGTATATAGAAAATTTAAATTTCTTCCTTCAAAATCAAGTTTCGGCGGAAACGGTTGTTGAAATGTAGTTATTATTTCTTTAACCAAAATATAATTATTTTCGTTTAAATCATCCGCAAAAACGTAGTCATCGCTTAAAAAACATTTAATATAATAACTTCCATCGTCAAACCTGAATTTAACCACTTCTTTAACGTCAAAATCTCTTCCGTCAACCGTTAGTATCATGTTCGGTTGGATTTTTGAGCGAAATTCAGTGACTTGCACAGATAAAAGTGAATATGGATAATTTGCACGGAATCGGATACCCGTCCCAGCCGTGAATTATGAAAACTCTTTTATTTTTCTGGAGTTGCATATAAAAAAGTACCATCTATCGGATATTTATGAATGGTTTTTAAATTTGGATACAACGCTTCATCTCTCTGAAGCGTTTCCTTAAGACCGGAGATTTGTTGGTAATCTTTAAAAATCACAAAAGAACCAATTACTATTACAACCCCCAACAGGCAAATTACGATCATGAAAACGCGTTTTGGCATATCATTAATTATTTTTCCAATTTATCGAGCAGAAATGGTGTTAGGCGCGATTTTAGTTTTGATTTCTGAGAATTCGTTAAATACTTGAAGCCCTTGATATTTCCAAGGCAGTTCTTCGCGCCGCAAACGCAATCAAAATCGCCGCCATATCTTTTCATATCGTATTCCGTCGTATTGTAATTGAAAGTAATTTCGTCATTTTTCGCGATATCCTTGATTGCGGTGAATTGTCGTTTAACGACATCGGCCATGGCGTTCGGCGAGCAACTATGATTGATGAAATCTTCCGGAACAAGATACTTCGTGTCGATAAATTCGTCTTTTGATATTTGGATCGCTTCGGGCGTGGCAACGGATATATTCACCTTTTTCCCGACAAGAGGACGTAATTTATCCCCTTTCTTGAATTTCTTGTCCGCGAAAAATCCGAGTCCCTTGCCCCAAACATATACAAACTTAAAACTTTTGGGGGGCTTTAAATCGGATAATCTGCTTCGCTGCTTAATTAACATACATTAACCTATAATTCATATTCCCAGTACGGCTGCCATTTGAATTTGACGTTCAACAATTCTTCAAACGTTTTTCCGTTTATCAAGACCTCCAATCCGTACTGCGTCGCGCGGTGGCCGATGACAAGGACGGTTTTGCCGGGATATTTTTGTTTTAATTCTTTATAAAATTCATGGGTTCTCGCCACCGCCTGCTCATAGCTTTCGCCGTTAGGAAACGGCTCGTGGATCCGCGAGATCTTCATCGCCTCGACGGTCTCGCTTGGCTTGCCATTATGATCGCCGTAATTCAATTCGCGAAGCCTTTTATCGATAATGATCGGATATTTTTCGCCAAAAGCGATCTTTGCGGTATTTAGCGATCGCTCTAAATCGGAACAACAAATAATATCTATCGGAATATTTTTAAAGGTTTCGCCTAACTCCTTGGCTTGCGTCTTGCCCGATTCCGACAGCTCGGCGTCTTTCCAGCCGGAAGCGATCTTATGCTCGTTGTCCGTTGTGGTTCCGTGCGTTGCAAAATAGATATGCATAAATTTATGCCGAACTCATCCGGCGATCATCTCATCAAGTCCGATTCTGGATAACTCAAAAATATCTTTGCACGCTTTTCCGAACTCCGGTTGCCCTTTAAACAATCGATGATCAACTTTACCCATTATCTCTTTCCAGAAAGGAGACAGGTCGTTTGGATGGCTTATTAATTGTCCCGACCTGTCGGACGCGCCCGCGACCACGCGCTTAACCCCCGCGTTCAAGAGCGCGATCGCGCACATGGGACACGGCTCCAGCGTCGTATAAACGACGACGTCTTCAACGTTTCGGTCATTGTTCGAAAAATAGTTCCTTAACGCGTCTATCTCGGCGTGCAGGACGAAGAAAGCGGGATCTTGGCTGTCGTTCAGCTTGTTGTGTCCCCGCCCTTTGATCTCTTTGGATTTCGCGTCGACTACGACCGCCCCGATGCCGTAGGTGCCGTTTTGAGCGGCTTTAAAAGATTCCTCCAGCGCCGCTTTTATATACCCTTCTTCATCGGTCAAAATATCTATATTGATGCTCTGACGGATAGTGTCCAGGGAGTTTTTGATTTTTGCTACGCGCTTGGCGCGGTCAGACGGCGATTCGTTTTGTATGCTCATAATAACCTTCGTCAGCCTTTGGCTCCGCATGTTGAAATTTTATAAATGGACCGTAGCGGAATCTCCGCCCATCACATTCGTGTGGGCGGATCCGCTCACGCATTTGCGATGAGCGGAGAACCGGTTAAGTTTTTTTGGTGGACCCGAGGAGATTCGAACTCCTGACCCCTGCCTTGCAAAGGCAGTGCTCTACCGACTGAGCTACGGGCCCATGGTTTTATTGTCATTGCGAGCGAGTTTATGGCGAGCGTGGCAATCTTCACGGAGATTGCTTCGTCGCTTCGCTCCTCGCAAAGACGAACTAATGACAACGCCAGATTACTTTATTTATCCGTTTATTTCAAGGCCGAAACGGGTTATAATGATCTCTATGAAATTGAGGATCTTCGCGGTTCTTTGCTTTGGCTTCGTTTTTTTCGTGCGTCCGGCCCTGGCCAACACGACCCTGCCGCAAAATTTGACCGTCGCGAAAACCGGCGCGAAAACGATCATCGTTCCGATCTTCGACAAATGGACCGACGGCGCGACGATCGCCGCGGGTGACTTGGGCGGGGACGGCGTGCCGGAGATCATCGTCGGCGCCGGGCCGGGCAGTTTGCCCGAGATCGATGTTCTGCGGCAGGACGGATCGCTCATCGTTAAATTCAACGCTTTTGACAAAACCATCACCAAAGGCGTCATCGTCGGCGTCATGGACGCGAATAACGACGGGAAGAACGAGATCGTCGCCGCGCTCGGCCCCGGCTTTGGGAAATTCGTCCGCGTGTTCGACGGATCAGGAAAACTCCTGGATGATTGGTTTCCTATTCCGGAAAGTTTCAATTCCATTCTCTCGGCCGCTACGATCGACGGAAGCGGGCTCGCCGTTTCCGCGCCGGCGCCGCTTTTCACCAATCAGGATTCGATCGGGAAAAAGGAGATCATCGTCAATCTCGCCAAACAGCGGCTCTACGCCTACGAAAACGGAAAGCTTTTCACCACCCACCTCGTCTCGACCGGAAAAAAATCAATGCCGACCATCCCCGGCCTCTATTCCGTCCTCAAAAAAATCCCGTCGAAGACAATGGGGCGCCTTACGAATATCAAATGGGACCTGCTCATCTACCCGGCCCATTACATCCACGCCGCCTACTGGCATAACGATTTCGGGAAACAGCGGAGCGAGGGCTGCATCAACGAACGCGAAGCCGACGCCAAAAAATTATACGACTGGGCCCAGATCGGCACGACCGTAAAGATCGTCGCCTCTTAGTATGTATTCCGACGCAACCCAAGTGGGCATCATGATCGTAGTATTAACGGTAGGCGGCATGCTCGCCGGAAAATTCATCGACGCGCGCCTTAACACCGCCCCGATCGGGATCCTCTCCGGCATCGTCATCGGCGTCGTTCTGGCTTCAATATTCCTATTTTTCAAATTCCGTTCAATTATCAAAAAGGAGGAAATAACATATACTGAAGGAACGAATCAAAAGAAAGGAGGTGCTTCCATGGAAAAATGCCAAAAATGCGGACACGAGCACGAGGGCGAATGCACCTGCGGTTGCACGATCGCCAAGTGCGACGAGTGCGGCCACATGCACGGCGACGACGCCTGCTCCTGCGGTTGCGGAAAATAATTTTATGGAGATCAAATCCGTCACCGTTTATTCAACCGTCACCTGCCCCTTTTGCCGCCTACTTAAGGATTGGTTCCGGAAAAAAGACGTCAAATACGCCAACGTTTTCGTCGACGAGGACGAGGCGGCCGCCGACCTGATGATCAAGATGAGCGGTCAGATGGGCGTGCCCGTGACCGAGATCGAATTTGAAAACGGAAAAAAAGAGATCGTCGTCGGCTTTGACAAGCCCAAGATCGCTAAGATACTAAAGATCGAAGAATAGAAAAACTGCCCGTAAGGGCAGTTTTTCTAAATATCTAATACCTAATATCTAATGTCTAATCCGTAATCGCCCCGCAATTGCGGGGCGCGCCTCGGATTAGGTATTAGATATTCAAACAAGCTTCGCTTGTTCCATTTTCTTTCTTTCCGACGCGGAAAAAATTTTTACCGTTCCGTATTCGCCGTCGTAACCGGGCTCGACCGTGAGTTTTCCTTCGCGCACGCGCTTGATCGCTTCGACGATCTCGGCCGGAGCGAAGGACGCGATCTCGGCGTACGGCGCGTGCAACAAGATCTTGAACTCGGTAAGGCGCGCGACCATTTGCTCGTATAGCGTTTGTACGCCCTTGGTTCCCGCGCCGCGGTCCAACGCTTCGGCGATGATCTCGTCCAGCGGCACGATGCTCTTAAAAGGCACCATGCCGGGCGGCCGCGTGCCTTCCGGTCGGTCGGCGAGCTTGGCAACGCGCGAATAAACGCCGACCGTGACCGGCTTTCCGCAGACCGGGCACAGCCCTTTGTTCTTCGCCGTCTCGTCGGGATGCATCCGACGCCCGCACGCGCGATGGCCGTCAAAGTGATACATTCCCTCTTCGGGATAGAACTCGATCGTATAAAGAAACTTCTTTCTGTCTTTTTCCCGCAGGATGCGGACGATCTCCGTGTATGACAATTTTTCCGGCGCGATGTCGAAAACATTGGCTTCGCGCCCGAGATTTCCGAGCGAATGCGCGTCGGAATTTGAAACGAGCAAAATATCGTCAAGACCGGACAAACGCCAGTTCATGAGCGGATCGGAAGAAAGGCCGGTCTCGATCGCGTAAACGTGTTTCGCGTTCTCGCCGAAACATTCTTCCAAAGAATCGAAACCCGACATCGAACCGAAGATCGCGAACCACGGCGTCCAGGCGTGGGCGGGCACGAGCAGACAGTCGGGCGACGATTCAAGAACGATCTTCAAAAGCTCTTCCGAATCCAAACCGATGATCGGCCGTCCATCGGAACGCAGATTACAATTGCGTTTTTCAAGTTCGGCGACGATCGAATCAACCGCGGCGAACGACGGCGCGAAAATACAATTGTGAACGCGCCGCGTTTTTCCGCCGCGCTTGTAAATGCACGAGATTTCCGTCGTTAGCATGAAGCGCGACTTGTGCGTTCCGTTCTTCAATTTGAAAAGCCCGGGCCGGTCTTCAATGAGTTCGTCCTTAAGCGACGCGAGCCAGGCCGGATGCGTGAAATCGCCGGTGCCCAAAACATTAATGCCCTTTTTATCGGCCCAGAGCGCTAAATTGATCGGCACCAAAAGTTTTGAGCAGGCGCGGGAATATTTGGAATGAATATGCAGGTCGGCGATGATTTCCATATGAATCGCATTGTACAACCGTGTTATGAAATTAAAAAGGGGGCGGAACGCGCGACGCGTTCGGCCCCCATCGTCAGGTGAAGATCCCGGGACTCGTGATCTCCAAGGTCGGATGACGGAAGGGTTTTTTGACGAAACCCTCGGCCATTCCGATTATGTCGTCCCAGGACCCTCGAACCAATTCATCGATCCGGTCCGGATAGAGGTTTCCGCAAGCCATGACGGCCACGACCATTTCAAGCTGTTGCATTTCACGCGGCAGCGTGAAAGGAGCGACGTGATCTTCGTCAATCAGGACGAAGAACCTATCCACCCTGGAAAGGAGTCCGGCCATGGTTTGGCCGACCCCGTCGGCGAACAGGTTCGCCGTTTTTCCGAAGGCGCACTGGCAGAACTTCATGAGCACCAAGGCAAGATGGATGTCGTAGGCGGGGCCTTCAAAGACGATCGTTTCCGATCTCTTGACGACGGTGAAGCCGGTTTCGCCGACCGTCGTGACCGTGCCGCCGCTCAAGAGCCGCGCCAACAGGAACTGCAGCATTAGAAAGCCGCTGATATTGCACCGCGGCGAAGACGCGTCGTCCGTTCGCCGAAAAAACACGGAATATTCTCTGGGTCTTGCGATCTGTTCGATCATGCCGTTTCTCCGTTTTCTAAGAGCGTTGAATTTTGCCGAAATTGAAGATCGGCGTCAAAAAACGGTACATCAAAATCGCGTTTTTGTCAAGATTAAAAAACGGGCAGAGGTAAACCCCTGCCCGGTGCGGATCGCGAACGCGTAACGGATCGCGCTAGCTATGACTCGCGGCGTCTTTCTTCGGCGCCTCTTCGGGCGGCAACGGAAGCGCGAAATCCGGGAACGGTTCGAGCGCTTCGATCACGAATGGAAATTCCTCCTCGATCCGCCTCGAATCGCCCTTCGTCTTGCCCGTTGAATCATGGAGGGCGATAAGATAGATGGTGCTGACCAGCCTGCGGGTCGTTACGATCGTTTTGATGCGCGGATCGGTTGCGATCCTTTTCGCCGCGTCGTAGTAGCGCCTGTCTTCCATGAGATCTAGCACTCGGTCCCAGCAGATCGCCATCGCGGTGATGATGTCGGTCAGCGATTGCGTGGTCTTGACCATCGTTTCGATCGCGTTGGCAAACCCCCCGAGCGCGCCCACCGATGCGTTGGCCAAGTCGAGCGTCACGTCGGCCGCCCGGCGGGCGGTTTCGTTCACGGCCCTGCTTAATCCGCGCCCGCTGCGCCTGAACGAAACCACCATGCAGACGCCGACGATCACGCCAATTAACGCAATGACGGCGCCGACGAGTTGAATGATCTGCTTGTTGTCGATCACGAAATCCAAAAGTCGTTGCATCGTAGCACCTTCTTTCCTGTTGTTGAGATGACAAAGAGCTTGTTCGAAACGATCGAGATTCGCAATTTCCGTTCGCCCTGCGTTAAAGAGAGCGGACAGATACTGCGGAGGATGTACTAAGGCGTTGACCTTTTCCATCCTCCCGGAGCCGCGCGAGCGCCGCGAGCTACTTGCCTTTGCCGGCTGACGGCCCGATTTCCGGTTTCTTTTCCGGAATGGCCACGTCGGAGTAGCCTTCCATGAAATCCGACGCCTTGACCACTTCAAAGTGGTTTTCTTGCCCCGGCACATGGATCGCACTTGTGAGACAGATCGTAGCCTTCTTGGCCGTGGCTTCGTCCATTGGCGGATATCCCTCAACCAAGACGGGCATTTTCTTCTTGCCATCGACTTGTCTGATGAATAGCTCCAGATCGATCTTCTGGATTCGGCTACATACCATCAGCCCCTGGGCAGTGTCCTGCTTCTCGTACCATGGCTGGTTCGGATTCCACAAAGTATGGATCCGAACGGCGTAACCCGTACCGTCAAACTCCGGCAGGACGTTTGGCATCGCGGCCGGAGGACTTGCGATCGCCGGCTTTTCTTCCACCTTCTTCGCGAGTGGCTTGGACGTCTCAACCGCTCCCGCATCAGTCGCCTGAGCGACTTGCGCCGACGTTCCAGCGTCCGGATGTTGGGCGGCGGCAATGGCCCGATCCAGTTCCGCCCGCATCTCCGGCGTCAGGAACGGGTGCGGTTTGTGCGCCGTCTCGACTTGCTGCGCCTTCTCGAGCGTTTCCAGTTGGGCGATGAGGCACTTTCCGTTCTGATGCTCGGCGTAGGCGTAGAGGCCGGTTCCGATCAACCCCAGCGCAAGCAGCGCGATGAAGATGATCAATCCCGTCCTGCCCGAAAAACCGTTCGGGTTCGGATTATCCACTTCAACCTGCCTATCTATGTCGTCCATTTGGTTCTCCTTCTTCGGGTGAGACTGTTTTCTTCCGTAATTTTCATCCGCTCTGTTTTAAACAGCGCGGACAGATACTGCGGAGGATGTACTAAGGCGTCGGCCTTTTCCATCCTCCCGATGATCGATGGCTCTCGCCTCAAGACCGGGGCGCAAGCCGTGCCATGGAGGTCATCTTGGCCAACACCTCGTCTCTGGCCAAGCCCCCAATCCACAGACGCCTTGGGAGTTTCTCCAGGACCGGAACCATGTCTCGATAGACAATGGCCATGTCAGCGTCGCTCGCGGCCGTGACATGCACCGAACCGCTCTCGCTGTTAAACATGATCAGTTCGGCTTCGCCGACCTGCCGAAAATCCACCCTTCCTCCGCGATTGGCTCGCGCCGCTTGAACCGCGAAACGAAGCGCGCGCATTGCATGCTCCAAGTCGTACGGGCGGGGCGGCACCCGTTGCCCTCCTTGCGTGAAGCTCACGAAATATCCGGTCTTTCCCTTTTCAGCCATGATATCTTGCCTCCTGTTGTTTTCTAAGGTTTCCGTCTTTCGACCTCGCTCGAGATCGCGATCGCGAACAAAGCCGAAGGCCGGAAACTTCATCGGAAAATCGCGGTTTTATCGAATTTTCGCGACCCGTCAGATTACAACAAGATCGCGCTTTTGTCAACCCCGCAATAAGAAAACGGGCAGAGGTCAGACCCCTGCCCGCTGAACGATCCGCCGATCGCGGCGGTCAATTCACGCTGCCGTCGGACGCGACGGGCGGAAGCAACTGCTCGATCTCCGCGTCGTCGAGACGGGAGAAGGATTCGAGCATGGCGAGCGTGCAGTCCGCCTCGTCCCCGCTCGCCCAAACGAACAGGCTGGCGTACGCTTCGCGGCGAAGCACTTGGACGAACAGGCCGTGGATCTGTCCGAAGACGTTCACCGGCGGTTCGATCGCCATTTCCGAAAGCACCTTCGCGTCCGGATCGATGAATTGGATCACGATCCGCATGGCATCGATCGACTTGAACCGGACAAACTCGCCTCCTTGCGCGGCTTTGTCGAGCTGGCGCAGGAAGAAGTCCGCGAACAGCTGAAGGTTCAGCACGTATCCGACCAAATTCCCGCCCTCGGGCGAGGTGATCTTGACATCGATCATTTAGCACCCCCTTTTTTGAAGTTGGACCTGCTCATACAGGCGGAGCAGATCACGCCCGCGCTGACGGCCAAAACGATCACGACCAGCGCCGGGTTGTCGCCGAGCGCGCGCACGAAATGGCTGACCTGCGGAACGAGCGAGTAGAAGAATCTTACCATCGCGCACCTCGTTGTGAAGTAATAAAGACCTCCGGAGAATTTATATTTCCCCAAAAGCCCGTGAAACAATGTTTAGATCACCGCTTCACAAATTGTCACGGTCGTGACTTTTTGTGAAGCGACCTTCGCGGACTTTATTGGGAAGGCGAACTAGGACTTGCGTCAAAGCTCGCCTTTTCCAACCAATGTGATATTACTCGCATCGATTAAGCAGTCGAGAAGAGAGAATCTCAACTCCTTAAGAATGCGAGGGAGAGTCGAACACGGTAGAACCGCGTTCTTCTCTCCCCCCGTGCGTTCAAATCAGCGGCACTCCGCCGACTTGAACTTCGCGCGACGGCCTTCTTCTCCTTGAGGAGTCGAAGCCGTCACATGCTGCCGTCGAACTGCCGGGCAAGCATCCTCACCATCTCGGCCGATCCGGCATGGTAAGGAACAGACACGCGCTGCTCGACGAGGTGGCGGATGTCCGCCGGCAACGCGTCCAGCTCGGCCTGAACCTGCTTAGAGAACGCTTCCTGCTGACGGATCAGCGCCCTCATATTTTCCACCGAACCCGAGTAGTAGGGAGGATGCACCATATCCGCCATGTAACCGCGGATCTCCCGAGGCGCCGCGTCCAGCACGCGCTGAACCTGTTCCGCGATCGCCACATCGACGGGATCCTTGCGATCGTTCGGGTCGTCTTCGACGCGCCAGGCCCGAACAAAACTGACAAAACCGCTGATCGCTTTTCCGAGAGTTTTTCCGAGAGTTCCCATTTTTCCTTTATCCATTTCTCCCCCAAGAAGCGGGGGTTTGTTCCGTTATTGTTTGAAAGACCGAATTCGCCCGAGACAACATTAGCATTGAATATTGTTTCGGGTGAAGGGGCGAGTGTTCGAACTCGTCCCGTTCGCGTACCGCGCGTCGTCCGCATGTCAGCCGACCAAGCGGCCAAGGCCGTTCTTCAGGCCGTG
>Ga0182019_10000841_pt1 | contig 15184 bp, 14 predicted proteins | sample 812E2MmetaG_FD_120483 | JGI IMG/M metagenome (GOLD analysis project Ga0182019, IMG submission 120483) | Permafrost microbial communities from Stordalen Mire, Sweden - 812E2M metaG | ecosystem: Environmental > Terrestrial > Soil > Wetlands > Permafrost | place: Sweden: Stordalen | collected...
ACGACGCAGATCTACACGCATATCGACAGAGAATACCTGAAGGAAGTTCACCGGACCTATCATCCCCGCGGCTAAGACGGTATGAACAGGAGGGAAGAGTCTGCCATGCATCCACCGGTCGCCGGAGAAGCGCCACTGTGCGTGGAGGATCTCAGGCGGGAAATCGTTGGGATCGATACGCGCGTGCCGCTCCTTGACGGCACCGAGCGCCCATACGTGTTTCTGGACAACGCCGCAAGCACTCCCGCGCTGCGCGGGGTGCTGCGCGCCATCGAGGAGTTTCTCCCCTGGTACTCAGGGGTCCACCGGGGGACGGGATTCAAATCAATTCTCGCCACCGGCGTCTTCGACGCGGCGCACGATGAGATCGGCAGATTTGTGGGAGCCGATCCCGCACGGAACACGGTGGTCTTCACGAAGAACACGACAGAATGCATCAACAAACTCTCCAACCGTTTCATGTTCCGGCGCGGTGACGTCGTCATCACGACGATAATGGAGCATCACTCCAACGACCTCCCATGGCGGAAGAATGCCCGGGTGATCCACATCGGCACGACCCCCGACGGACGTCCCGACCTCGCCGCGATGAAGGCGGCAATCGCCCGCGAGAAAGGAAGCCTCAGGCTCGTTGCCGTGAGCGGCGCTTCCAACATCACCGGCCTCTGCTCGCCGGTCCATGAGATTGCGTCCTGGGCGCACGCGGCGGGAGCGAGAATATTTGTCGACGCGGCCCAGCTTGCCCCCCACAGGCCGATCGACATGCTCCCCGATGATGATCCGGGGCACATCGATTTTCTGGCACTTTCCGCGCACAAAATGTATGCGCCGTTCGGCACGGGTGCGCTCGTCGGGGCGAAAGACTTCTTCGACGCAGGGGATCCGGACCAGGTCGGCGGGGGGGTCGTGGATATCGTGACGCTTGATCGTGCCGTCTGGAACCGGCCGCCCCACAAGGAGGAGGCCGGAAGCCCGAACGTCATCGGCGGCGTGGCGCTGGCGGCGGCGGTCCGCGTGCTTGGGACAGTCGGTATGGAGGCAATTGCGGCGCACGAGCAGGATCTTCTCGCGTACGGGTACGCGGAGCTGAAAAAGATACCCAGGATCGTTCTGTACGGCCCCACTGACCGCCTTGAGGAGAAGGTGGGAGTCATGGCGTTCAACGTCGAAGGGATGCATCACTCTCTCGTTGCGGCAATACTCGGCGTCGAAGGAGGAATCGGCGTGCGGGACGGCTGTTTCTGCGCCCATCCGTATGTCAAAGATCTCCTGCACGTCAGCGCGGAGGAAGACCGCGTGTTCACGGCGGAAGTGATTTCCGGCAACAAGTCCAACATGCCGGGGATGGTCCGCGCAAGCCTCGGGTGTTACAACACGCGGGAGGACATCGACGCGCTCGCGGAGATGCTCGAACGTGTCGTGAAGGGGGCATACCGCGGCACGTACGATCAGGATCCCGCCACGGGCGCGTTCCACGCCCGGGGGTATCGCGTCGATTTCGCCCGATACTGCTCACTTGCCGCTCAACCGGTCCCCGGACGGATTCACTCGGAGGCTTCGTGATCGAGCAGCTCCCGGTGATACCGATACTTCTTTTTTCCGTGATCATACACGAGATCGCACACGGGTGGATGGCACTGAGGCTCGGGGACCCCACCGCACGGGACCTGGGACGGCTCACGCTCAATCCCCTTCCCCATATCGACCCCATCGGGTCCGTGCTCGTCCCCCTGGTGTCGCTCGCCGCTACGGGGCATGTCTTCATCGCCTGGGCAAGACCCGTTCCCGTGAACCCGGCGAATTTCCGGAATCCACGGCGCGACAGCGTCCTGGTCTCCGCGGTGGGACCGGCCGCCAATTTTCTCCTTGCGCTTCTCTGCGGCTTCGCGGTGATCGGTGCGGGCGTGGCGCGCGATGCGCTGGTGGAGTCCGACTCCGGGCTCCAGGCGCAGGTCATGCAGTTTCTTCTCACGATGTTCTACGGAGGGATGTATATCAACGTCGTCCTCGGTGTCTTCAACCTGATACCGCTCCCTCCTCTCGACGGTTCACACATACTCGCCGCGGTGCTTCCTCCCCGGGCTGCAATGGCGTACATGCGGATCGGGTTTTTCGGCGTTCTCGTTGTCCTCTTCGCAATGAGAATGCCGTTTGTCAGCAACGCGTTCAGCGCTCTGATCGGCGGGGCATTCGCCCCCTACCGGGCGCTCGTCGAACTGTTTCTCCGGTAAGGATGGCGCGGTGTCACTCCCGCCGCCGGCGGCGTGGAGCAGGACAACTCTCACAAGGGCTGGCTGCTGATGCAGGAATTCTCGTACAGGAACACGACACTCATGGCGGAGTCGGTCCCTCTCCGCGCCGTGGCGGAAGAATTCGGCACCCCGCTCTATGTGTACAGCAAGCGCTCGGTGCTCGACCACTGCCGCAACATCGAGAGGGCGTTCGACGGGCACCCGCACATGTCGTTTTATGCCGTCAAGGCGAACGCGAACAGGACGCTTCTCCGCCTGATCGGCGAAGAAGGATTCGGTGCGGATGTCGGTTCCGTGGGGGAGCTGTACGTCGCGCTTGCGGCGGGGATTCACGCTTCCAAGATTACGTTCAGCGGGGTCGGGAAGCGTGAAGACGAATTGATCGCCGCTCTCAGGGCGGGCATACTGGCGTTCAACGTCGAATCAACGGAGGAGATCGAAGTCCTCAACTCAATCGCGGGGAACGAAAAAAAGAAGGCGCGCATACTCCTCCGCGTCAATTTGGATATCGATGCCGGGGGGCACGCCTATGTCTCCACAAGTCTGAAGCAGAACAAGTTCGGCATCCCGGCCAGGCAATCCGCGGAAGTCCTCCGCTGGGCCAGGGGACTACCGCACATCGAGGTCAGGGGGATACACAGCCACATCGGCTCACAGATCACAAAGGCGGAGACATTCCTCAGGGCCGCCGGGGCCATCATCAGTCTCCTGCACGAACTGACAGGGGCCGGGATTCCGCTGACGGACATCGATTTCGGAGGGGGGTTCGGCGTGCAGTACCGCGGGTACATCACGCATCCCCAGATTCCGGTCGAGGAACCGGAAGAGCTCAACCTCTCCGCCGCAGGGCTCATCCGGACCGTCGCCCCTCTGCTGCGGGAGACGAACTGCCGCCTCTCCATCCAACCGGGCCGCTCCGTCATCGCGCACGCGGGAGTGCTTCTCGTGAAGGTCCTCTACAGGAAGCAGACGGACGACAAGTTGTTCGTCGTGGTGGACGGGGGAATGAACGACCTGATCAGGCCGAGCCTCTACAACGCCTATCACCAGATCGTCCCGCTCGAGCTTTTCGGCCGCGAACACGAAAGTGCGGATATCGTCGGGCCGCTCTGCGAGTCGGGCGATTTCTTTGCGCTCGACAGGCGAATATCCCGTGTGGAACGGGGGGAGTACCTGGCGCTGATGTGCGCGGGGGCGTACGGGTACGTCCTCTCGTCGAACTACAACGCCCGGCCGCGCCCGGCGGAGGTCCTCATTGACGGAAGCACGCGGACACTGATCCGCCGCCGCGAAACCATCGAACACATTAACGAGGGATAACCGTTTGAAGAAGTACGTCGTTGCCGTGGTCGGGGCGACCGGCCTTGTCGGGAGGAAGATGTTGCAGGTCCTTGAGGAACACGGGTTCCCCGTGGGTGAAATCCTGCTGCTGGCCTCTGCGCGGTCTGCCGGGAAGACCGTGACATTCGCCGGGAAGCATGAGCCGGTCCATGAGCTCACGCCGGATTCGTTTGCGGGGGTCGCCATAGCGCTCTTTTCCGCGGGCGCCACCGTGAGCAGGGAATACGCTCCGCACGCCGTCAGGGCGGGGACGCTCGTGGTCGACAACAGCAGCGCCTTCCGGCTCGATCCGGGTGTCCCGCTTGTCGTCCCCGAGGTCAACCGTGCCGACATATTCAGACATCGGGGGATCATTGCCAACCCGAATTGCTCCACAATTCAGATGGTGGTTGCGCTCAAGCCGCTCCACGACCTGTGGGGGATCCGACGTATCGTCGTCTCGACGTACCAGTCCGTGACCGGGGCCGGGAAAAAGGGGCTCACCCAGCTCGAGGACGAGATCGCACAGCGGCCCGCCGGTGAGAAGAAATTCCCCCACCAGATTGCCTTCAACGTGCTCCCGCAGGTCGATGTTTTTCTTGACGACGGCTCTTCAAAAGAAGAGTACAAGATGGTGGAGGAAACGAAGAAGATCATGGGGGACGATACGATCCGGGTCACTGCGACGTGCGTTCGCGTCCCCGTCTGGGGCGGGCACAGCGAATCGGTCAACGTCGAATTCGAAAAGCCGTGTGACGTCGAGGCGGCGCGCGCGGCGCTCGGGGCGGCCCCCGGCGTGATTGTGCGTGACGTTCCGGGACGCTCGGAGTATCCCATGCCGGTCGATGTCTGGGACACGGATCCTGTCTACGTCGGACGCATCAGGCGTGACCCGACGGTCAGGAGCGGACTCAACCTCTGGATCGTCGCCGACAATCTCCGCAAGGGAGCGGCAACGAACGCCGTGCAGATTGCCGAAGAGTGGATCAAAGGTCAATGATCATCGATCGGGTGCCGCGATGAAAATCTCAAGGATTGCCTGTTCGCTCGCGCTGAGCGCCTCGCTGGCGGCGTTCCTCCCGGCGTGCCTCCTCATCCGGACGACGGAACACCGTATCAAGCTGAACGAAAACGGGAGCGGTGAGGCGATGATGCGGCTTGTCGATGTACGGTCCGATGCCCCCACAGACTCCGCCCTGGCGCGCGACTATTCCGTCATGATGGCATCGATCCAGAAAGAAGGATTGACGGAGTTCGAGCAGGGAGGGAGGAAAGTCCTCTCGAAACAGTTCTATGCAAGCGGCGATACGCTGAGCGCCGAGATCAGCTACACGTTCCCCACCCTCGAGCAGGTGGAGGGACTCAAAGTCAGAAAGGACGAGCTGTTCGTCGTCGTGCACGCCGGCCGGGAGATCGTCAGGACAAACGGCAAAGTCAGATCGTGGGTGCGCGGTTCGCAGCGGATCGTCTGGCCCCGTGATGCAAAGAGGCTGATGTACCAGATACGGGAAAATACTCTCCCGAAATCCGTATCACTCGCCCCGCTCTACAGGAAATACGGGTATACCATTCCGGAAGGAGGGGGGTAGCATGGCGGATTCCAGCGCGCAGAGCAGACAGGCAGTCACCGCAGCGATCCTCGATGCGTGCCATCGCCTGTACGCCAGAGGCTTTGTCTCTGCAACCGACGGGAATATCAGCGCCCGGCTTCACGGCGGCAATATACTGACGACGCGGACGGGCATCAACAAGGGGATGGTCACGGCGCGGGACCTCGTGGAGATCTCACCCGGCGGGGAGGTCGTCTCCGGGCAAGCGCGGCCTTCCACCGAGACGGGGATGCACCTCTTCATCTACAGGGAACGGCAGGACGTGACGGCGGTGGTGCACGCGCATCCCCCCTATGCCACCGGTTTTGCGACTGCCCGGGAGCCGCTGGAGGGGTGCCTGTATCCGGAAGTGATCGTCGGGTTCGGCGCGATCCCCCTGGCCGAATATGCCACCCCCTCGACTTCCGAGGTCGCGGATTCCCTCCGCCCGTACGTCCGGTCCGCGGACGCGATACTTCTGACAAATCACGGCGTGGTCGCATACGGCACGGACGTGTACGATGCGTACTACAAAATGGAAAAAGTGGAGCATGCCGCCCAGATCACATTCATCGCCCGGCTGCTTGGCGGCGAACAGAGGCTCAGCGCCGGAGAACTCGACCGGCTCCGTCACGTGAGCCTGCAAAGCTACGGGAAAGATTTTTCCGGAAAAGTCTCGTGCGCGGTCGCCGGCGCCGAGGATGACCTGTCCGACGACGAAGTGCGGCAATACATCCGGAAACGCCTCGCATCGAAGGGGATCATCCCGTGACGCGCAGACTCCGGGTCGGGATCATATTCGGCGGCCGTTCCGGCGAACACGAGGTGTCCCTGGTCTCCGCCACATCGGTCATGAGCGCCCTGGACAGGGAAAAGTACGAGGTGGTCCCTATCGGCATCACGCCGGAGGGACGGTGGATCAGTTCCTCGCAGTCGCTCGGGATGCTGAAGGAGAAGGCTCCGCTGGACCGTGAACCGGAGAAGTTTCTTGTCCCCGAACCGAGCCGGCGGGGACTCGTCTCCGCGGAGGAGAACGGCGGCCCCTCCGTGCCGCTGGACGTGATTTTCCCGCTCGTCCACGGCACGTACGGGGAGGACGGGACGCTCCAGGGGTTGCTCGAGCTTGCGAACATCCCGTATGTGGGGGCCGGGGTCCTTGCCTCCGCCGTCGGTATGGACAAGATCATCCAGAAGATGGTGTTTGCGAACGCCGGACTCCCGGTGGTCAGGTACTGCTGGTGCCACAGCGCGGCATGCCGGGAGCATCCGGCGAAGGTCACCCGCATGGTCGAGAGGGAGCTGCGGTATCCCGTTTTCGTCAAGCCCGCGAATACCGGGTCCAGCGTCGGGATCTCCAAGGTCCATGGCAGGAAGGAGCTCGGGCCGGCCCTCTCGCTCGCGTCGGAATTCGACAGGAAAGTGATCGTAGAACAGGGGATCGGGAACGCGCGCGAGATCGAGTGCAGCGTCCTCGGCAACGACGCCCCGGAGGCCTCGGTGCCGGGAGAGATCATCCCCTCGAACGAGTTCTACGATTATGACGCAAAGTACGTCGACGGGAAATCGACACCGGTCATCCCGGCCCGGCTTCCCGCGCCTCTGGCGCGGAAGATCAGGGAGATCGCCGTTCGTGCGTACACGGCCATCGATTGTGCCGGGATGGCGCGCGTGGACTTCTTTGTCACGAAAGGGAAGGCGAAGGTCTACCTCAACGAAGTCAACACCATCCCCGGGTTCACCGCGATCAGCATGTATCCGAAAATGTGGGAGGCGGCCGGACTCACATTCCCGGGACTTCTCGACAGGCTTATCACGCTCGCGATCCAGCGGCACAGCGAGATGAGTGCGCGGCGTACCTCGTACTCGCCGGCGAACGACTGGTACAGGTCATAGAGGCGCAAGCACAATGGACAACCTCTTCTACAGAAAAAACAAAGGACGGCCGGACCTCCGGGCCCTCGTCAGGAAGATACTGAGGAACAGGCGCCTGATGCTGATCCTGATCATCACTCTCCCCATGGCCGGCTTCGTGGTGTTCGGAAACCACGGCATACTCCACCGGATCCGGCTGCAGCAGAAGAAAACGGAACTTGAAATGCAGATCCGCGAGGGGGAGGCGCAGCAGAAGGCGCTCGAGCAGGAGATCAAGAAGCTCGATTCGGACAAAGCCGAAATCGAGAAAGTGGCCCGTGAAAAGCACCATATGGCGCGGGAGGGGGAGCAGGTGTACAGGGTCACCCCGGCGAAATAGCACCTTTGAGTCCCATGGATCTCTTCGCCTCACCCCCGGCGCCCGATGCGTCCCCGCTTGCGGAGCGGGTACGGCCTTCCACGCTCGACGGTTTCGTAGGGCAGGAACACCTCCTCGGCCAGGGGAAGCCGCTCCGCATACTTATCGAGAGCGATAAGATCGCGTCGATGATCTTCTGGGGTCCGCCCGGGACCGGAAAGACGACGCTGGCGCGGATCATCGCGGGGCACACGAAGGCGGAGTTTTTCCAGCTCAACGCCGTCTCCTCCGGCGTGAAAGATGTCCGGGAGATTATCGATCGTGCGCAGACGAACCGCGCCAGGTTCGGCCGGGGGACCGTGCTCTTCATCGACGAGATCCACCGGTTCAACAAGGCGCAACAAGATGCGCTCCTGCACAGCGTCGAAGACGGCGTCATCACGCTGATCGGCGCAACGACGGAAAACCCCTCCTTTGAGGTCATTTCCCCGCTCCTTTCGCGCACGCGCCTCTATACGCTGCAGCCGCTTACGGACGCTCATCTCAACCGGATCATCGACCGTGCGCTCACGGAAGACCCGGTCCTGAAGGCGAGCCCCGTCGCAGTGGAGGATCGTGACGATCTCATGCTCCTCTCGGGGGGTGACGCACGGATGATGCTGAACGGCCTCGAGACCGCCATCCGCCTTGCGCCGGCGCGTCCGGACGGCGGGAAGACCGTCACGAAAAAGGAGATCGAAGAGGCGTTCCAGCGAAAGTATGTCCGGTACGACAAGGGGGGGGAAGAGCATTACAATATCATATCCGCATTCATCAAGAGCGTGCGCGGGAGCGATCCGGACGCCGCCGTCTACTGGCTTGCCAGGATGCTCGAGGGGGGAGAAGACCCGAAGTTCATCGCCCGGAGGATGATTATCCTTGCATCCGAAGACATCGGCAACGCCGCACCCCACGCCCTGACGCTCGCCACATCCTGCTTCACCGCCGTCGACTACATCGGCATGCCTGAGGCGAGGATCGTCCTCTCCCAGACGGCGGCATATCTTTCGTCCTGCCCCAAGAGCAATGCGGCCGTCGCCGCGATCGGTGCGGCGATCGATGACGTCCGGAGCCTCCCGGACGCACCTGTCCCGCTCCATCTCCGGAACGCCCCGACGAAGATGATGAAGGACCTGGGCTACGGCGTGGAGTACAAATACAGCCACGGGTTCGATCGCAATTTCGTCGAACAACAGTACCTCCCCGATCTCCTGAAAGGAAAGGTCTACTACGCCCCCACTGACAACGGGGAGGAGAAGAACATCAGGGCGAGGCTCAACAGCTGGTGGAAGAAAAAACAGCGATGAGCCGGATCCCGTCAAATGCTCTTCTCATCTGGATAGTCATCGTTCTGTTTTTCCCGCCGTCCGTCTCCGCACAGGCCCGCAGGGCGCGGGAGGGAAGCGCACGGAGCGACTCTTCGGCGGTGCACGACACGTCCGGTGCCCGGAAGGACTCGCTCAAGGCCGCCGGGGCCTCTTCGGGGATAGACTCAGTTGTGACGTACCTCGCCAGGGATTCAGTCCGTTACAGCCTGAAATCCCGGACGATGTACCTGTTCGGGAAGAGCGACATCAGGTACAGAGAGCTCGAGATGAAGGCCGAAAACATCGACATCAACTGGACCACCTCGCTCCTGAACGCGCAGGGAATCGTCGACACCTCGGACACGACGGGAAAGAAGTTGAAGGGGCTCCCCGAGCTGGTCGATGGTGCGGAAGTGTACCACGGCGAGACCATCGTGTACAATTTCCGGACGAAGAAGGGGAAAATAGACCTCGGCAAGACGGAAATGGAAAAATCGCTCTACTACGGGGACGAAATCAAGAAGATCGAGAACAATGTCCTGTTCGTGGAGGACGGGAAGTTCACCACGTGCGATCTTGAACACCCCCACTATTACTTCGGCAGCCCCGAGATGAAGGTCATGGTCAAAGACAAGATCGTGGCCCGGCCGGTGTACCTGTATATCGCCGATGTCCCCGTGTTTGCCCTCCCGTTCGGCATATTCCCCAGCGAGAGGGGACGCCGCTCCGGCATTATAGGGCCGGCGTTCGGCGAGAGCACGCGGGGGAGATATCTGACGCACCTGGGATACTACTGGGCGATGTCCGACTATACGGATGTCGCTTTTAAGGCTGACGGATATTCCGGGGGAAGCTATACGCTCTACAGTGACTTCAGATACGGGCTCAGGTATTACTTCAGCGGGGGGATCGATGCCTCCTTCGGCAAGGTCATCTCGGGGGAGAGAACCGATCCCACGTACAGCCAGACGCAGGTGTTCAACGTCCACTGGCTCCACGGCCAGGATTTCGACCCGACAGCGCACCTGACGGTCGACTTCACGTTTACGAGCGGCTCGTACTACCAGAACACAAGCTTTAACCTGGCCCAGCTGCTGATGCAGAACGTCGTATCGAATGCGACGTTCACGAAATCATGGGACGAAGCCAGGAACAGCATGACCGTCAATATTTCCAGGGATCAAAACCTGACGACGGGACAGACGAGCACCGTGCTGCCGGACGTGAGCTTCAACCGGGCCCAGACATTCCCGTTCCGCTCCACGCAGAAAGGGATCAGCACGAGTGCTCTGAAGTGGTATGAGCTTATTTCTTTCTCGTACGGCGGAGAGTTCAAGGACGTCCAGAGCAAGACAGTCAACGCCACGCAGCCCGATTCGGGGGGATTCAGCTTCGACAACCGGCGCGGCGTACAGCACCTGTTCACCCTCAACATGTCGCCGAAGCTCGGCTACGTCACCATCACCCCCTTTTTCAATTACACCGAAAAATGGTATGACAAGCAGACCGACATTACAGTCGACCCCGCGACGAACGCTCTTTCCACCAACGACATCCGCTCCGTCAAAGCCGTCCGTTACTACAATCTGGGCCTTTCGGCCGGGACGAAATTCTTCGGGATATTCCAGCCGAATATTCTGGGGATAAAGGGGATACGCCACCAGGTGAGCCCGTCATTGTCCTACACCTATGCGCCGGATTTCTCGGCGGACAGGTACGGGTACTTCGGGACATACACGGACACGAGCAGGGTGCTTCACAGATACGGCCGGTACGACAGGGAGGTGTTCGGCGGGGCGCCTGCAGGGACGCAGCAGTCGTTATCGCTCAGCGTGGGAAACGTTTTCGAGATGAAGACCGTCTCCACCGATACCTCCGGGCAGGACAACAAGTTCCAGCTCCTGAACCTGAACGCCGGCATCGCGTACAATTTTGCCGCGGACAGCCTCCGGTTCAGCGAGCTCTCGCTCGACTACCGGACCAGCATCGGACAGTACCTCACGATCGGCGGGAGCAGCACGTACAACCTGTACAAGTTCGTCCGTGACACGGGGAGCGTCGCGAGCGGCAGGCGGATCAACAAATTCCTCATCAACACCGACGGGCGCCTGGGAGACATGACCGGCTTCACCTTCAGCATCGGGACACGCCTCAGCGGTGAAAAGAAAAAGACGACCGCGGGCCCGATACTCTCCCCGGGGGATTCTCTTGCAAGGGTGCAGAAAAAGGGGTACGTCGGGTTGTACGATCAGGAGGCGCCCGACTTCAGCATCCCCTGGAACCTGGATCTCAACTGGAACTACAATCTCCAGAAAGAGGACCCCGCCTTCCCGACGAAGGGGTCGGGGATCTCCGCATCTCTGGGGTTCAACCTGACCGATTTCTGGAAGATTACCGCGACGACGAGCTATGACCTGATCAACAGGGTCTTCACCGCTCCGCAGCTCACCGTGTACCGCGACCTGCACTGCTGGGAGCTGAATTTCAACTGGATCCCCACGGGGCCGTACAGGAACTTCCACGTCGAGATCCGCCTCAAGGCCCCGCAGCTCCAGGACGTGAAGATCACGAAACAGGGTGGCCTCCGTGGCATCGAATAGCCGCCATCGCGAGCGGAACGATTCAATATAATCAACCATCGAGGCCCCCATGCAGATCCGCACCCTTTTTGCAGCTCTTCTGACAATCCTCTTTATCTCCTGCTCCAACCCCGCTTCCGATCTTTCAGTGGTGAGCAAGTCTCTCCAGCACGACGTCAATGCAAGCACGGCCGGCGGGATGGGCGAAGTGCCGTCGTCGGGATCAATCTACTGGGTGGAAGGGAAGGTGAAAAACAGCGGGGAGACCGACCTCAATCACGTCACGATAGCGTTCAGGGTGACGGACGGGACGTCGAGAATGGTGCTCTCCGCGGAGGTTCCGGCGGTCGGGGCGGGGAAGACCGTCGATTTCAGGACGCCAGTCCAGGTGTCGCGCACCGGGCTCAGGCTGGTCGAAGAAGACCCGGGGATAACCGTCGGCCGCTGATCAGGCCGACTGCTTCCGCTCCTCAAAGCTGTAGAGAGGCTCCTTCTTCTTCGCAATCACGTCCTTCGTGATCGTGCACGAAGCGACGTTTCGCTTCTCCGGGAGCGAATACATGATGTCGAGAAATACCTCCTCGATGATCGAGCGGAGCGCGCGTGCTCCGGTTCCCCGCTCGATCGCCTTACCCACGATGGACTTCAGCGCGCTCTCCTCGAACACGAGCTCGACCCCCTCCATCCGGAAGAGCTTCTTGTATTGCTTGACGATCGCGTTCTTCGGCCCGGTGAGGATGCTCAGCAGTGCGTCCTCTCCCAGCGAATGGAGCGTCGAGACGAGCGGTACGCGCCCGACAAATTCCGGGATCATGCCGAACTTGACGAGGTCCTCCGGCTGCACGAGGGGGAGCAGCTGGTCGGTCACGCCGTCCTTCTTTCCCTTGATCTCGGCGCCGAACCCCACGGGGTTCTGGTTCACCCGGCGGCCGATGATCTTGTCGAGTCCCTCGAAGGCCCCGCCGCAGATGAACAGGATGTTCCGCGTGTTGATGTTGATGAGGCTCTGCTCGGGATGCTTGCGCCCCCCTTTGGGAGGAACTCCGGCGATCGTCCCCTCGAGTATTTTCAAAAGGGCCTGCTGCACCCCCTCTCCCGAGACGTCGCGGGTGATGGATGCGCTCTCGCTCTTCCGGGCGATCTTGTCGATCTCATCGATATAGACGATTCCCCGCTCCGCCTTCTCCACGTTGTATTCGGCGCTCTGAAGGAGATGCACCAGAATTGTTTCGACGTCGTCTCCCACATAGCCCGCTTCGGTCAGCGTGGTGGCATCCGCGATGGCAAACGGCACATCGAGTATCCTCGCCAGCGTCTGCGCCAGGAGGGTCTTTCCGGTCCCGGTCGGACCGATAAGGAGAATGTTCGTTTTCTCGATTTCGACGTCGTCCCCGTCGTACACGGGGTCCCGCGCATCGATCCGCTTGTAGTGGTTGTAGACCGCCACTGCGAGGGTTTTCTTGGCATGCTCCTGGCCGATGACGTAGTCGTCAAGCGCCTCCTTGATCCGCGTCGGCGTCAGGGCTCCGCGCGGACCCTTCCGGGCGCTGAACGACGACATGCTGTTCCGGATGATATCCACCGAGCTGGAGACGCAGATATCGCAGATGTACACTTCGGGTCCGGCGATGATGCTCTGGACCTCCTCCGGGGAGCGGCCGCAGAACGAGCAGTGTATCTGTTCGCCGGTTTTGGGTTTCTGAGCCATGAGCGTGGGTCCGGATGTTACTTTTTTTCTCGTTCTTTTTTGATGTAGACGGTGTCGATGAGTCCGTAGATCTTCGCTTCTTCCGACGACATGTACCGGTCGCGGTCCGTGTCCCGTTCGATGACTTCCAGGGGTTGGCCCGTGTGGTGCGCGAGTATCTCGTTGAGCCGTTTCTTGGTGCGGAGTATCTCCTCGGCCTGGATGCTGATGTCGGACGCCGTCCCCTGCACTCCCCCCCAGGGCTGGTGGATCATGATGCGCGAGTTCGGCAGGCCGGAACGCTTTCCTTTCGCCCCTCCCGTGAGAAGCACCGCACCCATGCTGGCGGCGAGCCCTATGCAGATAGTCGAGACGTCGGGACGGATGTACTGCATCGTGTCGTAGATCGCAAGCCCGGAGGAAACGCTCCCCCCCGGACTGTTGATGTACAGGTTGATATCCTTGTCGGGGTCTTCGGATTCGAGGAACAGGAGCTGCGCTATGACGAGGCTGGCGATTACGTCGTCGATCGGCGTGCCGATAAACACGATCCGTTCCTTCAGGAGGCGGGAAAAGATGTCATACGCCCGTTCACCGCGTCCCGTCTGTTCCACCACCATCGGGACGAGCTGGTTGTACGTCTTTACATCTCGCATGGGAGCCCTTCGTTTGTTATGATTGCCGCGTACCGTCATCGATGACCTTTTCAGTGATCGTCGCATTCGACCGGAGAAACGCCATGAGCTTGTCCGAAAGAATGCGGTTCTCGGCTGTGCTGGATTTCTTGTAGAACTGGAGCAGCCGCTCCTTTTCAAGGCCGATTTTCGCCGCCTCGCGTTCCGCCATCTGCTCGATCTCCGCGTCGCTGACCGAAATCTTCTCCTCCTCGGCGATCCGCCCGCTCAGGAGCAGCCACTGCGCCTGCCATGTGGCGGAGGAGCGGTTCTCGTCCCGGAACTTCTGTTCGTCGAACCCTTTCGCCAGTTTCCGGTCGCGCGACCGGTTGCGCACGTCCTCGACGTACGAATCCAGCAGGCCCGATACGATGGACTCGGGGATCGGGAAAGGATGGGCCTCGACGAGCGACTTTGCGATATTGTCGTTCAGCCTGGCCGTCGACTCTTCCTCCCAGTACCGTTCGATGTCATTCCGCAGGTTTTTCCGGAACTCATCGACGGACGTGACCTTCTCCCCGGTGATCTTTTTGACAAGCTCGTCGTCGAACGGCGGGAGCATTACCCGTTCGATCCCGGTGACGGTCAGCGCGATGTGGACGCTGTGGGAGTGCTCCCCGTGGCTCGATTCGAATTTCGCCCGGTACGTCTCCCCCGTAGCGGCCCCCGCAAGGGCGTCGCAGATCTCCCGGGCAAGAGTCTCGTCCGAGAGGTCGAACCGCGCCCCGGTTGTCTTCTTGCCGATCAGCGGTGTACCCGACTCGTCCAGTTCCTGCACGTCCGCAGTGACGGCGTAGCCTGTGTCGGTCACCTTCTCCGCGGCGGCGGTCGAGCTGTTCGCGCGCCGGATCTTCTGGATCTCGGACTCGACTTCAGCATCGGTGACGATATGGATCGGCTTCTCGACCTTGATCCCCCGGTAGGCGCCGAGCGTGATCTCGGGCTTTACCTCGTACTTGATCTTGAAGTGAAAATGCTCGCCACGCTTGAAATCCATGTCCACGATCGTCGGCTGCCCGACGGGGCTGATGTTCTTCTCTTCCATCGCTTTCCGGTAGAACTCGCTGGCGATGTCGTCAAGGGCGTCCTGCTCGATGGCCTCACCGTAGAGCTGCTTGATCATCGGCATCGGGACTTTCCCCTTGCGGAACCCTTTGATCTCCGCCTTCGGCCTGTACTTTTCATAGGCCCGTTCGAACATCGGCTGGATCTCATCCTGCGTGAGCTGAATGTCCGCTTCCTGCTGGACGTTCGAAACGTTGTTGATCGAAACCTGCACCTTCTGAACCCTTCCGGAAAATAATGAATGGCCGCGGCCACAGCCGGCATAACACGGCGCGGCGGCGCTCCGTTCCGTCACGGCGGAATGGTGGGTAGAGGGGGACTTGAACCCCCACGGATTGCTCCATTGGATCCTAAGTCCAACGCGTCTGCCAATTCCGCCATCTACCCGTCGGGGAGAACCTGCGCGGCCTGAAGACTGTAACCCTTAAAATACGCTTTTCCC
>Ga0182019_10000842_pt1 | contig 15171 bp, 9 predicted proteins | sample 812E2MmetaG_FD_120483 | JGI IMG/M metagenome (GOLD analysis project Ga0182019, IMG submission 120483) | Permafrost microbial communities from Stordalen Mire, Sweden - 812E2M metaG | ecosystem: Environmental > Terrestrial > Soil > Wetlands > Permafrost | place: Sweden: Stordalen | collected...
CGACTGGGTCACGGGGCCTGCCGGGTCGGCCTTCAGGTTGGCCTTGACCTCATTGATCAGGGCCCCCCATTTCTTCTGGTAGTCCTCCATCATCTCGGGCGTGTACTTCTTGCCGATCTCCTCGAATTCCTTCATGTCGGCCTCACTGTAGTGCTTGGCCCATGTCTTCTTGGCGTCTTCGGTCATTTGAATGTCCTCCATGACTTTGATGAGCTTTTTCCAGTCGAGAGGCCCGCCGGCTTCGGCCATCCGGGACGTCTCCCGAAGGGTCTGGGCCGCCCGCTTCAGCCGCTCGATCTCCTTTTCCACGGCCTCGGCCTGCAGGCGCATGGATCGGATGACCGTCGGCCAGGGGCGCGACAGGGCTTTCTTGATCTGGTCGAGCGACAGGCCCAGGAACTTGAGCGTCACGATCTGCTGCAGCCGGAAGAGGTCCTTGTCGGTGTAGACGCGGTACCGGCTCGGCGTCCGGCCGCTCGGCGCGAGCGGCCCGATCTGATCATAATAATGCAGCGCCCGGACCGTGACCTTGGTCAGGCGGGCGAACTCCGTGACGCGATATGTCCTGTCCATGTCACTCCTTCGCCTCGGATTATAAAGTATGACGTAACGTCAGAGTCAAGGGGTTTGAAAAAGATTTATTTTGGAGCGGCCGCCCTGGACCGCCGCCTTTCGTCGGGCTATTTCGCCGCGCCTCCTACCGGGGCGAGCCGGCCCGCCCATCCCCCGCCCGGGGCAAGGTGGATCGTCAACTTGTCGGCCGCGGTCACGTTGCGCTTGACCATTTTGTAGTCGTTCCCGTTGCGGTCGGCGTTGATCCCATCCTGGTAAAGGGTCAGCTCATAGGCGCCCGCCCCCAGGAAGCCGAAATCGAGCGCCAGATCGCGCGGCGTTTCGTCCGTCATCGCCCCGATCCACCAGCTCGCGCCGTTCCGGCGCACCACGAGGACGTAATCCGCAATCTTCGCGTCGAGGACGCGCGTCTCGTCCCAGACCGTCGGAACCCGCGCCAGGAAATCCAGGCATTCCGGTTCGCGCAGGTAGTTCGTCGGCGAGTCGGCCAGCATCTGGAGCGGGCTCTCGTAGACGACATACATGGCCAGCTGGTGGCAGCGCGTGCCCTGGCTCATGGGCTGGTTGTAGATCGGCTGGAAATTGTGAAGCCCGCCGTTGATCATCGAGCCTGGCGTGAAATCCATCGGCCCGGCGAACATGCGGGTGAACGGAAGGGTGACGGCGTGCTCGGGCGTGTTGTCGCGCCCCCACTTGGATTGCTCGAGGCCATAGACGCCTTCGCTCGTGATGACGTTGGGGAACGTACGGTAGAGGCCGGTTGGCTTGTAAGCGCCGTGGAAGTCGATCAGCATCTTCCGCTTGGCGCCCTCGGCCGCGACCTTGTAATAATAATCCACCATCCATTGGTCGTCCCGCTGCATGAAATCGACTTTCAATCCGGCGACGCCCCAGCGGCTGAACTGGTCCATGGCCGCGGCGAACTGGTCGTCCAAGGTCTTCCACGTGGTCCAGAGGATGATTCCGACGCCCTTCTCTTTCCCGTGAGCGAGAATCGCGGCCATGTCGACGTCAGGGTTGACCGTCAACAGGTCGCCCTTCTTGTACCAGCCCTCGTCGAGGATGATGTATTCGATCCCATAGCGCGCGGCGAAATCGATGTAATACTCGTATGTCGCGGTGTTGATGCCGGCCCGGAAATCGACACCGGCCAGATTGAGGTCGTTCCACCAGTCCCAGGCCACCTTACCCGGCTTCATCCAGGAGAAATCGCCCGTAGACGGCTTGGCCAGCCGGTAGATGAAAGGATGCTCGATCAGGTCGCCGTCCTTGGCGGCGAGCATCGCGACGCGCCAGGGAAAGACGCGGCGGCCGGCGGTCTTGGCCAGGTAGGGCGCCCTCTCCGTGACCGGCACGTCGCGGTCGTTCTTGACCTCCTCCTTGAGCGGGTACGCCGGGAACTTGCCGACGAGCTTGAACGGCGCGTCGTCCGCGCCGGTCAGCCACAGACCAGCGTAATCCTCCAGGTCAGCCTCGGAGATCGCCACTTTCGGACCGTCGGGGATCTCGACCACGGCCGGCGCCGAGGAGAACCGCTTGCTTCCGATCTCGCTCAAGCTCATGTATTTGAAGATGCGCTCCTGGTGCGACTGGAAGCTCTCTTCCTCAGGGAAATAGAGCTTGCGGTCCTGGCCGAAGGCGAACTCGGCCTGCTCCGAGACGATCGTGATCGGCTTGTCGAACGAGGTGGAGAAGCGGTAGGCCACACCGTCGTCGTAGGCCCGGAAGATCAGGGCGTAATTCCCGGCGAAGGTCAGCGTCAGCTCGTTGTAGCGGTCTCGAATCTCGGCCGCTTTCTGCCGGACGACGGGCTTGAGGACGTCGTCCGCGGTGCGGCGCTTCTCGTCGCGAACTTTCGCGTTCTTCCCTAGGATGCCCTTCCCTTCCACGACGAGCGAGATCGTGGACGGGACAATGATCGGGAGGCCGCGCCAGGCGACGGCGTAGGTGACGTCCGGGCCCACGGTCACCTTCAGTTCGACGCTCTTGTCCGGCGAAAGGAGGAAATAATCCTTATGCGGGACAGCGGCTGAGGCCCCAACGGCCAGAATCAGGAAAGCGATGGGAATAAGGCGGAATGATCTCATGGAAGCCCTCCTTCCGGGCGGATAATCAAATGGATTCTAGACCAGGGGAGGGCGCCGGGCAAGCGCCGTGTCATCCCGAGGCCCTGTCGGCGAAAAAGGGGACACAGAACGCCGGCCAACTCTAGGCAGGTCATCATCGGGGTTCTGTGTCCCCTTTTTCCGGAGGCCGCCGGGGCGCCCCGGCCGGCGCCACCCGCTGATCACGACCTTGATTGACAGTCCCGCAGCCCAGCGGCTATAGTGTGGCAAACGCGATAAGGACGCCCCATGAAACACGACGCCATCGCCGTCATCGACTTCGGCGGCCAGTACGCCCATCTCATCGCCACCAAGGTCCGCAAGCTCAAGGTCCTGGCCGAGATCCGCCAGCCCGAAGACCCGATCGAGATGTTCCAGGGCTACAAGGGGATCATCATCTCCGGCAGCCCCAGCCTTTCGGCCTTCGGCGAGGACTCGACTTACACCACCGCAATTTACGACCTTCCCATCCCCATCCTAGGATTCTGCTTCGGCCACCAGGAGATCGCCAAGCATTACGGCGGCAAGGTGATCCACGGCGGCCGCGAGTGGGGCGCGACCGACCTCCACATCACCGACCCCGGCTGCCCGGTCTTCAAAGGCCTCGCCCCCGTCGAGCGCGTCTGGATGAGCCACTTCGATTCGGTCGTCGAGGTCGGACCCGACTTCCGGGAGATAGGCCGCTCGCGCCTCGGGGCCGACGGCGAGATCCACGGCTATGCCGCCATCGCCTCCGACAAGCTCCGCCGCTACGGCCTGCAATACCATCCCGAAGTGGACGACACGGTCAACGGCGACACTATGATCGCCAACTTCGTCTTCGACATCTGCGGCTGTCGCCCGACCTGGACCATGGGCGGCTACGTCGACGAGCAGATCGCCTGCATCCGCGAGCGCGTCGGAAGCGGCTCGGTCTTTCTCCTCGCCTCGGGCGGCGTGGATTCAACCGTGACCGCCGTGCTCCTCGGCCGGGCGCTGGGCCCCGACCGCCTCCACCTCTTACACGTGGACAACGGCCTCATGCGCAAGGACGAGAGCCGCAACGTCCTGGCCGCCTTCAAGGTCGCCGGCCTCGATCGCAACCTCCACTTCGTCGACGCCTCGGACCAGTTCCTGGCAGCCCTGGCCGGCGTCGTGGAGCCCGAGAAGAAGCGCCTGATCATCGGCAACACTTTCATCGCCGTCTTCGAGCGCGAAGCCCGCCGCCTCGGCCTCGGGGGTTACCTCCTCGGCCAGGGCACGATCTACCCCGACACCATCGAGACGGGCGGCACCAAGCGGGCGGATACGATCAAGACCCACCACAACCGCGTCCCGCTCATCGAGGAGATGATCAAGCAAGGGCGGGTCATCGAGCCGCTCTCCGATCTCTACAAGGTCGAAGTCCGCGAGCTCGGCGAACTGCTCGGCTTGGACAGGGATCTCGTCTGGAAGCACCCCTTCCCCGGGCCGGGGCTCGGCGTCCGGCTCCTCTGTTCGTCCGGCGAGCCCGATCGCAAGGATTTCGGCCGCATGCTGCCCGCCGTCCGCGCGATCGCCGCGAAATTCGGATTCGCGGGCGAAATCCTCCCTATCCGCTCGGTCGGGGTCAAAGCCGATCTCCGATCCTACGAGCATCCGGTGATGCTGAGCGGCGCCGCCTCCTGGGGGACGATCCTCGAGGCCGCGGGCACGATCTTCCGCGAAGTCGACGGCATCAACCGCTGCCTCTGGAATCTCGGCCCCGGCGCGCCGAAGATCTTCGCCCCGGTGGCGGCCACGGTCACGCGCCCCCGCCTCGACCTGCTGCGCGAAGCAGACGCTCTCGTGACCGACAGCCTTCGCCGCCACGGCGTCTACGACGGCATCTGGCAATGCCCAACCTGCCTCGTGCCCCTCGCGATCGACGGCCGCGGCGCCGAGATGGTCGTGGTCCGGCCCGTCCTCTCCGAACGGGCGATGACCGCGGCCCCCGCGCCTCTGCCGGACGCGGTGTTGCGCGACCTCCGCGATGGAATCCTCTCCCTACCGGGCGTTTCGGGGCTGGGCCTGGACGTCACATCCAAGCCGCCCGGCACGATCGAATGGGAGTGATGGATTGACGCGGCCGCGGAATGCGGCCGCCGCCGTCCCGCAGCCGGAGCTGAACGCTTAGCCCCGCGCGCCGTGCTTGAGGCTGTAGGGCGTCTCCAGCCCATGGTCCAGCATCAGTCGCTCGTCGGACAGGATTTCCACCGCCCGGCCCGAGGCGGCGATCTTTCCCCCGTCCAGGACAAACGCCCGATCGCAGAGCTCGGCCACGAGCTCGAGGTCGTGGGTGGCGATGATCTTCACGGCGTCGAGGGCGCGCAGGATCGACTGCAGCCGTCGCCGCCCCCGCGGGTCCAGGGCGCGCGTGGGCTCGTCGAGGGCCAGGATCCTGGGCCGGCTGACCATGATCCCCGCCAGGCAGACGCGCTGCTTTTCGCCGTTGCTCAGATGGTGAGGAGAAAGGCGGCCGAACCCCTCGTCGAGCCCCACCTCGGCCATGGCCCGCCGCACGGCGGCCTCGACTTCGGCCTCAGGCCAATCCCACTGCCGCGGGCCGAAGGCCACGTCCTCCCATACGGTCGGAGAGAGCAGCTGATCGTCCGGGTCCTCGAACAGCAAGCCCACCTCGCGCCGGATGCGGAGCAGGTTCTTTTTCTCGACCGGGACGCCGTGGATGAAGACCGCGGGCGCGCCGCGGTGGACGTCGGGGAGAATCCCGTTCAAGTGCATCAGCAGCGTCGACTTGCCCGCGCCGTTGGGCCCGATCAGGCCGACCGTCTCGCCCTCCTCGACGCTCATCGAAACGCCGTCGAGCGCCGCCCGGCCGTCGGGGTAGCGGAAGCGGAGGTCCCGGATCTCGACCGCGGACGGGCTCATCGCCACCCCCGCGCGGACATGGCCCGATAGATGCGCTCCGCCCGATCCGTCGAGCGGACGAAAAGGTGCCCGGCCGCCGCGGAGGCCGAGCGCCAGGCGCGGGCCTTGCCCCTCCTGAACGTCCGGCTCCGGCGCGCCCGCCGCATCCGGCGCAGCTCGTCCCCCAGGACGTGCACGTAGCGCACGGTCAGGGCGGCCATGCTCGTCAGGATCGAGGGCACGCCGAGCCTCCGGAAAAAAGCCAGCACGCCCGCGGCGGGCGTCGTCGCCGACAGGACGAGCACCGAGGTCACGCAGAGCGTGCTCTTGACGGCCATCGCCGCGAATATCGCCGCCCCGCCGGGCTGGAAGAGGGCCATCCCGGCCACCGCGACGATCACGGGCTCGAGGAGCAGGGCCCGCTTCAGGAGGTACGACGCGGGAACCCGGCCGGCGGCGATCGCTCCGGCGAGCAGCGCCCCGGCCGCGGCGAACGCCGCGCCCGCGCGGAAAGGGATCAGAGTGACGGCCAGGATGAAAGCCAGCACGGCCCCTGTCTTCAGCCCCGGAGAAAGGCGATGGATGGGGGATTCGCCCCGGCTCAGCCGGTCCGCGCTTTCGTGCTTCATCCGGACTCCGTTTTGCGCGCGGCGGCCCGCTCCGCGCCCCGGACCCGCGCCAGGCGGCGTCGGGCTATGAGGAACGCCAGGCTGAAGACGAGGCCCGCGCCCAGGAGCGCGGCCAGGGCCGCGGCCAGCGGCAGCGAGCCGACGCCGGGGACGCGGTAATCCGCGAGAGGCGCGGATACGACGGGCCGGGCCGCAGCCCGCGACGCGAACCCGAGGCGCAGGGCAACGGCCTCGAGCCCGTCGGGGAGCTTCGAGGCAAAGGGCAGGACGAAGACCGCGGCGCCGGCGACGACGAGCCCGCCGTAGATCAGGACGTCCTTGATCGGCCGCGGCCCGTCCTCCCTCCCGCGCGCCGCGAAGCCGGGCAGGAGATCGGGCCGGGCCTTGACCGCCGCCGCCAGGACGAGCACGGTGATGATCGCCTCGCCGAGTCCGACAGCCATGTGGAGGACGGTCATCGCCGGGAAGGCGAGCGGCCAGGCGACCGCCCCGGCGAGCGACAGCTCCCCCGCGCAGGCAGCGGCCGCCAGCACCGTGGACGACCAAGCGGCGAGCGCCACGGCCGCGAGGCGGCCGGCCTCGGTGCGCGCCGGCCGTGCGGCAAGGCGATAGACCGCGTATCCGGCGAGCGGGGCGACGATCGCCATGTTGAAGAGATTCGCGCCCAGGGCGAGCACTCCCCCGTCGGCGAAGAGGAAGGCCTGCACGGCCAGGACCACGGTCATGACCAGGACGGCTTCGTCCGGGCCGAGCAGGATCGCGGCCAGGACGGCGCCGAGAAGATGGCCCGACGTCCCCCCGATCACGGGAAAGTTGATCATCTGGGCGACGAAGAGGAACGCCGACGCCAGGCCCATCAGCGGGACCTTGCGGGGCGTCAGCGTCCGCCGGACGTTGCGGAGCGCCCGGGCGATCCCGGCCGCGGACAGGACCGAAGCGACGGCGATCGTCTTCGCGTCGAGGAAGCCGTCGGGGATGTGCATCGCCGGTCAGAACCTCGACTTCAGCGACACGCCGAAATTCCGGCCGGCCGCCGGGAAGCCGAACCGCTCCTGGTAGACGGCGCCGAAAACATTGCGGACGAAGAGCGAGACGTCCAGGATCGCCGTCAGCGGGGCGCGCGCCTCGAAATCGAACCGGACGAATCCGTCCTGCGTCCGCACCCGCAGGTCGGTATTGTAAAGGGCGTTGTCGTTGTAGATAACCTTCTGGCTCGAGACCGCCTGGCCAAAGAAGGCCGCCGAAAAGCCCCGCGGCGCGCGGAACTGGACCCCGAAGTTCGCCTTGTGCTCGGGCAGGCCCGGGATCTCGTCGAAGGCGCGGTCCTGCGGATCGACGAAGAGGCCGACGAAGGGATCGCCCTCGGTCCGGCTTTTCTGGTAGGTATAGTTGGCGAAAGCCGACCAGCCGCCGCCGAAGTCCTGGGAGAGCTCGAACTCGAGCCCGTAGATCGTCGCCTTGTCGATGTTGTAGGCCACGAAGTTGATCAGGTCGAACTGGATGTACTTGTGGATGAAATAGGCGTAGGGCGCGAACTCGACCTGGGTCGCGCTCGGGAGCAGCGCCCGCCAGCCGGCCTGGAGCATCAGCCCGTCCTCCTCCTGGAACGGCAGGCCCTTCGTATCGACGCCCGAATCGTAATCATAGTGCCAGAAGTGCTCGGGCGCGGTCGGCATCCGCAGGGCCCGGGCGGCGCTGATGTAAACTGTATCCTCGGGCTCGAAGGAATAGCTCAGCCGGAGCGAGGGAGCCAGGCCGGAGCGCTTGAGCGCCGGGATGCCCTCGACGATGCCCGCCGGCCCCGGCTCCCCGTCATAGGCGATGAACCGGGCGCCCGGCAGGAGGGACAGCTTCCCGTCGAGGAGACGAATGTCGTCCATGGCGTAAAATTCGAGGTTTTTCGTCGAGACATAGGACCCGTTGCGGAAAGGGGCCCGGAAATCGCCCGGGAGGTTGGCGTCGCCGTCGTCGCCGAGATGGGCATAATCCAGGCCGAACGAGATCGTCTGTCCGGTCAGGGTGTGCCGGTACGACGCGGAGACCCCCTGGGAGCGGTCATCGTAGAACATCTTGTGGAAGATGCGGTCGAGCGCCGCCCGGGTATTGTAGGCTTCGCGGTCGCCGTGGTTCAGCCAAGCGCGCAGGTCCAAGTAGCCGTCCTCGCCGAACGCCTGCCCGTAACCCAGGTCGAACGCCCACTTGTTCTTCTTCCACCAGCTGCCGGGCTCGGCCGTGGCCCCCATCCCGCCGTACATGATCTCTCCGTCCGCCGCCGGGAAGGCGGAATCGGCGGCCAGGCCGTAATCGGGATCGCCGAACAGGTTCGAGGTCCGGTTCCCCACGGCGAATCCTTTCTTGATGGCCGTGTAGCCGACATCGGCCGTCAGCCGGCCTTTGAAGCTGAAATCGTAGCCGAGGTGAAGGTCGGCGTTCCCCAGGTTCACGCCGCCGTTGCGGAGATACCCGTCGCTCCGCGAGTAGCCGCCCGAGAGCGAGTACTCGAACGCGCCGGGCTTGTAACCGTGGAACAGGTTGAGCGTCGCCGTTCCGTAGCTCGCGCCGGAGGCCTGGAGCTCGGTCTCCGGAGCGTCCGACCGGAGGGTCTTCGAGACCAGGTTGATGACGCCGCCCAGGACGTTGCCGTAGCGCGCGTCGCCGACGCCCTTGACGACCTCGATCCGGTCCACGCCGGAGAGGGGGATCATGGTCCAGTCGATGAAATACCCCCCGGCTACGCCGGAGGAGTTCAGGGCCCGACCGTCCTTGAGGACCTTGATCCGGCGGGCGCCCATGCCCCGGATCTTGATCGAGTCGTCGTCGATGGCCGTCCCGACTTCCTGGATGCGCTGGACGTCGACTCCGGGCTGACGCTCGAGGACGGAGTCCAGGGTGGAGCCGATCGTCATGGGGAAAAGCTCCGTCTTGACGACCGTCATGTTCGGGACGTCCTTGTCGCGGAGAGATTCGACGACGTCGATGACCACGGGATTCAGCTGGAAGAGCTTGGTCCTCTCCTTCTCCTGCTTTTCCTTCTCCTTGGCCGCCGCCTCGGCCTTGGCCTTGTCGTCCTTGGCCTTCTGGTCCGAGGACTGCGCCGGGGCCGTAGCCTGGGGCGCGGCGGAGGCGACGAGCGCCCCCGCGGACAGAATCACCGCCAGGAATATCGTGGTCCGAGCCGTCTTGCGCATTTCATCCCCCTTGCGACGGGACGCCGCGGCGCTGCCGCGCCCGGGCGGCAAGCCCATCGAGCGCTCGCAGCGCTTCAGTGTTATGAGACATTTGATTCGTGTTACGCTCAGGCCGAAAAGAGAATCAGTCCAGGTCCGCGCCGGCGCTGGCGACACTCAACGTGCCGTGCGTCACCCCCTTGATCGACCGGAGCGAGTCCGCCAGCCGCTCGAGCTCGCCCGCCCGGCCCCGGACGGCGATGATCTCCAGGCAGTGGTCATGGTCCAGGTGGATGTGCTGGGTGGAGATGATCAGGCGGTGGAAGTCATGCTGGATGTCCGTGATCCGGCCCATGAGGTCCTTGCGGTGGTGATCATAGACCAGCGTCACCGCGCCGGCGACCTCCTCGCCCTCCTTCCACTTCTTCTCGATGAGGGTGCCCCGGATGAGGTCGCGGAACGCCTCGGAGCGGCTGGCGTAGCCCCGGGCGGCCGTGAGGGCGTCGAACTTGTCGAGAAGGCTCTTTTCCAGAGAAACGCCGAACCGGACGAGCTTGCCCATGTTGTTGCTACCTTTCTCCGAAACAGTAGCACTGGGCGAAGAGGCTTGTCAAGGAGGGGCGGGCCCCTGCGCTGCCGCCGCGCCCCGGCTCAACGCTTTCGCGCGGCCGGCTTCGGCGGAGGCGACTCCTCGACCAGCATCGCTTCGATCTCGCGCAGCTTCCCGGAGAGGCGCTGGGGCGATGCCGGCGCGGCCGTCTTGATCTCGGGGGCGAAGACCGCGACTTTGTACTCCTCGATGAGGCGCCGGAAATCCTCGCGCGCTGCGGCCAGGGCCTCCGACGGGGCGGCGGGCCAGCGCCGAGCCAGGCCGTCCCGGACTTTGGCCCAGGGCTCGATCAAGGCCGCTTTCTTCCGGTCCTTTTCCGGATCGTTGAGGATCCGGCCCGCGCGGACGGCCAGGGCATCGAGGTAGCGAGGCAGGCGGGCGAGGTCGTCGATGGAGATCGCCGCGAAGACGTCCTTCGGGGCCAGCGCCTCGAGCTCGGTCTTCAGCCCTCCGGCGAAGGCGGCCAGCGTGGGACTCGCCGGATTGGATCGGGACACGCCGTCGATCGCGCCGCGCGCCTTCCGGTAGGCCTCAAGAACGGCTTCCGCCGCCCGGACGAGGGCCGTCCCTCGCTCGAAGAGCCGCCGGACCACGGTCTCGGCATAGGACTTGAGCTCGATCCCCGAGCGGATGTCCCGCCGGAGGACGTCGGACCGCAGCCGCGTCTGGAGCGCCTTGTCGACCGCGGCCGCCCCGCCGAAAAAGAGAGCGGCGGCGCGCGTCTCGGCCGGCAGGGCGACGTGGCGCTCCATGTATTTCACGTCCTTGGCGAATTTCCGGTGGAGGATCGCCTCGATCGCCACCTCCTGCGAGGCGCGCGCTTCGGCGGGCGACCGGAAAAGCCGGAGCGCCTCCGTCGGCGCGACGGAGGCGGCGGACGCGGGCGCCGCGGCGAGGGCCGGATAGGCGACCGCGCCGGGCGCGATCGAGACCATCTCCGGGACCGGGTCGAATCCCCAGGCGTCGAGGTCCGCCCGCTCCCACTGGGCGCGCGCCCGCTCCCAGACGCCGGGATCCCGGCCCGCGGTCAGGACGGCCTCGCGGCGGGCGCGCCGCAGGGCGTCGAGATTGCGTTCGGCCGCGATCTCCTTGCCGTGCGGGTCGACGAGGGAGATCCGCGGCCTGAGATGGCGCGGCAGCTCGACCGCGGCCCACTCCTCCGCCGGGATGTCCGCCCGGAATCTCCGCTTGGCGATTTCGGTCAGGGCTTCGAACAGCGATCCGTCCGGCGGCCGGAGCTCGCGGACGATGACGCCGACGGCGTCCGAGACGGGGACGAAGAGCTTGCGATAGCGCTTGGGGAGCCCCTTCACGAGCTCCTCGACCCGCTCCGGCAGCTGCCCGGGCACGCCCCAGGCGAGGGCCTCGACGGACAAGCGCCCGATCTCGCCCATGGGGACGACGAGCGTGAGGCCGTCGTCTTCCTCTCCGGGCGCGAACCGGTAGACCGCCGGATAGCGGCCGGCGCCCGCTTCGACCGCGTCGGGAAAGAGAGCGAGCGCGGCCGGGTCGGGAAACGTCCGCAGGACGTCGGCTTCGGTCATCCGCAGAAACTCGTCGCCGCCGCGGCCTTTCAGGCGGTCCTTCAGGCCGCGGATATCGAAGACGCCGTCGAGGCGGCTCGCGTAGAACGCGTCCAGCGCCCGATCCTCGGCCAAGAGGTCCCGCCGGCGCAGCTTCTCCTCGGCCGTCCGCATCCGCGCCCGGAGGGCGAGATTCCGCCGCAGGAAATCGAAGCTCTCCCGGACCTCGCCCCCGACGAGCGCCGCCCGGATGAAGATCTTCTGAGCGGCCGCGGGATCCACGCGGCCGTAGGGCACGACCCGGTCCGAGACGATCTCCAGCCCGAAGAGCGTCGCGCTCTCGTCGGCGACCACCTGTCCCTTACCCTTGTCCCAGCGGGCGTTCGCCCAGGCGTAGCGGCACAAGGAGCCGCCGAGCGCCTCGAGCCAGCTTCCCTCGATCCGGGCGGCCACGCGGGCGAACAGGCGGCTCGTCCGGACCATCTCCGCGGCGACGATCCAGGTGGCGTTCTTGCCGTAGAGCGAGGAGCCCGGGAACATCGTCGCTTCGCGCCCTTGGGCCGCCGTGTAGAGGTTCCGGTCCTTGTGGACGGCGATGTTGGACAGGTAGCCCGCGGCGACCGAACGGTGCAGGGCGGCATAGGATTCCCGGGTCCGGGCGGCGGAGGCAGGCCGGGCGCTTCCCGCGGAGATCCTCAGCTCCCGGAGGATGTCCAGGACCTCGGCGTGGACGAAGGTCCACTCGCGCATCCGGGAGAACGAGAGGAAATGGTCGCGGCAGAACTTCCGCTTCCGGTTGAGCCCTTGAAGCTCCTCGAAGTCGCCGTGGTAGCGCTCCCAGATGTTGAGCAGGGTCAGGAAATCGGAGTCGGGGTCGCGGAACGGGGCGTGCATGGCGTCGGCTTGGGCCGCTTTCTCGGGAGGTCGCTCGCGCGGGTCGCGGATGCTCAGGGCCGAGGCGATGACCGCCGCCTCCCGGAGGCATCCCTCGTCGCGGGCCTCGAGCAGGATGCGCGAAACGCGGGGGTCGAGCGGCATGCGGGCCATGATCCGCCCCCGCTCGGTGAGAAGCGGCTCGCCGCCCTCGCGCCGGATGGCGCCCAGCTCGACGAGCGTCTCGTAGCCGTCCTCGACGTTCTTCGGGTTCGGCCGGTCGACGAAGGGGAAGGTCAGGGGGTCGCCCAGCTTGAGGTCGATCATCCGGAGGATGACCTCGGCCAGATTGGAGCGCAGGATCTCGGGCGCGGTGAACGGCGGCCGCGCCTCATAGTCCTCTTCGGAATAGAGGCGGATACAGACCCCCTTGCGGACGCGCCCGCAACGGCCCTTCCGCTGGTCGGCGCTGCTCTTCGAGACGGGCCGGATGGGCAGGCTCTGGACGCGCGCCCCGGGCAGGTATTGTGAGATCCGGGCCAGCCCCGTATCGACGACGTAAGCGATGCCGGGGATGGTGAGAGACGTCTCGGCGACGTTCGTCGCGACCACGATCTTCGGCCCCTGGACCGAGTACACGCGCCCCTGCTGAGAGCTGGGCAGGCGCGCATAGAGCGGCAGGACGGAAACGCCTGCGTACTTGCGGCCCTCCAGGATCTCGCAGGTCTCGAGGATGTCCTGCTCGGTGGGCATGAAGACGAGGATGTCGCCTCTGGACCGGCCCCGCATTAGCTCGTCGACGGCATCGGCTGCCAGGTCAACGTAATCGGCGTCCTCGGCGTCGCCGGCGTCGGGAGGGCGATATTCGACCTCGACGGGATACATGCGGCCCCCGACCTCGAGGAGAGGCGCCCCGTCGAACGCCCGTCGGAACTTCTCGAGATCGAGCGTCGCGGATGTGACGATGAGCTTGAGCTCGGGCCGGGCCGGAAGCAAGGTCTTGATGATCCCCAGGAGGAAATCGATGTTCAGGCTGCGCTCGTGGGCTTCGTCGACGATCAGGGTGTCATATTCGAGGAGGCGGGGATCGGATTGCGTCTCGGCGAGGAGCATGCCGTCGGTCAGGATCTTGATCCGGGTGTCCCGGGACGTCCGGTCGTCGAACCGGATCTTGTAGCCGACCGACCGGCCGAGCGGCTCGCCCCGCTCCTCGGCGATGCGGGCCGCGATCGTGACCGCGGCGATGCGCCGGGGCTGGGTGCATCCGATCCTCCCCCGGCCGCCCCGGCCCGCCTCGAGGCACATCTTCGGGATCTGGGTGCTCTTGCCGCAGCCCGTCTCGCCCGAGATGATGACGACCTGGCTCTTCCGGACGGCGTCGACGATCTCGGCCCGCCGGCCGGTGATCGGAAGCTCGGGCGGATAGGTCGGCACGGCCTCATCATGACATCTCCCTCCCGGGCCCGTCAACGGGGGAAGACGCGGCCCGCGGCCGGGCCGAGCGGCAGGCTCCTTGCTTTTTCGAGGGGTCCGTGGTACAAACCTTTTTTCGCATGGAACGGCGGAACGGCGCCTCCGAGGGAAAGCAGATGAAGAAAATCGGGCTGATCGTCCTTGCCGTGCTCGGCACCGCGTCGCTCGCGGCCGCGGCGGACCGCATCTCGTTCGGCCTCAAGGCCGGGCTCAACAGCGCCGTCATGGTCACCGCAGACGCCGACACTGCCTGGTCGGCCCGGTGGCTGCCGGTCGGCGGCGCCTTCGTCTGCTTCTCCCTGAGCGATGCCCTGGCCCTCCAGGCCGAGCTGCTCTACTCGCCCAAAGGCGCCCTGAACACGCAAACCGACGAGACGACGATCATCACGACGACCGTTTTCGCCCCTTATATCGACATTCCCGTCCTTCTCAAGTACCTGATTCCGACGGGCTCGGCCGGCGGCCTCAAGCCGTGCCTATTCGCCGGGCCGTATCTCGGCTTCAAGGCCGGCGCCGGCACGCTGACGATCGAAACCGTGGGTGGAGGCGAGACCAGCACGACCGAAGACGCCCTGGCCGACCTCAAGGGCACGGATTTCGGGTTTGTCCTGGGCGCGGGCGTCGAGCTTCCCCTCGACAGAATGAGGATTTCGCTCGACGTCCGCTGGACGACGAGCCTCTCGACCATATCGACAGCCGGCGACACCACCAAGAATAGGGTTTGGTCCTTCCTCGTCGGGGTCGCCTTCAACTGAACAGGAGCGCAGCCATGAAAAAAATATTCGCGACGATACTTTTCCTCGGGGCCGTCCTTCACCTGGCGCCGGCCCCCGCGATGGCGGACACCACGTTCGGACTTCTCCTTGGCATCAACCTCGGCAAGATCGGCGGCCTGACGTCCTGGAGCTTCCGGCCCGGACTCCTCGGCGGAGCCTATCTCAATTTCGCCTTGAGCAAGGTCTTCTCCTTCGAGCCCGAGCTCTATGTCACCCAGAAAGGGGCCCAGCAGCGGCAGGACCTCGGCATGGGCGTCATGACGACGACGATCGCCCTCACCTACATAGAAGTCCCCCTCCTCTTCAAGATCGCCGTCCCGCTCGGGGAAGATTACACCAGCCGGCCGCGGGTCTATGCCGGGCCGACCTTCGGCTACAACATCAGGCACGTCCTCAAGCTGCGCTATGAAGACCCCACCGGCGACGACGACTCGATCGTGAATTTCACGGATATGAAGAAGTTCGAAGCCGGCCTCGTCGTCGGCGCGGGGATGGAGTTCGACGTCAAGGGCGGCTTGTTCACGCTCGACGCCCGCTATTCGTGGAGCCTCCAGGCGATCACGACGACCCCGACGGA
>Ga0182019_10000843_pt1 | contig 15167 bp, 14 predicted proteins | sample 812E2MmetaG_FD_120483 | JGI IMG/M metagenome (GOLD analysis project Ga0182019, IMG submission 120483) | Permafrost microbial communities from Stordalen Mire, Sweden - 812E2M metaG | ecosystem: Environmental > Terrestrial > Soil > Wetlands > Permafrost | place: Sweden: Stordalen | collected...
CGATTGATGTCTGGTCCCGAGCCCAGCGGCGCGGTCACTGACTTCTGCCCGGTCACCGTGACCTTGGTGGCCAGCAGCCCAACGACCACCAGACCCACGACCGCGGCGCCGGTGATGAACGCCAGTGGCCGACGCCACGCCATTGGTTCGGGTCCCCAGACGTCCTCGAACCTGTCGACCCCCAACAGCATGATCACGAACAGGAACAGCACGACGATGGCGCCGGCGTAGACGATGATCTGGATGGCGGCCAAGAAATAGGCCTTCTCGATCACGAACATGACGGCCACCCCGAAGAGGGTGCCAACGAGGGACAACGCGTTGTGGACCGGGTTCTCGAGCGCGACGACGCCCAGCGCTCCGGTCAACACGATCACGGCGGAGATCCCCCACGCGATCTTTTCGATCGACAACGCGACGGCGAACATCAGTGATGACCCCCGTCTTCATGCGCCGCGGCTGCCGCCTCGGCGGCCGCTGCGGCCTCGCCCGGTTGGCCGCCCTCGGCGGCGCGGACTCCGTAGCCCAGCTCGCCGGCCCACGACACGATGCCTTCGAAACCGGCCGACCCCGATGGGGCCGTCGCCCGCATCCAGGCCGAAGTGTGCTCATCGTCGCCGGGGCGCCAGTCCTCCCACGGCAGGTGCTGGGGCCGACCGTCGTCGTCGACCAGTAGTTCGTTCTTCGTGTAGATCGCGTCGGACCGGTTCGAGAAACTGAACTCGAACATCTTGGTCTCCGTGATGGCCTCGGTCGGGCAGGCTTCGACGCACAGGTCGCAGTGAATGCAACGCAGGTAGTTGATCTCGTAGACGAACCCGAATCGCTCGCCCGGCGAGGTGGGGTCGTCGGGATCGTTGTCCTGGCCGCGCACATAGATGCACCGCGCCGGGCAGACACCGGCGCACAGCTCACAGCCGATGCATTTCTCCATTCCGTCCTCATACCGATTGAGAACGTGGCGCCCGTGCATCCGAACCGGCTTGGGACGCTTCTGGTCGGACTCTCCACCCTGGCCGGCACGGTACTGACGGGTGACCACCCGCCCGGTATCGGTGTTGTGGCCGAAGAACTTCCGAATCGTGATGGCGAAGCCACCGAGGTAGCCCATCAGCCACTCACCTCCTCGGCGACGCGACTCTCCGCCGTGCGTATGGCCTTGCGCAACAACCAGCTGGCCAGCGCCAGCCCCGCGATGCAGATGACGATCACGAGGGGCATGTTCCAGTGGTTGTCGCCGCCGACCCGAACGGCGACGAGGATCAAGAACCAGCCCAGCGACAGCGGGATGAGGAACTTCCAACCCAAGTCCATCAGCTGGTCGTAGCGGAAGCGGGGCAACGTGGCCCGGAACGAGACGAACAGGAACAGGAACACCAACAGCTTCAGGAAGAACCAGATCGTCGGGAGGAGGACCCGCAACCACGACGGTCCGAACGACGGACCGTTCGGACCGCCCAGGAACAACGTCACGATGATGGCCGACATCGTGACCACGTTCATGAACTCGGACAGGAAGAACAACGCGAAACGAATCGACGAATACTCGGTGTGGAAGCCACCGACCAGCTCCTGTTCGGCCTCGACCAGATCGAAGGGCGGCCGGTTCATCTCGGCGGTGACCGCGATCAGGAAGACGATGAACGGGATTCCCCCGGTCAGCCAGAGGTTCCAGTTCCACGTCGACTGATGCGAGACGATGGCGTTGGTCGACAGGCTGCCGGTACGCAGCAGCACGGCCAGCACGGCCAGCCCGAGGCCCGCCTCATACGACACCATCTGGGCCGACGCTCGGACCGAGCCGAGAAGGGGGTACTTCGAGCCGGAGGACCACCCGGCGAGCATGATCCCGTAGACGGCGATCGAGCTGAGGGCCAGCACCAACAGGATGCCGATCTGGGGATCGGCGACCTGCAGCAACGTGACCTTGTGGAAGCCCGGCAACCTGATCGTGCCGTGACGTCCGCCGTCGAAACGTCCACCCAGCGGGATCACGACGAACGTGAGGAACGCCGGGATGAGCGACAGGTACGGCGCCAGCTTGAAGACGAAGCGATCGGCCTTCTCGGGGATCAGGTCTTCCTTGAAGAAGAACTTGATGCCATCGGCGAGTGTCTGGAAGATGCCGAACGGGCCGGCCAGGTTCGGGCCGATCCGGTTGGTCATATCGGCGTGGACCTTGCGCTCGAACCAGATCATCGCCATGACCGAGACCAACAACGCCACAAACGCGATGACCACCTTGATGGCGACGATGAGCACGACCTGCCAACCGAAGTGGCCCGCGAGCAGTGGATCGAGCGCGAACATCATGTACTGGCCTCGAGGTGGACCTCGGTCACGGAGGCGACGGCATCGATGACAGCACTCGGCCCGGTGACCGATTGGTCCAGCGCGATGGCGGCTACCCCGGCGGGCACGCCCGCGTCGGCGACCGCCTCCACCACGAACGAGCGGTCGTTGGCACTGACCCGGACACGCCCGCCCTCGGGGATACCGAGGCGGGCCAGATCGGTGGAGTTCACCCGGATCGGACGGCTGGTGGCCAGACCCCGTGAGGACGGCGAATGCGCAAGACGGTCTCCGTTGTCATACAGCACGCGGCTGGCAACCAGACGAAGCGAGTACGAGTCCACCGCCGGCACCGCACCGTCGGTCGGCGGCTCGAACTCGACCGAGCCACCCGATACGACGATGCCGTCGGGAGCAGCCGCCAGCGCGTCCATCGTGAGCCCGGCGTGCGACGGTGCGGTGCGCTCGATCTCGGCCCAGATCTGCTCGGCCGAGGTGTACCCGAACTCGGTTCCCAACCTGGCCGCCAACTCCGACGCGATGAGCCAATCCGGTCGAGCGGTGCCGGGGGGCGTCACCTTCTGCTCGACGGTCGTGATCCGACCCTCGATATTGGTCGTGGTGCCCGCAACCTCACCGAATCCTGCGGCAGCGAACACCACGTCGGCTCGGCGGGACGACTCGTTGAGGAAGGTGTCGACCGAGATCACGGTGCGAGCCCCGGCGAGGGCCCGTTCCGCCAGGGTGCGGTCCGGGAAGTCCGAGAGTGGGTCGGCCCCGACCAAGATCAAGGTGTCGATCTGGCCTTCGGCCGCGGCCTGGAGTATGCCTCGGGCATCGAGTCCGTCCTCGGCCGGTGCGATGCCGACTCCGGTGGTGCCGGCCGCTCGGGAGACGCGCCCCGGCAGGATGCCCGGCGCCATCCCCATGTCGATCGCGCCCATCACGTTGCCGCGACGGAGCGCGGGGAGGAACGTGGTGTCCGGTTTGGCGGCCAGCAGCGCGGCGGCCGCTGCCACCACCCCATCAGCTGATTCGGCCACCGAGGGTCGACCGAGGACCACGCGGACCGGTCCGTCCCCCAACGTGCCGTCGGCCAGCAACGTTGCGATGGCGGCAGCCGGGTCACCCGGCAGGGAGCAAACCGATGTCGTCGCATACGGGGTCAGCCCGGTCACGACCGGCGCCACTTCGATGAGTCGTGCACCGTCCTCGACCACGGCGTGCCGGAGCCGCAGGAACAGAACCGGCAGCTCCTCCTTGGGATCGGGCCCGAGATAGAGGATGGTCGCGCCCTTGGCACACGTCTCGTCGATCGTCGCACGCGGCAAGCCCAGCACCGCGTGGGCGGGCAGGCCGTCGCCCAGCTGGGCGTCGACGTGATCGGTGCCGATGGTGCCCTTCGCCAAGCGGGTCCACGCATAAGCGGCCTCGTTGGTCAGGCGGGCTCCGCCCAGAAGAGCGATGCGCTTCGCGTCGCCGCCCAATGCGGTCGCCGCGGTCGAAAGCGCCTGGCTCCAGCGGGCGGGAGCGAGGCTATCGCCAGAGCGGACGAGCGGTCCGTCGAGACGACCCTCATCGCCGATCGCTTCGAAGCTGAAGCGACCCTTGTCGCACAACCACCCCCAGTTGACCGGGTCACTGTCGACGCCGATGAAACGCAGCACCTCGTCGCGCGAGGACTGCACGGCGATGCGGCAACCGACGGAGCACGACGTGCACGTCGACTCGACCTGGTCGAGATCCCATGGGCGGGCCTTGAACCGGTACGGCTTGGCCGTGAGGGCACCCACCGGGCAGATCTGCACGGTGTTTCCTGAGAAGTACGACGCGAAGGGGTCGTCGGGGAAGGTGTTGACCTGGGTCGCACTGCCGCGGTCCATGAAGTGGATCAACGGGTCGCCGGCCACCTCCTTCGCGAACCGGGTGCAGCGGTCGCACAGGATGCACCGTTCCCGGTCGAGGTACACGGTCTCGGAGATTGCAATCGGCTTGGGGTAGTGCCGCTTCTCCTCCACCCACCGCGACTCACCCGGGCCGAACGCCACGGTCTGGTCCTGCAGCGGGCACTCTCCACCCTTGTCGCAGACCGGACAATCGAGCGGATGGTTGATCAGCAGGAACTCCAGCACGCCGTCCTGGGCCTTCTTCACCCGATCCGACGCGGTCTCCACCTTCATGTCGGGCGCGCACTCGATCATGCAGCTGGGCTGTAGCGCCGGTCCGCGGCCGGAGTCGACCTCGACCAGGCACATCCGACACATACCGACCGGATTCATCCGCGGGTGGTAGCAGAACCGCGGGATGTAGGTACCGGCCCGCTCGGCGGCATCGATCAGCAGATCGCCCTTTTGCACGACCACGGCGGTGCCGTCGATCGTGATCTCGATTGGGTCGGTGACCTCGAGCGGAGGTGGCTTCTCAGACATGGCTCGGCTCCACGGCCACCTGCAGCAGGTCCCGCTTGGTGATCTTGGCCTCGAACTCGGGGCGGAACCGGCGCAACGCCGACACGACCGGCGCTACCGCCGAGGGTCCGAGTGGACAGATGGTGGTCTGCTTGGGCGGGAACGGCACCGCGTCGAGAGACTGCTCTGCCCATGCAGCCACCGGATAGGGCCCAGGCGAGATGTTGTCGGACACGTCCAACAGGGCATCGATGTCGGACGGTCGGCCATCACCGTCGAAAATGCGCTGGAGGATCTTCTCCAGCCAGCTGGTTCCTTCTCGACAAGGCGTGCACTTGCCACACGATTCGCGGGCGAAGAACCGCACGATTCGCAGACAAGCCGCCACTGCATCGGTCGAGTCGTCCATCACCACAATGGCACCGGAGCCGAGCATCGACCCCGCCGCGCCGACTGGCCGACCCTCGAGCGCCATGTCGACCTGCTCGGGGAAGAACCACGGAGCCGAACCGCCGCCGGGGATGAACATCTTGAGATCGTGGCCCTCGCGGATGCCGCCGCCGTAGCGCTCGTCCTCGAACAATTCGCGGAACGTGGTCGTGCCCTGGAGAATCTCGAAGACGCCCGGATTCTTCACGTGACCCGACAACGCGATCAGGCGGGTGCCGGGTGACGCCTCCGAGCCGAACTGCTTGAACGCGTCGGCCCCATTGATCAGCAGCCAGGGGAGGTTCGACAGCGTCTCGATGTTGTTGACGATGGTGGGCTTCAGATACAGGCCCTTGGCCGCTGGAAAGTACGGCGGCTTGAGCCGGGGCATACCACGGTTGCCTTCGAGGCTCTCGATCAGTGCCGTCTCCTCGCCAACGATGTACGCGCCGGCTCCCCAGTGCAGGACGATGTCGACCGAGAAGTCGCTGCCGAGGATGTTCTTACCGACGAGGTTTGCCTCGTACGCCTCGTTGAGGGCGGCGGCTATCCGCTCCTGGGCGTGCGCCATCTCGCCGCGCACGTAGAGGAACACTTGAGCCACCCCGACGGAGTACGCCGCGATCAGACAACCCTCGATCAGCTGGTGAGGATCGCGTTCCATCAAAACGCGGTCCTTGTAGGTTCCCGGCTCGGACTCGTCACCGTTCACCACCAGATAGCGGGGCCACACGTCGGGAGGGCAGAACCCCCATTTGGTGCCGGCCGGGAACCCGGCGCCGCCGCGGCCCAACAACGTCGCCGCCTTGACCTCGTCCATGACCGCCGTCGGCGACATGGTGAGCGCCTTACGGAGACCCTCGTAGCCCGCGTAACTGCCCGATTGCCTATACCCGGCGAGGGTGTGCGCGTCGAGGACATCCCACCGCGAGCTGACGATCTTGGGCACGTCGACACCCGACGTCGGAGTATCGGTCACGACGCGGCTCCGGCCTGGCTGTGGCGGGCGATCCAGACCGGCTGGCCCTGCTCCTCCGGCGGCGACACGTTGGCGATCCGATCGCCGACCAGATCCTGGCGCACCTTGGCCAGTGTTCCGTGGGGTGGTATGTCGTCACGATCACCTGAGCGGATGGACTGGATGAGCGCATCGAAGTCGTCGTTGCTCACCGCGTGCTGGTACCGGTAGTTCACCTGGCAGGCCGGCGCCTCGGTGCACGCCGCGATGCACTCCACGTCCTCGAGGGTGAACATGCCGTCCGACGTAGTACTGCCCGATGTGACTCCGAGGGTCTTCTCGGCGTGGGCGAGTAGCTCTTCACCACCCAGCAGTTGGCAGCTGATGTTGGTGCAGATGTTCACCAAGTACTTGCCCACCGGGTCGCGCTTGAACATCTCGTAGAAGCTGGCCGTACCCAACACCTCGGCCGGCGTCACCCCGACCAGGTCGGCGATGTGAACCATGGCATCATCGGCCAGGTAGCCGTCCTGTTCCTGGGCCAGATGACAGAGCGGGATCGTCGCCGACTTGGCGCGCGGATAGCGGGCCACGATCTCGGTCGCGAGCTTCTCGTTCGCCTCCGTGAAGCGAGCCATCAGCGATCGACCTCGCCCAGGATTGGGTCCACCGACGAGATGATGGCGACGGTATCGGCGATGAGGGAGTCGGCCATCAGGTGGGGAAGGGTCTGCAGATTCACAAAACTCGGACCCCGGATATGCATCCGGAAGGGCTTACCCGAACCATCGGACACCATGTAGCAGCCGAGCTCCCCGCGGGGGGACTCGACCGCGGCATAGGTCTCGCCTTCGGGGACCTTGAAGCCCTCGGTGAAGATCTTGAAGTGGTGGATCAGGGCTTCCATCGACTCGTCGATACGGGCTCGGGGCGGTGGGGTGACCTTCTTGTCCTGGATTCTGTAATCGCCGGTCGGCATCTTGTCGAGCACCTGACGAATGATGCGAATCGACTCGCCGATCTCGGCCAGTCGGATGGCGTAGCGGTCGTAGCTGTCGCCGTAGGTGCCGACGCAGACGTCGAAATCCACCTCGTCGTAGTGAAGGTATGGCTGATCACGGCGAAGGTCCCAGGCATAGCCCGTGGATCGCAAGATCGGTCCGGTGGTACCCAACGCGATTGCTTCTTCTGCCGTGATGACGCCCACGCCCTGAAGCCGTTCACGCCAGATCGGCTGGTTCGTGAGCAACACGTCGAACTCGCCAATGCGCTCGGGCAGAGGCTCGAGCACCCGCATCGCCTCGTCGCGCCAGCCATCGGGCAGGTCGGCGGCGACTCCGCCCACACGGATGAAGTTGTGATTCATGCGAAGGCCCGAGACCATCTCCAAGAAGCGGAGCACTTCTTCGCGTTCGCGCCAGCCGTACAACATCATCGACACCGCGCCCAGGTCCATACCGTTGGTGGCCTGGAAAAGGAGGTGGGACGCGAGCCGGTTCATCTCGCACATCAGCATGCGGATCCACTGGGCTCGCGGCGGAGCTTCGATGCCCAGGAGCTGCTCGGCGGCAAGGGAGAACGCCAGCTCGGAGAAGAGCGGCGACGCGTAATCCATGCGGGTCACGTTGGTGCAGCCCTGCACGTAGGTCAGGTCCTCGCCCGTCTTCTCCATGCCGGTGTGCAGGTAGCCGATCACCGGCTTCGAGCGAATGATCGTCTCGCCCTCGAGCTCGAGTATCAGCCGCAACACGCCGTGGGTGGAGGGGTGGGCGGGCCCCATGTTCATGATCATCCGCTCGCCGGTGACCGGGTCGGCGTCGGCCGGTTCGAAGGCGGCGTCGGCCGCCTCTGCTGTGGCTTCGGCCGCCTTGGTCTCTGACATTCGCAGCACGGCGTGATCTGAGGTGAGGTGCACAAGGGCAGCGTCGAGCGCCTCGATCGAGATCTTGCCCGCGGTGGCGGCTGCCGCGGCGGCCTGGCCTGCGTCAGACGCTGTTGGGGTATCGGCCGGGTTCATGAGTGCGTCGCCTTGAACTGCACCGGAATCTGCCCAATCGCATAGTCCTTCCGGAGCGGGTGTCCCACCCAGTCTTCGGGCATCAGGATGCGGGTCATGTCTGGGTGACCGTCGAAAGAGATCCCGAACATGTCGAACGTCTCGCGCTCGAGCGCTTCGGTGCCCGGGTGGACGGCGAAGAGCGACGGACACGTCGGATCGTCGGCGGGGATCTGCACGCGCAGGCGGAGTCGACGGCGGGCGGCAGGGTCCAAGAACCCCACCACCACTTCGAAACGCTCTGCCTGGATACCGGCCGGCAGCGACCGACCGGGATGGGTGAGGTAGTCGACACCGCAGGAATCGATGCACATCAGATAGCCGTCATCGCGCAACGCTCGGACGGTGTCGACGAGCTGCTCCCGTGATGGGTGCAGTACCTGCTGGCCGTGCGATGTCGTCACCGGCACCCCATAGGCCAACTCGACCGACGCAACTGGCTCGTCGTCGGTCTCAGCCGCCTCAGCGGCCCCGACCCCTTCGTCAAGCGACATCTGTCAGTTGGTCCCGATGTGCACCGGCTGTGCCGCCGCATCGGGCGCCGGCTCGTCGAGCTGGATTCCCGCGCCGCCACCGTTGCGGTCGCGCCGACGGGTGATCTCACCGGCACGGATCTGGTCGTGCAGGGTGATGATCGCGTGAAGGAGCGTCTCGGGCCCGGGCGGACACCCGGGCGCATACACGTCGACCGGGACGATCTGGTCGACTCCTTGGACGATGGCGTAGTTGTTGAACATGCCACCGGTACTGGCACACACACCCATCGAGATGACCCATTTGGGTTCCATCATCTGGTCGTAGATCGTCCGGAGAACCGGCGCCATCTTCTGGCTGACGCGACCGGCCACGATCATGAGGTCGGCCTGACGAGGCGACGCACGAAACGTCTCCATGCCGAAGCGGGCCAGGTCGTAGTGAGGACCGCCCGCCCCCATCATCTCGATGGCACAGCAGGCCAGACCGAAGGTGGCCGGCATGCAACTACGGATGCGGGCCCACTTGACCAGGTCCTCGAGCTTGCCGGTCAGAAAGTTGTGCTCGAGCCCGGCGAAGCCTTCGGCCTTGACGTCGTCGACGATCCCCATCAGACCCCCACCGGCACTTCGATCGGCTCATCGTGGACGGAGTCGACCTCGTCGACAACTGGAGACGAGAGCACGGTTTCGTGGTCTCGGCCCTCGAGCCCGACCCGACGAATCGTGGTCCGGACCGTGCGTGACGGATCGACCATGTGCGAGTGACGAAGACGCTTGATCGGTCCCCAATCGAGGGCGCCGTTGGCGATCAGGTAGAGGAACGACTCGAACACCGCGGCGGCGAAGATGGTGATGGCGATCATTCCGAATGTACCGAGCCCACGGAAGATCATCGCGAACGGGTAGAGGAAGATGATCTCGATGTCGAACACGATGAAGATCATGGCGATCAGGTAGAAGCGAACCGGGAATCGCTCGGGCGGCGCGGAGACATCGGTGATCCCGCACTCATACGGCCCCGCCTTGACCGACGTCGGCCGAGGAACGTTGAAGATCCGGGAGACGATGATGCTGATCCCGCCGAACAGCGCGCATACGACGAGCAGGGCGATGATCGGGAGGTATTGGCCCATCAGCTATGCGCCGGCCTCGAATGCGGCCTTGGCCGCCATCGCCCGCTTGTCACGTACATGCAGCTGCGATGCGAACACAGCGAAGAGCAGCCCGTTGATCACCATGAAGCAGAACGGGATGAAGCGCCGGTTGCCGAAGTTGCGCAGCATCACCACAGTCACATTCGAAGCACCCGGTTGCAGTGCCGGCTTGGGTGGAGTGGTGCCCGGCGCCACCACCACATCCTTGACCTTCTGCACGGTGACGGCGACGTACATCTTTGGCCGCTTGATCTCGACGGTGTCCGCTATCCGATGCCACGCCTGCTTCACCGTGCTGCGCTCGGTGATCGGATAACACGGCTCCTTGTCACCGTAGAGAAAGACGTTGAGCGTGATGTAGCTGGCCGCAGTGGTGGTCGGGCCGAACGTGTGCTCGGTGGCCAACGCGAGGTCTGACGCCGCCCCGGCCTCACCGCGTCGGGTGTCGGTTCCCGAGAGGAGACACCATCCGTGCAGGGGGGCCTCGATCTTCTGGCGCAGAGCCCGGGCCTCGGTGTTGAACGTGGTGGCGATCTGGTCGTCGCTCTCGGACAACACCTTGTCTGCGTCGGGATACCCGGAGATGAACTCGGCCGCGTTCTTCTTGATGTTGGCTTGCACCGTCGACACACCGTTGGGCTTGAGGACCACCAGCGGAGTGATTTCGGTGATGATGTCGGTCAGCGTCGCGACCTGGTAGTCCTTACCTTCGGCCCCCTTGGCCGCCGCCTCGAGCAGCGGGTAGTGGGAGAACAGCTCTGGTGCGTCCGGAAGCGTCGCCGGCAGCTTCTTTGCGATCGGGGTGTCGATCGCAGCGGCCCGGTCCAGGTTGATCTCCATCGGGATCCAAGCCGGGTCCCGGCCCTTCAATCCGATGCCGTAGATCCACCACACACCGCCCATCAGGAACATCCACCCGAACAGTCCGGCGCAGATGATGAGGAATCCGGCCCGGATGCCGGAGTTGGTGGCGAGCAGCACGTACACCGAACCGACCAGCACAGCGGAACCGACAACGACGACGAGAATGCCGCGGATCGTCGGGTCGAAGGCGATGGCGCCCAACATGGCCGTCATGGCTTGCTCCCCGTCGTGGTGGTCGTTGCGGTCGCGGTCGCCGGGATCGTGGTGGTCGTCGGCTCGGTGGAATTGATGCCTACCACGTCAGTCGATGAATTATCCCCGGGATGTGCTGCGTCGATGGCGGACCGCTCGACATCGAGATTTCGCTCGTAGATGACGATCGCGTACACCTGCTCCGGTGTGAACATTCCGTCCTTGCCCAGCTGAGGAATGCCGCTGTCGCCCGGGGTGATCGTGGCGTCACCAAAGTTCGGGTTGAGCCCGAACGCCGGCATGCGACCCGAGCCGAGGCTGTTCGCGCCGTAGATCACGCCGTACTTGGTGCCCTGCATGACCAGTGTGTACTGCTGCTTCAGTGTCATCTGATTCTCGACGCCGAGCAGGCTGGGAGCGAAGCGGCCGCGAGCCGTCGTCTCGACCGGCGCCCACGGTTGGCCGAAGGAGAAGCCCGGCACGTGGCACCGAGCGCACGAGTACGCGCCCGACGCGGTGCTGTTGAGGTTGAAGAGGATCTCACCCAACTCGAGTTGATCGTGCTGATCGAGACAGGCGAACTTGCCATCGTCGCACTCATAGGCCATCGGGTCGGTCAGCTCGCCGTTCTTCTTCTGGACCGCGTCGAGCTTGTCGGCCAGCTTGGCGTCGTGGGACTTGATGGCCGCCATGACGTCTGAGTGGATCTGTCCGTTCGGCAATTGGATCGACCAGAGATAGTCGATCAGATCGTTGAGCTGTTGGTCGGACAGCGCGCCACCACCGGTTACACCCCAGGGCTGCATGGGGGTGCCCGGTCGGCCGTAGGTGAGGATGTCCTTCACCTCGGTCTGGGAGAACCTCCACAGGACGGTGTTCAGCGCGGGCGCGTTCCAGGTGACGGTGTTGACGTACTTGCCGTTCTGGTCGGTGATCACGAAGCTGGTCTGGCCGCCGGTGCCGTTGGGACCATGGCAGTCCTGGCACTTGGCACCCAGCAGCGGATTGTCGCCGAAGAGTTGCGAGCCCTCGAGGATGAACGACTGACGGAACGTCGTGGCCGCGCCCTGTTCACGGCCACCCTCGCCGAGCCAGTAGAGCGGTAGCGACAACGCGATGATCACCAGTAAGCCGAGCGCCGCCCAGAGCGCCAGGTTGAGCTTCGGCCCTTCAAGCTCGTCGTCATCGAGGTACGGCTTGCGGTTCGGCGCCAGCTCCAGTTCTGAGCCGGCCTCCTTTCGGCCGTGCTGCATCTGGGTGATGACGAAGAAGATGCCGCCGATGGCGATGACCGCCAAGACGACGTACCCGATGGACCGCTGGGTCGTCTGAAGTGCGAACAGAGCGCTCATCACCCTCCCACGCAGTGGGGGCCTTCGGGCTCCTGGCCCGTTGTGTTGGTTCCAATGGGCGGGCCGAGAATGATCTTGGCCGATGCGGTGTCGGCCGTGACGCTTCCGTCGGGTGCCACCGCAACCGGGAACCGATCCAACCCGCGCGGTGCCGGTCCACCCCGCTTCTCACCGACCCGCGAATACTGCGAGCCGTGGCACGGACACTCGAACCACTGCGACGTCAAACACGCCGGAACCCGGCAGCCGAGGTGCACGCACTTCTGGTAGAGACAGTTGATGCCGGCTTCCTGGCCAGGCAGGCAGGCCTCGCCCTTGTAGGTCAGGCGGGCCTTCGGAAGTGACTCGGGCGGGTACGCCGTGATCCACATGCGGCCCTGGGGTACGTAATAGAACCCTTGATTCTTCGTGATGCTGGCCTTGATGTCGGAGATCTTCCCCAGAGCGATCGGCCCGCCGAACCCGCCCGACGACGACGGCCACAAGAAGGCGGTGAACGACGCCGCCGCGAACGACGTGATCGAGAGCGTCATGACCCCGACGATCGACCGGTTCAGGAACTGGCGACGGGTGGCGCCGTACGTCTCGGGATCTGGCGGCACCCACACGACCGGAGAGGTCGAAGACGCCGGGACCACCGCGCCGGCGGTGCGCTCGATGGCGGCGGCCCGCTCGATCTCGACGCCGGTCGGACGGTCGGGAACCTCGCGATCGGACGACGAGGCGTCACGCTTCACCGTCTCGCGCGAGAGCTGCCCAACGGCCTGGCCGGTCTCGCGGCGACGCACGGTGGAGAACACGGCTGCCAGGGCCAGAAGGACGATGACGATGATGCCGAGAACGACGAACCCGCTCATGGCGCACCTCGTTCGGACAGGGGGTTGGACATGGTCTCGATGCTCACAGGAAGTTCGGGGCTCACAGGTCGAAGTACAGGCCGTCGCGCCACGGGAAGTCGAAGTTGAAGCCCTTGCCGCGGAAGAAGCTGCCGATCATCACCAGCACCGCCCAGAACATGAGGTGGATCGTCATCAGCGAGATGGCGAACTTGCGGTCCTCGGGCTTGTGCGAGGGGTTCTTGTCGATGTACGGGGCGAGGATCAGGATGAAGATGCCCATGCCCGGGATGGTCACGCCGGCGACCATCGGGTGGAGCGTCTGCAGCAGTTCCTGAAGACCGAGGAAGTACCAAGGTGCCTTGGACGGGTTCGGCGTCTTGTTGACGTTGGCCAGATCCTGCAGCGGCGCATTGACGAAGATCGAGAAGATCGTCGTGAACGCCGTGATGAACAGAGCGGCGACGAACTCGACGATGAGCAGATGGGGCCACACGTGGACCTTGTCCTGTGGCTTGGCCTTGACGTCCTGGATGGACCCCGACTTGACGACCGTCAGCAGTCGCTGGGTGTGTCCACCGGGGCCGGTGGCCAACGGGGGCGGAGCCATCGTCGCGACGCCTCCGCCCGACTCCGCGACAGCAACGCCGCCACCGGCCGAGCCAGCCGCGCCGGCCTTCTTGGCCTTGGCGGCAGCAGAGCGCTCGAGCAGGTGCGCTGGGATACGCGAGTCACTCGCCGCGGCGGACGACTCGGCGGTAGCCGGTGCGTCTGCCGGGGTGTCGTCGGAGCCTGCCGCGGCTTTGGCCGCGGCCTTCTCCTTGGCGGCCTGGGCTCGCTTCAGCAGATGTTCTGGGACTTCAGTCACGCGCGCTCCTTCGACCTAGAGCGGACCGGAGATCCCGCCATCCTTGCGGACCCTCCAGAAATGGATGGCCATGAAGATGACGGTGACGAATGGGAAGAACAGAACGTGGAGCACATACCAGCGCAAGAGCGTGTTGGTGCCTATCTCGGCGCCGCCCAGCAGTACGAAGCGCACTTGAGAGCCGAAGACAGGGGTGTAGCCGATCATGTTGGTTCCCACCGTCACCGCCCAGAGGGCCAGCTGGTCCCACGGGAGCAGGTAGCCGGTGAAGGAGAGCAGCAGGGTCAGCGTGAGCAGGATCACGCCGATCACCCAGTTGAACTCGCGGGGCGCCTTGTAGGCACCGTGATAGAAGACGCGCGCCATGTGTAGGAAGACGGACAGCACCATGAGGTGCGCGCCCCATCTGTGCATGTTTCTGACCAGCAATCCGAACGTCACCGCGGTGCGCAGGCTGTAGATGTCGCTCCAGGCCTGCACATCGGTGGGTCGGTAGAAGAACATCAGGAAGATGCCCGTCACCGTCAGCAGGATGAACAGGAAGAACGACAGGCCCCCGAGACACAGCGTGTAGCTGACCTTGACCGCGTGACGCTTCACCTTCACGGGGTGCAGGTGGTACAGCACCGAGTTCATGATCACGTACGACCGGTTACGTGGGCTGTCGGTGTAGCCCTTCCGGAAGATGGAGCCAGGGCGGAAGATCGAGTTCCACGCCTGGCTGCCCTGCATGCTGTCGTTCAGCTTGGCGATTTTCGCGCCGACCCCTGGGGAGCCGCCTTCCATCGTCTTGGCCACGGGTACTCCCTACTCTCCGTGCTCGCAGGTCGTCGAATCGTCGTTGCTTCTGGTGCGACGGGTCATGATCAGCCGAGCCTCATCCCGTAGCCGTAACCGTGGGTATTGGTCCGCTGGTGCGCGTCGCCCGAGGCGGTGGGATCGCCGATCTTGCCCATGATGATGACACCCGTGGGGCAGCGGTCGACACAGAGGGCGCACCTGGTGCATACGTCGTCGTCGATGAGGAACAGCACGTTGTCGGACGGATCCTCGCCCGGCTGATCGATCCCGACGGCGTCGTCGATCGCGCTCGGGGACACCATGTGGATGCACTTCCACGGGCAGATGTCCACGCAGCCCTCGCACATGATGCACTCGGACTGATCGATGTGGATGAACTGCTTCGGCTTGACCGCCTTGGCCAGGTAGTCGGCGTCGACCTCTTGTAGGACGTAATCGGTACGGAACTCTGGCATCGGGGGGTTGGCATCGGTTCCCGCCA
>Ga0182019_10000845_pt1 | contig 15152 bp, 17 predicted proteins | sample 812E2MmetaG_FD_120483 | JGI IMG/M metagenome (GOLD analysis project Ga0182019, IMG submission 120483) | Permafrost microbial communities from Stordalen Mire, Sweden - 812E2M metaG | ecosystem: Environmental > Terrestrial > Soil > Wetlands > Permafrost | place: Sweden: Stordalen | collected...
CGTTCGGCTCTATCACAGGCCGGGCTCGGTGCAGTCCGAGGTTCGAATCGGACACGTCGGCCTGCCGCGCCGTATCCCGGACTTCCACGCCGTGCAGGTCATGGCCGCCATCCTCGGCGGCCTGTTCAACTCGCGGCTGCAGCTGAATCTGCGCGAGGAAAAGGGCTATACGTACGGTGTAGGCGCCGGGTTCGACATGCGGCGCGGCGCCGGCCCCTTCGGCGTCCGGACGGCGGTCCAGACGGCGGTGACGGTGCCGGCCATCTCCGAGGCGCTCAAGGAGCTGCATCGGATTCGTGACACGCTCGTCACGGAGGCGGAGCTGGCCGTGGCGCGCGACTACATGGTCGGAGTGTTCCCGCTGCGCTTCGAGACACCGGGGGCTGTGGTCGGAGCGATCGGCGGCCTTTTCGTTAACGGCCTGCCGGACGACGAGCTGGCCCGTTATCGGGGTCTTGTCGAGGCGGTTACGGCTCAGGACGTGCAGAAAGCAGCCCACGAACACATCCGTACCGACCGGCTGGCCATCGTTCTTGTCGGCGACGCGGACGTGGTGGCCAAGGACCTCGAGGCGGCAGGCTTTGGCGAGCTCGAGGTGATCCGTGACGAGGTCCCGGGCGAGATCGAGCAAGTCGACCCGTCCGAAGGAGACGAGGAGGGCGAATGATCGTCGTCATCGGCCTGCCCGCATACGCCGGCTCGGCGGCCGGGGAGGGGAGTGCCGGCGGGCTTGCCGTCGACGTGGCCGCCGGCGCGCGCGCTCGTGGCGGCGTCGTGGAGCTGGTCGGCAAGGTCGGCGATGACGGCGCGGGCGACGCGGTGGTTGTGGCGCTCGGCCGTCTGGGCGTCGGCCACGCGGCGCTGCTTCGTGATCCGGCCCGACCCACGCCGCTGCTCTCAGTCTTGGCGGTCGCCGCGGGCCCTCAAGCCGCGGACCGGGCCGCCGACGTGGTGGCGGGCGATTCGGTCGCCGACCCGGCCGCGGCACTGGCGGCCGACCGCGGCGAGGACGAGCCGCGGATCGACGTCCAGCTGCTCCCAGCGGATCCCGCCGCGCGGCCTGGGCTCGAGGCCGGTGACATCTCGCTGGCTTTGCGCTACCTGGCTGAGACGCGGGTGGTGGTCCTCGCGGAGCCACTCCCCGAATTGGCGGTCGCGGCCGTCGTCGAGGGCGCGGCCTTCGCCGGCGCCCGGCTCGTCGTACTCGTACCTCCCGGCGCCACGCCCCCGCCTCTCCCGCCCGAGGCGACGCTCCTCGAAGCGCCTGATGTGGACGACGGTTCGTTCGGTCGCCTGGTGGGGGCCTTCGCGGCCGGGCTCGATGCCGGGGCGGAACCGGCCGCGGCGTTCGCGGAGGCGGTCCGGTCCTCGGGCTGGGAGTCTGTCGCCGACTGAGGATTCACGCCTGCCCAGGGCCGGCTTGGGGCGCCGTGCCACACCCGCGTCCGGCGATACGCCGGGCCCCTCCTTTCATGTAGAGTGCCCGCCATGGATCGTGCTTCCGAGGGACTTCGATTCGAAGGATCACCCACCGCTCCGGCCGGTTCGGACCCTTCGGGGACAGGCCCGCTGGATAGATCCACCGCTATCGCCATGATCCGTCAGGCCGACGAGCTGATGGAGGCCAGTGAGCCCGACCAGGCGCTCGCCCTGTACAGCCAGACGGTCGACGTGCCGGATAAGGATGTCGCCGCCGCCGGCATGTTCGGAGTTGGCAATGCCCTGTACCGCCTCGATCGCGAAGGCGAAGCCCTGGACGCCTGGCAGCGAGTCACGGCCATGGGCGAGACGCCGGCCACGTACCGAGCCTGGCGTCAGGTCGCGGCCGCGCGGGTACGCGCGAAGGACCTCCCGGGCGCGCTTGACGCTTACCGCCAGTGCGAGCGGCGCGCCCCTGCCTCCGACAAGGTGCTGATCGCTTCGCGTCTGGGCTGGCTCTCCAAAGAGACGGGCAACACCCGTGCCGCGGGCCGCTACTTCGCGCGCAGCCGCGGCGACGCGCTGCCATCCTTCATGACCTACCTGATCATCGGTGCAACGGTGGTCACGTCCCTGATCGCGATGCAGGGCGGGACGGTCCTGCCGGGCCAGTACAACCCCGGCGGCCCGCTCGAGCTGCAACTCGAGCTCAACAAGTACCTGGTCGCCAGCGGGGAGATCTACCGGCTGCTGTCAGTCGTTCTCGTCCACGACCCGAACGACATCTTCCATCTCCTCTTCAATATGTACGCCCTGTGGTTTGCGGGGCAGCTGGCGGAGAAGATGTACGGCGCCAGGCTGCTGCTGTTCTTCTACGTCCTGACCGGGATCGCCGCTTCGCTCGCGAGCTACGTCTTCGGAGACAGCGGAGCCTCGGTCGGTGCATCGGGCGCGATCTTCGGGCTCTTCGGCATCGTGCTGGTAGCGACGCGATACCACCACGCCATTCTGGACTCGCAATCGCGGTCCATCGCCTCTCAGATTGGCTTCTTGATCGTCCTGAACCTGGTGCTGGGCTTTTCCGGCGTCTTCGGCAACGTCGACAACTTCGCCCACGTAGGCGGGCTACTTGCCGGCGTGTGGCTCGCGCTGGCCATGCCGCCGGGCCGCGTGCCGACGCTCGCTTCGCTGTGGCAGACGCCGGGAGGCGCGACCCGGCCGCGGCTCGAGCAGCTGGGATTGCCGATCCTTGGAGTGGCCGCGCTGGTCGCCGTGATGGTCGCGGGCTACTTCGTCGGGACGAGCAGATGGCAGGCGGATCCGCTATACCGCTACTACACCAGTCAGGTCCCGCCGGCGGTGGAACTCGCTGTCGCGCCCCCCAGCGGACCGGTCGTGTTCTGGCCGCCAGGGGCGTGACCGGCTACTCGAAGTAGGACGGCCGGGTCAGACCAGGTCTTCGCGCCAGCCCCAGCGGTCCAGCACGCGGTACATGTTGCGCCGCCCCAGGCGCGATCTATCTGGCGGCCAGGCGATCTCGTCGTGCTCGACCGGCAGGTCGAGTCGAACGGCTCGACGCGGGGCCGGGACTCCAAACTCGACTATCCCGGCCGGGGCCGCCGGCCGTTCCGCCGCCGGCCGTTCGACCGCCTCGGTCTCGGCTGCCCCCGGTTCGGCTGCCTCGGCGTCCGTCCAGTCGGGGTCCAGGCCGGCTCGGAGCCGCATGCTCCACCACACGTCGAGCCAGGCCGGCGTGACGAAGCGCTCGTCGAGCGGCCCCAGCGCGACATAGTCGGCGCGGCGGAATGCCATCCAGCCCGCGAGTACGGCTCCGACATGGCCCGCACCCGAGGGCGCCAGACCCGCCGGCCGAAGGCGTCCGGGTTCGTCCGACGCGACGCCGAAGGCTCCGGCCACGGCCACGTCCTGGTCGGTCAGAGCTTCGGCCAGCGGAGTGAGCGCGTCGCCGGCCGGCCAGGCCGTGCCATCGGCGATGAGCACCAGCTCGCCGGCCGCGCGCCGCAGGGCGATGTTCAGCGCCGCAGCGTGACCCAGGCGAGTGGCGGTTCGCAGCACCTCGACCTCGCGCCCACCGATGGCGGCCCGATCCAGAGCTCCGGCCGCGAGTGCCACCTGCTGCGGCTCGCTCGGGTCGTTGGCGACGACCACGATCTGCGTCGCGGCGGTGGCGTGGGCGCGCAAACCCGCAAGCAGCCGCGAGACTCGATCGGGCGCCTCGGACGCGAGAACGATCACCGTCCAAGGCGCGTCGGGCGGCCCTTCCAGTCGAGACGGCACCGCCGCGGCGGCTCCGTATCGAACCTCGCCGTCCATCTCGACGCTGGGCGGAGCGGCCCGACTGACGGAGGTCCGAGCGCCGCGGTCGACGACCTTCCAGCCGGCAGCCTCGATCTCGACCTTGAGGGTGTCGGCCGTGGCCCAGTCTCGGCGGGCGCGGGCTTCGGTCCGCTGGCGGATGAGGTGGGTTATCTCTGCCGGCGGGCCGGCGGGGTTGATGGGTTCGCTCACCCGCGAAGGATAGCGGCAGGCGCGGCTCGGCCGCCGCATCGACCAGAACACCCCGCCCAGGGGATCGTCAGGCTTCGGTTCCGGCGCTCGGTTCGGTCGTGTTCGTGACACCGGGAACCATCGGGCTCAACGGCAGCAGAACGGTGACGCGGGCGCCGTGCGGGGCGACGTTCTCGGCCCAGGCCTCGCCGCCGTGGGCGCGGGCTAGCTCGCGGACTATGGCCAGGCCCAGCCCCGAGCCGCTACCGGCGCGCGAAGGATCGGCGCGGAAGAAGCGCTCGAAGACACGTTCCAATGTCCCGGGCGGAAAGCCGGGGCCGTCGTCGGTGACGCTCAGCGAGATCCCCGGCGGGCGTCCAGGCATACGCAGTGAGGCCGCCCGCAGCCAGACGTGGCCGCCGGCGGGGACTACCGAGAGGGCGTTTTCGATTAGGTTCTGGAGGATCCTCTCGGCGGCCAGCCGGTCGCCGGTAAACGCCAGGGCCGGCTCTCCGGGGATCGCCCCGGCGACCTCGATGGCAATGCCCAGGTCGGTGGCGCGAGCCCCGAACCGGGCCGCGGCGTCCGTCAGCAACGCGGCCGCGTCGAGTGCCTCCGGGCGCAGCGAGGCGGGCCCCTGGCGCAGCCGCTCCACGACGCCCAGCTCGCCGACCAGCCGCTCGAGCCGCTGCGCTTCCTCGGCGATGGTCCGGGCCGCGGAGGCGGCTCGATCGCCCGACGCCGTCCCGTCGGCGATCGCCTCGGCGAATCCGCCGATGCTCGTCAGCGGCGTCCGCAGGTCGTGGCGCAGGTTCGCGAGGAGCTGCGTCTCTTCCTGCCGCGTCGAAGCCAGTTCGTGAGCCATGGCGTTGAACCGCTCGGTCAGAACCCTCACCTCGGTCGGGCCCTCCAGCGGGAGCGGCCTGGTCTCGCCCGACGCGGCCGGCAACTCGACGGCGGCGTTGGCGAGGCGGCGCATCGGCCCGGTCAGGGAGCGCGAGAGAAGCCAGGCGACCGGGACACCGACGATCAGCAGCACCAGGGCGACGATTAGCAACGCGCCGGCCAGGTCGCCGAGGGCCAGCTGCACCGACTTGTCGGGCAGGGCGAAGAGGATGGTGCGGCCGCCCGTGGCGTTCTTGCTCGCCTCGACGTAGATGAACCAATTGCCGTCGGAGGTTCTCGTGCGCCCGATCGTCCCGGTCGGCATCTGCAACGAGGACGGATCGCCGGCCAGGACGCGGATGGCGCCGTTGGGGTTCTGGACGAGGACATAGCCGCCATCCGATGCGAGTGAAGTGCCCATGTCCGTGAGCGTGGCGTCCCACTGGGACGGCGTCTCGCGGGCAAGGTTGACGACCACCTGGACGAGATCACGCGAAAGGGAGTCCTTGATCTCGTTCTCGTGGAGCTGGTGCAGGGCCAGGAACATGGTCGCCCCGACGGCCAGCAGCATCACCGCCGCCATTCCGGCGAAGGCCAGGAAGATTCGGCTCCTCAGACCGCGCGGCAGCATCGGTCGGCCCTAGTCGGGGGTGGGGGACGGGCCGGGATCGGCCGCGGTCCGAGGGGGAGGCACCAACCGGTATCCCAGGCCGCGGATCGTCTCCACCTGCGGCCCGTCATCGCCGAGCTTCTTGCGCACCTCTGCCACGTGGACGTCCACGGTCCTGGTCTCGCCGGGGAAGTCCGTGCCCCACACGTCCTCGAGCAGCGCATCGCGGGTTAGGACGACGCCCGGATCGCGCGCCAGCGCGGCCAGCAGGTCGAACTCGCGCGCCCGAAGCTCCAGACGCCGCTCGCCGACCAGGGCCTCGCGCCGGCGCGGATCGATGCGCAGGTTGCCAACCTCTATCGGCCGTCCGCCTTTCGCCGTCGCGTCGGTGCGCCGCAGGATCGCCTTGACCCGCGCGACCAGCGCCCGCGGGTTGAATGGCTTGGTGACGTAGTCGTCGGCGCCCAGCTCCAGGCCGACGATCGCGTCGACGTCTTCCGAGCGAGCGGTCAGCATCAGGATCGGCACGTCGCCGCGACGCCGCAGCTCCCGGCAGACCTCGAAGCCGTCCAGCTTGGGCAGCATCAGGTCGAGCACGACCAGCGCGGGGTCGGTGCGCTCGTACTGGACGAGCGCCTGCTCCCCGTCGCCGGCCGCCACGACGGCGAAGCCTTCCTTCTCGAGGTACAGACGGAGCAACTCGACGATGTTCCGCTCGTCGTCGACGACAAGGATGGTCTTCATGCCGGCAGGATACGTCCAGCGCGGCCCGCCCCGTGGCTCGGATGTAAACGCAGGGTAAGACGCCGCGGCGTCACGCCGGCCGAGTCAGCGCGACAGGAGTCCCAGGATGAGCCCAACGGCGAGCACCGCGTAGGCAACCATCGCGCCGAGTGTATTCCTGCGGAAGCGGGTCACCACGACGAGGACGGCGCCGACCACGATGATGATCAGAGCCAGGGCTTTCATGTCCGGTAACGCTCCTTTCCACTTGTACGGGGGGTCAGGTCCGGCCTCACCCGCGCAGGGCGTCCCGGAAACTGACCCGCGCCCCGAGGCGCAATGCCGCGTTCGCGTAAATGCGCCCGGCCAGCCAGGTAAGGCCGAGGATGCTGGCCAGGGTCAACGCCATCGCCAGACCCACCTGCCACACCGGCACGTCGCCAGTCGCCATCCGAATCGACATGAGGACCGGCGCAAACGGCGGCAGCAACGAAAGGATCGTGCTCCGCATGCTGCCCGGATCGGGCAAGGTCACGAACACCAGCAAATAGCCTCCAACCAAGAGGAGCGAGATCGGGGCGATCGCGCCGGAGACCTCCTCCTGGCGGGAGACGAGCGCGGCAACGCTGGCGTAGGCCGTCGCGTAGAACAGGAAGCCGAGCAGGAACCAGACGAGGTCGCCCAGGATCGAGACCACGCTGAGGCCCGGGATGGAGGCCACATGGGTCAGGGCGACGATCCGCATGGTCGTGGTCTTGCCCGCGCCGTTGCGGCCGACGAAGCCGAACAACTCGCCGGCCCGAACCTCGAAGCTCAGGTCCTGGAGCGCGACGGTCTCCCCGTATCTTTTCGAGATCCCTCTGATCTCGAGACTGCGATCGGTGCCCATTCTTCCTCCGGCGGAGCTGCCGCAGCTCGCGTGCCGCCGGGTCCTTCACCGCTTCCGAAGGCGACGGGCATCGCCGCCAACCATACGCCCATGCCGCACTTTTGGAAGAGAGGTCACCAGTCGGGTTCCCTCGAATGCACGCAGGTCCGGTTCCGCCGCGCAATTCGGCCTGGGCCATAGGCCTCGGGCGAGCCGCTACCATGACGGGGCTCGATCCATCGACCAGTCAAGACGCGTTCGGGAGGAACGATGAATCTGTCAGGAGAGACGGAGATTGCGGCCAGCCGCCAGCGCGTCTGGGACACCATCAGCAACCCGAACCGCGCGGCCGCCTCGAGCTCGTCGGGCCAGGCTCAGATCGAGAAGATCGACGACCGGCACTACAAGGTCACGGTCGCGGCGCCGGGCATGCCGATGGGCGTAACCCTCGACATGCAGGTGACCGAGCTCGACGCACCATCGCGTATCGCCGCGACCATCGAAGGCGCCGTTATGGGCGGCCCGATCAACGGGACCGGCTCGATCGATCTGACCGAGCTCGGGCCGAAGCTGACTCGGGCGACGTGGGTCGCCGACGCCACACTCGGCGGACTGCTGGGCGGCTTCGAGCCGATGCTCCAGGGGCCGCTGCAGCAGGGCGCGGATCAGGGCTTCGTTTCGCTCAAGACCCGGCTCGAGGCCGAGGAAGCCGCCGCCGGGGCATAGCCCGCTACCTCTTTCGGGTGTAGGTCGCCGTCAGTGTCGTGTGACCCAACAATCCGCGGGCCACAGCCCCGCGCACATCGCTTGCCGATGGAGTGTCGCTCAGCGTCAGCGGCGCGGATAGCGCATATAGCGTGAACCGGTAGTGATGCGTGCCGCCGGGCGGGCAAGGGCCGCCCCAGCCGGCCCGACCGAAGTCATTGCGGCCCTGCGGCGGCGCGCTCGCCGAGCCGGCTCCTTCGGGCAACCCTCCGGTCGGGCCGCCGGCGATGTTGTACACGACCCAATGGATGAACCCGCGGGCGTCGGGGTCGTCGACGATCAGCGCCAGCGCCGCGGTCGAGGCGGGAGCGTCCTCCCACTCTAGCGCCGGCGACACGTCCTGGCCGTCGCAGCTGTGCTTGATCGGGATCGAGCCGCCCTCGACGAAGCTCGGGCTCTTGAGAACGAATCCGGCCATGCTGTCTCCTGCGGTTTGCGGCCGTTCCTGATCCAACGTCTATGTGCTCGCCGGCATCTTGGAGCGCGCCACGTTTCGCCGACGCCGGCTCGCCGCCCCGGCGACGTGTCAGCGTTCCCGCCAGCCGTTGTCTGCTCGCCTGGCGCGGGCGTGCGCGGCGACCTCGGCAGCTTTCGAGACCTGCCGGGCCGCCTCGCGCCTGTCGGCCTCGGTCGGCTGACCGGCCAGCTCTTCCCCGAGGCGGCGGTAGCTGGCCAGTCGGCTCTCGTCCAGCTCGCCGGCCCGGATCGCGGCCTGGACCGCGCAGCCGGGCTCCTTCTGGTGCCGGCAGTCGCGGTAGAGGCAGCGGTCGGCGAGATCGAGAATCTCGGTGAAGGTGTCTGCCAGGCCCTGATCGGCGTCCCATAAGCCCAGTTCGCGCACTCCTGGCGTGTCCAGCATCAGGGAGCCGCCCGGGAGGCGGAACAGCTCGCGGTGCGTGGTGGTGTGACGACCCCGCTCGTCGTCCCCGCGGATCTCGCGCGTGACCATCAACTCCTCTCCAGCAAGGAGGTTGAGGAGCGAGGACTTGCCCACGCCGGACGACCCGACCAGGGCGACGGTCTCGCCGGGCACCAGCCACCGACGAATATCCTCTACGCCGGCACCGGTGTGGGAGCTCAGCGCAACGACGGGGATGCGCAACTCATTCGCCAGCCGCTCGACCGTTGCCGCGCCGTCCTCGACGAGGTCGTCTTTCGTGAGCAGCAGCACAGGTTGGGCGCCCGACTCGCGAGCCATGGCCACGTAACGCTCCAGCCGGCGCGGGTTCAGGTCCGAGTTGAGCGACGAGGTGATGAAGAGCGTGTCGACGTTTGCGGCGACCGTCTGGGCCCCGACGTACGACCCGGCGGCTCGCCTGACGAAGGCCGAGCGGCGCGGCAGCACGGCGTCGATACGAGCCGGGCCGCCGCCTTGCGGGATGACGCACCCGACCCAATCGCCTACGGCCGGCAGTTCGCCCTTCCGCGCCTCGTGGCGAAGCCGGCCCGTCAACGCCGCCGACCACTCATCGTGATCCCCGGCGAGCATCCATCGGCCTCGATGCTGGGCGATGACGCGGGCCGGGAACCGCCCCTCGGCCGCCAGCGGCGCGAATTGCGCGGCCCATTCTTCCGTCCAGCCCCAGGACGCCAGGGAATAGGGGAGCGCCGCGGGCCTTTCGGGCTCGCCGCTTGCGTCGCCGGCCTGATTGGAGGTCATGTGCGCAGACTACGCTTTTCGGGTTCATGAGCGGTCGGAGTGGAGATCCGAAGCCGGCGAGCCGCCAAACCCTTGACGGGCGGGCGCACCCGGCAGACATTCAGCACGACAACCAGCTTGTGGGAGGGTGGAAATGTCCAGGTCAGGTCGAGCAGTGATCGCGATCGTGGCTGCAGGGGCGGCCGTGTATCTGGCTGGATGGTTCGACGGCAGTGTGATGACGCAGATCCAGCGTCAGTCCGGGATCGACTTCGATCCCAACGGACTCATGCTGGCGATGTCGCTCGGGTCGATCGCGGTGATGGGCTCGATTCTGTTGCTCGGTGTCCTGGCCTGGCGCTCGCAGTCGGCGCTGGTCGGCGCGGTCTACATCGTCGCGGGAGCTTTCCTCGCGTTCCTGCCGGTGATCGTGTGGCGGTTCGCGGCGACGATCAACGACGCACTGCCGGTGCTGCCGCAGCCGATCTCTCAAGCCGTGAGCCAGTTCTACTCCTGGTCCAACGGGCCGCTCAACGCGGAAGAGTACGTTGGAGCAGGCGTGCTGATCACAGGCATGCTCGTCATCGGCCGCGCGTTTCGAGATCGTCCCGTGGGGCCGGTCGCGGGGCCTCAGCCCCAGCAGCGATAGGTCTCGCGCCGACGATCTGGGCGCCGGGCCGGCGCCCGGCCGCTCGCCGCCGGACCGCGGAGCGCCGCGGCAGCAGGGCGACGATGCGGGCCTCGCCGTCGTGGGGCGAATGGACGCACGCGACCCAGTCGCCGACGGCGGGCATCTCGCCCTCTTCGGCGTCGTGCCGGAAACGGCCGGTTGGCGTCGCTGCCGTCTCGCCCTTCTGGCCCACAACGAGCCACATGCCGCGGTGTTGGGCGATGACCCTGGCGGGCCAGAGGCTGCCTTCGGTCAGCGACGCGAACTCAGAGGCACGGGCACTGTCCCAGCCCCAGGCTTCCAGGGCGGGGGAAAGCGCCGCCGGAATCCTGCCGGCGGCGCTGGAAACGGTCGTCATCTCAGCCAACCCTCTTCAGTTTCCCGGTCCGCTTGGCGTAGCGTTCGGCCCGGCCGAAGCCCCACAGGCCAAGCGGGATGAAGACGAAAGCCATAGCCAGAAGCGCCCACAGGTCCGGCAGCAGCTGGCCCAGCGAGGCGCCGTCGATCAGCGACCGGCGGACCGCGTCGAGGACGTAGGTGGCGGGCGACACGCGCGAGAGCAGTTGCATCCAGCCGGGCAGGATGTCGGTCGAGTAGTACACCCCGGTTGACAGCACCAGACCGCACTTGTCACCACCAAACCACACCCGACCGCCACGGGCTTTGGTAGGGCGGTCAGTGCTGATAGCGAGACGATCTCAACACGATCCCGCAGTGCGGGCACGAACGCCAGGCTCTCAGCGGCAGGTAGTTGGCACAGTGTGGGCAGCGCGCCCTTGGAAGTTTTGAGCGCCCCAGGAACGTGACGAAACCTGCCGCCAGCGCGGTGGCAGCACCTACGGCTGCCTGAAAGACAGGGGTAGTCGGATCGTCAACGCTCACGTGCCCTATGGCGATTTCCGAAGCAGCCATCGCGCAGGTCCACACGACCAGAACGGACGCCAGGGCCACGAGCCAGCGAACCGGATTGCGCCATATTCGGTATGCCAAGTAGAGGTCAAACCCCAGCAGAAACAGCGGTATGAAGACCATGATGGCGAGTGCCAGTGCCAGGAAAGGCGAGTCCAGAGGCACGGTGTCCGACCCCCAAACGACCCCGAGCATCATGTAGAAGCCACCAACAGCGGCACCAAGCCACAGGATTGATGCCGCTGCGCGAGCGTATGACCTGCCACGGATCATTCAGACGACCTCTCCAAACCGCGGTTTCGCCCGATAGCTGCTGACGGGATTCACGGAAGCCCATCAATCCTACCGGACCGAGATGGCGGCTCACCCAACCCTTTTGAGCTTGCCGGTCCGCTTCGCGTAGCGTTCGGCTCTGCCAAACCCCCACAGCCCGACAGGGATGAAGAAGAAGGCCATCACGACCAGGATTGCTACCCCGCCCCAGTCAGGCCCATTGCCGTCGATCAGCGCCGACCGCACGCCACGCAGGACGTAGGTCGCCGGCGATAGCTCGCTGATGTATCGGATCGGACCAATCGAGGACGGAAGTGGTGCGTATACCCCGGTGCCCGGCCACCCCGCTGACTTGCGGTGCCGTTACATTGGCCCCGGGTGCTCCCGGGTGCTCTCGGGTGCTCCCGGGTGCTCCCGGGCGCGATAGAGGCGAATCCATGCCGGCGCGACCAACCACGCCTCGACGGCGAGAGCCGCGACGTTAACCGCCACGACTGCGGCAAGAGTTGGCTGTTCGGACGGAAAATGCCCGAATGGGGCGAGCGCGACGGTCCCGACCGGCCCGAGATTGGCAAAAGCGATACAGACCAAACACCACCACGCCTGGGCCAGACCGGCTGGCTCGCGGCTACCGCTGTGGTTTCTCTTCCACGGTTTGAGTGAGGCGATGACTCGAGGCCAAAAAGGCACACCCGTCCGATCGGTCCGCTCCCCGGCGGACACAGCGCCTTGCCCGCCCTGGCCACCGTCACCGATGTTCTTGCCGATCGTGGCTATCGAGGCTTGACCAAGGCCGCCGGCATGCATCACGCCCGAGTCCAGATCAAAGCTCCTGCACCCGGTCAGAGCGGGTTCAAGCCGATAGCGCCGCTCTACAAGGTCGAGCACGCGTTTGCCCAGCTCGGGCGCTGGCGACGGCTGTCGCGTTGTTTCGAGCAAACGCAGATGAGCGCCGAGGCATGGCTCCAGATCGCGGCGTTCGGGTATCTGCTCGGACGAGTCTGAACGCCAAAGCGAAGGATTGATGACGGCCAGACGCTACGGCGGGCTGCTCTGCCCAGGGCACTTCCCCTGCGAGCACTGCACCTGCTGGACCGTGTCACCGGTGTACCCGTCGATGACAGCTCGGCTGCCGATCGGCTGACTCAGGGTTACGAGCAACTCCTCGCTCGTCCCTACGCCTGCCTCTGGCTGTGGCCAGGGAAAGATGAACGAGCCGACACTCACGATGACCCGATCGGAGGTCTCGGTGACGCCGGTGATGCGGGTCCATTGGGGAGAACTCGCATCGACCTCGACGCCGATCGTCCGGTCGTTGATGACGCGATAACCCTCGATGGGCTGTGACCGGTCGAGCCAGCGACCGACCAGGATTAGCCCGACAAGGATCGCGAGAACGACCCAGAGCCGCCTCGACTTCAGACGCTTCACCTGGACCCCCTAACCTGCGCGACTGCGATCAACTCTTGATACGCACCAGGCAACCGGTCGGATCTCGGCCAATCCACGAGCGTAGTTGGGTTCGCGCCGATAGTTCGTATACAGGCCCTCACTCTACGCTGAACTCCGCCCTGGCTGCCAGCGGCTCGCTCAACCCAGTCCAGTCGGCGGAGCAGGGGATCAGCCGACCCTTCTGAGCTTCCCGGTCCGCTTTGCATAGTGTTCGGGTCGGCCGAAGGCCCACAGCCCAACAGGGATGAAGAAGCACGCCATAACGACCAGGATCGCGACCGCGCCCCAGTCTGGCCCGGTCCCGTCAATCAGCTCCGACCGAACTCCACGCAGGACGTAGGTCGCCGGCGATAGCTCGCTGATGTAACGGAGAGGGCCAATCGAGGATGGAAGTGGTGCGTATACCCCGGTGGCTGCTGACTGGCAGAAGTCCCCGAGGAGAGGGCGCACCACGGCACCAGCGCCTTCGCCGTCATTGCTTCCTGGACTGCATCCAAGTGCCTGGAAGGATCGGTGCGCCCGCGATCTCGTCGCCGAGAACCTCGATGAAGTCCTCTGCTGCTGCCAGCGTCTGATCGTCCGCGAAGCCCACCAGCCCTCGCGAGAGACGGCAGCTCTCGGCCGCGTCGATCAGCCATGCCCACTCCGGCAGCCGCGACCGAACCCATGCCGCCCCTTCCTGTTTCGAGCAAGGACGCTCGGATTGGATCGTGCAGAGTGCCCGGCACATCGTGAGGACGCAATACGCCCGCGCGCACGGCGTCACGTCTCGAAGACTTCGATCTCGAACTTCGTCCGCGTAGCGAGCCGTCGCGGCAATGAACTCATCCCACGAGACGGCAGGGATCAGGTCAGCCGGGCTGGGGCCGAAGAGGGTGACGCCGGTCTCGCGGACGAGGTAGAGGTTTTGGAGCCACAGCTCCACCCCGTCGCGGATATGGAGGGGTTCGCCAGGGCTGATGACGGCGAGAGAACCGCCTGTTCGAAAGACGGCGAGCGTCTGGCGTCCGACATAGACGACTTCGAGCCGGTCGTCCCACTCAGGATGTCGGTCGACGATGAGCCGATGAAGCGCCTCGATGCCGGCGATGTCGGCCTCATCGACATCGCGCGAGGTGACGGCGAGGAGGTCTACGTCACTGACGCCCGCATCGAAGCCTCCTGAGACCGCAGAACCATACAGATACAGACCAAGGAGGTCGCCGCCGAGTGCCGACCGCAGTCCCGCGGTGAACTCCTGAACCAAGGCGTCGGAGAGTCCGTCGCTGGTCATGGGGTGAGGCTCAGGCGATGCAGCGCGCATGTCAACCCACATCAGGTGGCACGTGGCCCAGAGCGGGGCCTGTCCGCTTGAGCCCTCTGGCGCCTGACAGCATCAAGAGGTAGCCGGCTCAGTCAAAGAGAAGTCAGGCGCGCCAGCGTCGAGATGGGCGTGTGCTCCGATCGGCAACGTCAGCATCGGATCGGCATGGCCGAGATCGACGTTGGCGAGCACAGGAATGCCGGAGGCAGCGGTTCGATCCCGAACGACGGGCCACAGCGCCTCGATCTGTTCCGGGGCGTAACGGATCGGGCGGCCAAACACCAATCCACTGATCTGGTCGAAGACGCCGAGCTGTTCGAGGTCGGTGAGGTAGGCATCCACAGCCGAGGGCGGCGGAGCCTCTTCGGAGGTTTCCAGGAACAGGATCGTGCCGCGGAGATCAGGCCAGAACGCCGAACCTTTGAGGTGCCAGCAGATGGTTTCGAGGCAACCGCCCAAGAGGATGCCTTCCGCGACACCGGGCCTGATCGTCTTCCAGCCGGTGCTCGGCAGAAGCCGCCGGGGCCTCGTTAGATCCGCTTTCTCGAAAGCGTCGAGGAACTCGTCTGTCCATTCCGAAGCGGGCTCAAAAGTCGTTGCCGTGTTGCCGAACCAGGCAGCTCTAAGGAAGCGGTCGGTGTAGGGCAGGACTGCCGGGAACTCCGCGAGTTCGAGCGTGAAAGCCGGGCCGTGGAATGTCCGCAGGCCGGAACGCAGCGCGATCGCCCAGAGGAGGACGGTCACATCGGAGTAGCCCTGAATGATCTTGGGGTGAGCGGCGATGAGGTCGAAGTTGAGATAGGGCAGTATCTGGTTCGAGTGGTTCCCGCCGATTGACGCCAGGACAACGCGTATCTCATCGTCGAGAAACGCCTCATGAATGTCGGCGGCTCTTTCCTGCGGTGAAGAGGAAGCCCAGCCTGCCCGTTTGCCTGCGTTCGGCATGACGCGCACTTTCAGGCCGAGAGATTCGAGGTAGGCCGTGCCCCGCGCGACCCGGTGCGGCCACCAGGCAACGGCCGGGGCAGACGGCGAGATGACGGCGACGGTGTCGCCAGGCCTGACCCGCGGGGGCACACGAAAGACGCTCTTCACAACCCTCTCCGATAACACGTAGCCAGTGGCCTC
>Ga0182019_10000847_pt1 | contig 15132 bp, 11 predicted proteins | sample 812E2MmetaG_FD_120483 | JGI IMG/M metagenome (GOLD analysis project Ga0182019, IMG submission 120483) | Permafrost microbial communities from Stordalen Mire, Sweden - 812E2M metaG | ecosystem: Environmental > Terrestrial > Soil > Wetlands > Permafrost | place: Sweden: Stordalen | collected...
AGGCCGACGCTCAAGGCCGGGTTGGTCAGGCGGTTGAGGCGGCGCTCGGACAGGACGCAGACCATGGTCACGGCCGCGCCGATCATGTCCATGGGCAGGGCGACGGGCGAGCCCTGGAAGTTCGCCCCGGTCAGGGTCAGCTTGTGCTCGGGGAGGAAAATCGGGTTGTCGGCGACGCCGTTGAGCTCGATCTCGACCTGCTTGCGGGCGTGGGCCACGGCGTCGTGGGCCGCGCCGATGACCTGAGGCGTGGAGCGCATCGAATAGGCGTCCTGGACCTTGGTTTTGATCTTGCCCGCCGCCAGGTCGCTGCCCTGGATGCACTTCATGATGGCCAGGGCCGAGCGGACCGCGCCCGGGAAGCCGCGCTCCTTGTGGAGCCGGACGTCGTAGGGCTTGAGGTTGGCGATGAGGGCCTCGAGCGACATGGCGCAGGCGATCTCGGCCTGTTTGAGCCAGCGGTTGATGTCGTAAAGCTCGAGGGCGCTGATGGACGTCAGGAGGTTCGAGCCGTTGATGGCGGCCAGGCCGTCGCGGGCCTGGAGCCCGGGGACGGGGATGCCGGCCTTTTCGAGGGCTTTGTGCCCGGGCAGCCGCTCGCCCTGAAAGAACGCCTCGCCCTCGCCCATGAGGAGGAGCGCGATCTGGGACATGGGGGCCAGGTCGCCGCAGGCGCCCACCGAGCCCTTCTGGCAGACGACGGGCGTGACGCCCTTGTTGAGCATCGCGGCCAGGGTCAGAGTGATTTCGGGACGGCAGCCGGACCGGCCCTTGGCATGGACGTTGATCCGGCTGGCCATCGCCGCCCGGACGTGCTCGACGGGCGCCGGCTCGCCGATGCCGGCGGCGTGGTTATAGATCAGGTATTTCTGGAAGTCCTTGACCTGCTCGTCGGTCAGGACGACCTCGGAGAATTCGCCGATGCCGGTGTTGACTCCGTACATGATCTCGTGGGCCTGGACCTTTTCCTCGAGCATCGCCCGGCAGCGCTTGATGCGCTCCAAGGCTTCCGGATGGAGCTCGACCTTTTCGCCCTGCCGCGCGACGGCGGTGAGCTGCTCGATGGTGAGATGCGTTCCGTCAAGAATGATGGCCATGGATATCCTCCCGAATAAAGAGCACCTATCATAGCAAAATCGGGGCCGGGGTCAACTCGCGGCGCCGCTCGCTTGGCCGATTCGCCGCGCTTCGCTTTGGGCTCCGGCGGCCTATTTTTTTTCGGCCCAGACGATGATGGCGTTGCCCCGCTGGAAGAAAAGGAGCCTGTCCAGGCGCGAGATCAGCCAGAAGATCGGATAGGCGACTTTGTAGAGCTTGAAGGCCGTCCCCTGGGTCGCGAACTCGTCCGCAGTCGAGGGCCGGATATGGCCGTCGCGGAGCTTCGCTTCGGGCTTCCGCGAGAGGAAATTCACATAGACCGCGTTCAGGAGGAGCTCGAGGAGCTCGGTGAAGAAGCGGGCATAAGTCCGGTGGGCGGTCAGGCGCAGGCCGGCGGCCGAAAGCTTCGTCCGAAGGCTCTTGAGGGAGTAGCCTTCCCGCTTGTGGCCGTAAAACTCCATCTTCAACCCGACCCAGGGCCGGATCTTCTGGAGGAGGAAGAGCGGACCCGTGTGGGGCGTCACCAGGACCAGGCGTCCGCCAGGCTTCAGCATCCGGGCGATTTCGGACAGGGTCAGGTCGTCGTCGTCCACGTGCTCGAGGTAATCGAGGCAGACGACTTGATCGAAGGCCGATGCGCGGAAGGGAATGGCTTTCTCGCCCATCTGGACGAGGTTCGTTCCGAGCAGGGCCTGGCTCGATTTCAGGTTGACGAAGTCGAGGTCGGTGCTGACCCACCAGCCGCCTTTCTTGCGGAGGAAATGGCTGAGGATGCCCTGGGCGCAGCCGAGGTCGAGCAGGACGTCGGTGGGGGCGACGCCGATCCGCTTTTCGATCAGGCGGATCTTCTCCTTCTTCTTCAGAGACCGCTTGACGATCTGGAGCTGCCAGGGCGCGAGGTCCATGGCCGGGATTATAGCATAAGGCGCGTCTTGGGTTGACTTGCCCCGAAGCTTCGCATTAAGATGGCGCCAGGGGAAGAGCGATGAGATACGAGACCATCGTCGTCGGGGCGCTCGAGACCAACTGCTATCTCGTGTATTGCGAAACCACGCGGGAATGCGCGGTGATCGATCCCGGCGCCGAGCACGAGCTGATCTTCCTCGCGATCGCCGAGAACGAGCTCAAGCCCGTCCTCCTCATCAACACCCACGGCCACGTGGACCACACCGGAGCGAACCGGGACGTGAAGGAGCATTTCGGGACCCCGATCGCGATCCACGCCGCGGACGGCGCGATGCTGGGCAAGATCCAGCAGCTCGAGCTCAGCCTGTTCCTCGGGGCCAAGGACTCGCCGACGGCGGACCGGACGCTCAAGGACGGGGACGTGATCCGGATCGGCGACGGCCGGCTCCGCGTTCTCCATACCCCGGGGCATTCGCCGGGCAGCATCAGCCTGCTGGGCGACGGGTTCGTCCTGTCGGGCGACACGCTCTTCATGGAGGGCGTGGGGCGGACCGATCTGCCCGGCGGCTCGCGTCCCGAGCTCGTGCGTTCGATCCGCGAGAAGCTCATGACCCTGCCCGACGAGACCATCGTCCTTCCCGGGCACGGCCCTCACACCACGATCGGCCACGAGCGGGAGAACAACCCCGAATTCGAATGACGCCCCCTGCGGCCGGGCCCGAGGACATCCGGTTCCGGTTCCTAGACTACCTGAAAATCGAGAGGGCGCTCGCCGACAACTCCGTCCAGTCGTACGGCCGGGACATCGCCAAATATTTCTTCTTCCTGGACAAGGAGAAGACCGCCTGGGACAAGGCCCGGGAGGCGGACCTCGTCAAGTTCATCCACGCCCAGAGCCAGAGCGGCCTGTCGGCCCGTTCGCTCGCCCGGCTGATCTCGACCCTCAAGGCCTTCTACCGTTTCCTCATTCTGGACGGGCGGGTCCGGAAGAACCCGACCGAGCATCTGAGCTCGCCCAAAGCGTGGCTCTCGCTGCCCAAGTTCCTGACCGTCGGCGAGGTGCGGACGCTGCTGCGGGCGCCCGACGCGTCGGATCCGCGCGGGCTGCGCGACCGGGCGATGCTCGAGGTCATGTACGCCGCCGGGCTGCGCGTTTCGGAGCTCGTCGGATTGCGGATCGAGGACGCCCATCTCCGGGACAGCTTCGTCCTCTGCCGGGGCAAGGGGGGCAAGGAGCGGATCGTGCCGCTGGGCCAGGCGGCCGTGGACGCGGTCGCCGAATATCTCGTGTCCGGGCGTCCGAAGTTCGTGCGCCGCGGCACCGAAGCGCTGTTCCTGACGCGGCTCGGAAGACCGTTCACCCGCCAGGGGTTTTGGAAGATGCTGAAGGGCTATGCCGCGGCGTCCAAGCTCGCGGCCAAGATTCATCCCCACGTCCTGCGGCACAGCTTCGCCACGCATCTCCTGGAGCGGGGGGCCGACCTCCGGTCGGTGCAGATGATGCTGGGGCACAGCCAGATCACGACAACCCAGATCTACACTCACATCAGCCGCGACCGGCTGCGGCGCGTCTACGACAAGTTCCACCCCCGCGCCTGATTCCCTAATTCGGTGACTAATTCGGTGACAGTAACCTGATTTCCGAATTCTTCATAAGAAAATCGGCAATAATTGGTGTCAGTAATCGAATTTCCGAATTAAATTAATAAAGTATTCTTGATTTTTAGGACGAAAGCTATAGCGATCCTTCGGGCGACAGAAATTGATCTATCGGCCCTCGTTATTTAATATATTGATATTACAATAGTTAGTAATTAACAATCCGGAAATCAGGTTACTGTCACCGATTTGACGGATCTATTTACCGGGGGTAACGACGATGCGGACGCGGGCCTCGTGCGAGCTCGACTGAAAGACGTTCGCGTCCCGCTTCTGGGCCCAGCTCTGGCTTTTCCATGTCCAGGCGAACTGCTTTTCCTCAGGCCCGCGGGCAAGGACCCCTTCGTCAAGGGCGACCTTGTTCGAGCCCGACTTCAGGTTCATGTCATACTTGCGCCCCCCGCCGCCCTCGGCCGAGACGGGCAGGGTGAGCGGGAAGGCGTCGCCGCCGGCCAGCTTAGGGACATCGAAGCCCGTGACTTCGAAGGCGATGTGCAAGGCGCCGTCCCTCTTCAGGATGTAGCCGACCTTGAGCTCGGGCCTGTCCCCGATGTCGGCCGTCGTCAGGGTCGTGACGGCCTCGTGGAAGATGCCCCGCTCCTCGATCCGCCACGCGGTCAGCCGGCAGGCCTTATGGACCAGGAGATAGTCCTCGTCGTCCTTCTGGAGCGCGCCGGACCAGGCGAACGAGAACGCGAACGAGCCGGCGTAGCGCGCGTCGGACGCGTCCGGCCGGACCTCGTAGTCCCCCGTCCCCTCCACGGTCATCCTCACGTCCCACCAGGGAGGCTCGGCGGTGCGCAGACTCCGCGCGCCGGCCCAGGCGGCGACGGCCGCCGCCGCGAGCGTGAGACCGACGGCGGCAAGGGCGGGACGCCGGGACCTGTCGAGGCGCGGGATTCGCATGATCGGCTTATTTTAGCGCGCCGGGAGGGCCTTGCCAATCCCTCCGAACTTGGGTTTTGACATCCGTCCCGCTAATCTCCAATAATATCCTTGCGTCCCATGAAGATGCAGACTCATTCCCGCGATCTCCGGAGGAAGCGTTCCGCCCGGAGGTCGAGGAGCAAGGTATGAACAAGACAGCGGCCGTCCTTTGCATTCTGGCGTCCCTCCTTTTCCTGCCCGGGACCCTCCGGCCTCAGGACAAGCTCGTGCTGGCCCTGGACGATTGCCTCAAGCTCGCCCTCGAGCAGAATCCCCTCTATCTGGCCCAAAAGGCCAGGGAGGACAGCGCCTCGGCCCTGGTCCGACAAGCCGCTTCAACCTTCTGGCCGGCCTTGAACGCCCAGGCCACGGACGTCCTGGACAAGAAGCCTTTCACCGTCCCGCTCCCTTCGTTCTATCCGGGGATCCCGGCCCAGAACATCAAGCTCGATTTCACCCGGAACTACCAGATGGCCTTGAATTTCCAGGTCCCGCTCTATGCCGGCGGCCGGCTGGTGTCGGGATACAAGCAGGCTGGCTACAATCTCGAGGCCACGCGAGAGGCGATCCGCCAGACTCGCCAGGACGTCATCTACAATGTGAAGAAGGCCTTCTACGGGGTCCTGCTCGCCCGCAAATTCGTGGGCGTCGCCGAAGAGGCCGTCGCCCTGGCCGAGAAGCACTTGAAGAACGTCCAGGCGATGTTCGACGTGGGCATGGCCTCGAAGTTCGACCGCCTCCGGGCCGAGGTCCAGGCGGCCAACCTGAGACCCCCGCTCATCCGCGCCCGGAACGCCCTGAGCACGGCCGAGCTCGGGCTCAAGAACCTCCTGGGGATCGACCTCAAGCGCCCCGTGGAGATCCGGGGCGAGCTGAGCTTCCAGGATTCCTCGGCCGACGCGGATGCGGCCACGGCCGAGGCGCTGGTCAACCGGCCCGAGCTCGGACAGCTCAAATTCCAGCGGATGATCGCCGACGAGATGCTCAAATCCGCCAAGGCCGCCTATCTGCCGGCGCTCGGCTTGGGCGGCCAGCTGACGTACTGGTCGAACAAGCTGAGCTTCGCCTCCGGCAACTGGGAGAACTACTATTCGGTCAACCTCGTCCTGTCCATTCCGATCTTCGGCGGATTCGTGAACGCCGCCCGGGTCGGCGAGTCCCAGGCCGCACTCAAGCAGCTGGACTACAGTCAGAAGGGCGTGACCGAGATGGTTAAGCTCGAGGTCCAGCAGGCCATCCTCAACTTGCGTCAGGCCCGCGAATCGCTCCTCTCGCAGGAGAAGAACGTCGAGGAAGCGCGGGAGGCGGTTCGGATCGCCGAGCTCAATTTCGCCGAGGGCGTCGCCACGTCGCTCGACGTCAGCTCGGTCCAAGTGGCCCTGACCCAGGCCCTGACGAACTACACCCAGGCCCTTTTCGACTGCGTCCTGGCCGCGGCGGACCTGGAAAAGGCCGTCGGGACGGCCGGCGGCGGCGCCGCGGGCGCCGGGCACTGATCCGCGATCCGGCCGGATGCCCTAGACTTTGAAGCGCAGGAGCGCGCCGATCTTGCCGTAGTGGTCGAGCTTGCTCGGCGGCGAGACGTGCCGCACGGCGGCGTGCTGCTTGAACGCCGATTCGATCGCCTCATCCACCACGTCGGCCACGGGGCCGGTCGCGACCTGGCAGGCCGGGCAGACCGTCTCCTCTACGTACAGGAACCGGCATTTCGGGCACATCGTCCCCGGGGCGGAGAAATTGTGGGTCACGAGCAGGTGCTGGGCTTCGAGCCGGTTCAGCCCGCGGAGGGTTTCCTTGATCCCCGACACGGCCCGGCCGCCCTTCTCGAGCTCGGCGACGAAGCGGCGGACGTCCTCCTCCTCGGCGGCCCGGTTGATCGAGCTCTCGAACTCGAGCGCCTCCTTGAGGATCTTGTCTTCGGGGTCCGAGGGCTTGGCCTTGAGCCGCGCTTTCAGGCGGTCGCGGAGATAGGCGTGGAGAAAATGCTCGAGGTCCGAGTAGAAATGGTCCTCGCAGCCCAGGAACAGCCAATCGAACTTCTCCTTCTGGAAGAGGTCGAACGTGAGCTGGGAGGCCTTCTTGTAATGCTCGTGGACGTGCGCTTCGACGTGGCGCTCGATGCGGCGGACCGACGTGCCGTCGAAATCGCCGTCCTTGTCCTTCATCGGGAGCTCGCAGATCAGGCTGTCGAGGTGGGCGATCTTGCCCATGTGGACGCTGAACCACTTGGCCGACGTCCGGCCGACGAGGAAGACGCAGATCTTGTGATAGCGGCCCAGGATCTGGGACAGCGGCCGGATATAGGGATTGTGATCGAAGAGGAGGCGGTTGCGGGGCGGGTGGGGGAGATGGATGTCCTCCCAGAGGCTCTCACCTTGGCAGGAGAAGACGGCCAGGCCGTAGGAGTTGTCGGTCATATTGCGGGCGCAGAAGTCCTGGAGCATGTCCAGGTCGCCGCAGAGCGAGACTTTCTTGTCCTTTTCGATCTCGAGGCCCTCCAGGCTCGTGCGCGCCTCCGTGATCAGGTTCTTGGCCGCGACCTGGATCTCCTTGCGCGTCAACTGGCCCTTGTCGGTGTTCAGGAATAACGACGTCGTCAGGAACCGGTCGCTTTTGAAGCGGGAAAGGGCCTCGATCCTCTGCATGTTCAATGATTTCATCGAACCTCCTTGGGAAATGGAAAAAGCCCGGTCGGGGTCGATGGGACACCGGCGCGGGCCTGGCTGGCGGTCATGGGAGAGAATGCCGTGAAAACGGCTGTATGCTTAAGAATGCCCCTCGTCCTTGCCGTTAAATCCCGCGGGTGTCGAAACCTCTGCGGTCATGCACATCTAAAATAGGAGTCCGGCACGCGTTTGTCAAGTGACCCGCCGCCCGGCGAGCCGGGCGGCGGGTCATCCCGAACGCAGTGAGGGATCTCCTCTTTTTCCCAGCGGGTCCTGTCGCCGACCAGCCCCACCGGTCTCTCTCATCACCCTTATCGAGGGTCCCATTCGCTTCGGCCGGCGGGGCGCCCCGGTCGGCGCCACCCGCAGGTCGTTGATTTGACTCATCTGGGGTGAAAGATTATAATACGCAGGCTTTCAACGGCTTACGGACGTGCGGAAGTGGCGGAATTGGCAGACGCGTAAGCCTCAGGAGCTTATGGCCGTTTAGGCTGTGGGGGTTCAAGTCCCCCCTTCCGCACCATGACGAACGACGCGGCCGTCTTCGGGAATGAGCCCGGAGGCGGCATTTTCGTTTTGGGGCCGCCGTGAAGAACGTCCTTCTCATCAATCCCTGGATTTTCGACTTCACGGCCTACGATTTCTGGCTTCGCCCGCTCGGCCTGCTCGCCGTCGCCGCGGTCCTTCGCGACGGGGCCGACGTCGACCTCCGTCTGATCGATTGCCTCGACCGGACCCATCCCGCCCTGCCGCGGATGCCGGGCGCAAAGCGCGACGGCCGGGGCATTTTCCGAAGGTCGAAGTCCCGAAGCCCGCCGTGGTGAAGGCCGTGCCGCGGCGGTATTCGCGCTACGGCCTGCCGCTCGACGTCTTCACCGCGGAGCTCGACCGCGTCCCCGTCCCCGACATGGTCCTGGTGACCTGCGCCATGACCTACTGGTACCCGGGCGTCCAGCTGGCCGTCGAGCTCGTCCGTCGGAAATTCGGCGGCGTGCCGGTAGTGTTGGGCGGCGCCTATGCGACCCTGGCCCATGATCACGCCCGGCGCCATTCCGGCGCCGACCTCGTCGTCTCCGGGCGGGGCGAAAACCGCATCCTGCCGGCCGCTCGCGAGATCCTGGGAACCGGAGCCGTCCGCCGCGAAGCCGTCTACGGCGAGCTTGCGGACCTGCCCCGGCCGGCGTTCGACCTCCTGCGCGACGCGAGCGCCCTGCCGCTCCTCACCTCGCGCGGCTGTCCCTACGACTGCTCGTTCTGCGCCGGACCTCTTCTCCACGACCGCTTCGAACAGCGCGCCCCGGCCGACGTCGCGGCGGAGATCGCCGACCACGCCGCCCGCTTCGGGACGCGGCATTTCGTGTTCTATGACGACGCCCTGCTCGTGAACAAGGCGCGGCACATCGTCCCCATCCTGGAAGAGTCCGTCCGCCGCGGCCTGCCGGCGTCCTATCACGCGCCGAACGGCCTCCACGTCCGGGAGATCGACGAGGGCCTGGCCCGTCTCTTCAAGCGGGCCGGCGTGCGCTCGATCTATCTCAGCCAGGAATCCATGGACGACGGCCTGCTCCGCGAGGCCTGCCCGAAAGTCTCGCCGGGCGATCTGGAGCAGGCGGCCGCCGGCCTCGAGCGGGCGGGCTATGCGCGCGCCGACATCTTCGTCTACCTGATCGCGGGCCTTCCCGGCCAGAGCGCTGCGAGTGTCCTCGACAGCGTGGCGCGGGTCAAATCCCTCGGCTTGCGGCCTCGGATGGCTTACTTCTCGCCGATTCCCGGGACGCGCGCCTGGAACGAGCTCGTCGCCCGGGGCCGCATCGATCCGTCCGCCGATCCCTTGGTTTTCAACAAGGCGGCCTACCGACATCTCGGCGCCGAGGGCGCGCCCGGGCTCGAGCGGGAGCTCCAGGCCCTCCTCGACGAGCCTTGAATCTCCTGAATCTCCGGGTTGTCTCTCTCTCTTTCCTTGTGATAACGTAGACCTTGATTCCGCGCCGGGACGCCCGTCCGGGCGCGGCAAAGAGAGGTGCTCCGTGAAGAAATCCGCTGCCGTCCTCGCGGCGGCCGCCCTGGCGCTGATCGTCGGGAGCCCGTCCGCCTGCTCCAAGAAAGAAGCCCCAGCACGGTCCGAAGCGGCTGTAGCCGGTGCGGCAGACGCAGCCGGCGCGAAAGGAACAGTATCCATGAACGTCACCCGCGAACCCTTCGGCAACCTGCCCGACGGCACGGCCGTCGAGCTCTTCACCCTGACCAACACCAAAGGTGTGAAGGCGCGCCTGATGACCTACGGCGCCATCCTGGTCTCCCTCGAAGTCCCCGACCGGGACGGCCGCCCGGCCGACATCGTCCTGGGCTATGACACTCTCGACGGCTACGTCAAGAAGACCCCCTATTTCGGGGCGCTCGTCGGCCGGTACGGCAACCGGATCGCCAAGGGCCGGTTCACGCTCGACGGCGCGAGCTATACACTGGCGGTCAACGACGGCGAGAACCATCTGCACGGAGGCCTCAAGGGCTTCGACAAGGTCGTGTGGAGCGCCTCTCCGATCCGGACGGCGGACGCCGTCGGCGTACGGTTCAGCTACCTCAGCAAGGACGGCGAAGAGGGCTACCCCGGTAACCTGGCCGTCACGGTCGACTACATGCTGGACGATGTCAATGAATTGGCCATCTCCTACGGGGCCACGACGGACAAGGCCACGCCCGTCAACCTGACCCACCACAGCTACTGGAACCTGAACGGGGCGAAGGCCGACGTCCTCGGCCACAAGCTCGAGATCGCCGCCGATAGGTTCACGCCCGTGGACAAAGGCCTGATCCCGACGGGCGTCCTGGCCCCGGTCAAGGGAACGCCCATGGATTTCACGGCGCCGATGGAGATCGGCGCACGCATAGCGAAGGTCGAGGGCGGCTACGACCACAATTACGTCCTCAACCGGGCGGCGGCGGGGCTCGTCTTTGCCGCGCGCCTGTCCGACCCGGCGAGCGGCCGCGTCATGGAGATCCGCACGACCGAGCCCGGCATCCAGTTCTACAGCGGCAACTTCCTGGACGGCACGATCACCGGCAAAGGCGGGATCGTCTACAAGAAGCACTTCGGGCTCTGCCTGGAAACCCAGCATTTTCCCGATTCGCCGAACCACCCCGACTTTCCCTCGACGATCCTGCGCCCGGGGCAGATCCTGAGGAGCCTCACCGTTCACCGGTTCTCGGCGAAGTAGGGCCGGGAGGATATCGTGGGCCGTGCGCCGGCCGTCCGGGCCCGGGACAGGGCCCGGACGATCAAGGCCGGGCTTTCCACTCCTCGGCCAATTTCTTGAACTCGCCGTCGGCGTGGGCGAAGAGGGCTTGGTAGGCGGCGCAGAAGTGGCTGAGGCCCCCGTCGCGAGGATCGCGGATCCTGTCCTTCGGGCAGCCGCCGCGGCAGAATGGGAGCCATTCGCAGGAGCGGCAGGCGGGGGGGAGGTGGGCCTTCGCCTTCCCGAAATCCGCTTGGCGGGCGGAGTTCAGCATGTGGACGAGCTTGCCCTCCATGACGTTCCCCAGCTTCCAGCGGCCCTCGACGAAGAAGTCGCAGGCATAGACACCGCCGTCGTGTTCGACCACCACGTAGGTGCCGCACTCGGGGAGGAGATCGCACTCCGGCGCTTCGCGGTCGACGTAGCGATGAAACAACGAATCGAAATAGCGGACGAACGTCGTCGGCTCGCCGCCCCGGAAATCGGCCCGCCACAAGTCGAAGATCGCACGCAGAAACGCGCCGAAGGCCTCGCCCGAGACCGAGTAGGAAGCGGCTCGGCCGGGGTCGAGGGGGTCGGTCTCGATGCAGGGGATGAACTGCATGTGGACGAGGCCGAGCGATTTGTGGAAATCATAGATCTCCCGGGCGAACCGGGCCGAGTGATCGTTGACGACAACGAGGGCGTTGACCGCGACGCCGGCGTCGAGAAGGAGGCGGGCCGCGTCCGCGGTTTGCCGCCAGGTCGGCTGGCCGCCGGCATGGCGGCGGTAGCGGTCGTGGACGTGCTCGGGGCCGTCGAGCGAGAGACCCACCAGGAATTCATATTCCGCCAGGAATTCGGCCCAGCGACCGTCGATCAGGATCCCGTTCGTCTGCAGCCCGTTGCCGACGGTCTTGCCTTGGCCGAACCGGGTTTCGAGGGCGACGGCCTTCCGGAAGAATTCGAGGCCCATGAGCGTCGGCTCGCCGCCCTGCCATCCGATGGACACCGCAGGGACGGGCTGGGCGAAGATCTGGCGCAACGTCTCCTCGAGCACCTCTTCGCTCATCCTATGGACGGGTGTCTCCGGGAAAAGCGCGTCCTTTTCCCGGTAAAAGCAATATTCGCAGGCGAGGTTGCAGTCGGGGCCGGCGGGCTTGATCAGGACCGACGTCAGAGCTTTTTTCCTGGGGAAGCCGCGGCTTTTCATGTGGATGCTAATATAGCAGGAATGAAGGAAAATGTCGTTGCGAGGAGTCCCATGCCGCATCGCAAGGCGATGCGGCATGGGGCTCCTCGCAATGACAAGAAAACACTTGATTTCAGTTCTGATATGTGATATATCAGTATGAGGGAAATAGATCGCTCCGTCTTCCGGACCGTATCACCGACGTGCACCATGACCAAAGGCATGATATTCGACATCAAGCGCTTCGCCGTCCATGACGGACCGGGCGTGCGCACGACCGTCTTTTTCAAAGGCTGTCCGCTCCACTGCCTTTGGTGCCACAATCCGGAAGGCATATCCCCGGGGCCCGACCTCTTGGTCCGCCCGTCGCGATGCGCGCACTGCTACTCCTGCATCCCCGTCTGTCCTCAGCGGGCGATCTCCAAGGGCTCGAAGAACGGTCCGGTCGTGATCGACCGGGCGAAATGCGACGCGTGCGGGGCGTGCGCCGACGCCTGCATGTACGAAGCGCTGGTCATGGCCGGCCGCGAGGTCGGCGTGGCCGACGTCGTCGCCGAGATCGGACGGGACCGCGTCTTCTACGAGCGGTCGGGCGGCGGGGCGACGCTCTCGGGCGGCGAGCCGCTGGCCCAGCCGGTGTTCTGCCGCGAGCTCCTGGCCGAGCTCCACGCCCGCGGCGTCCATACCGCGCTCGACACGTCGGGCCTTGCGGCCTGGGAAACGCTGCGCGCCGCGGCGGAGATCGCCGACCTCGTCCTCTACGACGTGAAGCTCCTCGACGACCGTCGGCATCGCGAAGTCACGGGCGTCTCGAACGCCCTGCCCCTGGCGAATCTCAAGCGGCTGTCCGGATTGAACAAGGAGATCGCGGTCCGCATCCCGCTCATGGCGGGGATCAATGACGGCGCTCCCGACATCCGGGACGCGATCGGATATTTGAAGACCCTTCCCTCCGTGAAGACCGTCGGCCTCTTGCGGTATCATAAGGGGGGGCAGGAAAAATACAGGAACTTGGGCCGGGAGGCCGAATTCCGGATTTTCGAGCCGCCGTCGGACGCGCGGCTGGAGGAAATCCGGCAGGCGTTCCAGGACGCCGGCTTCCGGGTCCGCATCGGAGGATGATCATGAACGAACGCGTGAAGAAGCTGAGGGAGCAGAGCCTGAACGCCGTCCCGACCGTGACGGGGGAGCGGGCGAAGCTCATCACCGAATACTACAAGAGTCCCGAGGCGGGCCGGGCCTCGCGTGCGGAGCAGCACGCCGCCGCCTTCAAACACATCCTGGCCCGCAAGAAGATCTGCATCAACGAGGGCGAGCTCATCGTCGGCGAGCGCGGCCCGGCCCCGAAGGCCACGCCGACCTATCCGGAAGTCACGTGCCACTCCGTCGAAGACCTCGAGATCCTCGACTCCCGCCCCAAGACCTGGTTCAAGTCGGACGCGGCCACGCGCAAGCTCTATAAGGACGAGATCATCCCCTTCTGGCGCGGCCGCTCCATCCGCGACCGGATGATGGACGAGCTGCCCGGCCCCTGGAAAGACGCCTACGGCGCCGGCATCTTCACCGAGTTCATGGAGCAGCGCGCCCCCGGCCACACCGTCCTCGACGACAAGATCTACCGCAAGGGCATGCTCGATTTCATCGCCGACATCGACGCCGGGATCGCCGGCCTCGATTTCCTGAGCGATCCGCAGGCCTTCGAGAAGCGCGAGGAGCTGCGGGCCATGCGCGTCGCGGCCGAGGCGATCATCCTCTACGCCGAGCGCCATGCCGAGAAGGCCCGCGAGCTGGCCAAGGCCGAGAAGAACGCCGCCCGCAAGCGCGAGCTCCAGCGGATCGCCGAGGTCTGCTCCTGGGTGCCGGCCCATGCGCCGCGGAACTTCTGGGAAGCCCTCCAGGCCTACTGGTTCGTCCACCTGGGCGTCATCATCGAGTACAACACCTGGGACTCGTTCAATCCCGGCCGGCTCGACCAGCATCTCTGGCCTTTCTACGAGAAGGGGCTGAAGAGCGGCGAGATCACCGAGGCTTCGGCCCGGGAGCTCCTCCAGTGCTTCTGGGTCAAGTTCAACAACCAGCCCGCCCCGCCCAAGGTGGGCGTCACGGCCGAGGAGAGCGGCACCTACACCGATTTCGCCCTGATCAACGTCGGCGGCCTCAAGCCCGACGGCGCGGACGGGGTCAACCCGCTCTCGTTCCTGCTCCTCGACGTCATCGAGGAGATGCGCATCCTCCAGCCGAGCTCCATGGTCCAGATCTCGGCCAAGAACCCCGACGCGTTCCTGTGGCGCGCCCTCAAGATCGTCAAGACCGGGTTCGGGCAGCCGTCCATTTTCAACACCGACACGATCATCTCCGAGCTCGTCCGCCAGGGCAAGTCGATCGTCGACGCCCGCAACGCCGGCGCGAGCGGCTGCGTCGAGGCGGGCGCCTTCGGCAAGGAGAACTACACCCTGACGGGCTACTTCAACATGCCCAAGGTCCTGGAGATCACGCTTAACGACGGCGTCGACCCTCAGACCGGCAAGGCGATCGGGCTCAAGACCGGCGACCCGGCCTCGTTCAAGACCTATGACGAGCTCTTCGCCGCCTACAAGGCCCAGCTCCGGCATTTCATCGACATCAAGATCGCGGGCAACGCGATCATCGAGCGCCTCTATGCCGATTATCTCCCCGCCCCATTCCTCTCCATCCTGATCGACGACTGCGTGGCCAAGGGACGGGACTACCATGCCGGCGGCGCGCGCTATAACACCAACTATATCCAGGGCGTGGGGCTGGGCTCCATGACCGACATCCTGTCCTCGATCAAGTTCAACGTCTACGACCACAAGCACGTCCCCATGAAGGCGCTTCGCGAAGCCCTGGCCAAGAATTTCAAGGGGCACGAGGCCCTGCGCCAGCGCTTCCTCAACAAGACGCCCAAGTACGGCAACGACGACGACTATGCGGACGCGATCATGCTCTCGATCTTCGAGGCCTACTACGAAGCTATCGACGGCCGGCCCACGACCAAGGGCGGCCGCTACCGGATCAACCTCCTGCCGACGACGGTCCACGTCTATTTCGGCAAGGTGACGGGGGCGACCGCAGACGGCCGCCTCGCGGGCGACGCGCTCTCCGAAGGCATCTCGCCCGTCCAGGGCGCCGACCGGAAGGGCCCCACGGCCGTCCTCCGCTCGGCGGGCAAAATGGACCATATCCGGACGGGGGGGACGCTTCTCAACCAGAAATTCACGCCGAACCTCCTCGCCGACGACGAGGGGATCCGGAACCTGGGCTCGCTCGTGCGGTCCTATTTCACGATGGCCGGCCACCACATCCAGTTCAATGTCGTGACGGCCGACGCATTGCGCGAGGCCCAGAAGCACCCCGAGAAGCACCGCGACCTGATCGTCCGCGTGGCGGGCTACAGCGACTACTTCCTGGATTGCAGCCTGGAGCTCCAGAACGAGATCATCCGGCGCACGGA
>Ga0182019_10000848_pt1 | contig 15121 bp, 13 predicted proteins | sample 812E2MmetaG_FD_120483 | JGI IMG/M metagenome (GOLD analysis project Ga0182019, IMG submission 120483) | Permafrost microbial communities from Stordalen Mire, Sweden - 812E2M metaG | ecosystem: Environmental > Terrestrial > Soil > Wetlands > Permafrost | place: Sweden: Stordalen | collected...
ACGAGAATGCCCGCGCCGAACATCAGGACCGCCCCGTCGAATATCGCCGACCGGCGGTCTCCGTCCTTCACCGCCGGGTTGCCGGGGATTGCAAGAAGGGCTGCGAAGGCAAGCGGGTACCAGAGGATCGGGCCGATGGCGACGATCGACGGGAACGCGTTGAGGTGCAGCAATGCCTCCACCACGAACCAGGCAACCATGCCCGAGGTGTAGCTGAGGCAGGCGATTCCCAGGAGCCGCCACGTGCGCTTCATACGCGGCTCCACACCGGCGGCCATCCCGGCCCTGAGGCACAACACGGCAGCCGCCAGCCCGGGCAGAACGCGGACCGCGTCGATGAGTGCCGCGTCGGAATTCCTGGGAGCCGCGCCGAGGAGAAGCCAGAGGAGGACGGGCACGCCGTACAGCACCGATCCGAAGGCGATCCAATCGGTGGTGTTGAAGCGGCTGAGGGATAGCCGGACTCGGTTCATTTGACCGGTTCGATCACCGTACGTCTGTGGGGCGCGGGCCCGCGGAAGCGGCCGTCACGGTTCGCGACTTAGCGCAGTCCGCATCCGACGACTCGATATTAGCGGCGCCGCCGGCCTGGGTCTCGGCTAGAAGACGCCGAGCGGCCGTTCTATTGCGGCGTCCGGCCGGAACCTGATATCGACCAGAACCCGGACGATGTAGTCGAGTTCCAGGCCCGCGCCGTCGAAGGACGGGGCCGAGCCCTGCGGGATGGTCAGCTGCACTTCTGCGCCGCCGCTCTTGAGCTGGCCCAGGTCGACCGGAGACGTGGCGATGATCTCCTCGGTGCCGTTTGGGGCGTTACTGCGGCGGTGCAACTCGATGCGTGCGCCCTGGCCCGACGGCGCGGAAGGCCAGTTCGCTTGAACCGTCACGACTTGCCCGGCCGGGGCCGGCAGCTCGGACTTTACGCTGATCGAACCGCCGCCGACGGAAACGTCCGCCATCAGACTCGCGCCGCCCTGCTTGCCGACACCCGCCCGCAGCAGATCGGGATGCTGGGCGAGCGGCAGGAGGAACGCCACGAAATGGTCCGAGCTCATGGCCACGTCCCAGCGGATCTCGATCGCCCACGCGACTATCGACTCGCCGAGGTGCGCCGAAGGCGGCCCGAGCGGCGGGGCCGGAATGGCAAATGCCGACTCCCATGTCTCGCCCGGGGCAAGGTTCACAGGGATCGGCGGCTCCAGGAACGGGTCGGCCGAGAAGAGGTGGCCCTGGGTCTCGACCCAGTTTTCCGTCCACTCGACTTCACCCTTGGAGTTGCGGTGATCTTCCGAGCGCCGGACCTCGTCAAGGCGGAGACCGACCAGGCGAAGATGTGCCTGGCGCGCGCCGACCGTCTTGTTCGCGACCAGCCGCACCTTGCCCGTGATCCCATCGCCGACCCGAGCCGGCTGGTCGAGGGCGATCTGGCCAGTCACCGGTCCGTCGCTGGGACGGAGCAGCTCCTCCGCCGTGACCAAGTGGAGCGGGTGGCTCCCTTCCGGGCCCGCCAGTCGCGGGCCGTCCAGCGCGTCGAAAGGCGACGGGGCCGATCCGGTGTGGCCGATCCCCGGCATACCCAGGCTGAACGACATCGTTGACCCTCCGGTGCGAGGTGGCCGGCTCGGGCCGTGAACACGGGCCCGCTGCCGGAGATAGTAGGCCCGCCCGGATGCCGGCGCGAGCCCCGGCGGGCCGCGTCGATCGGCCCGTGGACGTCCGGCTCTGCCGGCCTAGCGGAACCTTCTCGCGGCGTAAGACTCCAGCCGCTCCAGCGCCTCGGGCATGTTCGTCCGGCCGAAGCCGACGCGAAAGTGGTTGCCCGAATCGGCGAATACGGAGCCGGGCAGAATCAGGACGCCCGTCTCCCGAACCAGGTCTTCGGTGAACGCGTCGACCGGTACGGCCGCGGCCAGCCGCACGTACCCGATGCTTCCGCCCCGAGGCCGCACCCAATCGAACGTCCCGGGCCAACGTTCGAAGAAGCCGTCGAGGCGGGTCATGTTCGCGTCGACGATGGCTCGGTTGCGGGCAAGGACGCGATCCCGCGACTTGAGTGCAATCGTGGCCAGAACCTCGGCCGGAGCCGATGCGCAAATCGTCGTGTAGTCCTTGAACGCCGCCAGGCGGGCCAGCAGGTCGTGGTCGCGTGTGGCGACCCAGCCGATCCGCAGCCCGGCCAGCCCGAACGACTTCGACATGACGCCGATGCTGACGGCGTTCGGCAGCGAGTCGGCCCCGGCAGGCAGCCGATCCGCGGCGTTGAACTCGAGGAAGCGGTAGACCTCGTCGACGATGAGGCGCGCCCCGGCCTCGTCGGCGATCGACACCAGGCGGTCGAAGGTGTCCGGGTCGCTCAGGGCGCCGGTGGGATTGTGCGGTTCGTTGACCAGGATCAGCCGGGTGTTGTGGCGCACGGCCGCTCGGACGGCGTCGGTGTCGAGCCGCCAGGCCTCGTCCTCGCGCAGCTCAACGCGGCTCACGTCGGCGCCCGACGCGACTCCAACCTCGGCCAGCGACTGATATGCCGGCCGGATCACGACGGCATGATCGCCCGGTCCGAGGAGGACGTTGTTCAGGGCGAAGATGGCTTCCTGGGCGCCCGAGAAGACGAGGATGTCTTCGGCGGCGACGTGCTCGTAGAGAGCCGCTATCTCGGCTCGGAGAGCCGGGTCGCCGGGTGATTCGGTGTAGCCGAGGTGCAGGCGGTCCCAGCGAGATCGGTCCTCCTCGTCGGCCATGGCCAGTAGATCGCTCATGGCCCAGCCCTCGATGTCGGAGGCGCACAACAGCATCTCGGCCGTGAACTCCCAGCGGGCGAAGAATCTCTCAAGGTCGAAATCGCGCAGTCTCATCAAGCCTCCAGTCAGGGGCTCTACGGTACCTAATCCGGAGCCGAACCGGGTCCGAAGCCCTGATGCCGGCGTCGTTCCGGCCGATACCTATCGTGCAGGTCGGGGAAGGATCCCAGTCCGACCGCCTGCGCACGCCGCCGTCCGCGCCGGCCCGGAGCCGAAAAGCGGTCAGCCCTCCAAGCGAAGAGTCGACATGGATCGAGCCGACGCCACCAGAGGAAATCGTACGCACCGCCCGGGCAGCGGGGGAATAACCGCGTGAATTTGCGCGTCGCCGGCCGTCTGTCCACGACCCGGAGCAGTTCGGGCGTTCAACGGAACGTGCGGAGTTTCGTCGCGACTCTGGCGGCGAGCTACGACCGCCGGCCCGGCCTGGTCCTGCTGACGATAGGCTTCGCCGTCGTGGTGGTGGCAGCCGTCCTGGAAGCCGTCAACGTCAACAACGACTGGCTCCTCTTTGAGGACATCTCCTGTGGGGTGGCTCCGTCGGTGGCGGCGATCGCGGTCGCTCGCGCAGGCGCGTGTGGCCGGCGTCAGTCCCGCACGCTCCGGGTCGTGCTCGCGACCGCCATGGCCCTGGTGGCTGTCGGCCAGTTGGTCGCCGACATTCCGGACCTGGTCCACCAATCGATCGGCGCGCTCGGCGCCATCTCCGATATTTGCTACGTGGCGGGCGCGGGCATGGGCGTCGTGACCCTGCTGGCGGTCCTCTACCGCCAGCTCCAGGGCGAAGCCAGGCGGACGGTCGTTCTGGACGGTCTGCTGATCATGGCGGCGTCGATGACGTTCGTGCTGGCCAATTGGCTGCATCAGAGCTTCCTGGCGGGCAGCGAGGTGGAGCTGCTGTTTGCCGACCCGACCGCCAACCTGTTCGTGCCGCTTGCCTCGGCGATCTTCTTCGCCAGCGCCGCGGCCTCCGTGGTGGCCGCCATGTCGCTACGCATCGAACCGTCGCGGCGAGGCGTGTGGGCGGTGACCGCCGGCATCGTTTTGCTGGCGCTCGCCTGGGAGGGCTGGATCGGGCGGTTCTTGACTCACGGCCCGGACGGGATCGAGCCGATGGACTTCATATTCCCCGCCGGCGCACTGATGATCGCCTACGGCGGTGTGACGTGGACGACGGAACGTGCCGGCGGCGCGCGCTACGACCGCATCGCCCGCGGCACTTCCGATTGGCTGCCGATAGTCGCCATCGTCGGCTGCGCGTTGCTGGACGTCATGCCCCGCTCCCGGCCCCTCGAGGTGGACCCGATCGCGCTTGGGACGTGCGTGGTGGTATTGCTGGCGGTCATCCGTCTCCGCGTCCTGCAGGGCAGAGCGCGGACCGCTTCGGAACGCCTGACGACGGAAATGAGCGAGCGGGCGGCGACGACCGTATCGCTGGCCCGTCTGGAGGCCGCACCGACGATCGAGGAGACGGCTCACCGCGTCTGCACCGAAGCCCTGCGGATCGACGGCATCGACAGCGTGGTGCTCTACTCATTCGGCCCCGACGGCGTAGTCCCGATCGCGCAGGAAGGGACGATCTGCCGGCCCGTGATCGTAGGCGAGGCGATACCCGACAACCACGGCCGGGAGTTGATCGAGCACGCGGGGTTCGGTCTGTGGCTGGAATCGTGGGCCACTCGCACGGCCCGCGACGATTTCGACCGGGAGACCATCGCCTCGGGTCTGATTGCCGAAGCGCTGGCGCCCCTCTTCTGGAACGACGCTCCCATCGGCGTCCTATCGATGGGCGCCGGGTCGGAGAATCGTGGTCGGCCGTTGTCGGACAGGCTCGCGACCCTGACCGAGTTCAGCGTCATGTCGGCCGCCGTGCTGGGCCCGATGCTGGCCGAGCGCTGGCAGCGAGATACCGGCCGGGCCGAAGTTCGCGAAGTGATTGCGGCGCGTGCGTTCACGCCGGTCTTCCAGCCGATCATCCACCTCGCGACACGCAAGATCGTCGGCTTCGAGGCCCTGACCCGCTTCTCCGACGGAACCAGGCCGGACTTGCGGTTCCTGGCGGCCGACAAGGTCGGCATGATGGTCGAGCTCGAGACGGCCTGCCTCAACGCCCAGGTCGACCAGGCCCGGTTCCTTCCGCCCGGCACATTCGTCAGCCTCAACGTCTCACCGGCCCTGGCCATAAGGGTCATGCCCGTGCTCGATGTCGTCGCTGCAGTGGATCGGCCGGTGGTGTTGGAGATCACCGAGCATGCCGAGATCGAGGACTACTCCAAGCTCATGGCCGCGCTGGGGCAGGTTCGCAGCCACGCCATGCTTGCCGTCGACGACGCCGGGGCCGGGTACGCCGGCTTGCACCACATCCTCGAGCTGCAGCCGCAGTATGTGAAGCTGGACATCTCGCTGGTACGGAACGTCGACAGCGACCCGGCGCGCCAGGCCATGGTCACCGGGATGGCCCACTTCGCCGAGAGTGTCGGCTGCGCGCTGATCGCCGAGGGTATCGAGACCGAGAATGAGCTGACCGCCCTGCGGCTGCTCAACATCGAGTACGGCCAGGGCTACTATCTCGCCCGACCCGCCCCGATCGAGGCCTGGGCCAGCGCGTCGACCGACGGTCGCCGGGTCGTCACTGCCGTGGCCAAGCCGAAGCGGCGCCGCAAAGCCGCATAGGTCCGCCGCATAGGTCCGCCGCAGAGGTCCCGCAGCCCCGCCGGCCGAGACCGGGCGCCTGACGATCGTCACCGCCGCGGCGGCCGTCCTTCCTAGGCCCCGGACCTCAACAAGCCCGGCCGGCAACCGATTCCTAACTTGCGTCCGTCTCAACGGCGGGCGAGTGTTGGCTCTCCCCGGGGGAGGCGGCTCGACTCGCCCGAGCGGTGCCGCCGAATGTGGGATCGGTCCTCGCCGGTCCCGTGCTCCCCCTCATCTTGGAAGCAGTGACGTGCCTGCAATGGTCATCGACGCCAGGGAACTCGCGATACACGACGAGCTCGTCGTCGAGACGGAAATAGACGGCGCGTCCGTCGCTGTGCCGGCGTTCATCACGAACATCCTCGCCGAGGAGCTGTGGCTCGCCACTCGCCTGCCCGATCAGCGGCTCGTGAGCCTGGTCCCAGGCCAGCCGATCCACATGACTTTCGACCGCGGCGGCGCCCTGATCGTCGAGAGCGAGTTCCTGAGGCGTTTGGGCGCCGGCGGCAGGCTCGGTATGGAGAAGTCGCGAGTCTTCGCCGTCCGCCGTCCGATGGGCGTGGAGAACATTCAACGCCGGGCCCACGTCAGAGTCGACCTGGAGCGGTCGGTGCGGATCCGCGCCCTCGGCAGCCTCGGCACGGAAAAGATGGGCAACGGTCGGACGATCAACATAGGCGCGGGCGGCGTCCAGTTCCTCACGGAGATGCCGCTGCTATTCGGCGAGCAGCTGCGGCTCGCCCTGGTCCTGACATCGCGCGACATCATCGTCGTGGGCGGGACGATAGTCCGGATCGAGGACGGCACGACGCCGGCCGACATCGCGTCGACGTCTCACGTCCCCGTGGAGAGGGCCACGCATTCCAAAGTCGCCGTCCGTTTCGACAAGATCAGCGAGGCGGACCAGGAGCGCATTACCTGCCACATCCTGAGCGCCCATCGTGAGCGCCGCAAAGACGACGCGGCGTCGAAGATCGCCGAAGGTGTCGTTGCCTCGGGCGCCGCCGCTGAGCAATAGCGTTCAGTCGGGCGTGAGCTGCAGGTAGTCAGCCTCGCGAAAGCCCATCGACACGTACAGCGGCCGCCCGTACCGGCTCGCCCGCAGCCAGATCCGGCGGACACCCGCCGCCCCGGCCTCATCGACGATTCGCTGGACCAGCTTCCGAGCGAGTCCGAGCCGGCGCGCATCGGGGATCGTATACACGTTGAGTATGTAAGCCTCCGTCCCGGCGTGATTCTTGGGCCCCGGCGGATGCTCAAACCACTGCAGCCCGGCCGACGCGACGGGCACGCCGTCCAATTCGGCGAGCCAGGCCGAGAATCCATGCCCGAAATGCTTCCGGAGCCATGCCTGGTTGGCGTCCCGAAGATGCTCGACGCCCGAGGACGGCTGGGTTCCAGAATCGAACAGCTCGGCCATCATCGCCATGCGGAAGTCGAGCAGGGTCGCCAGATCCGACCGGCCGGCGGGTCGGATCACTACCAGGCCTCGATCTCGCTGTGTCACTACCAGATGATGACTCATGACGACGGCCCGCGCCGCACCGCAATTCGGGACTTCGGGAGTCGTGGGCGACGACGGCCCGCAGCCGTGATAGCGTCGCCTTCACCAGGACAGGAGCCAGATGATCATGCGACCGTTCTTCGGCTATCACATTCCCAACTTCACGTTTTCGGGTGCGTCCGACGTCGGCCTGTTCGACCGCGTCGTGGAACTGGCGCAATCGGCGGAGAAGGCCGGCTTCGACCTCGTCACGGTAATGGACCACTTCTACCAGATCGCCGCCGTCGGGACGGAAGACGAGCCGATGCTCGAGGCCTACACGACCCTCGGGGCGCTGGCGATGAAGACGGATCGGGTTCTGCTCGGGACGATGGTCACCGGCGTCACGTATCGCAATCCGGCGATGCTCGCCAAGATCGCGACCACGCTCGATGTCATCTCCAAGGGCCGCGCCGTTCTGGGTCTGGGAGCGGCGTGGAACGAATCCGAGCATGCGGGCTACGGCATCGATTTTCCGCCGATCGGTGAGCGCGAGGACCGTCTCGAGGAAGCGCTGACGATCGCCCGGGCGATGTTCGACCAGGAGCGGCCGAGCTTCAGCGGCGTCCATTACCGCATCGACGCCGCGCGCAACATCCCACGGCCGATCCAGCCGCACGGCCCCAGGATCATGATCGGCGGCGGGGGAGAGAAGCGGACGCTCAAACTCGCGGCCAGGTTCGCGGACATCACCAACTGGTTCGGCGGCTTCGAGGAGGCCACGCACAAGCTCGAGGTCCTCGACCGTCACTGCGAGACCGTCGGCCGGGACCCGGCCGCGATTCTGCGCACCGTCTCGGCTCCGGTTGTGCTCGTCGATGCCGAGAAGGACAAGCGACCGCTCCTGGAGGGGCTGCCGGACAACCTCCGCAACATGGTTGTCCCGGCCACGATGCCGGAAGCGGTGGACATCCTGGGCCGCTATCTCGACGCGGGCTTCGGGGGCTTCATCTTCCGCAACGCCACCACCCGCACTCCCGAAGGCGTGGCCCGGACCGGCGAGCTGATCAAGCTGATGCGGTCGGAAGGAGCCACGGCATGAAGCCTCAGTACGATGTCGAGGCGCTGCGACGGCGGCTGACCCCGCTTCAGTTCGAGGTGACGGTGAACGCGGCCACCGAGCGCCCGTTCACCGGTGCCTACTGGGACACGAAAGCCAATGGCGCATATCGCTGCGTGGTCTGCGGCGACGTTCTCTTCACCTCGAAAGAGAAGTTCGACGCCCACTGCGGCTGGCCGAGCTTCTACGAAGCCCTGGACAAGTCCAAGGTCACGGAACGTCACGACGACAGCGCCGGCATGCGGCGGACCGAGGTCCTGTGTGCCAAGTGCGGAGCGCACCTCGGCCACGTCTTCGACGACGGTCCCAAGCCCACCGGACTGCGCTACTGCATCAACTCCGCGTCGCTCGACTTCCTGCGCGAAGGGGAGTAGCGGACTCGCGAGCGTCCGTGTCCGCGGCCTCCTCGCCGACGCAGCACGCCGACACCGCACGCCGGCATCGCGCCGGCTCTGCATGCCGTGGCCCCGATCGCGACCCGAGCGTTCTCTGCGGTAGACTCCGAGCGTAGAAATCACCGCCCACTCCGAGGATGCCCAATGAACCATCGACGCCTGAGATTCCTGTCTCTCCCGCTCATCGTCGTTGTCATGGCGGCGTGCACCAGCGCTGCGACTGCGGCCCCGACCGCGGCCCCGACAACCGCGCCCACGGCGGCCTCTTCGGCGGCTGCCGTCGCGCCGTCGCCCACCGCCAATCCGTGCAGCGCGGCAACTCTCGCCACGCTGACCGCCGGCAAGCTGATGATCGGCACGGACAACCCCGCCTACCCGCCGTACTTCCAGCCGCCCGCCACCGGCAACGCCCCCAAGCCGTGGGAGCTGGGTGACCCGACCAACGGCCAGGGCTTCGAGAGCGCCGTTGCCTACGCGGTCGCGGCCAAGCTCGGCTACGCCAAGACGGATGTCAGCTGGACCGTCGTCACGTTCGACAACTCCTACAAGCCCGGTGCCAAGCCGTTCGACCTCTACCTGGGCCAGGTTTCCTACACGGCGGATCGAGCCGCCGCAGTCGACATGTCCGACGGCTACTACTTCGTCAACCAGGCGATCGTCGCCCTGGCCGCCAATCCGATCTCCAAGGCCAAGACGCTGGCCGACCTGGCCGCATATAAGTTCGGCTCTCAGCAGGGCACCACTGCCTACGACACAATCCAGAACACCATCAAGCCCACGACCGCGGCCAAGGTCTACAACACCAACGACGATGCAATCGCGGCCCTCAAGGCCAAGCAGATCGACGGCCTTGTCGTGGACCTTCCGACCGCGTTCTACATCACCGGCGCGCAGCTCGACAAGAGCGTCATCGTCGGCCAGTTCCCGGCGGCGACCGGCCCGAACGCCGAGCATTTCAGCATCGTCACGGCCAAGGGCAGTGCCCTGACCACCTGCGTCAACAGCACCCTCGCGGCGCTCAAGGCGGACGGCACGCTGGACAGCATCACCAAGGAATGGCTCTCGGACAAGGCCAGCGCCCCGGTCTTCGGCCAGTAACCGCCGGCTTCGTTACAACCGCATGAGCGGTTTCTTCGGCAGCGGCCCGCTCGATACCGGGGACCTCATCGGTCTTCGGGCGAGCGGGTCTCCGCCTGTCCGCAAGCGCGACGGCCGCGCCGCCCTCAAGTCAACGGCGATCGCCGCCGCGAGCAGCGTCGTCGTCTTCGGCCTCCTGGTTGCGGTCGTCGTCAACTCGCCCAACTGGGCCGACGTCCAGGCCCAGTTCCTCAATTCGCGCTGGTTCGACTATTCGCTGCCCGAAATCTTCGGCGCGTTCGCCGTCAACGTGCAGCTCTTCTGCATCGCCGAGGCGTTGATCCTCGTGCTGGCACTGTTCCTGGCGGTGTTGCGGAGCCTGCCCGGCCCCGTCTTCTTCCCGCTGCGGCTGATGGCGACGATCTACGCCGACGTCTTCCGAGCCATCCCGGGCCTGCTCCTGATTACGCTCCTGGGGTTTGGCATCCCGGGATTGGGCATCGCCGGCATCCCGGTCGACCCCTTTCCGTACGCTGTGATCGCGCTGACGCTGGTCTACTCGGCCTACGTGTCGGAGGTCTACCGCGCCGGCATCGAATCGATCCACCCGAGCCAGGAAGCCGCCGCACGATCGCTCGGCCTGACCCGCGTCCAGGCGCTCCGCTACGTGATCATTCCACAGGCCGTCCGCCGCGTGATCCCGCCGCTGCTCAACGACTTCATCGGCCTCCAGAAGGACACGATTCTCGTCTCCTACATCGGCGTGGTGGAGGCCTTCCGAGAGTCGTCGATCATCACCGCCGCGAAGTTCAACTACACGCCGCTGATGGCCCTGGCCCTGATCTTCCTGGTCGTGACAATTCCGCTGGCGCGCCTGACCGACTGGCTCGTCGGCCGCGACCGCCGCCGCTTCCTGGCGAACGCCCGATGACCGGCATCGAGGCCGCGGGCACGGCCGGGGTTCCGTCCGGTGGCGTTCAGCCCGGTCGCGCTCAGCCCGCCGGCGCCGGCCCGGACCGCGCCGGCCAGATCGACCGCCCGGCCCTCGAGATATCAGGCGTCTGGAAGTCGTTCGGGGCTTTGCAGGTGCTGCGCGGTATCGACCTCACCGTCGCCGAGCACGAGGTCGTGTGCCTGATCGGATCGTCGGGCTGCGGCAAGTCCACGCTGCTGCGCTGCATCAATCTCCTTGAGCCGATTGACGGCGGCCGTATCGCCGTCGAGGGTGAGGAGATCACTGCGCCGGGCGTCAACGTCAACTTGATACGCCGCAGAATCGGGATCGTCTTCCAGTCGTTCAACCTCTTCCCGCACATGTCCGTTCTGCACAATGTGACGCTTGCGCCGCGCAAGGCGGCCGGCAAGTCCAGGGTCCGGGCGGAGGCGGAGGCGACCGAGCTGCTGGACCGTTTCGGGCTCGCGGACAAGCGCAACGAATTCCCCGACCGGCTGTCGGGCGGTCAGCAGCAGCGCGTCGCGATCGTACGCGCGCTGGCCATGGCGCCGGATCTGCTTCTGCTCGACGAGATCACCAGCGCCCTCGATCCCGAGCTCGTGGCCGAGGTCCTGAACGTCATCCGCGAGCTTGCGCGGGGCGGGATGACGATGGTCATCGCCACGCACGAGATGGGCTTCGCCCGCGATATCGCCAACCGCGTCTGCTTCCTCGACGGCGGATCGATCCTCGAGCAAGGGCCGCCGGCCGAGATCTTCAGCCACCCGCGGGAGGCCCGAACGCAGCAGTTCCTCGAGCGGATCATCGAGGCCGGGCGGCTCTAGGATCCGGGTTCGTGGGCCGTGGGCCGTGGGCCGTGGGCCGCCGCCTGGCGCCGCCTGGTCGCGAGCCGCGCTACGAAGTCGAGATCGAGACCTTGCTGGCACCGCCGCTTACGTCGATCTCGTACCGGTCCGGCGTCGATGCCGCGCCGGGGGTCTGCATCGAGATCTGGCCCGCGCCCTTGACGACCTCGCCGTCGAGGGCCACTTCGCTGACGCCGCCGTGGACTTCGAGGCCCGCGGCCACGCCGATCGGCCGGACTATCGAGACGCGGCTTATGCCGCCGTGGATCCGAATAGGCACCACGCCGATCGGCCTGGGCAGCATCAGCTCCACCTTGCTCGCCCCGCCGCGCAGCTCGAACCCCTCGAGCCGCACAGTCCGCAGATCCGCGGTCCAGCTGGACACGCCGCCCCGCAACTCGATCGACCAGGGAATCGTTCCATTCAGGGCGATCTCGCCGGTGTCCTTGCGCCAGTGCGCCGACGCTTCGACGTTCTGGCCGGCGATCTGGGCCCGCCAGTCGAACCAGCCTAGACGCGGGTAGGCGACGGTGACGACCCCGCCTCGGACGCGCATCCTCGGGACCGGTCCCGCGAAGCTGGCCCGATACAGCTCCTTGAGCGTGGCGTCGCCCCTGACAGTGATCCGCGGGGCGCCGGAGAGGAAGACCAGCTTGCCACTCGTCACGCCCGCCAGCGGTGCCGCGTATCTGCCTCCGGCGTCGGCTTCCTCGCTGGGGGCCCGCATTCTGGCCGTCTCCACGACCATCGCCTGATCGATGCCCCGCAGGAACTCCACCAGTAGCCGCAGCTGCCCATCGTCGTAGCCGTCGATGAGGTCGGTCTGGCTGCGGCGCAGCGACTCGTGTAATGCACCGAGCTTGGCAGCGACTCCGGGCACGGCCTCGACCAGAACTCGCCGCCTGTCTGTCGGATCCGGGATCCGCTTCACGAAGCCGGCCTGCTCGAGCCTGTCGACCATTCGAGTCGCCGAGCCTGTCGTCACACCAGTCAGCTCCGCCAGGCGCCCGACTGTGAGACGGCCCTCGACCAGCAGTCGGTCGAGGCACTCGACGTCGGTGCCGGCAAGGCCCAGGCGTTCCGCCACGGCCAGGCTGAACAAGGTGGCCTGGCTGCCCACTCGCCTCGCTGCGAGCTGGACCGCGGCCCGAAGTTCGTCTGTCGACATGTCGCTTGACATCGTTCGTCTGCTCTGACTATTCTCTGCGCTGCGCAGCTAAAGCATAGCGCAACGACAAGTCCGCAGCAACCGTCGCCGCGTATCCGATACCGGGGATCCGGTGCCGGAATCCGGCGTCTTGACTCTCACCCCGCGCGAGAGCGGATCGTGCCGGAGGACCCGGGCAGGTAGCCGACATGAACACAGAAGGAAGTTCGATGAACCCAAACGCGAAGTTTGACACCGCCGGACCGGAGACGCGCGTCGCCCGGGCCCGGGCTTGGGGCCGATCATGACCGCGGACCCGATCATCCGGACGACCGCCCTGCGCCGAACCTTCAAGGGCGGCGGACGTGGCACGAAGAGCGAGGTCGTCGCCGTCGCCGGTGTGGACCTCAATGTCGCCGCAGGCGACATCTTCGGCTTCCTCGGCCCCAACGGCGCGGGCAAGACCACGACCCTGCGCATCCTGGCGACGTTGCTGCCGCCGACATCCGGCACGGCCTGCGTGGCCGGTTTCGACGTCGCCGGAGAGGCGCGCCAGGTCCGGACCAGGATCGGTTACGTGGCCCAGTCCGGAGGTTCGTATCGCGAGTCCACAGGCCGCGAGGAGCTGGTCATCCAGGGACGCCTGTTCGGGATGAGCAAGGCGGACTCACAGGCCCGGGCCGCGGAGCTGCTCGACGCCCTCGACCTCGTCGATGCCGCCGACCGGACTTGCGGCACGTATTCGGGCGGTATGCGGCGGCGGCTCAACATCGGCATCGGCATGGTCCACCGGCCGGCGCTGCTCTTCCTCGACGAGCCCACGACCGGCCTGGATCCGCAGGCGCGGGCCCGTCTCTGGGATGAGATCCGCAAGCTGCGCGACACCGGCACGACGGTCTTCCTTACGACCCACTATCTGGAGGAAGCCGACGCCCTGTGCGACCGTTTGGCCATCATCGACCACGGCCGGATCGTGGCCGAGGGCTCGCCCGACGAGCTCAAGCGCCAGATCGCTGGCGACGTGCTGACGATCGGCGTAAACGGCAACGGCGAGAAGGTCGTGGCGTTGCTGTCGAAGCAGCCGTTCGTCCGTGAGGCGGGGCTCGAGGACGGACTCGTCCGACTGTTCGTCGATCGTGGCGAGGCTGCCGTGCCGGCCGTGCTGCGCCTGCTCGACGCCGAGGGCCTGGCTCCTTCGACCATGGACCTCCACCGCCCCAGCCTGGACGACGTCTTCCTCAAGAAGACCGGCCGCTCGCTGCGCGAAAGCGCCGCCTGACGACAAGGGAGAACTGCAAATGAGAACAACGCGAGATACCTGGCTCATCTACCAGCGGTCGCTCGTCCTGAGCCTCCGCAACCCGGTCTGGGTGATCATGGGAATCCTCCAGCCGATCCTGTATCTGCTCCTGTTCGGACCGCTGCTGACGAATATCGCCCGGATGCCGGGCTTTCCTCCGGGCGGCGCGTTCAACGTCTTCGTGCCGGGGATCCTGGTCATGACGGCTCTCTTCGGGGCCGCGTTCGTGGGCTTCGGGTTGTGCGATGAGATGCGCGAGGGAGTCGTCGAGCGGATGCTGGTCACGCCGACAAGCCGCGCGGCGATGCTGCTCGGCCGGTCGCTGCGCGATGTGACTCTGCTTCTGGCTCAGGCACTGATCATCGTCGTGCTGGCGATACCGTTCGGTCTCGAGATCAACCTGGGCGGCCTGGCCGTGGCCTTTGGGATGCTGGCGCTGATCGGAATGATGATGTCGCCGGTCTCGTACATCCTGGCTCTGGTCCTCAAGAGCGAGGACTCGCTGGCGCCCGTCGTCAACGGCATGGCGTTGCCGCTGTTGCTTCTGTCGGGCGTGATGCTGCCGATGTCACTCGCGCCCGACTGGCTTCAGACCGTGGCCAAGTTCAACCCGCTCTATCACGCCGTCTCCGCGATCCGGTCTCTATTCAACGCAAATTACGGCGACGGCGAGATCGTCGTCGGGCTGGTGGTGCTGGTGGTGCTGGCGGTGGGCACGATTGCCCTGGGGGCCCGCACGTTCAGCCGCGCAGCGGCGTAGCTCGTTCCGGCAGGGCCGGCGGCGTGCAACCGTCGCCGGCACGCCGCCTAAGATGTGGTACCGCGTCTTCCGTCCCGTCTGAAGGAGGCAGGGTCATGGCGGTTCCGGCACAGCCAGCGGCGGGGCCCACCACTCAGCTCGAGTCGGCCGTGCCACGATCCGAGTGGCCGGCGGTCGACGGAACGCCGCTGCACGTACGCCACTGGGCGCCTTCCGGCGAGCCCTGGGCCCGTGTCCTGCTCGTCCACGGAATCGGGGAGCACAGTGGGCGATACGAGCGTGCAGGCCACCTGATGGCCGACGCCGGTCTGGCCGTCGAGGCCTTCGACCTTCGTGGCCACGGGCTATCCGGCGGGCGGCGCGTCTATGTCAGGGATTGGGATGACTTCCTCGACGACGTCGAGATCAGGCTGGCGGCACTGCGCGGGCTCGGCGGCCCGGTGGTGCTGTTCGGGCATTCGATGGGTGCGCTGATTTCCCTCACATACGCATGCTCCCCACGTCCGGCGCCGGACCTGCTCGTCCTGAGTGCGCCGCCGCTTTCCGC
>Ga0182019_10000849_pt1 | contig 15103 bp, 11 predicted proteins | sample 812E2MmetaG_FD_120483 | JGI IMG/M metagenome (GOLD analysis project Ga0182019, IMG submission 120483) | Permafrost microbial communities from Stordalen Mire, Sweden - 812E2M metaG | ecosystem: Environmental > Terrestrial > Soil > Wetlands > Permafrost | place: Sweden: Stordalen | collected...
AGCGCGAACTATTCGTGGTTGGGGCGGAGCTCGCCACTTCGCCGCAAGCCCTCGACCGCCAGAAGGCGGGCGAGACCCGCGTGACCGCGGCCATGGTCGCCGGGCTCGACGCCTTGCTGGCCGAGACGGAGGCCGCCATCGAGATGCCCCGCGAGTTCGTGGTGCCCGGCGAGACGAGGCTCTCAGCCGCCCTGGAGGTGTCTCGGACGCTGATACGTCGGGCGGAGCGGCGGGCAGTGTCGATCCGGCGCGCCCAGCCCGTAGCCGACGACCAGCTTCTTCCCTACCTCAACCGCCTGGCCGATCTCCTCTGGATACTTGCCCGGGCCGCCGAACAGGGCGAGTCCCGAACCGCCACTCCGTCACGATCCAGGCCCGGGGCGAACCCGGCCGACTCGGGCGACTCGGGCGACTCGGGCGACTAGCGGCCCGGCGGCGTCCTCGTCGCCGCCACGGAGCTGCCACGGAGCTGGCACGGCGGGCCGGCCGATCGCGGGCCGTGCACGTGCGCGACGCCAAACCTGCTTCCGGGTGCATCATTCGCGCTGTGAATAGAACGAGCTTCGCACCCCATCACACATCGGCCCGACTGGCCGCCGCCCTCCTGGCGATCGCATCCCTCGTCGAGGCCTGCGGCGGCACGGCAACGCCTGCCCCCACGCTTGGGACGGCGACGCCTACGAACCCCGCCACCGCCGTTCCCACTGCCACGTCTGTGCCGTCGGCGTCACCGACCCCGAACATCTCGATCGTTCCCGTTCCGGCGGCGAAACCGGAGGTCCCGGCAACCTACACCGCGCACCTCTCCGATGCGACGGCGGAAGCGATGAAGAACGCCCTTGCGGGGGTCCGCGTCGGCAGCAAGATCCCCGGCATGTCGGCCGCGGTGATGTTCCCCGACGGAACCATCTGGTCGGGCGTCTCGGGTCAGGCCGTTATGTCGCCGGCCCGGCCGCTCACGACCGACACGCTCATGTCGGTGGGCAGCATCAGCAAGACGTTCGTGTCCGCGCTGATCGGGCGGCTGGTCGCCGACGGCAAGATGGGGCTGGATGACAAGCTCGCGAAGTACGTGAACTTCACGAACGCCTCGACGATCACGATCCGCGACCTGCTCGACCATACCAGCGGCATCAGAGACTTGTTCGCGGTAAAGACCATGAACGCCGCCATCATGGCCAAGCCGGCGGCAACGTGGACGGCGGACCAGGTGCTGGCGAAGATCGGATCGCAGAAGTTCACACCCGGCACGACCTACTCCTACTCGAACACCGACTACATCCTCCTCGGCAAGGTCATCGAGAAGGTGACCGGCAAGTCGGTCTCCGAACTCGTCCGAACGGAGTTCCTCACGCCGCTCGGAATGACCCACACGTTCCTGCAGACCGAGGAGAAGGTGGCCGGGCCCCTGGCGCGCGGCTACATGAAGAAGGGCTCGCCGGTCGACAACTTTGCCGGAACGATGATCCCGTTCACATCGGAGGTCACGGCCGTCGGCCCGGCCGGAGCGTACGTGTCCACGGCCTCGGATCTCGCGATCTGGGCCAACGCGCTCTACGGCGGCTACGTGTTGAGCGAGGCGGGTCTGGCGTCGGTCGCGGACATCTCGCCGACCGTACAAGTCAAGGGCCGCAAGTACGGGACCGGTTACGGGCTCGGTTTCGAGCAGACCAGCATCGACGGCACAACCGCGTGGGGCCATCGCGGCCACCTGGACGGATTCTGGTCGACCATGGAGTACCTGCCGGCCTACCACGTCACGGTCGTCATCCTGACGAACGCCGAGTGGATCGACCCCGTGTCGGCGGCGGCGACCATCGGCAAGGCCGCCCTCGGAGGCTAGACGGCCTCGACCGCCGCGGCGGCTGGACGGCCTCGATTGCCGCCTGCTCCGGCCCATGCCGTGGGCGAATCAAGAACCCGGCGACTGCTCGCCGGGTTCTGTGAGTTCTGTTTGTGGCCTCGCGGCCCTGCGCGTGCGCGCGGGCGCTATGCGCGGCGAGAGGTGAAGCAGTCGCTGCAATAGACCGGCTTGGTGCCGCTGGGGCGGAACGGAACCTGGGCTTCGCGTCCGCAGCTCGAGCACGTCGCGGAGAACATCTCGCGCGGGCCGGAGGAGTAGCCGCCGCGGCCGCCGCCGCCGCCCGTGTGGGAACCGCCACCGAAATCGCCTCGCTGGGCCTTTCGGGCTGCGCGGCAAGTGGGGCAACGTCGCGGCTCGCTGAACTGGCGATCCGCGTAGAACTGCTGCTCGCTCGCGCTGAAGACGAACTCTTGGTTGCAGTCCTGGCAAACCAGAGTCTTGTCCGATGCGTACAAAGAACGCTCCTTGACTCGTGCGGCCTCAGCGACACGTCTGTCTCGCCGAGAACCGTTGAGAAGGAGCGATCGTGTGAGCCGCTGGATTCGGGGTCTATTGGCCCGTCCGGCGGAGAGTACCACGCTAGGGGGCGGATTTGTCTACTAGATAAGTGTGCGCCCGGGCAGTTTTTCGCAGGTCAATACATGACCGACATACCGCCGCCGGCCGCCTTGGCGCGGTACATGGCCTGGTCCGCCTTGCGGATCAGAACTCGCCCGTCTCCGGTCGCGTTTCGCTGCCAGCCGATACCCACGCTCGCGCCCATCTGGAGCCTGAATGCCTCGCGATCCGTGAGTGCCGCCAGAACGCGGTCACCGACGGTCTGGGCTTCTGATTCGACGACGTTGGGCAATACGACGGCGAACTCGTCGCCGCCCATCCGAGCAATATCGTCCGTGTCCCGAACGACTTCGCGAAGACGATCAGCGACCGCGAGAAGCATCTCGTCGCCAACCTCGTGGCCGAATATGTCGTTGACCTCTTTGAAATGATCGAGGTCGATCCACAGGACGGCGACGCCACGCTCGCTGACTCGAAACGCCTGATCCAACCGCTCCTGGAACATCGTCCGATTCGCCAAACCTGTAAGCGGGTCGTGCAGCACCCGATACGCCAGCTCGCCCTGCAATCGATCCTGTTCGCGCAGCAGATTCTGCAGCTCACCGTTGGCAGTGGCGATCTCCAGGTTGGCGGCTTCGAGCTCGGCATTGGCCCGTTCGAATTCGTGCGTCCGCATCTCGACTCGGGCTTCGAGCTGCTCTGCGAACTGGCGAAGCCGCTCTTCGGCTTGCTGGCGATCCGCGATCTTCCAGACCACGTCCATGATCTGGGTCAACTGCCTGACGTCCGTGTCGGTATAAGGCTCGGCCTTGTTGGCGACGCCGACGACGGCGACCATCTGATCGCGGCTGACGACCGGGATCGTCATGAAGCGGGCCACCGGAGTGCCTTCCTCGTCGCCCGACTCGGCACCTTCTGCCGGGGCGACTGGGCCCAGATCGTTGACGACGATCGGCTGACGGTGGGCCTCGACCTCGGCCCAGATGCCGGATTTGGCCAGCTCGTAGGTCCAGGTCGGATCGCCGATCTCGCTCGCCTCGGCCGAGTCGCGGGACCACGAATGGAGCGTGAAGCCAGCGTGCGTCTCGTCGTAGGCGTAGATGTAGCCGAAGGCGCTGTCACTCAGGGCCACGACCTCTGCCAGCGTGACGTTGAGCAGTTCCGCAACGCCGTCGCACTCGACCTCGGAAATCCGCAGCAGCGAGCGCAGACGGCGCTCTTCGGCGAGCTGCGCCTCCTCTGCCCGCTGGCGGGCTGTGACGTCGCGCATGATGAGCTGGCGCTCGCCGTTGCCGAGCCAGGCCAGGCTGACGTCGATCGGGATCGTCGTGCCGTCGCGCCTCAGCAGCTGGCGCTCGAACCGGATCGAGGCGCTGGGGACGTTCTCCAGGGCGACGCGGGCCAGGTCGCGATCCTCCGGCAGGTACGTCTCGATCAGGTCGAGACCGACCACCTCCGGAGCCGAGCAGCCGAGCATCTCGCAGGCCCTGGAGTTGGCGAGGGTGATCGACCCGCGGGCATCGACGACCACGATTCCATCGGCCGCCTGTTCGATGAGAGCCCGGAAGTGCCGCTCGCTGTCGGCAAGGGCGACCAGGACCGGGTCGAGGTGGAGCAAGCCCGAAGCGACGGGCTGGTTCGACTGGTCGGCCAGAATCCGGCGCAGCCGGGGACCGCTGCCGGTGTCGGATCGGCGTCGGCGCGGCGTCTCGGCCGGATCGCCGGGATCGGCCTGCTCCGTGGGCTCCGGCGGCGCGAGAAGATACGGCGCGCCGGCGGCGGGGACGGAGGCGGGGACGGCAGCCGGCGCCGAGCCCGGCAGGTGCGAAATCGGAGCGAAGGCGAGTGCGGCGACGCTCGCGCCTACACGTGAAGCGGGTGCGCCGGCACGTCGAGGCATAGTCGTTGGGCCCATCCTGTTACGACTGGCTACCCTAGTCGTCGGACCTGAGCCGCCGCGACTTGATGCCGGCTTCCGAGCAAGATTGCCCGGCGGGGCTACTTGGGCCGGGTCAGCTCGCGATCGGCCTGGGCGATGGCCCGCAACGCCTGGGCCTTCTGGGCGTCGACGCGGTCCAGGGCGGCGTAGACCTCGCCCCAGGCTTCGCGCAGCATCGCCACGCGGCCCTCCGGCCCGGTGACGCCGGCCTCGAGGGCTGCCGCGTGACCGCTCAGGGCGCTTGCGGCCAGCCTCGCCGCGTCGAGCTGCTCGAGGGCGAGGCGGTGACTCGCGGCCGCATTCGCCACCATGACCGCGGTCCGCAGTGCGGCGGTCGTCGTGGTGATAGTCGAAGCCACCGCCCGGATGACCTCCGCGTTGTCGTCCTCGACGATCCGAAGCGCGGCGTAGCCTTGCATCACGATCGAAAGCTGAGTCAGGATCTCGCGGCGACGCCGCCTCACGATCGGAAGAACGTCCAGGCGGAGGGAATTGACGCGCTCCGCGGCCGGAGCACCGGCCCGCACGTCCTCGGCGCCGGCAATGCGAGCCGTCAGTTCCTCATCCAACCGGCCGGCGAGGAATGCGTACTGGCGCAGCGTCTCCATCTCCGTGGCGAGCGACGCCTGCTCGCTGAGAATCGCGGCGTTGTCCTGTTCGAGTGCGAGGCGGCCTTCGGTCAACGATGCCAGCAAGGACTCGAGATGCGGCTGCGCCTTGGAGAGGCGCTCGAAATACCGGTCGATCTCCGCTACCTCGTCGTGAGCGGAGCGCCTGCTGCCGAGCTTGATCGTCCCAGGGTCGAGCCTGGCGGCGGACTTGCGGAGTTCGGCCAGTTGCCGGGCGAGCGGCGCCTTGACGGCGAGAAGACCGTTCATCGCCCCGAAACGCCGGTCCAGCACCCGTCCGCTCATGGCCGACGTGGCGATGAAGTCGCGCTCGCCGAGATGGTCGATCGCGTCGACGGTGCGAGCGAATTCGGGACTGCCGACCGAATGCGTCGAGACCGCCGTCAGACACTCGGTGACGAGCCGCTCGATACGCTCGATGGCCTCGGGCGCGACCGCGGGGGCGGAAACGAAGTCCGGCGGGGTCGGGCCGACCGACTCCGCCGGACTGGATGGCTCGCTGGATTGGCTCACAAGCGGTCCGGGCGGCTAGCCCTTGGCTGCGTCCGGGGCCTCTGCCGGCTTCTGAGCGACCGGCGCCGGGGCCGGGGCTGCGCGGCGCGGGGCCGGGGCCGGAGCGGCAGGCTTGGGAGCGGCAGGCTTGGGAGCGGCCGATCCGTTGCCGGAGCCGGGCTGGCCGTCAGCTCCGGTGATCATCGGCATGAGGGTCTTGCGAGCCATGCTCGTCAGCGCACCGGCCGACTGGATGACCTCCGCCAGGGCGCTGGTAACGCCCTGGGCGCCGTTGAGGACCGTGAACTGGCCGACGTGCTCGAACGGCGAAGCCGCCGCGCGGACGATGTCGGGCATGGTCGCGGCTATCTGCTGGGCGATGACCGCTTCCTGGTTCTGGCTCAGAGCCGCGGCGCGGCTTTCGATGCCGGCAGCTTCCGCCATCGCCCGGGCCTTGATCGCGTCCGCTTCGGCGAGACCGCGGGCCTTGATGGCATCGCCGTCGGCCTGGCCGTTGAGGCGCGTGGCGTTGGCCTGGGCCTCGGCCTGGATCTTGACCGCGGCCGCCTGTGCCTCGGCCGCGAGACGGACTTCCTGGGCGGCGGCTTCCGCCTGGCGGATGCGAACGTCGCGTCCGGCGGCGGCGAGGGTGGTCTGTCGATATGCCTCGGCGTCGGCCGGCTTGCGGACATCTACCTGGAGCTGCTGTTCCTTCTGCTGGGCCTGCAGCTCGGCGACGCGGGTTTCCTGCTCGACCACGGCCTGGCGGGCCTGCGCTTCCGCAAGAGGGCCCTGCTGGCCGGCCTGCTTCTGGGCGCGATCGATTTCGGCCTGGAAGCCGGCCTTCTTGATCTCGGTGCCCCGGATCGACTCGGCAATCTGGGCCTGCGCGGCCTGTTCCTGCGCAACGGCGTTCTGGTCGGCGTTGGCGCGAGCGATGCGGGCGTTCTGCTCGACTTCGGCCTGGTGGGGGACCGCCAGGTTCTCGATGTAGTTCGACGGGCTCGTGATCGACTGGATCTGGAAGCTGTCGATGACGAGGCCGAAAGACTCCATCTCGACGGTGCAGCGTTCACGGACTTGCTGGGCGAACTTGTCCTGGTCGCTGATCATCTCTTCGACGGTCATGGATCCGGCGATGGCACGCAGGTGGCCGACGAAGACGTTCTGGACCTTCGACTCGAGTTCGATGGCCGGGCGATCCAGGAAGCGGCGGGCGGCATTGGCGATGGAGCGGTAGTCGTCGCCGACCTTGTAGACGATGACGCCGCGCAGATCCAGGCGGATCTTCTGCTGGCTCACGCACGGCACCGAGATCTCGCTCTCGTGGGCCATCAGCGACAGGGCACGGACCTTGGAGAGGCCCGGGATCACCTGAGTCGCACCGCCGGTGACGATCTTGAATCTCATGCTCTCGCCGGCGGCGCCGCCGGCGGTGTGCCCGCGCGCCGGGCCGGAGATGATCAGGGCTTCGTCCGGCTCGGCGATACGCCAAACCATCTTGAGCAGAATGATGAGCAGCAGCAGGACGCCGAAAACGACACCTACGACGATGCCTGCGGTAATGAGCAAAGAGTCAGTCATCGCGGAAGCCTCACGGTATCGGTCGGCGCCACCTCTACTGTGCGTCCCCCCAAGCTGCCGACCACGAGAACCTGGGTGTGCTTCTTGATAGTCATGTCCGGATCCGCAGCGGACGCATTGAACCGCTCAGTCCCCTGCCGGACCTCGATCACCACCTCACCGAGATGGCCCGGGACGATGTCCGCCGTTACGCGCCCCATCTTCCCGATAACGTCGTACGACACGATTGTTCTCCGTACGCTGACTCGCAAATGCCCGCCCATGGTAATGCTTCCATGGACCGCGGACGGGGGTAGCGCGCCAATGCGATCGATTTCGGTGGGGCCGTCGATCTAGCTCCTTTCATTCGTAAGACCGCCGCTCCCGCCGCCGGGTTCGGTGAATCGAGGGGAAGGAGCTGCGCGCCAAACCGGGCATAAATCGAAGTGGCCCGCCGGAAATCCGGCGGGCCACTGGAACGCTGCGGGGAAGACTAGTGAGCCGGCAGCTTCCCAACCGGAATCAGCGCCGCCTGAGCGGCCCCGTTCGCGTTGTCGAGGCTGACGACCATCCAGCCCAGCGAGGGCGTCGTCGTCTGGAGAGCCAGAGTCGCGCTGATCGGCAGGGTCGCGGATGCGCCGTGCGCCAGCGAGATGAACTGGCCGTTGGAGAGGCTCGGGGTGAAGGCGTTGTAGGCCGCGGTCCCGGGGACCGAGTCCACAGTGCCGGTGATCAGATCGACTCCCGTGACCGAGTACGAGAACTTCGGCGATGCGCCGGTGATGCCCATGTCGCCGGCAATCGCCGGCAGTTCGATGACCGAGCCGTTCATCGGCGCGTCGGCGTAGAACCCGTCGAGCAGGTTGCCCGTCGCGGCATCGAACGTGAACGATGCCTCGACGCCGTTGAACGAACCCGTGGTGAGCGCACCGAGATCGGTGCCGACGACGATGAAGTCGGGGTTGCCGTCGTGGTTGGTGTCGATGCCGATGTCGAACTCGGCGGCCGCAGCGTTGGACCACTGATGCCAGCCGTTGATGGCGAAGGTCAGGCAGACGTCGCCTGCCGCCGCGCCGCATGCGGCCGCCGGCAGGGACTGCACGCCCACGGCTCGAACGCTGGCGATGCCGGTGGTGTGATCCTTGTCGACGATGCCCGTCGAGTAGACGTCCGCAGCACCGCTGTGGATGCCGGTGTTCTTGAGCTGGACGTTGGCCGTGGCCACTCCGCCGCTGCTCTGGTACGGCGACGGCGGGCCGGCGACGACCGCCGAATCGCCGCGCGGGACGAGCAGGAACGGAATGTGGAGCGGGTAGATCCCCGTCCCGGATGTGGTGGGCGTGGCCGAAACCACGCCTTCTACCGACAGGACCGCACCGGGGCCGACTCCGCCGAAGGTATCGACCGTCGGCAGCGCGGCGACCGCCGTCGCGGAGAGCGACAGCGTCACTTTGACTTCACGCGATGAGAAGCCCGGGACGGTGACCTGGGACGCGGAGAGCTTGACCTTGGCGCCCGAAGCTCCGCCCACGAAGCCGGCCGACAGCTTGTAGGTGATCGCCTTCCAGCCCGTGTTCTGGATGCTGAAGGTCTTGACGCTGGACAGGGCTCCACCAAGCGGCCGGTAGCCGAAGGCCAGGCTGTCGAGGTGGTCGCTGGTCAAGGCGAACGCGGAGGTCGTGGTGGCAAGCTGGGCCTGTGCCACGCCCGAGCCGGCGCCGAGTGGGTCGTAGCCGATGATCTTGGCGCCGGCGGTCGACGCCGTGCTCATGATCGCGGCCTTGACGGCGTTGGTCGACCAATGCGGATTGGCCGCCAGGACGAGGGCCGCTATGCCGGCGACATGCGGGGTGGCCATCGAGGTGCCCGAGTCGACGAGCACGTTGGTGCCCGTGCCCATGCCGGCAGCAACGATGCTGACGCCGGGCGCGGTGACGTCCGGCTTCAAAGCACTGTCACCGAAACGCGGCCCGTAGGACGAGAAGTCGGCGAGTTGCTTGTAGGTTGGGTTGGTCAGCTGGCCGGACGACGAAATCGTGACGGTGTTGCCGTTGGCGGCAAGGAGGGCCGCTCCGTCCGACTCCAGCGTGCCGATGAACGGGATGGTCACTCCCGCGATCGGGCCTTCGAAGGGCGGCAGGCCGGCGCCCACGTTCACCATGATCACTGCCTTGGCCCCGTGGGCCTGACCGAGCTGAGCCCGCAATACGCGGGCACAGGTTCCGCGCTGAGTCACGACGATCTTGCCGGAGACGCCGGCGTACTCGCTGTCGTCGCAGCCGAGCGAGATGTCCGGGCCCGACATGAGGACGTCCAGGGTGCCGGTGACCGGAAGCAGGCCGTTGTTGGCGTTGAGGGCGCTGATGGCGGGGCTGAGCCCGATGGTGGCGCCCGGGAACGAGGCGTTGGTGTCCAGGGCCGCGACCGAGATCGTCCGCGAGCTACTGGCCGGTGTGCTGGAGAGGTACGCGCCCGAGCCGGCGTTGCCGCTGGCCGCAACCACGACCACGCCGGCACGAGACGCGTTCTCGGCCGCCACCGCGTCCGGAGTGTCGGAAGTGCCGAAGTCGGAACCGAGCGACATGCTGATCACGTCGGCGCCGTCGGCGACCGCGCGGTTGATGGCCTCGACCACGACGTCCGTGCTGCCGGTGCAGCCGAACACCTTGTAGATGTACAGCTGAGCGCTGGGGGCGACGCCGGGTCCGATCATGAAGTCCGTCGTCCCGTAGATGGACGGGTCGTACGGCCCGTGGTAGGTGCTGCCATTCGCCAGCTCACCGTAGCCGGCGGCGGTGCTCGCCGTGTGGGTGCCGTGACTGTCGCAGTCGAGTGGGTTCGAATCCGGGACCGGGATGGTCGCCGGCGACCCCGCTGCGGCGGCGGCATCGTAGGCGTCGCCCACGAAGTCGTAACCCACGGGGATCTTGGCGCTGGGGAAGGCCACGGTCGTGCCGTCGGCGTTGTGAGCCGGAGCGGTCGTGTCGTGAGCCAGTCCGTACGTGTAGTCGGCCGGATTGCCCGAACCGCCGAAATCGGCATGGTAGAAATCGACGCCCGTGTCGATGACGGCGATCTTCTCGCCCGCGCCCGTCTGGCCCGTGGCGCTCCACGCCTGCGGGGCGCCGACGTACGGGACGCTCTCGGTCAGAAGCGGCTTGTAGGTAGGCACGAGATGGACGCCCACGACGCCCGGCAGGGCGGCGATGGCAGCGACCGAGCCAGCCGCAATATGAATGTGGACGCCGTTGTAGGCATCCTGAACCTGGCTCAGTACGCGGCCGCCGTGCGAGCGGACCGCGTTGACGACGCCGGTCTGGCCGGACTTGATAGTGGCTCGCCAGCTGTCGCGCTGGGCCTTCGTCGGAGTGGATCCGCCATCGGTGGCGTCGCCGACGCGGGTGGCGACGGGCTGATCCGCCAGTTCGACCATCAGGTTGAGCTGCCGGCTCTTGTCGATCAGGAACGGCACGACCTTGGGGTCGATGTGGCTGACATTGATCTTCTGGAACCTCGTCGTTTTGCCGTTCGCGGCAGTTGCCGTCGGGATCATCGATCCCATGGCTAGCGCCGCGATCGCGAGCGATACGAATAGACGACGTCTCATCCGACTCCTCCGTCGAGTTGCGCGTGAGCGGGTCGAGTGGCAGTTCTCGGACCGTCGGCTCACGGTTGACGCCCACCCCCGGGCGCAGACGCGCCTCGGAAACAGACGCCGACCCTACATCCCAGCAATTCACCAGGTCAACGCGGAAGATATACCTAGTCGCTGGACGCAACGACGCGGAGGGCGTCGATGGACGGGCGGGTCCGTGCGGCGTGGTCTTTCGCAGCGGCTCCGGATTGCCTATCCTGCGCACATGCCCAAAGACAACGCCGACAAGAGCGTGGACGGCCAGCAGAAGAGCGACGGCAACCCGGGCGACGGGGCGATCGAATGGACGGGAGAACCTCTCCCGGCCGATGTGATTGCCGCAGCCGCGGCCTCAGCGGCGGCAATGGCGTCCGGAGGGACGGCGGGTCGCAGCCCCCGACCTCAATCGACCCTGCCGAAAGATCCCGCGGCCGCTCCCTCGATATGGGCGCGGTCCGACGAGCCGGGCGCTCCGGACCCAGCGGAATCGCCGGCAGCGCCCGACGTTGTCACGTCCGAAGTCGTCGCGCCCGCGGTAGTTGCGACGCCGGCCCCAACTCCGACCGCCGCTCCGACCCCGACCCCGACCACCGCCCCGGTCGGCGATCTCGGCTCCGACATACATCCCGACGACGAGCCGCTCACCTACGTGCGCAAGCTGGGGTCCACGCCGGTCGGCGGATCGCGGCCCTGGGCCGTCTCGACGACCGACTGGGTGGACCGTCCCGGCCCCAACTCCCACCGCCGGCTGATCATGCTGGCCGGCGCGGGCTTCGTCGTCGTGGCCCTCGTCGCGTCGGCGTTCGCCGGGCTCGGCGGAGGCGGCGGAGCGGCCACTCCCAAGACCACGCCTCCCGAGGTCGGCCTTGCCACGCCGTCGGTCGAAGCCTCGGCAAGCACGGCGGCGTCGGAGTCGGCATCGGCGAGCACCGCTGCCACTCAAACCGCCTCCGCGACCGACACCCCGACAATCACCCCAACCTCGCCCCCTGGCCCCGTGACGGCAGCAACCACGCTCGCGGCAGACCGGGGCGCGCTCCTGTTCACCGACAGCTTCCGCAACCCGAAGTCGGGCTGGTCGACGCCCAGCAAGAACAGCGCGGTAACGACATACAGCTACGGGTCCGCGGGATACCTGATCGGCTCGCGGACGGGAATGCTCGAGCACATGGCCTACGCCCCTTATCACACGACCAAGCAGCAGCTCAGCATGTCCGTGACGGCGTCACAGGCGGGAGCACCGAAGGGCGCCGGCTTCGGCGTCACCTGCCGGCGCGGTACGGCCGCGGCGCAGACTTCGTACACCCTCGTCGTCATGAACACAGGCTCCTATTACATCGAGCGCTACGACGGCGTCCCGTCCGGGTCCAGCAGCCCCAAGACGCTCAAGCGCGGGACCTCGTCGGTGGCGCCGAGTTCGACGCCGATCACCATCGTCGGCATGTGCGCCACGATGGGCGGTGGATCAACGCGGCTGGCTCTCTTCGTTGACGGTCAGAAGATCGCGGACCTGACCGACACGGTCAAGCTGGTCAGCGCAGGCTGGACGGGCGGCATCGACATGCAGAGCGGCAAGACCACGTCCGTCCTGACAGTCACGAGCTGGCAGGAGCGCGACCTCTCGAATTAGGCGCGAGCGGCACAAGCTAGAACGCAGCTCGCGGCCGCGGCCCATCTCGTTGACGCTCTACGGCGGCCCTCCTATACTCATATCCGATAGTTTTGGTCGGAATTGGGCAGCACGCCCCGGAGTCCACCCTGGCAACTCGGACGTATCACAGCACCGGCGCCGTTTCCTTCTCCACGAAGGGCGAGTACGGCGTGCGCCTGATGGCCCAGCTGGCGCGACGCCACGGCACCGGGCCGGCCAGCCTGACGGAGATCGCCGAGCAGGAAGATCTGCCGCGGGCATACCTGGAGCAGCTGGTCATCAGCCTCCGCGACGCGGATCTGGTGCAGAGCACGCGCGGCGCCCACGGCGGCTACGAACTGACCCGGCCGCCCGAGCAGATCGTCATGGGCGAGGTGCTGCGAGCGCTCGAAGGGCCGATCGCGCCGATGATCTGCGCCTCGGACGACCCCAACCACATGACCTGCTCCCGAAGTGGGCACTGCACCGTCAACTTCATGTGGGTTCGTGTCCGCGACGCCATCTCCGGGGCGCTCGATTCGATGACCCTGGCCGACCTCGTTCCGGCGGCGGCGCGTGTGAGCGCGCTGTCGGTGCTCGGAGTGCCGGCCGTGCGCATAAATCCCCTGACGCTCGACTGAGCGTCGCCCGCCACTCCAAGGAGCCTCGAGCAACCGTGAGCGATCAAGACCTCGTCATCCGAGACCTCCATGTGGCCCCGGCCGCGAAGCCCGACTACGAGATCCTCAAAGGGATCGACCTGACGGTCCGCAAGGGCGAAGTCCACGCCATCATGGGCCCCAACGGATCGGGCAAGACGACGCTCGCCTACGCGCTGATGGGCCACCCGGCCTACCTGATCAAGTCGGGCGAGGTCATGTGGCAGGGCCACGATCTGCTCAAGCTGTCGGCCGACAAGCGGGCCCGGCTGGGCATGTTCCTCGCCTTCCAGTACCCGATGGCGATCCCCGGCCTGTCCGTGGCGAGCTTCCTGCGCTCGGCCATCAACGCCCGCCGCTCCGGCCTCAACCCGGATCCGGCCGTCGATCCGACCGACGCCTTCCGAGGCGGCATTCCGATGGGCGAGTTCCGCAAGCTCGTCCGCGAGAAGATGGCCCTTCTCAAGATGGACGACTCGATCGCGGCCCGATACGTCAACGAAGGTTTTTCGGGCGGCGAGAAGAAGCGCCTCGAGATGCTCCAGATGGCCGTCCTGCAGCCCGAGATGGCGATCCTCGACGAGACCGACTCGGGGCTGGACATCGACGCGCTGCGGATAGTTGCCGAGGGCGTCAACGCCATGCTCAACCCGAACATGGGCGTGCTGCTGATCACCCACTATCAGCGCCTGCTGGACTACATCACTCCGGACACCGTCCACGTTCTGGCGGCCGGCCGAATCATCCTGAGCGGCGGCAAGGACCTGGCCCTGCGGCTCGAGTCGGAGGGCTACGCGCCGATCCTGGCCGCGGCCGGGCTCGAAGGCGTAACCGACGCCGCCCCTGCGAGCGAGGCCGAGCCGACTCTGGAGGCCGCCCACTAGGGCGGGATACGAATGGCACAAATCGCCGCCAAGCCCGCGCCGGTTACGACGCCGGCCGGGACGCCGGTTACAACGCCGGCCGGGCTGGATCCGTACCGAATCCGGACGGATTTCCCGATCCTCGGTACCGTCAATCGATTCGGCAAGCCGCTAATCTATCTCGACAGCGCCGCCACCAGCTTGAAGCCGCTCGCCGTCATCGAGGCCGTGGATGGCTACAACCGCGAGTATTCGTCGAACATCCATCGCGGCATCTACGAGCTCGCCGAACGGGCCACGGGCGCGTACGAGGCGGCTCGCGCCTCGACCGCGAAGCTGATCAACGCCCCGGAAGCCGCCGAGATCGTCTTCGTCCGCAACGCTACCGAGGCGATCAACCTGGTCGCGTATTCGTGGGGCCGGCGCAATATCGGCCGCGGCGACACGATCGTGCTGACCGAGATGGAGCACCACGCCAATCTCGTGCCGTGGCAGATCCTGGTCCAGGAGAAGGACGGCGACCTGGAGTTCATACCGATCACGGACGACGGGCTGCTCCGGCTCGAGGTCTACGAGGCGCTGCTTCATCTGCGGCCCAAGCTCGTGGCCTTCAGCCACGTTTCGAACATGCTCGGCACCATCAATCCCGTCAAGCAGCTGACCGAGATGGCCCACGCCGTCGGCGCGCTGGTGCTGATCGACGGCGCCCAGGCCGTGCCGCACATCCCCGTCGACGTCCAGGATATCGGGGCCGACTTCTACGTCTTCTCCGGCCACAAGATGCTCGGGCCCACAGGCTCCGGAGCGTTGTGGGCACGGCGCGAGCTGCTCGAGGCAATGCCGCCCTTCCTGGCCGGCGGCGACATGATCCGCGAGGTCCACCTCCGCCGCTCGGACTTCAACGACATTCCGTACAAGTTCGAAGCCGGCACGCCGGCGATTGCCGAAGAGATCGGCATGGGCGCCGCCGCCGAATACCTGATGGGCCTGGGCATGGACAACATCCGAGTCCACGAGCAGCGGCTGGCCGCCTACGCCATGGAGACGCTGCGCCGCGAAGTCCCCGGCATCGAGATATACGGCCCGGAAGCGCCCTACCGAGGCGGTGTCGTGGCCTTCAACCTGCCGGGCATCCACCCCCACGACGTCGCCCAGATCCTGGACCGTTCCGGGATCTGCATCCGCGCCGGCCACCACTGCACGATGCCGCTCCACGAGCGCTTCGATCTGGCGGCGACGGCCCGAGCGAGCTTCAACGTCTACACGATCCCC
>Ga0182019_10000850_pt1 | contig 15098 bp, 14 predicted proteins | sample 812E2MmetaG_FD_120483 | JGI IMG/M metagenome (GOLD analysis project Ga0182019, IMG submission 120483) | Permafrost microbial communities from Stordalen Mire, Sweden - 812E2M metaG | ecosystem: Environmental > Terrestrial > Soil > Wetlands > Permafrost | place: Sweden: Stordalen | collected...
ATGCCGCCCGTGTGAAACCAGCGCGCGCCCTCGGTCCCAAAGATAGTGTCCCAGTCGATCTCACCGGCCCGGAGCTGCGAGACGGCCGTGTGGCCCCGATCGGAGCAGCCGAGTGCCGCTCGGACGCCGAAGCCGCGCTCCGTGAAGTTCAGCCCGTTGCGCACGGTCCGTCCGACCCCGTCGTCGGCCACCCAACGGACGTGCGAGAGGTCCACGCCGCCTTCGAGCATGAGGTCCTCGACGAGACGGCCTACCGGATTGTCCGCGAGAGCGGTCACGATCGCCGCTCGCATTCCGAAGACTCGACGGAGGCCGCGGGCTACGTTGTACTCGCCGCCGCCTTCCCAGGCCCGAAACGTGCGGGTCGTGGCGATCCGTTCCTCGCCCGGATCGAGACGAAGCATGACCTCGCCAAGCGAGACGATGTCCCACCGGCAGCTCTGGGCCGATCGAATCTCCAATGTCATCCCCTCCACCATCATTGCCGAGCCGACGCCTGGATCCGGGCTGCAGCCGCCACGGAGACGGCCTCCGACGTGAGCCGGCGAATCGCCTCGAAGTCGCCGCGCAACAACAGGCCCTGGCTCACCATCCAGCTGCCACCGCAGGCCAGGACCTGCGGCAACGCCAGGTACGAAGCCAGGTTGGAGGCGCTTACGCCGCCAGTCGGTATGAAGCGAACGTTCTTGTACGGCGCCGAGACGGCCCGCAGAAACGCCACCCCGCCAGCCGCCTCGGCCGGAAAGAACTTCAGCACGTCCACTCCGTGAGAGAGCGCCTGCTCGATCTCGGTCGGGGTGCACACGCCCGGGATCATTGGCAGCCCGCGAGCCCGAGCTCGTTCCAGCGTCACAGGATTGAAGCCAGGGGCGACGATGAAGGCCGCTCCAGCATCGGCCGCGGCATCCACCTGCGCTGGCGTGAGGACGGTTCCCGCCCCGACCAGCAGATCCGGGCACTCCCGCCGCAGGACCGCGATGGCCGCTGCGGCCGAAGACGTGCGGAATGTGATCTCGGCGCAGGGCAGGCCGCCCGCGAGCAACGCCTGACCGAGAGGGCCGGCCAACGCCGCGTCGGGTATCTCGACGACCGGCACCAGCCCGAGACGTCCAATCTGGTCGACAACGTTCATGCAAGCCCTCGATGTGGATTCCAATGGGGGCGCTTGCGGGTCGCTCCTAGGGACTATATCCTGTGGTGCGCCAGAAGAAAACGCTTTCTTTTGGGCCTTTGGTGGGGTACCGTTCGCTGGCACAGACGCGGATCTGGCGCATTCCAATCGGATCGGGCCCCGAATCGACTATGGACCAGACACGAGGAGCGCGACCTTGCAGATAGAGAACCTCGAGGCCGCCGATCTGCTGGCTCCCATCCAGCGGGTCTGGGAGGCATCCGCGCCCAAGTTGCGTTCCATAGAGGCCGCCTGGCCTCCAGGCAGCGGGGCGCCGGTCTTCACCGTCGAAGGCCTCTATACCGCTAGAGGCTGGACCGAGTGGACCCAAGGCTTCCAGTTCGGGTCTGCCCTCCTCCAGTTCGACGCGACCGGCGAAGAGCCGTTCCTGGCAATGGGCAGAGAAGCGACCTGGACCCGGATGGCCGTTCACCTGACCCACATGGGCGTCCACGACCACGGCTTCAACAATGTCAGCACGTACGGCAATCTCTGGCGGCTCGCCAGGGAGGGGCGGATCGACGCGAGCCCGGATGAGATGCGAGCCCTGGAGCTGGCGCTCCAGGTCAGCGGTGCGGTTCAGGCTGCGCGGTGGACCCGCACCGTCGATGGCGGCTTCATCTATTCGTTCAACGGGCCCCACTCCCTCTTCGTCGACACCGTCAGGTCGCTGCGGTCGCTGGCGGTGGCGCACCAGCTGGGCGGAGTGCTGATGAGCGAGCATGACGAGCGCGTCTCGCTGCTGGAGCGACTCGTCGCCCACGCTCGGGCAACCGCCAGGTATTCCGTCTACTTCGGGACTGGCCGCGACGTTTACGACCTGCGCGGCCGAGTGGCCCACGAGAGCATCTTCAACACGAAGGACGGCGTGTACCGCTGCCCCAGCTCGCAGCAGGGCTACTCGCCGTTCACGACCTGGACTCGAGGCCTCGCCTGGGCGATGCTCGGGTTCGCAGAGGAGCTCGAATGGCTGGCGAGCCGGACCGACGCCGAGCTCGAGCCGCTGGGCGGCCGTTCCGACATCGAGGGCTTCGTTCGCGAAGCCGCCGAGGCCGCGAGCGACATGTACATCGCCAGCACGCCGACCGACGGCGTGCCCTACTGGGACACGGGGGCCCCAGGGCTGTCGAAGCTCGGCGACTACCTGTCCCGTCCTGCCCAGCCTGACAATGACTACGAACCAGTCGACAGCTCGGCCGCCGCAATCGCCGCCCAGGGCCTCCTGAGACTCGGCCACGAGCTGACGCGCCGCGGCCAGGCGAGCGGGCACCGGTACTGGCAGGCCGGCCTCAACGTCGCCCGGACCATCTTTGCCGAGCCCTACCTTAGTCATGACCCCCGCCACCAGGGCCTGCTGCTCCACTCCGTCTATCACCGGCCGAACGGCTGGGACTTCGTCCCGAAGGGGCACCACGTGCCCTTTGGCGAATCGAGCATGTGGGGCGACTACCACCTTCGCGAGCTGGCGGTCTATGTCGGGCGGGCCGCGCGCGGGGAGGCCTACCACACGTTCTTCGGCCCATATGGAGGTGCGTCCCGAGATGGCTGACAGGCGAGTCGCGCTGGTAACTGGCGGCGCCCGTGGCATCGGCCTGGGCATAGCCACGGCCCTTGCTCACGAGGGCTGCGATCTGGTCTTGGACGACCTGCGGTCGTCCGAAGAGGTGGAGCCAGTGCTCACGGAGCTGCGGGCGGGCGGCGTCGACATCCTCTACGTCGACGCGGACATCAGCAGCGCCGACGACCGTAAGCGCCTGCTCGACGCGATCCGCGATCGGTTCGGCAGGCTCGACATCCTGGTCAACAATGCCGGGGTCGGCCCTACCGTTCGGGCCGACATCCTCGAGGCCGCAGAGGACAGCTTCGAGCGGCTCATTCGCATCAACCTCCAGGGACCCTACTTCCTGACTCAAGCGGCCGCTCGCTGGATGATCGAGCAGAGCGGGCAGCGCGAGTTCTCGGGCTGCATCGTGACCGTCAGCTCCATCTCGGCCACGGTTCCGTCCACCAACCGCGGTGACTACTGCATTTCCAAGGCGGGGCTGAGCATGCACAGCCGTCTATGGGCCGTTCGGCTTGCCGAGTTCGGCATTCCCGTCTTCGAGGTCCGGCCAGGGATCGTCTGGACCGACATGAGCTCGGGCGCGAAAGAGAAGTACGACCGCCTCATCGCCGAGGGCCTGCTCCTCCAACCTCGCTGGGGCACGACCGAAGACGTCGGTAGGGCTGTGGCAATGCTCGTCCGGGGCGACCTCGCATACAGCACGGGCAGCGTCGTCATGGTCGACGGCGGAATGTCGATTCCCCGCCTCTGAGCGGTCCCACTCCTCCCTCGTTCGACTGTCGCCGAAGACTAAGGCAGGAACTATGGAAGACGTCAAGCCAGTGGCCCTTGGCCACAAGCGCATTTGGCCCCCCTTTACCATTCCCTCGGGCATTGTGACCACTAATCCGGACACGATCGTACGGTTTGCACGCGAAGTGCCAATTGGGATGATCACCACGAAGAGCGTCGGCAAGACCCCGTTCAACGGTTACGCGGAACCGGTCGTGAGCCAGTATTCGACGGACGGGATTTCCAGCGCCATCGGCCTTTCAACGATGGGTTACCGTGCCTGGGTCGATGAAATGAAACAGATATTCCCGTTGAAAGACAAGTTCCTTCTTGTCTCGGTCTTCGGCGCAACCGCGGACGACTTTGTTGAAGTCGCGAAGGCGGTATCGGAAGTCGCGGATGGCATCGAGCTCAACTTCTGCTGCCCCCATTCGCTTGAGTATGGCGAGGTCGTAGCGAGACAAAGCGACCTGACCGTTGAAATCACCCGGCAGGTTAGGAACGCAATAGATCTCCCCATCGTGGTGAAATTGACCCCGAATGTGGGCGACATCGGCAAGTGGGCGGAGAGCCTGGTGAAGGCCGGTGCGGACGCGATAGCCGCCATCGGGCCGACCACAGCGGTCACCGTGCGTGACGAGCATACGGGCGAGCCGGTGTTGAGTTTCGGCAGCGGAGGGCTTTCCGGTCCGGCCATTATGCAGCGCGCCCTGGAGTGCGTGCGGTCAATTCGGGCATCCGTCAACGTACCCATCATTGCCAGCGGTGGAATCAGTTCCGTGCAAGATGTGGCCGCGTTCCGCGAGGCCGGAGCCGATATCTTCTCCATCGGCACAAGCCTGGCTGGATTGAATACGCCTCAAATCAAAGCCTACTTCGAGAACATGGTCGAGGGACTTACGTCTGCAAAGACTGAACCCACTCCGCGCCGCACATTTGACAGTCTCAATTTGAAGCACCGACCTTATCGGATAGTGGCAGTCGAAAACTCCGGTGATGTCGCGGTCTTGCGTTTTGATGATTCGATCGACGCGGAGCCTGGGCAGTTCGTGTTTGTCTGGCTGCCCGGCATCGGTGAGAAGCCGTTCAGTCTTGCCGGAGACCACCCGCTCGTGCTCGGCATCCAGAGCGTTGGAAAAGTGTCGGCCGCGCTGACGATGCTCAGGGTTGGTGACACGGTCATGATTCGCGGTCCTTTTGGAAGACCATTCGAGCCAAGACCGAACGCAGTTCTGGTCGCGGGCGGCTGCGGCGCGGTCCCGATCAGGTTCCTGGCCAGTAAGCTCGAGAAGCCGCTGATCATTCTGGGCGCAACGCGAAAAGGGCGGCTCTTGTTCGCGGATGAATTCAGGGCCCTGGGCGAGACGGTGGTGATGACGGATGATGGTAGCGAAGGCGGACAAGGGACCACCGTCGACGCCCTACAAATCCTTCTGGCCGAACGCGGGCTGAAGAACGCCGTCTTCTACAATTGCGGGCCGGAACGCATGATGGCCGCGGCCGTGGACGTCGAGCTGAAGTATGCGACGCCCGACCGAATTGTCGTCTTGGTGGAGCGCCACACCACTTGCGGAGTGGGCTTGTGTGGCAAGTGCTCCATGGACGGTTATCGCACCTGCGTCGATGGGCCCTGCTTTACCCTCAACGAGCTCGCGGAGACGACCTCATTTGGCCGGTATCATCGCGGGCCGTCCGGGCAGATTCAGGGCCCTGGCTACGTGGACGATGGAAGCGCAGATGTGGGCCCATCGTGTTATGGGGGATGCGAAGGATGACAACGGCCTGACCTCGTCTACCTGCCGTTCTCGTCGTTGGGGGTGGCGCCGGAGTCGGAAGCGTCGAAGGCTGGCGATTGGTCGAGGATCTCGTTGCCGAGCTGCATGGCACTGTGGGGGGACTCGTCCACCCGTCGATTCGGGTTGGGTCGGGCTCAGCCAGCAGATCGGCCAGACGGGCAAGACCGTACGTCCCGAGTTCTATGTGGCCCTCGGGATATCGGGCGAAGTCCAGCATCGCGTCGGGTTCCCGGCGGCAAGGACGGTCGTCGCCATCAACACCGACCCGGATTCGCCGATTGCCAGGTTCGCGGACCTGATGGTCATGGGCGATCTTCACGCCATCGTCCCGCTCCTCATCGAGCGGATCCGCGCGGCCAGAAGAGACTGAAGGGACTTCCGGGTCCCGCCGCCGGACGGCGGGACCCGTTTCGAGGCTACTTAGAAGTGGCCGCCCGGCCCAGCGCCTGGCCGAGCAGTCGGCCACTCGTGAGAGCCCAGGCGATGTGGAGTCCATGGCCCCATAGGACCATGCCTCCCAGGCCGGTCTGACCTGCGGCGTACAGCCCGGGGATCGACCGGCCTTCGACGTCGAGAACCTCCTGCGACTCGTTGATCGACACTCCGCCTTCGGAGTTCGTGAAGTACGCCTTCACCGGGCCCATCAGGATCCACCGCGAGCCGGTCAGCGCCGCCACCGTTCCGCCCCGAGCTATGTCGCCCGAACCGGAAGAGGTCATCGCGTTGAAGCGCTCGACGGTCTTCGTGAGGCTGTCGGGCGGCAGGCCTCGGGCGATGGCCAGGCTGCGCAGGTCCGATCGCTCGATCGTGACGTCGGGCCTGAGCTTCAGATAGTCCCGGACGTAGGCGTATGCAATCTCGGGAGCAGTCGAGATGTAGTGGGGCCAAGCGCTGTAGAGGCTCGCCAGCCGCTCGTCCAGGAGCAGGTAGGCCAGACCGTCGGTCTGAGCGGCAACGGCGATCTCGCGTTCCGGTGAGACGGACTCGTCGCAGAAGCGCAGTCCCGCCCGATTGACGAGGATCGCACCATCCATGAGGAGGGAGTCCTCGGGATGCTGCCAGCTGACCAGCAGCCGCTTCACCATCCAGTTGATGACCACCTTGGGTACGAGCGGCATGAGCATGCCCATGATCCGCAGCAGCGGTCCGCCGCTGGGCAGAAGCTGGTCGACGCCCCGTTTCGTGGGAGCCACGAAGCGGAACTCGGGACCATAGGTGATGTCCATGTTCACGAGCTTCGCGCCGACGGCTTCGGCCAGCAAGTGGCCTTCGCCCATGGCATCGGGGTTCAGCCCTTCGACGGCGGCGAAGCGCGCCCCTCGGTACTTGGTAATCATGGCGGTGGAATTCGTGTAGTCGCCGGCGGCCAGGACCACACCCAGTCGAGCGCGGAAGACGCGCGTCCGACCGTCGGTCTTGGCGACGACGCCCACCACCCGGCCCGATTCCCGCACCAACTCGGTCACCTGGGCGTTGCAGACAATCGCCCCGTGAAGCCGGACCAGCCGGGCTTGCAGGACGGCCACATAGGCCTTGGCGTTGGGAACGACGTTGTGCATCCGGGGCACGCGGTTGGGTGGCTCGGGACTCGGCCCCTGGAAGGCCAGGCCCAGCGATGTCAGCCACTCCAGCGTCTGCGCCGATCGGTTGAAGAAGAACCGCCTCAGCTCGACGTTGTTGCGCGCCTCATACTCGCGCGGTCCGAAGAGTCCGGCATCGACGTCGTGGTCGAGCGGGTTGTCATCGATGCCGGCCCGCTTCTGGAAGCTAGTTCCTGCCGACGTGAACGATCCGATCGCCCGGCCCGTCGAGCCGCCCAACTGCGGGCGTTTCTCGACGATGAGGACGCGCGCGCCCTGCTCGGCGGCGCTCACGGCGCAAGCCAGGCCCGCTCCACCGCCACCGACCACCACGACGTCATATTCGTCAGTCATTTGGTACCTCGAGTGGGACGCAATGGGCGAGCCGTCTTCTCCGTCAATGGCTCGGGATCAGAACTGCCCGGCCGAGGATCTTGCCGGCGTTGATCTCCTGGTAGACGTCGTTGACGTCCTCCAGCGGGAAGCGCTCGGAATCGATCCGAACCTTGCCCTGATGGGCCAGCTCCATCAGCTCAACCAGTTCGGTATACGACCCGATCTGGCTGGCCAGGATCTTGTAGTCGTGGTTTATGGCCTCGAGCAGATTCACAGTCATCTCGCCGCCATAGCCGACGATCACGTAGGCTCCGCCCTTGCGCAGCATCTTCAGGGAATTGGCAGGGACATCGCGCTCGCCAACCAGGTCCAAAACCGCGTCGGCGCCGACTCCGTCGGTCTGCTCGAGGACTCCGCTGACTCCGCCGTCAGAGCCGGTCAGGACGACCTCGTCCGCGCCGAACGACTTGGCAAAGGCGACTCGCTCCGGCCGGGTGGCGACGACCACGATCCGGGCTGGAGTTAGGGCATGGAGGATCTGGATGGCCAGATGGCCCAACCCGCCGACGCCAATGACCACCACGGTGCTGCCCGGGTAAGTGAAGGGCAAGATCTGCTTGACGGCGTGGTAGTCGGTCAGTCCGGCGTCGCCCTGCGGAGCGAGGGATGCCGGGTCGGTGCCCGACGCCAGCTTGACGACGGAACGGGCGCTCGTCCGCATGAAGTCGGCATAGCCGCCATCCACTCCGTCGACGCCGGGGAACTTCCAAGTCGGGCAGTGCATGTCGTTGCCGGATCGGCAGGCGACGCAGAAGCCGCACGTGACGGCCGGATGGAGCACGACCGGATCGCCCTTCTTCAGATGCGATACGGCCCCGCCCACTTCCTCGATCCAGCCAGCGTTCTCGTGGCCGAGGGTGTACGGCAGCTTGGGGTGGAAGGCAGCCTCCAAGCCACCCTGCATGATGTGAATGTCCGTCCGGCAGACCCCGGCGCCGGCGATCCGGACGATCACGTCGTACGGATCGACGATCTTCGGCTCCGGCACATCCACCAGCTTGACGGGTTGCTGGTAGGCCACCACTTGTGCCGCTCTCATGAATGACATCCTCGTTGCGGTTGGCGAAGGGTGGTGACGGCATTGCGCCGCCGCCGACAGAAAAGCCTTTCTATAGCGTCGCCTCCGTCCAACTGGTTGTCAAGTGATCATTGGTTGCCACCGACTCCTTGTGAGTGAGGAAGCGTGTCAGCCTTACCAGGGCGGTCTCCGGGGAGTTCCAAACCGGAACCGCGAGGGAGCTTCGATCGCAGGGCCGGCGGCAAACGCTTTCTGTCGTGGCAGACATTGGTTCCAAGGAGCAAACGGAGCTCGGCTGATGCGAGCGGCCGCGGTCACCTCCTGGCCTTGGAGCAGGACGTGGGCGGCGAGGGTGCGCAGCGCGTCCGCGTCGGGGTGAACGGCCGTCACCTCGAGAGTCCGGCCCTCCTCGTCGAGCACATGCACATCGAGCCTCTGGCGCGACAGGTCCAATCCGGCCGATGAAACACGTGACGCTCGTGCCGTGGGCGCGGGCGATCTCATAGTCGAACTCCTCGCCCGACAGGCGGGCGAGGCGCTGCCGGCGAGACGCTTGCTGATCGCCGATGCCCAGGACGGTGGCAGACGCCGAAGAGCGGTCAGCCAACCCGCCACGACCACGTTTGGCCAGAGCCGGGGTGGCCACACGAAACCGAGGGGATCGAGAAGGGCGCGAGCGACCGCTCGGACCAGAGGCGATTCCGGGCTGATCGCTTTCCGCTACGTTCCGCACGGAAGATTAGTCCATCAGGCTAGCCAGAGTCTTCAGATCCCGGCTCGGGCGTCGGCCGCCTCCGCACTCGGAACTGTCGATCCGGTGGAGGCTTCGGTGGTAGGGAGACAACGATAATACCGGTGAACGTTGTCACGGCACCGACAAGATCGAGCAGGGTTAGCGACTCGCCGAGCATCATCCAGGACGAGACAAGCCCTACAACTGGGACCGCCAAGAAGCCCATCGTTGTTGCGAGCGGGGTGAGCGAGCGAGAGATCGACTGGCTCAGCAAGTAGGCAAGGGCGGTCGCGATGGCGCCGCTGTAGAGCACCGCGACGATGGACGCCGGCTCCCAGTGGATCGTCTTGCCAGCTTCGAACGCTACGGACCCGATTACGAGTGGCACCAGGGCCGTCAGAAGCTGCCACGGCATGAGGTCTAGGGGCGAGCTGTGCCATTCGTGGCGCCGGAGGTGGATCGTGGTGCCGGCCCAGATCATGGCGCTGAGGAGCAGTGCCGCGCTGCCGAGCAACTGACCCGAAGACTGCCAGTCGATCGCCTGAGGGTTGAGCAGGAAGCCGATACCGGTCATGCCGACTATCAAACCGCCGACCTGGCGCCAGGCTCTGCTAGAGCGCATGGTCGAGAACTGGAACAACCCGACCCAGAGCGCCATCGTGTAGACCAGGATCGAAGACCGCCCAGCGGAGATCAGGGGCAGGGCGAGGTTCATCAAGACGATCCCGCCGGCCATCTGGCCGAGCCCTACCGAGAGAACGACGGGGATGTCCCGGCGATCGGGACGGCGCAGGCCTCGCTTCGCGGATAGCACGCCGACGATTGCGACCATTCCGATGGCAACTCGCGCCGAGCCGTATGTGAACGGCGGCAGGTCTCGCAGTCCGATCTTGTTTATCGGCCAATTGGCGCCCCACGCGACCGCCAGGCAGGCCAGCAGAAGGTACGTCCGAGCTTGTGCGCCCCTCACTCTGGTGTGCATGGCCGCTCGCCTGTACCAACGCGATGGACATGCCCCAATCGAGACCGGCAATCCACGCTCCAATGCGCGCGCCCACGCTCAGGGTTCTCTCGCACCGCCCGAGCTGGGGCATGCCCGTGACGGCTGCTTGCCCTCGGCGGGGGAGCGAAGGGTCCACTCTGGACCCAGATCGTTTCCGACATTGAGATGCCCCGGCGGTATCGAATGCCCCGAGGATGTTGCGGACGCCGTACGCGGTCTCTTCGAGCATCGCCCGGTACCGGTGCCCGCGGCCATGGCCCAGGGTAAGGCCCGGCATCATCCTGCGAGCATCGGGATCGAGCTAGCGCACCGTCGACGAAACGCGTCGCTTCGATGTGGGGTGGGGCAGTTCAGCTCGCTCCTATTGGAGTTCGCTCAGCTCCCGCGACGAGCCGTCCTCGAACCGCTAGGAGAGAGCATGCCCGACCGTTCCATTGATAGTCATACCTCCATCGACGAGCAGTTCGTGACCGGTCATGTACCGCGCAGCGTCTGACGCGAGGAAGACAATTGGATCGGCGATATCTTCCGAGGTGGCATACCGACCCAGAGCTATGCGTTGTCCATATACACGTCTGACTTCGGGTGTATGCGCCTTGAGGTTCAGAGGGGTGTCGGTCGCTCCTGGAGCGATCGCGTTGACGGTGATACCGAATGGAGCGAGCTCCAGGGCCAACTCCTTGGTCAACGTGACAATGCCGCCCTTTGCGCAGATGTATGCCGACATATTGCTGGACGGCTGAATGTCGACGATTGACGTGACGTTTATTATGCGACCGCTGCCTTGGGTCACCATCTGCCGTGCCGCAGCGCGACAGCCCCAGATGTACCCGAACAGATTGACTGACAGCAGCTCATGCCAGTCTGCATCGGTCATCGACAATATCGGCCGCACCAACAGTCGTGCGGCGTTGTTGATCCAGATGTCGATCCCGCCCCATTTGTCTGTAACCGAGGCCGCCAGCTCGTCGATAGTCGCCGAGTCTGCCGTGCTGCCGCGCATTATTAGAGCTCGTCTCCCGCATGCCTCGATGGCCTGCCGGGAAGCCTCCGCTCCCTCAGCATCGTTTTGGTAAAGACCTGCAACATCGGCACCTGCCTTGGCAAGGGCCACCGCGGCGGCCTGACCGATTCCCCGGGAGATGCCGGTGATCACCGCGCGTTTTCCTGTCAACTCGAACATCCTGATCCTCCTGTTCTTGGCTCGCCCGCCTCGCCTTGCACGGCGAGCCGGGTTTGGTCCCGATTGTTAGCGCGGGCTCGGAGCCCGCGCGGATCGAATGAGCCCGGAAATTGGGTCACTAAGGTTTCCGCCGCTCGACGTCATCCCATGACGGTGGGCCTGGAAGCCATAGATCCCCCGCCGGGAAAACTCGCGCCGGTTGTCCACGTTCACGGCCTGCAGGTGGAGCGTCCGAACCAAAGGTCGCCTCATCTAGCGATTGCCTGGGAACACCAGGCTGAGGGCCTCCCGACGCCCGGGTTCCGGCCAGCGGACGGTGACCATCTTCTGCTGGGTGAAGAAGCGGACGCCGTCCTCGCCGCGCATCTTGAGGTCGCCGAAAGCCGAGCCGCGCGTTCCGCCGAACGAGAGGTAGCCCGCCGGTACTGGGATGGGCACGTTGATGCCGATCATCGGTACGTCCGCCTCCAGCTCGAAGCGGCGAGCCGCTCCGCCGTCGGTGGTGAATATCGCTGTGCCGTTGCCGTACTGGTGACCGTTGACCATCGACAGCGCTTCGTCATAGGTCGTGGCGCGGACGATCCCGAGCACCGGCCCGAAGATCTCCTCGCGGTAGATCTCCATCTCAGGCGTCACGTGGTCGAACAAGGTCACGCCCATGAAGTAGCCCTCCGGATGCTCGGCCACATGGAACGGCCGGCCGTCGTTGACGAGTTCCGCACCCTCGGCGACGCCCTTGTCGATCCAGTCGATAATCGAGGCGCGGTGCTCGGCCGAGTATATGGGGCCCATGTCGACATCCGGATCCATGCCTGGCCCGATCTTGAGTCTGCCGATGCGCTGCTCCATGAGCGGCAGCAGCCGGTCTGCGGCGTCGCCGACGGCGATGACCAGGGTCTGGGCCATGCAGCGCTCGCCGGCGGAGCCGTAGCCGGCCGCCACCGCAGCGTCGGCGGCGAGCTCCATGTCGGCGTCCGGCAGGACGACCATGGCGTTCTTGGCGGCGGTGTAGGCGCCAACGCGCTTTCCGTTCTTGACACCCGTCTCGTAGACGTGGCGGCCAACCGGGGTCGAGCCGACGAACTGGATGGCGTCTATGCCGGGATGCTCGAGGATGGCGTCAACGGCCTCGCGGCCGCCGTACACGATGTTGAAGACGCCGTCGGGCAGCCCGGCCTCCTTCCACAGCTCGGCCTGGAGCTGCGTTGCGCCAGGCGTGTGCGAGGAGGGCTTCCACACGAACGTGTTCCCGCAGGCCATGGCGATCGGGTAGATCCACATCGGGACCATCACCGGGAAGTTGAACGGGGTGATGCCCGCGGCCACGCCCAACGGCTGGCGGAGCGTATGCGCATCGACCCTGGTCGAGACATTTGGCGTGTTCAATCCGGCCAGGTGGATTGGCAGCCCGCAGGCGAACTCGACTGTCTCGAGGCCTCGCATCACCTCACCGAGAGCGTCGGGAAGAGTCTTGCCGTGGTCCCGCGTGATCAGCGCCGCGAGGTCCATTCGGTGCCGATGCACCAATTCTCGATACGCGAAGAAGATCTGGCTGCGAGCCATCAGCGGCATGTCGCGCCAGGCCGGGAATGCCCGCCGTGCGGCGCTGACGGCCGCGTCGACCTCGGCTGCCCCGCCGCGCGGAACCCGGGCGATGACCGCGCCGCTCGAAGGGTCGTGGACTGCGCCCGTGCGCTCGCGAAGCACCTCGACCGGCCGGCCGTCGATCCAGTGGCTCAGGATCGGGGTGGTGGACTGGTCGGCGGCCTCGGCAGGGCCGGGGGGCTGGGTGGTCGGCGAAGTCATCGTTCTCTCCTTGGGGCTTGTAAGTGCTCCCCAGCGATCGCTCCGCATGCCTGGCCGAAACCGCGACCGAGAATTGCGAAGCCCTTTTCCAACTCGTCTCAGTGCTCACCAGCGGTGGATTTGCGTTGATCTCGCGTCATCGACGGCGCTCCGGTGCTAACGGTCCGCGGATTGTGTCCGGCGAATTCAGCCGTCGACCCTAAGTGAGCTCTGGGTACGGTTCGACCCGCCAGAGCCGAGGGTTCCATGAGGAATGTGACATTCGGCCCTTATGAGAACGTTACCGGTACCGTTATTACTCCCCAATCGGGGCAAGTATCGACCGACAAAGGCGAGAGGCTCAGGTCCAGCACCTCCTCAGCCGCGACCGGTTACGGGGTATCGGACCTAAGAATGCTCCAGGTCAATCGGCGCGTACAAGGCGCGTGGTGATGAGCGCCTGGTCCGCGCCCTACTGCGAAGACAGGCCGGTGTCGTGAAGGAAACTGTCGTATTGAAGGCGGTTCGGCGGTCGGAAGCGAAGGTCTTTCCGCTTCCCGGACGCGACCAGTTCTTCTACATCGGGCCCGAGAACAGCCCGGCGCGGCACCTCACGGTGAGCGTGTCCGTGTTCCCGCCTGGCTCGAAGTCGGACGGGCACGTGCACGAGCATGAAGAAGAGATCGTGTACGTGATCTCCGGTCGCGGACGCCTCGTGACGCCCGAGGCCTCCGCGGACCTGGAGCCCGGCGTTGCCGTCTGGATTCCGATCGGCACACACCACGCGACCGAGTCGGACGGCCCCGAGCCGCTGGAGGTGGTTTGTGTCTACTCGCCCCCCATCGGGCCGGGCGGCTACGAGCGCGGCCAGGGCGAGCAGGGCGCCTGACATGGCTGCGACCGTCGACGTAGCCGATCTCGCCTGTCTGGAGGACGCGGCCCGACGCATCCGGGTCGGCGTCATCCGCGGCGTCAACCAGGCCAAGGCCGGCCACCTCGGCGGGCCGCTGTCCGCGGCGGACATCCTCGCGGCCCTCTATTTCCAAGTCATGCGCATTCGCCCTGATGAGCCGGACTGGCCCGATCGAGATCGCTTCGTCCTCTCGAAGGGCCACTCGTCGATCGGCCTGTACGCCGCCCTGGCTCTGCGCGGCTACTTCCCCGTCGAAGAGCTCCTGACCTTCGACTCGCTCGGATCGAGGCTGCAGGGCCACCCAGACATGACGCGCCTGCCGGGCCTCGACATGTCCACGGGCTCGCTCGGGATGGGAATCTCGGCGGGCATCGGAATCGCCCTCGGATGCCGCCTCGCGGGTCGCGACGCACGGACGTTCGTCATGCTCGGCGACGGCGAGTGCCAGGAGGGAGAGGTCTGGGAGGCTGCGTTCCTCGCGTCCCGCTACGGCCTCGACAAGCTCATCGTCATCGTGGACTACAACAAGCTGCAGCAGTACGGCTGGCCGGGCGAAGAACCCGACGACCGCCTGCCGCCCGCCTGGCCCGGCGAACTGGCGGCGAAGTGGTCGGCGTTCGGCTGGCGCGTCCTCGAGGTCGACGGCCACGACATGGCGGCCGTAGTCCGAGTGCTGGAGCAGGCGACGGCCGGCGATGGCCGGCCAGTCGCAATCATCGCCGACACGATCAAGGGCCGTGGTGTCTCCTTCATGGAGGGCCGCTACTACTGGCACACCCGGACGCTGACCGCCGACGAGTTCGCCACGGCGATGGCTGAGCTCGGCGAGCCCGTCACCAACCCGGCGGGAGGCGCGGCATGACCCTCCCGATGGGCCGCGCGATGCGCGATGTCTTCGGCCAGACGGTCACCGAGTTGGCCGGCCTCGATCCGCGGATCGTCATGCTCGACGCCGACACCGCGAGCTCGACCAAGGCGGACATCTTTGCGAAGGCCTATCCGGACCGCTTCCTCGAGATGGGTCTCGCCGAGCAGAACATGCTCGGCGTGGCAGCAGGTTTGGCCACGACGGGGTTCGTGCCGTTCGTCAGCACGTTCGTCGCCTTCGTCGTGGTCCGCCCGCTCGACCAGATCCGCGTCCTCATCGCCCAGACCGGCTTGAACGTCAAGATCTGCGGCGGCTAC